>MKWU01000223.1_pt1 | contig 106895 bp, 89 predicted proteins | sample 809101 | NCBI WGS metagenome assembly MKWU01 (sample SAMN05860141, study PRJNA318959) | sponge metagenome | host: Aplysina aerophoba | place: Slovenia: Piran, Adriatic Sea, Gulf of Piran | collected 2013-05-07
CCTCTGGTAACGGTGGCCGGTTCGGGTTCGGCTCGTCAAGCCGAGAACGCAAGCGAAACAGAGATACAGGACACTAGGAGGGTGCTGAACAATGACGATTGCTCGGGCCTGCCGCCCGCCGACCCAGGCATTTTGCCGGCGATTGGCAGGCCGCTGGTGGATTGCTCAGTACCCTCCTAGGTTCTTGTTGGTGAGCGTGCCGGTGTCCATCACCCACGTGCGGATGGTGTCCGGGTACGTACCGTTGCCGATCAGGGTCGAGGGCCGCCGCGGGTTGAGCGACATGCCGAAGTAGACCTCGCTGTTGGCCAGCAGGTCCTGCAGGGCTCCGATACTGGTCGGATAGGTGTCACCGCCACGCCACAGGTCGGGCTCGATGTCGTTCAGGTACGCCCACACTTTCGGGGCGATGCTGTCGTACACGGCCTGGTCGAAGGGCTGCTGGAAGACCGAGTAGTCGTCGGCCGCCCAGTAGAACATGTGCTTGACGAAACTCAAGCCGTGGAAGTCCGGCGGGGCCGAGTAGGTGAACAGGCCCGGATTGGCATGGACCCACTCCGCTAGGGCTTCGAAGGTTCCGGGCGGTTCCGGCACGTAGGCCGAGTTGTAGACGAACACCATCTGGGCCGATCCCCACGGCGACTCGAGGCCGTCGACCGAGACACCGAAGTCGAATGAGATCGACGGATCGTCCCAGTTGACGTGTGCCGCGTTGGGGATCGCCTCCGACCACGGTCCGAACAGCAGTTCCGCTTCCTTCAGCGTCTTGAAGTTGTCGCCGTTGATCCAGATCATGTCGACGCTGCCGCCCTCGGTCACGCCCGCCTGGTGCTCGTTGAGTACCAGGTTTACCGCTTCGACGGTGTCGCCGAGCGGGACCCGGTTGAGGGTGACGTTGTAGTACATAGGCGATGTCGTGTTCCTTCACCACATCGCCTATGTACGTGTCGACCCAACTGTTGAGATTCTCGTTGCCGCCCCACATGTGCCAGTTGACCGTGGTTCCGTCGGCGGCGGCGAGCACGTCCTCCCAGGTGTCGAAGCCGGGGATGTCGACCATCGTCCCCATCATCTCTTCTTCCATGGCTTCGGTGGTGGTGGGAGCTTCCTCGGCCATGGCTTCGGTGGTGGTGGCCGGCGTGCTGTCGTCGTCGGACCCGCATGCTGTCGCTACCAGTGCGAGGACCATGAACAGTAGGAGCCAGGGACCGGCCGGACCCTACGACGACTGGCCGCTGGCCCGGGGCTTCAACCGCTTCTACGGGTTCCTGGGCGGTGCGGCCGACCACTACTACCCCGAGTTGGTGCGCGACAACCACCACGTCGAGCCTCCGGCGAGGCCGGACGAGGGCTACCACCTGACGGACGATCTGATCGACCGCTCCTCGCGGTTCGTCTCCGACCAGATCGCCCACCGGCCCTGGGATCCCGTCTTCCTCTACCTCCCGCTCGGTGCTGCCCACGCCCCGCACCATGCCCCCCCTGAATATATGGAGAGGGTCTGGGGCCGTTTCGACGCCGGGTGGGACCGGATTCGCAGGCAACGCTACGAGCGGCAAATAGAGGCCGGCATCATCCCGCCGGGAACCGAACTCCCTCCGAGCAACCCCGACGTGCGTCCGTGGGCGAGCCTCACCCACGAGGAACGTCTCGTAGCGGCACGCCTGCAGGAGGCGTACGCGGCCTTCATCGAGCATACCGACGCAGCGCTCGGGCGCCTCTTCGACCACCTGAAGAGGGTGGGCCGCTGGGACAACACGATCATCTTCGTGTGCTCGGACAACGGAGCGGCTATGGACGGCCGCGACCTCGGGGCTTTCGGCCGGGTCCACTTCTTCAACGACATCGAACCCGGGGCGGCCGACATCATCGACCGGATCGACGAGATCGGCGGCCCCACCGCCGACAGCCAGTACGCAAGGGGATGGGCGCAGGCCTCCAACACGCCGCTGAAGTGCTACAAGCGATACACCCACGGCGGAGGTATCCGGGTGCCACTGATCGTCAAGTGGGGAGACCGGCTGGCAGCTCCCGGCACCATGCTCAACCAGTTCCACCACATGATCGACATCGCGCCCACCATCTACGAGGTGTCCGGTGTGACCCCGCCCGCCGAGTATCTGGGCCGGCCCCAGCTGCCCATCCACGGCAAAAGCATGGCCTACACGTTCGATGACCCTACGGCTTCGACCCGCAAGGGCCCCCAGTACTTCGAGATGACCGGCCATCGGGGCATCTGGGCGGACGGATGGAAGGCGGTCACCCGCCACGCGCCGGGAGACGCCTACGAGCAGAACGAATGGGAGCTCTACCACCTGGATGAGGACTTCTCCGAAGCCAGGGACCTGGCCTCCTCAGAGACCGAGAAGCTCGCTGAACTTGACCGCTTGTTCTGGCGCGAGGCGGAGTCGAACGATGTCCTGCCGCTCGACGACCGCTACATGGAACTGTTCTGGTCCTACAGCATGGACGAGCGGTCGCCGCTCTACCGGCGCCGGGTTGACTACTACCCGCCCCTCAGCCACATCGAACGTCCGGCCACACCCCCGCTCGAGTACTGCTCCTACACGATCGAGGCGGTGACCACCGGTCCGATGGAAGGCGTGATTGTTGCCTACGGCCACCCGACATCCGGTTTCGTGCTGTACATGAAGGACGGGCGCCTCCACTACGAATACAACGCGGCCGGACCTGTGATGGCTCATAGCATCGAACTTCCGGACAGCGACCCGCTAACGGTACGGTTCGATTTCGACCTCTTGGGCGAACGGGCCGGTAGGGGTCGCCTCAGCGCCGGCCATCACCAAGGCCAATGGTTCGACTTCGATCATGTGCTCGTGTGGGTCTCCCTCGCCGGGATGGACCTAGGCCGGGACGCCTACGGTCCGGTCAGCACCCGTTACGACCCACCCTTCCCGTTCCAGGGGGATCTCCAGCGAGTCACTTTCCACCTCGGCTCTGAGATCAAGGTCAGCCGCCGCCGCGACGACTACTGACGGCTAGCACGCGGGACTTGTTCTTGGACTGTATTCGGTTACCGAGAGACGGCATAGGAGCGTGGTCTAGGAGCCGGCTCGGTAATCCAAAGCGCGCCCAAGCCAGTTGCCAGGGGGATCAAGGTAAGCCACCAGGCTGCCGCCGAATAGCCGCCGGTGCTCTCGGTTAGCAGCGCCACGGCTACCGGACCTGCAGCCGACGCTGCGACCATCACCAGCATGGAGACCCCCTGGATGCCGCCGATGTTCGCGAGGCCGAACCATCGCGGCAACACAGTCGGCACGAGCGGAAAGTGCGCTCCCATGGACATGCCGAGCAGGGTCGCATACACGAATACCTGCCAGCCCGGCTCAAGGCTCCCGACCATTCCCAGAGCACCGATCAGAAGAGCCATCGAGGTGGTGAGCAGGAGCCGGGCAGGGAGTCGATCGGCGAGGGCCCCTACAGCAAGCCCGGCGGCGATCGTGCCCACGACCTGGGGCACGAACATGGCTGCCGCCTCGGTTGCCGACAGGCCGGCTTCGTTCAGGATAGATATCTGGTGGAAGTTGAGGCCGGTGACCACCAGGGCCGTGGTAGCGACGACGAGCGACATCAGGACGAACCGTGGTTGGGTGATGGCTTGGCGGCGTGTGGGCGGGATCCCGGTGGCCACGGGATCTCCGAAGGTGACAGAGGTGGTGGGACTAACCCCGTCGGGCAACTGCCCGACATCGGAGGGTCGGTCGACGATCCCGAAGTGCCCGATCGGTACGACCACGAGCCAGACAGCGGCTGCGGCGAGCAGCCACGCGGTGCGTAAGCCAAAGGCCGCTATGGCCAGCCCGAGAATCAACGGAATGAAGCTCATCAGGGCGCTGACTGCCGCTTTGTTCACCCCGATGACGAGACCACGCCGGCGTTCGAACCAGTGGATGACGGACAACGAACTGACGAGTGAGAGCGAACCCTGACCGAGCCAACGGATCAGGGTAAAGCCGATTGCCAGCGTGACGAAGCCCTGGACACCGGCCATGACGACGAGACCCAGACCGAACGCCATCCCGATCCACCGCGTGGCCCGCCGGGTGCCGACCCGGTCGATCCAACCCCCCACCGGGACGAGTAGGGCGGCGCCGGCGAGGGTGCCGACGAGGTAGGCCGCCGACACCTGAGGTCGAGTGAGTCCCAACTCGGCAATCAGCGGATCGATCGAGACAGACACTCCGATGGTCTGCCCAGGACCGGTCATCGCGCCCGTGACAGCGGCCAATGCGGAGATCCGCCATCCGAGGAACCGCCTGGTGGGTTTCTTAGAGGCAGATGGGGAGGTAGGGGGCATTCAATCCTTAGGGATGGGGCCGTAACCGGTTTAGTAGACCGGATACCGAATCCCAAGTCCAGAGCTGCCGTGCTGTCAGCGCGCAAATCTCGGGCTGACAGATGGCGTACTGGGTAGGCAGTGACGTTTGTGGCCGCTCGGCAGGATCCGTGAGAGCCCAGTTCGGCATCGAAGGCTCACGCGATCCGAATCCGGCCGTCCGCGTCACGGTAATCAGAGGGATCGCATTGATTGTCTTGAGAGGGGATGTGACCAACTCGCCGGGCTTCCCGGAGGGTGGACTACGCGGAAGGTCCGACGTAGGGAGCCACCATGGGTATCCGTTCGGACTCGGGAGAGGCGGTCAGGCCAGTCAAACGTCGACGACTCGTGCGCTGGCGCTGAGAGCGGATAGCAGAGTTTGCAGATCTCTCCTATCCGATGTGAGAAGTACGACCTCCGCGCCCCGATTGATCGAGTTCGCCACAGTGACCGCCACGGAGGCGTCGATCACATCGGCTGTGTCGGTCTGGCCGCATAGCCGTCCAGACGCTCGAGCCGTCGATCCGTCCAAGGGCACCTCGTCGGATTGCTTCAGGGCGCGTGACAGGAGTACTTGCCGGTGAGGATGCCTCCAAGCCTGGCCGACAACCCCGGCAGGAACTCGGACCCGATCGCCGTTTTGGAAGGCGGTCCTAAGCCTTGACCAGGTGTCCCGGTCACCTCGGTCAAGCGCGATCAGCGCACCGGTGTCGAGCACGATCGTCATTCGCCGTACATGCTGGCGCGAGCCCTGGCGAGTTCCTCCTCCGTGAAGGCCCCGTTCTCGGCTTCCCATTCGTCGAGCAACTTGCCGAGACCTTCTAACGCCTCCCGCTGTTTGTCGGGGTTGTTTTCCCAGCTGTTCGGGTCCCGAAGCCTCGCCTCGTGGACCTCCTGCATGGCGGCAGCGAGCTGTGGATCCATATGGCCGTTGCCCCTTGTCACCCGGATGCAGTAGACCTTGTCTAACTCTTCGGTGGACGGGTCGGTCTCACGATTCATGCTCATATAAGCTAAAGTACCCCAAAATCCTGATCAGTTCAAGGGATACGTCGGATGGTCTGATCATCCAGGATATCGACAGCTACGAGTAGATGCAGGAGACAGTCGTCGGCCGCGATGTCGATGTTCCCTCGAGCGCCGACGCCCGGAGAGAATAGGCATCTTGCTGTAGCGGTGGCTATTGCATACCTAGGAGCACTGGCATCTGCCGTCAGCCGTGAAGACCATGCCACATGCTGAACATCTGCCGCCGCCGGGAATCCGTTGCTCCGACCGGCCGGGGCGCCGAATCGTTACGTTTCCGTACTCACTCGGATGCTTGGGCCCGCGATACGGTCGCTGCCTCGGCTTTAGCCGCTTCTTTCGTTGCGACTGTTTCTGCGAACCTTGGGAAGGCCGCTCAGTCGGCTTCCCCCTCTTTCTTCGCTGTGACTGCTTCTGGGAACCAGGTCTCGGGTTCCTACCCAGAGAACAGCGCCGAACGTCTGCAACGGTGCTATGGCGGGCTTTGCAGTGTCCACATCTGATGCGACTCATGCCACAAATCGTACGCCCAGTGGTTGCAGTTTGACCTGGCCGAAGCTACGTTCGCGTCTTGATCCCGGTCATCCGCGATTGAGGAAGGCCGCTGCCTGCAACTGGGTTGGCGGGCTCGAGCCAGGTCTTGAGAACTTACCGTGCGAGTGGATCGAGACCGCTTCTATGTGCGCGGACACGGCTCTCGCTCGTCACGCGGCAGCCATTGATTCTGCCACTGCAACTTTGTACTTCTCGCTCCCCAGCCAGACATCCACTCTCGGATCTAGATACCGCTGGACGTTGGTCACCAGCCGGTGGATGGTGTTCCCGCACGTCCCCTGTGGCAGGCCACCGAGCAGTTGGCGGCTTGTGGCCTCAAGGAGGAAAGGCTGCCACAGATGGCGATCGATACCTGCCAAGTGCACCTTCGTGGGTCCCCGCCGGGTGACATAGCCACCGATGCGGAAGCGGCTCGTGCGCCGCTTGAGCGCCAATTCGACGAATCGATTGAATGTCGCCTCGCTTAGTTGCTCGCTGAACCGGATCGTGATGGGGGCACCACTCAATGAGAATCCTTCTTCGCCGACCTGTGTTGTGTCGACTACATCGAGGTCATCGGGTGTTTCGTACCAAGCCTCGCGCTCAAAGCCGAGCCGGACGTACCGGTGGCTTGGGGTGGTGCGTTGCACGTACTTCCATAGCTCGAACAGGATGGGAGACGACAGCCAGAGACGGTCCAGCCAAGGGTTGTGATCGACCACCCGGCGAACCCACCGGTCGCTCTGGTCAACTGGAAGCGTCGTGTACAGAACAAGGTACCGATCGTCAAGGGCCTCGATGAGTCCCACGATCCGATTCCCGTGGGTCGCGTCTTCGACGCGGTAGAAAGTGTCATCCAACCGATCGAGGTGAACTCACCCGGGAACAGACGGTCCAATGCCGGGAGATCGTGGTCGTACCGAGCCGTCTCGAGCATGTACGTCTTGATCCGGGTGCGCTTCGATCGTCCTCCATCCGACGCCCCGATGTCAGGGATCGTGAAGCGCTCCAGAAGGTCCACGTTGTCCCCTCGGGATTCGAAGCGGGGAAGGTATCCGGTGGCGGTCGACATGATCATCCAACCGTACTGGCAAGCTGTCGTGAACCTCTGGTCTCTGGCTCGTAAGAAGCGGTGTACCTCTCCAGTGAGATGGCCAACCGGCGTCTTCGTGGCAATGCCCAAGGTCCGCAAGTTGCCCTGACCCGCTTGGACGGATCTTCGAAGGGACCTGCTGTCGGAGGGTACGTCTCCGCCGGTCTCGGTGGGTAGTTCATGGTGGGTCGGGTCCGGCGCGGGGTTGGGTTTGGTAGCCGTTGGGCGTTCGTCGGACTATGAGGTTGTTGGTTTCCAACCATTTGTGGTGTTGGCGGCAGACGGCGACGAGGTTGTCGATGTCGGTGGGTCCCCGGTCGCGGTGCCATTCGCGCATGTGGTGGAGTTCGCATCTGTGCATGGGCTCTCCGCATTCGAAGCAGCCTCCGTCGCGGATGGCTACGGCGAGGCGTTGGGCGGCGTTGCCGAGCCGCTGGTTGCGGCCCAACCGGAGGGGACGGCCGGTCCGGTCGTAGATCATTCCGGCCACCTCGGTGTCGGGGGACAGCGTTTGCAGGAAGCGGCGGGGTACCGGGCCGACCCCGATGATCTCGACTTGCCCGTCGGGGTCGGTACCGTCCACCACACCCATCGGGGCGGTGACGATGAGTTGGGTGGCGGCCTTGGCCTTTATCCCGATCTGGTCTGCGATGATGTCTCCTGACAGGGCGCTGCGGCCGGTCAGAAGTTCGTATACAACATCGGCTAGACGGTGCTTCGGGGTCCTGGTCTCGTCTGGGGAGCGGCCATGGGCGCTGTCTTGGCGCAGATGGTGCAGGTAGTGGCGGTCGACTGCTTGGCGGACCTGTTCGTACTGGAGTCTGGGAAGCTTGGCCATCAGCACTCCGAGGCCGGTGTCCCCCTCCACCCAGAGCTTGGCTTCCCGGGCCCGACGCTGACGCTCAAGCGGGTCGAGGCCCCTCTCGATCAGTTTCTTCTCGGACCATCTGCGGGCGTGCCGTCCGAAGGTGTCCGGAGGCATCTGATCAGCGGCTTCGAGCAGAGTCTGGTCGGCGTCCACCACGTCGGGTCCCACCTTCTCCGCCGCGTTCGCTAGTGCGTTGACATGGTTGGGGGTGATGTCGCCGGTGGCGAACCGTTCCTTGACGTTGGGCATGTCAGAGAGTTGTTTGGCCGTCTTGGCCATCCGCTTCGACTCCCGGCCGGGGAGCTTGCCGGCTTGGCGCAAGACCTCGGCGGGATCTATTTTGTTGTTGGTGGTTGCTAGCATCGAGGTCACGTCGCACATCAGCGAGGCAGCGACCGACTGGATGCGGCTCAGCATTCCTAGCGTCTCGTCAGCCTCGGTCTGTGACATGGGCCGGATGCGGGCTTGTTGCAGTTCTGTGAGGGCAGCGGCGATCCGGCGGTCCGATCCCTGCTGCCCACCGGCGGGCGGTTTGGTGGTCCGGCCACCAGTCGGATCGGGGTCTCTGAAGAGAGCGAACGTGTGTTCGTTGTCCATGAACATAGTTATACCATGCCTGTGTGACAAACGTCAACCCCTATCTATCGATAAATAGTGTATGTTCCAGAAGAACGGCAGCCCAGCGGCTATGTGTGCGATACCCACCCGATTGGTAAGGAGGATGGGCTGTCAATCAGTTGTTTGCCCCCTGGACTACTCGAGTTGAAGGGGTTAGATAAGAGCCAGATACCTAGTCGCCCGGTCTCTGTCCGATACTTAGTCTGGCGAGGAGAGGATCATGAGAGTGACCCACCGGATCAAGCCGACCAGCTATCTCAAGACTCATGCCGCCGAGATTGTGCGAACGGTCGGTGAGCAAGGCGAACCATTGATCATCAGCCAGGACGGTGAAGCGAAGGTGGTCGTCTTGGACATCGACAGCTATCAGCAGATGCAGGAGACGCTCGCCTTGCTCAAGGTTCTGGCACTCGGGAATCGTGAGGTGGAAGCCGGGAAGGTGCTGCCAGCCGCTGCCGTTATCGCAGAGCTTCGGGAGCGGCCTCTACCTGACCGATGTCCTTCCGAGTCCGATTGACCTCCCGCGCGGCGCGTGATTTGCAGGAGATGAGGAACCAACTGGGAAGGTGCAGCCAGCCTCCGATCTGATCGCCACGGGGACTTGTTTCGGATCCGCCACCGAGGTTGCGTTGCACCTGTTGTTGCAGACGGTAAAGGCAGACGCGCCACCAAGATCGTAGACTTCACTTGCAGCCTTAGACGCAAATGCGGAGGACGCCGAAGACGATGAGGGATATCCGCCTAGCCCAGAACCGTGACACCTCCCCGGATGTGCTCGTACAGCTTTCCGCCCACGACCGTCCGTCTGTTCGGAAGGCGGTTGCCTACAACCGGAACACACCCTCAGCCGCGTTGACTCTGCTGGCTAGCGATCTAGACCAGGGCGTTCGTACCAGAGTTGCGACAAACCGGAACGCTCCGCCAGGCGTGTTGATGATCCTTGCTAGTGACCACGCCTGGCAGGTGCGAAAGCAGGTCGCCGGCAATCCGAACACGCCGGTCACCCTGCTCACGAATCTGGCCGCCGACGAACACTGGTATGTTCGAATGAGAGTCGCTAGGCACCCGAACACCCCGCCCGACGTCTTGGTGGAGCTGCTCGACGATCCACATCGTGATGTACGGACCGCCACCCGGATCGCAGCGACCCAACACACCCGGCCCATCCGGTTTTCCGAGTTCTCGTGGTTCTGGGGCGGGCTGAAGACACATTGGCGCCGGAAATGAGCCCGGCACGTTGTGCGGTCGTCAAGCCCTTTCCTCGCCCGGCCGGGTCTCGGCTGCCCAGATAACGAGCCGGAGTTCGCTGTCGTCGATCATCGTGTAGTCGGGGTAACGTCCCGATAGGTCGCGGCTCTCGTCGAGGATGATCGGCACCCCGTCACCTCGTCGTTCCATCAGGTACCTCCGGGCAAGACCGTCTTCATCGACGGGGCAGCGGGCCAGGAGCGAGACGATGAGTTCGTTGCGGCAATACTGCCGATCAGCCATGCTGTCGATGGTCAGCGTGTTCGCAAGGGATCCGGGTACGTAGAGTTCGATCCGGTCCCGGAAAATGTGTAGTCGGATACGCGCACCGGCCATCGAATAGTCTCGATGGGCGACCGCGTTGACAAGCGCCTCGAACACGGCTCGGTCGCTGTACTGAGGACGTTCGGTGCGGCCGACCCCCTTCGTGGCCCTTGCGGACATATTCCTTCGCGCGAAGTGCAACGCTTCGGAGACCTGAGTATCGAGTGGACCGGACAGATCGCCCGCGTCCCGCTGGTAGTTGATGTCTCGCCGCTCGCCTGCGTAGCTCACGGCTTGGATGTACGCATGCGGGAGCCAATCTCCCGGAGACCCGGTGCACATGAGCGCGCCCGCCACCGTGAGGCATGTGGTGCCCTGGTCGTCGCGGGCTATGACCCCGATCCTGCGTAGGTTCTGCTCGCTCAAATCGCCGCGTCCCCGTAGGAACGGGGTGGCGAGTTCTGGTACGAGGTCCCCGGGTCCGCTCCCGGGCACCACGGACTCGTCGAACCTGATGAGCCGGGTCTGGCTGCGTTCCTGAAGCAGCCGGGCCAGTACTTGCGGCTGCAGGCTGCGCGTCGAGCGACCGGTCCGCTGCTCGTAGCCCCCCGGACTCTGATAGACGAAAAGGCTGCGCGGCACATCGACACGCAAGACAGGTACCAGATCCCATGACACATCGGGCAGTTCGAGCCGACGGATGGTGGCGTTGAGAGGTGGATTAAGCGCGTCCAGGCATATCTCGGCCATCCACCGCTCCACTATGTCCAGCCTGGCAAGGGGAATACCCAGCACTTCGCGTGTCCTGTCATCGACGCCGAGAACGATCGTGCCGCCCTTGCTGTTCGCCATCCCCGCAACCGTGTCGGCCATGGCCGCCCATCGTGGCCCGACGACCTTCGACCCTTGAACCAGTACTCGCTTCAACTCCAGGGACGAGCTATCACCCAGGCGAATCATCCTCTCCAGATCAGTGTTGGAGGGCATGCGGGTCACATTGTGGGCGGCATGATCCGCCGACCGGTAGAAGGAGAATGGCACCGACGAGGGTACCGATGAGGTAGGCCGCCGATACCTGGGGCCGGCTGAGTGCCATTTCCGCTATCAACGGGTCGATCGACACCGACACGCCGATGGTCTGGGCGGGCCGGTCATCGCGCCCGTGATGGTGGCCAACCCCGTTGAAGACATGAAACGCCTCCGTCACACCAGCTAGAAGTTCTCGAAGAGCTTCGGATGCTCCCGCGTCGTCGCCTCAAGATTCTTCTTCGCGTTAGCAGGGTCGGCCTGTTCAAGGCCCTTGATGGCTTGGTCCTTGGTTTCTGTGCTCGGGAGGTCGATCTCCAGGCGGTCTCCTCCGTAGCGACGGATCTCGACCTCGGATTTCCTGAGTGCACGTTCCACGATCTTGGCCGCAGCTTCGCCGAACTGGTTCCGGTTCCTTTCGTGCCACCGATCGAACACACGGAAGGTGGCGTCACTGAGTAGCTGGGTTCCGTTGAGCGCGAGTGTGGTCGGCACGAGTGCCCGGCCCACATGGCCCATCGCCTGTGTTAGTACGCGGGCTGTCAGTTCACGAAGCCCGTCGGCGTGCAGCTCAGGCTCCTGGGTGTCTTCGATACCTGGGATCCATGGGACGAAGTAGAGGGGTCGTAGATCGTTGTCACCATCCCTGCGCAGGACAACAGTAGGAGCAGCAAGAGCCACTGCGGCGGGATCGGGCAGATCAGACGGTGTGGGACTGGACAGTGATACGCCTTTGTCATCGATCGAGAGTCCAACCACCGTGGTGGGTGCTGCCGGGAGACCCATGGCACTCACTTCGTCAGCGAGTTCCTTCAGCGTTGTGGACAGGCTCTCTGCATCTGCTCCGACGGTTCCGTAGATCACATGGCCACGACGCTCAGCCTGCTCTCCAAGAGAAGCGGCAAGGTCGAAGGCGGACAAGAGTAACTTCACTGCCTGCCGTGTGTTGGAAGAGGCTCGTGAGAATCCTCGCGCCTTGAGTTCCACGATCACTTGTACTGGGTGTTCCTGGTGCCTCAACCATAGGTCCGGACGACACGGAGACCGATCGGCTGATCCGGTAAGTCGTTCCAGCGCGGCTATGACCGAGTCCTCGGCAGGTACTTGTACGCGGCGTCCGATGGCCACCAGGTAGTAGCCGGCATTGCGAAGCACAGGCCGCGTTCTGCCAGTTGCGGGCAAATCCTCGAGAGCCGAAAGGAACGCGTTGAGTTGGAACACCTCATCCGAGAGAAGACGCGCTCCGCTTGTCAAACCGCGTTCATCGACTCTGCGACGGCAACTTCGTATCTCTCGCTGCCGAGCCAGACATCCACCTTCGGATCGAGATACCGCTGGACATTGGTCACTAGTCGGTGGACCGTATTGCCGCAGGTCCCCTGCGGAAGGAGGGCGAGCAGGTGATGGCTCGTGGCCTCAAGGAGGAAAGGCTGCCAGAGATGACGATCGATCCCGGCTAAGTGCACTTTGGTAGGCCCCCGCCGGGTTACATAGCCGCCGATACGGAACCGGCTAGTGCGACGCCTAAGGGCCAAGTCGACGAATCGATTGAAGGTCGCCTCGCTCAGTTGTTCACTGAATCGGATCGTTACGGGCGCCCCGCTCACTGAGAATCCATCCTCGCCGACTTGGGTTGTGTCCACCCAGAGCCGATCCTCGGCGCGTGTGGTGACCGTTCGGTAGAGCCTTACAACCAGACCGACAGTCGCCCGGTGATCAAGGAACGAGTCGCTCCAGTTCGTGGCCCGTCCGTCATAGTAGAGACGGTGCCCTCCGCGCTCTCCGGCAGGGATCTGTAACTGAACAAGCGAGTGAAGAGGGTCGTAGAGGTCCACCAGTTGCTGCAGCTGGGTGTTGAGCAGCGACAGGCGCTCCGTGAGCGTGACCTTGGATCGGCGGCGCTCAATCCGGCTGAGTGGTATTGCTTCGTCTTCGTCGGAGCTTTCCTCCTCGTCTACGTCCTCCTCTGTTCGATCGAGGTCAGAGGGTGTCTCGTACCACGCTTCGTGTTCAAAGCCGAGACGCACGTAGCGATCAGTCGCCGTGCTGCGTTGTACGTATTTCCAGAGTTCGAATAGGATCGGAGACGACAGCCATAGGCGATCCAGCCATGGATTAGGGTCAACGACCCGGCGAACCCATTTGTCGCTCTCGGCAACTGGCAGTGCGGTGTAAAGAACAGGGTGACGACCGTCAGCAAGGGATTCGATCAGGCCGACGACCCGGTTCTCTTGAGATGCGTCTTCCACGCGGTAGAGGGTGTCATCCAACCGATGCAGGTGAACTTCACTTGGAAAGATGCTGTCGAGAGGCGGGACTGCATGGGCATGGCGGGCCGTCTCAAGCATGTTGGGTTTTGTTTGGGGGGGGCTTTGGGGGCCCCCCTTTGGGTCTTCCGGCCCCGGCCCGCGGAAACGCCCCAGGGGGGGCCGTCTCAAGCATGTAGGTTTTGATTCGGGTGCGCTTTGGTCGGCCTCCGTTGGGCTCTCCGGTCTCAGCCGTCGTGAAGCCCTCGAGGTGGTCCACGTACTTCGCACGAGACTCGAGTCGGGGAAGGTATCCGGTGTCGGTCGACATGATCATCCAATCGTACCCAGCAGTTGGGCGGCGCCTGTCTTCTTTGTCTTCACGGATGGGTTGCAAGGCCCGGTCGTCGGCATGTAGTGACTCATTGGTTTCGTTGCGCGGATCATGGAGGGTCGGGTCCGGCGCGGGGTTGGGTTTGGTAGCCGTTGGGGGTCCGTCGGACTATGAGGTTGTTGGTTTCTATCCATTTGTGGTGGCGGCGGCAGACGGCGACGAGGTTGTCGATGTCGGTGGGTCCTTGGTCGCGGTGCCACTCGCGCATGTGGTGGAGTTCGCATCTGTGCATGGGCTCGCCGCATTCGAAGCAGCCACCGTCCCGGATGGCTACGGCGAGGCGTTGGGCGGCGTTGCCGAGTCTTTGGTTGCGGCCCAACCAGAGGGTGCGGCCGGCCCGGTTGAAGATCATGCCGGCCAACACGGTATCGGGGGAGAGTGTTTGCAGGAAGCGGCGGGGAACCGGGCCGACCCCGACGATGTCGACTTGTCCGTCGGGGTCGGTGCCGTCCACCACCTCGAGGGGGGCTGTAACGATGAGTTGAGTTGCGGCCTTGGCCTTGATCCCGATCTGGTCGGTGATGATGTCGCCCGACAACGCGCTGCGCCCGGTCAGAAGTTCGTATACAACATCGGCTAGACGGTGCTTCGGGGTGCGGACCTGGTCGGGGGAGCGGCCGTCTGCGCTGTCTTGGCGATGGTGGTGCAGGTAGTGGCGGTCGACGGCTTGGCGGACCTGTTCGAACTGGTGTCTGGGCAGCTTGGCCATCAGCACTCCGAGGCCGGTGTCCTTCTCCACCCAGAGCTTGGCTTCCCGGGCTCGACGCTGACGCTCGAGCGGGTCGAGACCCCTCTCGATCAGCTTCTTCTCGGACCATCTGCGGGCGTGCCGGCCGAAGGTGTCCGGAGGCATCTCGTCGGCGGCTTCGAGCAGCGTCTGGTCGGCGTCCACCACGTCGGGTCCCACTTTGTCGGCCGCGTTGGCCAATGCGTTGACATGGTTGGGGGTGATGTCGCCGGTGGCGAACCGTTCTTTGACGTTGGGCATGTCAGACAGTTGCTTGGCTGTCTTGGCCATCCGCTTCGACTCGCTGCCGGGGAGCTTGCCGGCCCGGCGTAGCACCTCGGCGGGATCAACTTCATTGTTGGTGGCTGCGAGTGTCTCTGTTACGTCGCACATCAGCGAGGCAGCGACGGACTGGATGCGGCTCAGTTTTCCTAGCGTCTCGTCAGCCTCGTCCTGTGACATGGGCCGGATTCGGGCTTGTTGCAACTCTCTGAGGGCGGCGGCGATCCGGGGGTCCACACCGGCCTGCCCTTCGGTGGGCGGCTCGGGGGTGTTGCCATGTGCCGGGTCGGAGTCTCTGAAGAGAGCGAACGTGTGTTCGTTGTCCATGAATATAGTTATACCATGCCTAAAAGACAAATGGCAACCTCTAAACAGCGCTAAAATGCTTATAACTTAGGGAATAGAAGACCGTCCGTGCAGTCTCTGCCTTTCCGAAGGCATGTGCTGCTAGTCGAACGGTTCTTACAGAGTGACAGAAGTATCACACGGGCGTCCTATTGTTGTCCTCGTGCTTACGCTTCCCCAGCTAGAACGCCATCTGTTTGCTGCTGCCGACATCCTGCGGGGCAAGATGGACGCGTCGGAGTTCAAGGAGTACATCTTCGGGGCGCTGTTTCTGAAAAGGGCGAGTGATGTCTTCGAGGAGGAGCACCGCAAGCTCATCGATCGGCTGATCACCGAGAAGGGCTCGAGGGAGGAAGCCGAGAAGCGGGCCAACGACTCGGATTACTACGACACGTTCTTCGTACCATCCAAGTCTCGGTGGTCGCACCTTCACGAAGACATTCATTTTCAGGTGGGCAACGCGTTGAACAGGGCTCTGGCCGGGCTCGAGGAAAGCAATCCCTCTTTGGAGGGAGTGTTGCAGCACATCGACTTCAATCGACGGGTCGGTAACACAGCGGTCCCGGACAAGAAGTGGCGGGACCTCATCGACCACTTCTCGAAGTACCGGCTCCGCAACGACGACTTCGAGTTTCCCGACCTTTTGGGTGCTGCCTACGAGTACCTGATCCGCGACTTCGCCGACTCGGCCGGCAAGAAGGGCGGCGAGTTCTACACCCCCCGTCCCGTCGTGAAACTGATGGTGCGCCTCGTCGACCCCCGAGAAGGCATGGCCATCTACGACCCGTGCTCGGGGTAGGGCGGCATGTTGATCTACGCCCGCAACCATGTGGCCGACAACGGTGGCGATCCCACCAACCTTGTCCTGGCCGGGCAGGAGAACAACGGCACCACCTGGTCGATCTCGAAAATGAACATGCTCCTCCACGGCATCCGCGACGCGGATCTCCGCAATGAGGACACGCTCACCAGCCCCGAGCACACCAGCGGCGGTGAGCTGAAGCGGTTCGACCGGGTGATCACCAACCCGCCGTTCAGCCAGAACTACGACAAGGCTTCGCTCACCCACACCGAACGGTTCCGCTACGGCTACACCCCCGAAGGCGGCAAGAAGGCCGACCTCATGTTCCTCCAGCACATGCTGGCCGTCCTCAAGAGCGATGGCATCGTCGCGACGGTCATGCCACATGGTGTGCTGTTCCGGGGCGGAGCGGAAGGGAACATCCGGCGGAGGATCATCGAAGACGACCTGCTTGACACCGTTATCGGGCTCGGTCCGAACCTGTTCTACGGCACCGGCATTCCCGCCGCCATCCTGATCCTGCGCGCCAAGGGCTCCAAGCCTGCGGAGCGGCGGGGCAAGGTGCTGTTCATCAACGCAGACCGCGACTACGGCGAGGGCCGCGCCCAGAACCATCTACGCCCTCAGGACGAGGAGAAGATCACCGCCACCTACCGGAACTTCGCCGATGTCGACGGCTTCGCAAGAGTCGTCACCCTCGACGAGTTGGCCGACAACGACTTCAACTGCAACATCCGCCGCTACGCCGACAACGCCCCACCACCCGAACCACACGACGTCCGCGCCCACCTCCACGGCGGCGTACCCATGACCGAGATAGACGACGCCAAAGACCTACTCGAACGAGCCGGCCTCGACCCGGACACCCTGTTCGCCGACCGGGGCGACGGCTACGCCGACTGGCGCCACACGGCAACGTCCACCGACGGGCGAGACGCTGCACACCGGATCATCAACCAAGCCGTCGCTCAAAGGGCCGCCAACAGTCCATGGCCGCAGTGGTGGGCCGAGATCGTCGAGCCCTTGCTCCGCCAACTCCCCGACGATGGCCTCCGCGTCGGTCAGCGCCGCCAACTTGTGAAGGACTTCAGAGATCATATGGTTGCTGCCGGTGTCGACCGCTTCGCTGGCGCTGGCATGGCTGCCACTTGGTGGGAAGAGAGCTTCCACGAGCTTCAAACCGCCGCCAGCCGAGGCTGGAAAGCGGTGATCGACGCCTGGCTCACCACCACCGAAGCCAGCCAAGACGACAAGAACGCCCCCCACCTGGCCGACCAGACCGTCATCAAACTCCTCGCCGGACCCCAACTGGCCGAACGAACCCACCTCGCAGACGAACACGTCCGACTGGACGCCAAGATCAAGACCGTGTCCGACCACTCCTTGACCCTGGCCAAGATCAAGGCACTCAAGTCGGCGCGGGCCAGGGCCAAGAAGAAACTCAAAGCCATCGATGCCTCACTGCTCGCGACAGCCCGCCAGACCCTTAATGCGATGCCACCCGCCGACGCCCCCACCCAAGCCATCGGCGTGCTCCGCAGCCGGATCGAGAAACTCGTGACCGACCACACCGCCACCATCGAACGCAGCATCCTCGCCTGGTACGATAACCTCACCAACAAATACGGCACCACCCTCCGCCATCTCGAAACCCAACGAGATACCGCCACCGCCCGCCTCAACCAGCACCTCAAGGATCTAGGGTATGGGTAGTTGGACGCGGGACCGTCTAGGCAATCATGCCGAGATCAGAGCAAGAATCGGGTGGAGAGGGCTGTCAGCTAACGAGTACGTTGAGCGCGGCCCGTTCTTGATCGCAGGCAAGCACATAATCTCGGGTGCGGTCGATTGGGACGCCTGCGATCACGTGACCGAATACCGATATCGAGAATCACCGGAGATAGCTCTCCAAGTAGGTGATGTAATTGTCTCGAAGGACGGCACGATTGGGCGCGTTGCTCGCATAGATTCGCTACCAGGTCCAGCAACTTTGAATGGGACCATGATGCTTGTGCGGTCAATGGGGCGTCTTGACCATCGATACCTGTCTCAGCTACTCAATGGTCCCTCGTTCAAGAAGCTTGTGGAAGAACGGATATCTGGCAGCTCAGTACCCCACCTATTCCAACGCGATCTGTCTACGCTTCCCATCAGCGTGCCCCCGTTGGAGGAGCAGCGGCGGATCGCAGATATCCTTGATACGATCGACGAAACCATCCAAGCCACCGAACGCGTTATCGGCAAGCTTCAGTTGGTGCAGTCAGGACTCATAGATCGGTCCTTTAGCCCCTCCGAAGGTCCTCCCACCGAACTTGGAGTTGTTTGCTCGGCTCCTGGCGAATACGGCTGTGTAGCTGCTGCAGAGCAACGACGCGCTGGATGGCCACGCTATGTCCGGATCACAGACCTGACGGACAGTGGAACATTGCGGGCGGATTCTGAAATGGGGGTATCCCCTTCCGTAGCGCAGAAGGCGATACTTCATCCTGGCGACATCGTGTTCGCTCGTAGCGGAGCGACTGTGGGAAAGACCTACCTGTACGATCCGGCCGATGGACTGTGCGCCTTTGCTGGCTATCTGATCCGGTTCCGTCCCGACCCAACGAAGGCTCTACCCGAGTTCGTACGATGGTGGACGCACAGTAGCTTGTACTGGCGATGGATTAAGGGAACGATGCGGGAGGGCGCGCAACCGAACATCAACGCTCGGGAATACGCCAAGGCCGTCCTTCCCCTCCCATCAATCGAAGAGCAGAAGTTGATCGTTGGCTCCATCGTCGAAGTCGATGCCAAGATCAAGGCTGAGCGAAGATGTCGAGAGAAGCTTCGGCAACTCCGTTCGGGTCTCGCGGCTGACCTCCTGACAGGAAAGATCCGATCGGTGACGGTATGACATTGGGTCCAGAGTGGGAACTGGTCGAGCGACCGCTTCTCAAACATCTGGCCTCACTCGGTTGGGAAACGCTGGTCTGGTCGGAGCGACAGCTAACCGACAACGTCGCCCGGATGTCGGATCGTGATGTGCTTCTTGAGCAGAGGCTTCGTTCGGCATTGGGAAAGATCAACCTTGGCCCGGCTGGCGAGCAGTGGCTCGACGAGACTCGGATCAAGGCGGCGATTGCGGAGCTGGGGGCAATGCCGGCGGGGACCAAGTTGCTTGAAGCCAACCGGTTGTCGACCGATCTGTTGTTGGGTGGGGTGACAGTTGAGGGGCTCGAGGGGTGGGATGGTGGCCGGGATCAGACCATCAACTACATCGACTGGGACGATTGGTCGGCTAACGATTCCCTGGCGGTGTCGCAGTTCCCTGTTGCCACGCCGGGGCAGGCGCCGAACATCCGGCCGGATGTGACGTTGTTCGTCAATGGTGTCCCGTTGGTGGTGATCGAGGCCAAGCCACCCGGTAACGACAGTGGCATTACGGACGCGATCGATCAACTCCGCCGTTATGCCAACCAGCGCGGCACCGAGGTCCCTGAAGGAGCGGAACAGTTGTTCTGGACGAATCAGATCACGGTCGCGACCACCGGTGAGCGGGCCGAGGCGGCGTCGTTCTCGGCCCTGCCCGAGCACTATCTGGCTTGGAAGGACCCGTACCCGTCCACGATCGGGGAGGTGGCCGCCTCCCTTGGTAAGCCTGAGGAAGCGGTGACTCAGCAGGAGTTGCTTGCGGCGGGGATGTTGTCACCTGAGCGTTTGTTGGACATTGTCCGGCATTTCACGCTGTTCGTGGAGGCCGGCTCTGGTCGCACGGTCAAGATCGTTGGCCGTTACCAGCAATACCGGGGCGTTCACAAGGCGATGCGGCGGTTGCTCACCGGCGAGACCAAGGCTATGAACGGCGAGGTCGACCGTCGGGGCGGGATCATCTGGCACACCCAGGGGTCGGGTAAGAGCTTGACCATGGTGTTCCTGATCCGGGCTATGCGGAGCCACACACAGCTACGGAGGTTCAAGAGCGTCCTTGTCACGGATCGTACCGACCTCCAGCGCCAACTCCGAGACACCGCCGCTCTGGTCGGTGAGACCATCAAGGTGGCTCGGATCGCGGCTGAGGTCCGGGAGTTGCTGGCCCAGCCTGGTCCAGGTGTGGTGATGGCGATGATCCAGAAGTACCGGGACACCTCCTCTGGCAGCAGCGATGGCCTGAATGAGTCGGAGACGTTTGACACGTTGAACGATTCGGAGTCGATCCTGGTGATGGTCGACGAGGCGCATCGTTCTCATGGGTCGGTGTTGCATGCCAACTTGATGAACGCCCTGCCGAATGCAGCCCGGATCGGTTTCACCGGTACTCCGATCATCATGGGCAAGCGGAAGAAGACGTTGGAGATCTTCGGGGGCTACCTCGACCGGTACACGCTCACCGAGTCCGAGGCCGACGGATCGACCGTGCCGATTCTCTACGAGGGGCGAACCACCGATGCCGCCGTCAAAGGTGCCTCGAAGATGGACGATTTGTTCTACCGGTGGTTCTTCGATCTCACCGACGATCAACGAGCGACCCTCCAGCAGAGGTATGCCACCACCGCGAAGGTGCTCGAAGCACCGGAGTTGATCGCGGCCAAGGCCAAAGACATCCTCCGCCACTACATCGGGACGGTGATGCCCGGCCGTTTCAAGGGCATGATCGTTGCCACCAGTAGGAGAGCGTGCCTGCGGTACTACGAGGCATTGAACACCGCTCGTGATGAACTGGTGGCCGAATTCGACCAGTACCGATTGCGTATGACCAGCGGGTCGGGCGGATCGCGCGATCCTGACGACTCGCTCATACGCGCGGCGTCACGTCAGGTCGAACTGATCCGCGACCTCAAGTTCGCGCCGGTCATCTCTGGAGACCACAACGACCCGGCGCACTATTTGCGATGGACCGACAAGTCCCAGCAGGAGGGACGCATCGACCGGTTCAAACTCCCGTTGGGACCCGCCGGCGAGAAAGAGTCTCCGCTGGCGCTGCTGGTCGTGAAGTCGATGCTGCTGACCGGGTTCGACGCGCCACAGGCCCAGGTCCTCTACCTGGACCGGCTGATCCAGGAAGCCGAGTTGCTCCAAGCCGTCGCCCGTGTCAACCGGACCGCGCCGAAGAAGTTCCACGGGTTGGTGGTCGACTACTACGGCGTGTCCGCTCAACTTACCCGGGCCCTCGCTGCTTACTCCAATGCCGAAGGCGAGATCGTCGATCCTGATGTCGACGGCGCGCTCCGCCCGCTCACCACCGAAATCGAGAAGCTGGAGCCGCAACGCCAACGGGTCCGCCAGGTCTTCGTCCAGCGCGGCATCGATCCGGTCCCGATCGACCACGTGATCGAAGATTGTGTCCAGTTACTGGCTGACGAACGCCTTCGGGCCGAGTTCGACGTTGCGCTGCGGACCTTTCTCATCACCTTCGACACGGTTCTGCCCAGGCCTGAGGTGCTGCCTTTCGTCGAGGATGTGAACCTCTTCGGCGAGATCCAGATCCGGACCCGCCGCCGCTACCGCGACACACCCGACGGTGACTTCGACCCCTACAAGTATCAGGAGAAGGTCCGCCGCCTGATCGACGAGCACATCACCGTGCTGGACCTAAGCCAGAAGATCAAACCGCTTAGGATCACCGATCCCGCCTTCCGCAAGCACATCGAGGAGATGGGCTCGGACCGTGCCAAGGCCTCGGAGATGGAACACGCTGTCCGCCACCACATACGAGCGCGTATCGATGAAGATCCCGTCTACTACACCAAGCTATCGGAACGAGTCGATGAGATCCTCGAGCGGCTCGAGGACCGGTGGGACCAGATCGCGTTCGAGTTCGAAGAGATCATTGACGAGATCAACGCCGGCCGCGCCGACGAAGACGACACCGGCCTCGATCCGGCCACCGAACTCCCGTTCCACAACCAGATGGTCGAGAAGGTCGCCTCCTCTCAGGCCGACGCCAGCGAGCGGCTCATCCAGCTCACGACCCGGCTTGTGGCCAAGATCCGCCGGATCATCGGCGCCGTGGGCTTCTGGGACAACGCCATCAAGCAAGACGAGCTGCGCAAGGCCATCAAGCTGATGCTTGACGACAGCGACCTGTTCCCCTTCTCAAGCCTCGACGAGTTGGCCACCGAACTAGTCGCCCTCGCCAAGGCCAACCAGCACCGCCTGTCATGACCATCGCTGCAGTCACTGCCCTCCACGATCTCCCGGAGTTGGTCGTCGGAGACCTCACCTTCCAGGTAGCCCTACCCCGCCAACGCAAGACAATCGAGATAGTCGTCGAGCGCGACGCCTCTCTGGTTCTAAAGGCTCCGCCAGCCGTAACGATCGAACGAGCCATCAGGTTCGTCAAAGACAAGCGCCAGTGGGTCTACCGCAAACTCGTCGAGAAAGACGCCCTGTCCGGCCCACCCGTCGTGAAGCGGTTCGTCGAGGGCGAAGGGTTCGCCTACCTCGGCCGCAACTACCGCCTCACACTCACCCCAGAAGGGACCGGAGTACGCCTAGACCGAGGCCGCTTCGACCTCCCTGCTGACCAGGTCGATCAGGGAGCCGAGTCCATGCGCCGCTGGTACATCGATGCTGGCACCCAATGGCTCCGAAAGAGGATTCGCCCCTGGGCCGCACGTCTGGGTGAGGAATCCGTAGCCGTTGAAGTCCGCGACCTAGGTTTCCGCTGGGGCTCCGCCCGCCCTCATCCAGGCCCCCAGCACATCAACATCCACTGGGCCACCCTCCAACTCCCCCCAACCCTCATCGACTACGTCCTAGTCCACGAACTAGCCCACCTGCGCGAGGCGAACCACACCCCCGAGTTCTGGTCCACCGTCGACGGCCTCATGCCCGGCTATCAGATCCCCAAGGCCATGCTGGCCGCAGCAGGCAGGGACGTCTGGCTCGGTCAAACTGTGGTTGCTCCTACACGTTGAGTGATGTCCCATTGAATGACCTCAGTATGAACCAATCTGTCGTGGGCCGAACTGCGGCCATGGCTTCGACCCCGTGTGCCTCGGGTGGCGTTCCCAGGACTTATCGAACCAGACATCCGGAGGCTTCTGGGTAGTAAGCAAATACACCGAAACTCACAGATCGTCTGCGATAATCAACGCCTTGGTCACACTGTCCACTGGAGCGGGCCTCCCGGACCCAGAGCACATCTGCACTTGGAAGGTTGAGAGGAGGCTGTCTCCCCTCAATGATTCTTCGGACAGTATTACTTATAGCTGCGGACCTCAGCCAACGCGAAAACGGAGGGCAAGAATGCCAATCGACTTCACGGAATTCCAATACTCTAATGATCAACTACCGATCCATCCTAAGGAGATCTTTTCTGCATTGAGCCGTCGTGCTCCCGGCTTCGGCTATCTCAGAGACGTTCAAGGTCAAGTGCTCGATCGGTGGTATCTAAGAAGAAACGATCGGGACATTTCGATCAAGATGAATACTGGAACTGGCAAAACGGCTGTTGGATTCCTAATGTTATTGAGCAGTATTAGAGAAGGCTATTCACCCGCTCTCTATGTAACACCTGATAACTATCTGGTAAGGCAAGCCGGACAACAAGCAGATAATCTTGGTATTCTATGGACAGATGATCCGGATTCAAGCGCCTACCTATCGGGTGATGCCATCGGTATAGTTAATGTGTACCGCTTAGTGAACGGACGGTCCATTTTCGGCGGGCCATCGGGAAGACTCACACATCCCGTGCCGATTGGTGCTCTGGTAATTGATGATGCACACGCATGTGTTAGTACGATCGAGCAACAGACTACGGTCACAATACCAAATCACCATAAAATCTATCAGAAGAGTTTACAACTCTTCCGGCCTGACCTTCGTATCCAGTCACATTCACAGCTATTGGATCTTGAGAATCAGGAACCCGGGTTAGTAATGCGCATCTCTATATCGACGTGGTTGGATCGACACCGGAACTTGATCGAGATCATCAATCCATATCAGAATGACGAAATACTACAATTCAGTTGGCCCTTCGTACGGAATATCTTGCCTTCATGCCAAGGGCTTTTTTCGAGTGATACCTTTGAGATTCGCCCGTTTTGTCCACCGACGAGTATGATAAGTAGTCTCGAGCAAGTGGAGCGTCGTATTTTCCTTACAGCTACGCTTCCGGATGATAGCGTTCTGATAACTCACTTCGGGGCTTCGGAAGAGAGTGCCTGTAATCCCGTGACGCCGAGGAGTGCCGCTGACATTGGTGATCGTCTAATACTTGCTCCTTTGGAGCTAAATCCGGTAGCGCACGAGCTGCATATCCGCGATGTAGTCCGACGGCTTGCCAAGAACTACAACGTCGTTGTCTTAGTCCCGAGTTATCGTCGAGCAGACGTATGGAAGGACTACGCTGACAGAATCGCAGGCAAAGACGAGATTGATGCCGCCGTCATGGTGTTGCGATCTGATTCTCGCGCAGGTCTTACAGTGCTCGTAAATAAGTATGATGGTATTGACTTACCGGGGGATCCCTGTCGAGTACTCGTTATAGATGGTGTACCTGAGGCCATTACGAACTCTGAGCGCCGTGAAGCTGAAGTTCTGGGCGGAAGCGATCTAATTGCCTTCCGCAAGCTGCAGCGTATTGAGCAGGGCATGGGACGTGGAGTTCGAAGTGCCGAGGACTATTGTGTTGTGTTGCTGATGGGAAGTAGTCTAACGCGAGTTTTGGCCAGACCCCACATGCGGGATAGGCTCGGTCCAGCCACGCGAGCACAACTCGATCTATCGATGGCGCTTGTGGCTAAGATCGAAGGACAGGGATTGCAAGAAGTCGTGGACGTTATCGAACAGTGCCTCAGCCGTGATCCGGGATGGCTTGCCTTGAGCCGTAACTGTCTCTCTGGGATCGAATACCCATCTGGATCAATCGAACCGTTCGCCGTCTCCTTCCGTCGAGCCTTCGATGTGTCGGTTACTTCACAGTACGGGGCAGCAGTCCGGGACATAAGTGACGCGATTAACTTGGTGACAGATACTACAACGAAAGGCTGGCTGCAGGAGTTACTTGCGGCTTATATGCAGTCAATAGATCCGCCACAGGCTCAGCATGTCCTCGCCGGTGCCATCCAACATAATCGGCGAGTGTTGAGGCCTAACACTGGTGTCGACTACCGTCGGATATCGTCGGGAGTGGATCAATCCGAGGCGGCATATAATGCCCTTGTCGGGCAATTCGAGGATGCCAATAGTCTAATCCTCGGGTTCCGAGACCTAGCGGAGAGGCTGGCTATTGGTACGCGCGCACCTGTATTCGAGGATGCAATAGAGAAGTTGGGTACGTTACTTGGATTCCAGTCACAGCGACCTGAGCGGGATACAGGAAAGGGCCCGGATAATCTTTGGTGTCTTGGAAGGCTGAGATTCCTAGTTGTTGAGTGCAAGAGTGAGGCAAAGTCGGATGTGTGGAAGCGGGATGCCGGACAACTCGCGCAATCCATGAACTGGTTCATAGACAAATACGATAATACGTGCAAAGCGATGCCTGTCTTAATCCATCACAGTGGTCACCACGCATCCGACGCAACACCCCCAAGTGGCGGCCGTGTCATCGACAAGCGCCGCTTAGGCGACCTGCGTAAGTCGTTTGACCAATACGGTCGGACGCTGGCGGCCCGATGGCCTTTTGACAGTGAGGACGTTCGACAAGTCTTGCAGTATCAGAATCTGATGGGCACGGTGTGTGTTGACCGCTACACACGCGGGCTTGCCTAGGTCGCAGGTTAGGTGGCACGTGTGGGTGCCTGCGAAGTGTGCGGTTAGCTAGACATGTTGTGTTCCGGCAGGCTAGGACACATAGGTGACCGCGCTTAGCTATGGGACGGATGGGGACTTGTGATCGGACAGGCGCAGAACCTCGTTCGAACCGATCCACGGGTCCGCTCCCGAGTACACGGGCCAGCGGCGGGTCAACCCGATCGCGTCGATCGAAGCGGTGCGCATGATGCTGGACCACCTGGGCGAGCATCAAGCCGCGGACGCCGTCGGCGCGGCGATCGCTGAGATCCGGGTCGAAGGCGAGGTGGGAACCCGGGATATGGGCGGTGCCAACACCACCGATGAGGTCGGCGCCGCCAGAGCCGACCGGATCCGCGGAGGAGCGGTGGTACACAGCAGTAGGTACCAAGTGGCTCCGGAAGAGAATCCGTCCGTGGGTCGCCAGTCTCGGGGAGGAATCTGTAGCCGTCGAAGTTAGCGACCCTCGGATTCCGCTGGGATTGACGCTTTACATCTGTCTTACAGCATGTGTACCTTAGGTCCTGAAAGCCCCGGAACCGTCCCTGCCTCGGCAAACGGCCGGGGTTACGCCTTTCGAGAGCCGTCCTTCGCCACCGGCGTGCGAGTACGCGTGACACTGCCGATCGTCATAGCCATTGTTCCGAACATCGGGCAATCTGCCCTGCCGGATGTGGGCGCGGACGGAGAAGTGTTCGGAATCGTCCGGAGAGTGGCTACACGAGGGCCTTGAACCTGGTGCGAGGAGAGGGTACGTTGACGGGTATGGAGACCAAGCACAAACCCGATGTCGAAGAGGCGCCGAAGCTCTACGCCATAGTCGTGGGCGGTAGCAATGGACAGATGGACCCTGAGTTCGCCGCTGCCCTGCAGGAATACTGCGACGCCAGGGACAACGATGCGAACGGCTGGGACAAAAACCCTGAGGACAAGGAGGAGGCTCTTGAGGAGCTGGGCAGGCTCTTCGCTGAGTGGCAGGAGGAGAACGGGGCATTCACTGAAGAGGAGATGGCCCGAGCACGCGCGCTGAAGTCCGGTGTCTACCTTCGTTCTTGATACTGGGAAGCTCATCGCCGTAGACCGGCGTAGCAGGGATGTGCTCTCGACCCTGCACTCAGCCTTCGCCGATCGTGACTCCGTTCTCGTGCCCGTCGGGGTGATCGGTCAGGCATGGAGCGAGCCCGGAACCGTGGCCGTCGCTACTGCTAGAGCGAGGAGTCGCGGCAACGAAGTTGTAGTCCTCACATCTGATGGGGACGACTTGCGAACGCCGGTCTCCACGTTGAAGTCGATCACACGGATCGCAGAAGTGTGAGAACTGCTGAGACACTCGGTTTACCATCCGTTCCGAGACAGTGACGATGCGAGCGCCGGGCGTACACTCGGAGGCGACGACTGCACGTTGAGAAGAGTCGAGAAACACAGGTTTCCGAAGGCTGGGGATGAACAGACATAGATTGGTCGGGCTCATCGACCAGGGTGAGAGTTCGACCTTGGAGTTCAAGCGGGATGGCCTCTCGATCCAGAGTCTCGTCATGGAGTTGGTCGCTTTCCTCAACCTGGAGGGAGGCACCGTCCTGATCGGTGTTGAGGATGACGGCAGCATTTCGGGTACCTCGCGTGCAGGTGTCGAGGAGTGGGTGGCCGAGGCCTGTCGTACGAAGATCGAGCCACCGGTCGTGCCGTTACTGTCGTGGACGAGAAACGCGGAAGCAGGCCTAGACGTGCTGGCCGTCGGTGTGACCTCTGGACCTGACAAGCCCTACGCACGTGTACACCATCAGCGCAGGACCTACTACATCCGGGTTGGTAGCACGTCGCGGGAGGCGAGCCAGGACGAGCTGGGGAGGATGTTCCAGGCGTCGGGCCGCCTGCGCTACGGCGAGAAGCCCGTACCGGGCACCAACTTCGAAGCTCTGGATCCTCGGCGTTTGCACGACTACCTAACCCGTGTCCTGGAAGGGGAGGCCCCGAGACGCGATGACGTAAATGGATGGGAGACGCTGCTCCGCAACATTGAGATCATGACCATCTCTGCCGGGCAGTGTGTCGCGACCATCAACGGCATGGTTCTCTTCGGGAGGCGGCCCGGCAGGTACGTCCCCCAATCCGGAATCCGGGCTATCTGTTATCCGGGAACCGATCCTGACTACGCAACTCGCGCCGATGAGGATCTGCGTGGGCCGATGGTTCCGCTCGGCGCCGAGGATGGTTCGTTGATCGAGCCAGGGCTGGCCGACCGAGCTTGGGACTTCGTGCGCCGTAACACGACGCCTACGGCGCATCTGGAAGGACCTCGCCGGGTCGACCGGTGGGAATACCCGGAGGCTGTGGTTCGCGAGGCTGTCGTGAATGCGCTCGTCCACCGTGACTACAGCATTGCCGGTACCGATATCATGCTCGCCATTTTCTCGGACCGTATGGAGATCGTGAGTCCAGGCCGTCTACCCAACACGATCACCGTTGAGGGAATGAAGGCAGGCGCTCGCTACGCTCGCAACCAGACGTTGGTCAACATCATGCGGGACTACAAGTACGTGGACGCGCGCGGCATGGGCGTGCGTAACAAGATCATTCCGGGTATGCGGGCTCACAACGGTACGGAACCCGATCTCGTGGAAGAGGAGTATCGCTTCACAGTGCGCCTATGGAAGAGTGAGAAGTCCCGTACATCGTTCTCTCATCGGAGTGAGTGATCGTGTTGGTCCCGAGGATCACTTGCCACGATCCCACTCGGCCCGGGTGGATTTCCTCTTGATAGACCGACGGTTTTAGCCGTCCTATCCGGCGGTGTTACGGTGCCGCAGGTATCGCGAGTGAAGGGTCTTCGGCGTGTATCGGATAGCTGTCATTCCGGCGGATGGTGTGGGTCCGGAGGTATCGGAGGAGGCGGAACGGGCCCTTCGGGCGGCCGCTCGGGGTCACGACTTCGACGTTGAAACTGAGTGGTTCGACTGGGGATGCGATCGTTGGTTGGCCGACGGGAAGATGATGCCGGATGATTATCTCGACATCCTGGCGGGGTTCGATGCGATCTTCCTGGGATCGGTGGGCGACGTGTCGAAGATGCCGGACCACCTGTCGCTGGAGTTGATACTGGGCATACGGCGGGGGTTCGACCAGTACGTCAACTTGCGTCCCATACGTTTGTACCCGGGGGTGAGCACGCCGATCCGGACCGCCACCGCCGAGACTCTGGACATGGTGGTGATCCGGGAGAACACCGAAGGGGAGTACGCGGCCCAGGGCGGGATCTTCAAGACCGGGACCCCCGATGCGGTGGCATTGCAGACTGCCGTGTTCACCCACAAGGGATGCGAGCGGGTAATGCGCTACTCGTTCGAACTGGCTCGGCAGCGTTCCAAGCTGGGTTCCGAAGCCCCGGTGGGGAGAGTCACCAACTGCACCAAGTCGAATGCCCTCAACTACTCGATGGTGTTCTGGGACACGGTGTTCGACGAGGTGGCGGCAGACTTCCCCGACGTGGAGACGGACATGGCGCTGGTGGACGCCCTGTCGATGTGGATGGTGAAGAACCCCGAGTGGTTCGACGTGATAGTGGCTTCCAACCTGTTCGGCGACATCATCACCGATCTGGGTGCCATGCTGCAGGGAGGCATGGGCTTCGCCGCCGGCGGGAACGTCGATCCTGAGCACCGGTTCCCGTCGATGTTCGAACCGATTCACGGTTCCGCTCCCAAGTACACGGGCCAGCGGCGGGTCAACCCGATCGCGTCGATCGAAGCGGTGCGCATGATGCTGGACCACTTGGGCGAGCATCAAGCCGCGGACGCCGTCGGCATGGCGATCGCTGAGGTCCTGGTGGAAGGCGAGGTCGGCACCCGTGACATGGGCGGTACCAACACCACCGACGAGGTCGGCGCTGCCATAGCCGACCGGATTCGCTGAGGGTCGTGTCCTGAAATGGGGGAGTACGCATGACGAAGTTCCCGTTCATCAGCGACGAGCGCCGCAAGGAGATGCTGTCGCCGCAACCCGGCCGGGTACGGGTGGTCATAGACACCGACGCGGCCAACGAAGTCGACGACCAGTTCGCCATAACGTGGGGGTTGCTGTCACCAGACCGGCTTGACATCGAAGCGATCGTGGCTGCGCCATTCTCGCGGGCCTACTTCAGGGAGCCGCTCCTGGCGGCGGCCCGGGCGAACGTCGACGACTCGACAGCCGCCGAGGTCGACGACATCGCAGCTTGGGCTCACCGGCTGAGGGCCGCCGGTATCGACCCGGAGAATGTCCCCTTCGAGACGGTGGCCGAGGGCATGGAGATGTCCTTTGCGGAGATCGGCACCATCATGGGCTGGCTCGGCATGTCATCGGAGGGAGTGGCCTTCCGGGGAGCCGACCGGTTCATGGAGTCACCGGACGACATCGTGGACAGCGAGGGCGCCCGCCGCATCATCGAAGCAGCCCGGGCGGGGGGGGCGGGAGGTGGCGGGGGGGGGGGTGCCCTCCGGGGGGCCCGCCGGGTTGAGGGAGCCCGGGGACGACGGGGGCGAGGGGGGGGGCCCCCGCCGCATCATCGAAGCAGCCATGGCGGACGACGATCGACTCCTCCATGTCGTGGCGATCGGTGCTCTCACCAACATCGCTTCGGCGCTCCTGATGGAACCGGAGATCATCACCCGGATGGTGGTGTCATGGACATCCGGGTATCCGACCTTCGTGAGGTTCAGCAACTCCCCATCCATGAACCTGGTCCAGGACCAGCACGCCTCCCGTCTACTGTTCGACTCCGGTGTGCCGCTCCTGTACCTGCCGGGCTATTACATAGGCGAGCAACTCGTGATGTCGCTGCCCGAGTCGGAACGGTGGGTCAACGGCCGGGGAGAGATCGGGAAATACCTCCACTACCTGTACACGAACAACCGCCTGAGGGCACAGCGACTAGTCGAGCCCTTCCCGGGCCAGTCCTGGGTGTGCTGGGACTTCATCAACTTCGCATGGCTGATCGACCCGACCTGGGTGCCGACCACCTTCCTCCCGACCCCGATCCTCGACGACGATCTCATCTGGCAGCATCCTCCCGGCCGGCCGCTGATGAGCGAAGCGACCGATATCGACAGGGATGCCGTCTATCGCGACTTCTTCCACAAGCTCGAGCGGCACAGCAAGACGGTGGACAACCTTCCTCAAGGGGTCGGGTTGGCACCGTCGGATGCGGGGTGCTGCTAGGCCGACTTGATACCGGCAGCGGCCTCTAGACCTAGCTCGGAGATGGAGATCTCCCGCATCTCGACCTTGCGGATCTTGCCGGTGACGGTCATCGGGAAGCTGTCTACGAACTTGACGTACTCAGGAACCTTGAAGTGGGCGATACGGCCCCGGCAGAAGTCCTTGATGTCCTCGCCGGTTGCTTCAGCGCCCTCGCGTAGCTTGACCCAGGCTATCACCTGCTCGCCGTACTTCTCGTCGGGGACGCCGATCACTTGAACGTCCTCGATGGCGGGATGCCCGTAGAGGTACTCCTCTATCTCCCTGGGGTAGATGTTCTCGCCGCCCCGGATGATCATGTCCTTGATTCGTCCGACGATGTTCATGTAGCCGTCCGAGTCCATGGTGGCCAGGTCGCCGGAATGCATCCATCCTTCGGAATCGATCGACTCGGTTGTTCGCTCCGGGTCGTTCCAGTAGCCCAGCATGACCGAGTAGCCCCGAGTGCAGAGCTCACCGTCCTGTCCGCGCTCCAGCGTTTCGCCGGTCTCGGGGTCGATGATCTTGATCTCGACGTGGGGATGTACCCGGCCGACGGTGGAAACCCTCCGCTCGATCGAGTCGGTGGTCATCGTCTGGGTGGACACCGGCGACGTCTCGGTCATGCCGTAGGCGATGGTCACGTCGGTCATGTTCATCTCGTTGATGACCTGCTTCATCACCTCCACCGGGCAGGGTGACCCGGCCATGATCCCAGTGCGGAGCGACGACAGGTCGAACGACTCCAGGTCGGGATGGGCGAGTTCGGCGATGAACATCGTCGGCACCCCGTACAGGCTGGTGCACCGCTCGTCCTGCACAGCGGTCAGTACCTGCCCGGGATCGAAGCCAGGACCCGGAAAGACGATCGCCGACCCGTGGGTCGTGCAGGCCAGCGTCCCGAGAACACTTCCGAAGCAGTGGTACATGGGAACCGGTATGCAAACCCGGTCCATCTCGGTGTAGGCACAGGCCTCGCCCACGAAGAAGCCGTTGTTGAGGATGTTGGAGTGGCTGAGGGTGGCGCCCTTGGGGTACCCGGTGGTTCCCGACGTGTACTGGATGTTGATGGGGTCGTCGTGGTGCAGGCCGGCCGCGCGCTCGGCGAGGACCCGGTCCATCCCGTCGTCGACGGGTTCGATCAGGGCACTCCACTCGGGGGTCTCGAGGAAGATAACCCGCTCCAGATCGTCCAGTTCGTCTTCGATCTCGGCGACCATGGCCCGGTAGTCGGAGGACAGGTGCTTCTGCGCCGATACCAGCACCCGGCATCCCGACTGGCCCAGGGCGTACCGAACCTCGTGGGTTCGGTAGGCGGGGTTGATGTTGACCAGGATCACCCCCGCCTTGGCGGTGGCGTACTGGAGCCATACCCACTCGGCGCAGTTCGGGCTCCAGATACCCACCCGGTCACCCACTTCGAGCCCGAGGCGGAGAAGACCCATAGCCAGCATGTCCACCGAGTCATTGAAGGCCCGGTAATCCTGGTGGATCCCCTGATGAACCGAGACCAGAGCGTCCTGCTCCGGGAATCGAGCAACAGTCGCTTCGAGGTTCCTGCCGATCGTCTCCTGCAGCAAGGGCGTCGAAGTATCGCCGCTCGTGTATGCCACACCGGACATCTCGCTCCTCCCGATCGACGGAACAACTGAGGGCACTGTATCAGCCTGCGCGGAGGCAGCCTGCGGCTCAAGTCGCATAGCCCGGAACGCGGATCGCCACCGCTGGTGCACCATCCGACCGAGATCCGTATTCACTCTGTGTACATTGACAATCATGCGCTTAAGCATTCACTTGGACGACGACCTCGTTGCTGAACTCGACCAGCGGGCAGGGCTGGAGCACCGGAACGCCTTCATTGCCGACTTGATCCGGCGAGGCCTCGACTACGAGCGCAGATTGGACGACATCGATGCGTCCCTGGGGGGCATAGCGGACACGGGTCACGACTGGGATGAAGATCCTGGCGGATGGGTCAGAGCACAACGCCAGGGAGACCCTCGCCGTTCTGGCTGAGACGAGAATACTGCTGCTCGGCTCAGGAGGGCTTATCAGAGCTATTCCTCGCACTTCCACCGGGGCTCGGATAGGGAGGTTCAGGCGGGTCGGAACTGCGGACGTCGTCTGTCTCGATCGAGGAGACCGAGGGGAGTCCTGCAGTGGCTGATCTCGGTATCTACTCCGTGGGTCATTCGGTTCACCGGATCGACGCCTTTGTCGGCCTTCTCCATCGGCACCGTGTGGAGGTCGTGACCGATGTGCGAACCTCGCCGTTCTCCCGGTTCAACCCCCAGTTCAACCGCCATGTCCTCGAGAAGGAACTGGAGGCAGCGGGTATCAATTACCTGTTCCTCGGGGAGGAACTGGGCGGAAGGCCTCCCGGTGACGAGTTCTACGACCACGATGGGCATGTGCTCTACGGACGCTTGGCGGAGAGCCCCCTGTTCCGGGCCGGGCTCGCTCGGTTGATCCAGCAGGCCGACCGGTCGCGGGTGGCCATCATGTGCAGTGAGGAGGATCCGGCCGGCTGCCATAGGTTCATCCTCATCACACGGGGCCTCCGCAGTCGCGGTATCGAGGTCACCCATATCAGGGGCAACGGCGACGCAGAGTCCACTGAGGAGATCACCTCGTTCGGCGGCTGGTCAGATCCCGTCTACGAGGAGGAGTCCCTTCTCGATGGATCGCTGAGGAGTTCCTGGAGATCTACCCGACCTGTCTCTCCCGGGAGACGTAGGTAACAACCCGTGATTCCCAAGGATTGGGATCGGGCCACTTGCTCCGACTGGCTTCAGCGATCCGCCTTACGGCGAGGGCGCGCGGCGGACTATGGCCGGAACAGCCATAGACTTCATTCCGTGACCGCGTGAGAGGCGGGATGATCTTCGCAACCATCGCCGGTAACGCCGTTCCGGCTCCGACTTCGCTTGGGGAGGCCTGAGTGCCAAGGGTGCTGGTCCTCGGCGCCTCCGGATACATCGGGAGCCACTTGGTACCCCGGCTGGCGGAGCGAGGCCACGAGGTCCGGGCTGCCGGACGCCGGCCGGAGACACTTCGAGGTCGCGGCTGGACTGGGGTGGAGACGGCACGTGCCGATGCGCTCGATCCACAATCCCTCGGGCGGGTCTTCGACGGTATCGAGGTCGTCTACTACCTGATCCATTCGATGGCTTCGGGGAAGGGCTTCCCTGAACTGGACCGGCAAGCGGCCCTGAACGTACGGGAGGCTGCCGGACGAGCCGGAGTGAACCGGATCATCTACCTGGGTGGCCTACTGCCACGGGAGGCCGCTTCGATGCATCTGGCCTCCAGGCAGGAGACCGGCGCCGTGATGCGGGACGGACCGGTGGCGGTCACTGAGATAAGGGCCGGGATCATTGTGGGCCCCGGATCGGCTGCCTTCGAAGTGATCCGCGACCTGGTCTACCACTTGCCGGTCATGGTGACGCCGCGGTGGGTCGATTCACTGACCCAGCCGATCGCTCTCGACGACCTGCTCGAATACCTGCTGCGCCTCCCCGGGACCGAATCGCCGGGACACCACACATACAACGTCGGAGGTCCGGAGGCGCTGCGCTACCGGGACCTGCTTACACGCTTTGCCGGGGTCATCGGCAAGCGGTTGTTTGTCCTGCCGGTACCGGTGCTCACTCCCCGCCTGTCGTCCTACTGGCTGAACCTGGTGACCGCGGTGCCGGCGAACGTCGCCCGGCCCCTGATCGACGGGCTCAAGCACGACCTGGTGATCGATCCCCAAGCCGATCTGGCCGAACGGATCCCGCTGGCCCTCCACTCCTACGACGAAGCGATCCGGGCCGCCCTGGAAGCCGAGCGATCCTCCGACATGCCGGCCCGCTGGACGGAGGGCTCGTTCGCGATGCGGGATTACCGCCCCGACATCTCCTTCTACAGCCGGGGTGAACGCGTCGAGCGCAACTGTGACGCGCCGCCGGAAGCGGTGTGGAAGGTCGTCTCGGCGATCGGAGGCAGCAACGGCTGGTACTACGCCGACCCGCTCTGGAACCTGCGCGGCGTCCTGGACCGGCTGGTGGGCGGGGTAGGTCGCCGCCGCGGACGCCGGCACCCGACCGAGCTCCGGGTGGGCGATGCGGTCGACTTCTGGAGGGTGGTGGCGGTCGAGCCCGGTCGCCGCCTGACCCTCCTTGCGGAGATGCGCCTCCCGGGGACCGCCGCCCTCGAGTTCGAAGTGCTTCCGGACGCCGACGGTGCCCGCCTGGTGACAGCCGCTCACTTCCATCCTGCCGGTGCGGCAGGTCTCCTCTACTGGTACGTCCTGTGGCCCTTCCACAAACGGATCTTCGGTGGACTGGCCGACGCTATCGTCCGGCGAGCCGGGACCGGAGCCGCTGCCGGGAGTGGAGGAGCGGCGGACACGGGGTTCCTGACCGGGCGCTGACACCTGGACTTCCCCCGAGTGGCGACAGGGCGGGTCGCATTCGTTGCCCATCCCCCGAACGTGCCTCCCGTCGCGATGCTCGCCCTGGGGTCGTTGCAGGGCAATTATTCCACTACTGGTTGGAGAGGGTCACGGTGTGTCGGTGCCGGGTGATATGTTCGCCTCTGTGATGTACAGGAGGTGCGTGGTCGCGGATGTGGGGGCAGCCCGTGGGGGAGTGTCAGCCGCCGACCGGACTGGGAGGCGGTGTCGCCGTGCCGTGCGCCGGATTCCGGAGGTGTCGTGGCGCTGCTGATCCATGCAGGGTCGCATCCCGACGAGTTGGTTTCTGAGCTGTGCGGGATGCTGGCCTCGCCTCCCGCTGATCCGTTCGTCAAGGAGATGGTTGCCGTGCCGACGCGGGGGATCGAGCGTTGGCTCACCCAGCGCATCGCCTCGGGACTCGGCCGGCTGGCCCCGGGCGACGGGGTCTGTGCCAACGTCGAGTTCCCTTCCCCGCGCAGGCTGGTGCGCGAGGTGATGCTGGCGGCGCCCGGCCTAGCCGCGGCGGTGGACGCCTGGGATCGTCCGGCGTTGACCCGCAGCGTGCTCTCGGTGCTGGACGAGAACCTCGAGGAGCCGTGGATGTGGCTGCTGGCCCGCTTCATCGAGGCGCCGGATGGGGATTTGGCCACGCCGGGCAACGGCCAGCGTCTCCGAGCGGCCCGGAAGATCGCCGGCTTGTTCGGGCAGTACGCGAGGCGCCGTCCCGAGATGGTGCGCGCCTGGCTGGACGGTGTCGATGTCGGGCCCGGCGGCGATACGCTTCCCGAACCCGACAGGTGGCAACCCCGCCTGTGGAGGCTGGTCCGGGAGCGTATCGGGGTTCCTGGTTTGGCGGAGTTGATCCCGGCCGCCCTCGATCCCATCCGGGACGGCTCGGTGGAGGTCGAACTACCGGAGCGGGTATTCGTGTACGGGCTCACCGCCATCGACCCGCTGGACATCGCGGTGTTCGATGCGACTGCGGCCCAGCGGGATGTTCATCTCTTCGTGCTCCATCCCTCGCCGGTCCTCTGGAGGCAGACCGAGCAGCACCTGGCAACCCGGCCGATCGGTCCGGCCCTCCCGGCGAGGGTTACCGACCAGACCGCCGGCCTGTCGCGGCACCCGTTGGTGCGGTCCTGGGCGCAGGAGAGCCGAGAACTCCAACTGGTTCTGGCGGGACGAGGCCTATCGGGAGGAACGTCCCGATCCGAGGAGACAAGGCCGGCGCCGGCTAGCTTGCTCGCCCGGCTCCAGCACGACATCCGCGCCAACGAGGCACCTCCGAGGACCGCGACCCCGGACCGGCACCGGGACGTCGAGGGAGACCGGTCGATCCAGATACACATCTGTTACGGACCCAGACGCCAGGTCGAGGTCCTCCGCGATGCCATCCTCCATGCCCTCGCGGCCGACAGCACGCTCGAACCCCGCGACATCGTGATCATGACACCGGATCTGGGCACGTTCGCCCCGCTGCTGGAAGCCGCCTTCCTCCACGGCATCGACTCTTCGGCCTCCTACCCGAACGTTGAGCATGTAGCTGAAGCGAACACAGACGATGCCCTCCCTGACCTGCGACTGCGCATCGCGGACCGGGCCCCGGCCGCCACCAACCCGCTGGTGCGGTTCGCCGGCGCCGTTCTCGATCTGGCCGGTTCCCGCCTCGGGGGGGGCGGTCCCCCGGCGCCGTTCTGGTCCTGGCGGTTCCCCGCCCCGAGGGGGGGACGGTTCGCGAGCTGGTCGCGATGCCGGTCGTGCGGCGGTTGTTCGGAATCGACGAGGAGGTCGCCGACGAGATTGCCGGACTGATCGACGACACCAACGTGAGATGGGGCCTCGACGCCGACCACCGGGCCGGCTGGAACGCCGGGACGGCCGCCGACCACACCTGGGGGAGAGGTCTGGACCGGGCTCTGGCCGGCGTCTACTACGCCGACAGCGGCGTGAGGGTCGTCGGCACCGTCGCACCGATCGACGGCGTCGAAGGCCAGGAGGCGCGACCGGTCGGGATACTCGCCCAGATCATCGATCGGATCGTTGCGGTCCGAGAGCTGCTTCGAGAGCCACGTCCGCCGTCGCAGTGGGGATCAGCCGTTGCCGGTGCGGTGCGGCTTCTAGCGGCTCCGGCCTGGGACGAGCAGTGGCAGTGGGGCCAGCTGGAGCGCCTGCTGGAGGAGAGCTTCCCCGCCGAGGGAGGCGGCGCAGACGATCCACTGCTCGACGTAGCGGAAGCGAGGATAGCGGTGGAGGACTGGTCCCGGGATGTGCCCAGCCCTCTGCACTTCCGGACCGGGGACATAACGGTCTGCACCCTGGTCCCGATGCGCTCCGTGCCCTACCGGGTGGTGTGCCTGCTCGGCATGGACGACCAACGATTCCCTCGCAGTAGCCGGGTCGACGGTGACGACCTGCTGGTAGACAGCGAGACGATCGGCGACACCGACCGGGGCGCCGAGGACCGTCAACTCCTCCTGGACGCGATCATGGCGGCCGGGGCACAGTTGATCGTCACCTACTCCGGACGGGACGAGCTGACCAACGTCGAGTACCCGCCGGCGGTGCCCATCGCCGAATTGATGGACGTCATAACGGACATGGCTGGTCGGGACGGCCTGGAACGCCTCCAGACCCACCATCCCCTCCAGCCGTTCAGCGAGGCCAACTTCATTTCGGGGAATCTCGGTGGCAGTGGACCTTGGGGATTCGATCCCATGCAGTTCGGCGGAGCGCTCGCCGTCCAGCGCCGCAAGGATCCGGGACCGACCCGGCTCTCGTTACCGCCGCCCGAGGATGACATCTTCTCCGAGATCCGGCTCGATGACCTGCGGGGATTCCTGGAACATCCCGCCCGAGACTTTCTCCGCAAGAGGTTGGGCTTCTGGATTCCGGCTCGGGGCGAGATACCGGACGACACCGTTCCCACCGTCCTCGATCCGCTGAGCGAGTGGAAAGTCACCAACCGGCTCCTGGCCGGCCTGCTGTCCGGCCACTCCATCGAGGCGCTCGAGGACCATGAACGGGCAGGCGACACCCTTCCGCCCGGCAACCTGGGCCAACCCGGCCTGGAAAGAGCCCAGCAAAGGGCGACGGGCCTGTTGAAGGCGGCGCAGATGGCGGGCTACGACCCGGCGCGCTCCGAGCAGCACACCGGCGCTGTCCGGGTCGGGAACCATCTGATCGAAGGGACCGTCAACGCGGATCGCACCGCATCCCGTGTCGATCTGGTCACCCCGTCCCGGCTCAAGGGCAAGCAGCGGCTGAGAGCCTTCCTCCAGGTGGTCTTCCTGTCAGCCCTGGAGCCGGACCGTCCCTGGCAAGGCCTGCTGCTGGGTCGGCACTTGCGGGGCGACAAACTCTGGAGCGTCCGGATCGGGCCGATTAGGGGTGACACGGAGCGCCGCCGGCAGCAGGCGGAGGAGTTGCTGTCCGGCCTCGTCGATCTGTACGTAGAGGGTCTCACAACCCCAATCCCCCTGCCCTGCGAGACCTCCTTCGTCTGGCAGAGGAATCTGGGCAACCACCGGAGTATCGCCCGCAAGGTCGCCGGGCATGCGTGGGAGACGGACCGGTTCTCCCCGGAGGCGAGGGATCCGGCCAACGAATTCCTCTTTCCGAACCTGTCGACGATGGCAGATCTTGAGCGGAGCTCCTTTCCGGGCAACGCCGGGAGGCTATGGGGCCCGATCCTCCCGCTGCTGGTTGAGAAGGCAGTATGACCGAGGCAGCCGGCTACGACCCTCGCTCGCCCATCGGGGACTGCGGCACGATCATCGAGGCCAGCGCCGGCACCGGGAAGACGTTCACGATCGCGGCGGTCGTGACCTGGTTGGTGGCCGAGGAGGGTGTCCCTCTCGAACGTATCCTGGTGGTCACCTTCACCAGAGCGGCCACAGCGGAACTCAAGGATCGGGTCAGGCGCCGGATCGTGACCTCGCTCCAGGCGCTGCGCGGTGATCGGGCCGGCCGGACGGCAGACGACCACTTGCGGGTTCTCCTCCAATCGTCTCCCGAGCGGCGCCTCCGCCAGGCCGACCGGTTGGACGAGGCCCTGACCCACTTCGACCGAGCCCAGATCTTCACCATCCACGGTTTCGCTGCCCGCCTGCTGCAGAAACTCGGATTCAGATCACGCCTGCCCAGCGACCTGGAACCCGGGGAGATCGACGAATTGGTGGTGCGGCAAGCCGCCAGCGACCTGGTGGTGCGGAGTTTCGCAGGGTCCGGACCGGCCGGTGTCGCCGGGACTGTCAGTCAAGACGACGTGGCCGGCATCGGTAAGGCTGTTGCCATGACACCCGACGTTCAGATCGTCCCCAACCCCTCCACCACCGACGGCGTGGTGCGGCGCCGCGCGGAACTGGCCAGGGAGATGAAGACGTTGCTCTCCCGGCGGCTGCGCGCCCAGCGGAAGGTCACCTTCGACGACACCCTTGTGGAGGCCCGGGATGCGTTGACCGATCCGCAGATCGGCGCGGGCGCCCGGGAATTACTCCAGCGGCGCTACGCCATCGCCCTTGTCGACGAGGCCCAGGATACGGATCCGATCCAGTGGCAGATCCTGCGGGCGGTCTTCGACGCATCCCGGCTCGTCGTGATAGGCGATCCCAAGCAGTCGATCTACGCTTTCCGGGGCGCCGACATCGAGTCCTACCTCTCCGCGGCGGACCGTGCCGCCACCCGCCGCACCCTCGGAACCAACTGGCGCAGCGACGGTCCGCTGGTCACTGCTCTCGATACGCTGCTGGCAGGCACCACTTTCGGCGACGAGCGCATCGCGCACCGTCCGGTCCAGCCAGCCGAACGCAACCGGGAGGGACGCATTATCGGAGCGGGTACTCCGATGGAAATCCGCCGCTTCTCGGAGGACTTCCCCCTGCGCCGGCAGCAGTACAGACCCTTCTTCTACGTAGGGGAGGCGAGGAGGGCCGTCGCGGCCGACCTGGCCTCCGAGGCGGTACGGCTGCTTTCAACCGGGGTCCGGATAGACGATGGTGCTCACCGGCGACCGATCGGAGCGGGAGACATCGCAGTTCTGTGTCGCACCGGACGGCAGGTGCAGACGGTACGGGAAGAACTCATGGCCAGGGAGATACCGTCGGTCGTGGCCCGAACCGGGAGCGTGTTCGCCACCGGCGCGGCCGAGCAGTGGCGCCGGTTCCTCCTAGCGGTCGAGCGGCCCAGCCGTCCCGGATACATCCGCCTAGCGGCCACCACCCCCCTGGTAGGTATGACGCCCGGCCAGGTGGCGGACCTCCGGGACGACGGGGTGCTCTCCCTCCAGCAGCGCTTCGCCAGGTGGCAGGCGCTCCTGCACGATCACGGGGTACCAACGATGTTCGCCGACATCGATCGGACCACCGACATGACCGCTCGGGTACTTGCCCGTCCTGACGGTGAGAGGGAACTCACCGACCTGAACCACATCGCCGAGGAGCTGCACTCCGCCTGGCGCGGCGGCGGTACCGGATCTCTGGTGGTGTGGATCGAAGCGGCCATGGACGAGGCTGACCGCAACGCGGAGAACAACATCGAGGACGCCGAGTCGCGCCAGCGGCGCCTGGACACCGACGCGGCCGCGGTCCAGGTGCTAACCATCCATGCAGCCAAGGGTCTCGAGTACCCCGTGGTCATGGCGCCCTACCTCTGGGACATCCCCCGTCCCCCGATCCGCCTACCCATCTTCCATGATCTGGAACCAGCCCGACCGGGGGAGCCTAGGGCGCGGCTCATCGACGTGGGCGGCCCCGAGTCACCCGACTTCGATTCGCACAAGGAGGCTGCGATGTCGGAGGAGGCTGCTGAGGAGAGCCGCCTGCTCTACGTGGCGCTCACCAGGGCCAGACACCTCGTAGTGATGTGGTGGATCGAGAACACCTGGAACTCGGCGAGTACCGAACTCCACCGGATCCTGACCCGTGGAGGCGACCCGGACGTGGCAATGCGGCGGTTGATCGAGAGGTCCGGGGGGACCATCAGCCAGACCATCCTCACCGAGCACCAGCCGTTCGTCGCATACGAGGGGGAGGACAGGGTTGTCGCTACCCTCGAGCGGGCGCATCTGGACCGTTCCCTGGATTACGGCTGGCGCCGGGTCTCGTTCTCGTCGCTGTCGCCCGACCGTCCCCTCGACGGTGAGGCCGAAACCGCCGACGAACCGGACCGGGTCGACGAGGCCGACGGTGGCCAGGAGCCTGCCGGAGCAGGTGGCCCGCTGGTGATGGCCGATCTGCCCAGGGGGGCTCGTTTCGGATCCCTGGTACACGGCGTCCTCCAGCGCGTACCCTTTGATGCTCCCGACCTCCCGGCCAGGATCAGATCCGAACTGGCCCGTCTCACGCGCTACTCGTCGTGGGACTTCGATGTGGACACCTTCGTGAGCGGGATCTCCGCAGCCCTGGAGACTCCCCTCGGTCCCGAAGACGATGCCCCCACTCTGCGTGACCTCGACCCTGCCAAGCTCCTCAAGGAGATGGAGTTCGAATTGCCCCTCCGCACGTCCGCCTCGACCACGTCGCTACGTGAAATCGCCGGTGTCGCACTCGAACACCTGGCCGCCGACGATCCCCACCGGGCCTACTTCTCCCGGCTGCACGCGCTCGACCCCTACCGCTTCCGCGGGTTCATGGCCGGGGCCATCGACGTCACGACCGTGCTGCCCGCTCCTGGCGGGGACGGTTACGTGGTTATGGACTTCAAGTCGAACACCCTCCCGACCCTGGGTGACCTGCCGGACGCCACCGACTACGGACCGGCCCCGCTCACCGACGCCATGCACCACGGCAACTACGTGCTGCAGGCGTTGCTGTACGAGGTGGCTCTCCACCGGTACCTGCAATGGCGTCTCGACGGCTACGATCCGCCGGTCCATCTGGGCGGGTCGCTGTACCTGTTCGTCAGGGGAATGATCGGCGCCGGCACGCCGGTTGTCGACGGGGAACGGTGCGGGGTGGCGCGCTGGTCCCCACCGACGGAGCTCATCTTGGCCGTGAGCGATCTGTTCACGGGGCGCCGGTGACGGTTGCGGACCGCGTCCAGGCCGCCACCGCCGGGCCCGACGTGGTGGTCAGCGCCTCCGGCCTGCTCGCTTCGTTCAACGACGCTGGTGCCCTGTCGCCGCTCGATGTGCACGCCGCCCGCGTGATCGCCCGTCTGTGGGGCGAGTCCGATGACACGGTGATCCTGGCCGCTGCGCTGGCGGTACGGGGAACCAGGTTCGGACACGTGTGCATCGACCTGCGGCGCCAGCCAGAAGCGATGGTGGTCGAGGGCCAACCCCCCGAGGTCGTCGATGAGCTGCCCTGGCCCGAGCCGGACGATTGGGAGGCCTCCGTGGCGGGGAGCCCGCTGGTCGGTGCCGGCGGGGGAGGGGAGCCCCTCGTCCTGGTCGATAGCCGGCTCTACCTGGAACGCTACTTCCGCTACGAAGAGCAGGTGCTGGAACTCATAGGGGCCCGCACCATGACATCTCCGGTCACTCTCGATCCGGCCGTGCGGGCCGGACTGGAAGTGCTGCTCCCTCCCGGGCCGGACGGCGAGCCAGACCGCCAGCACACCGCGGCGGCCACTGCTCTGGCCGGCAAGCTTACGGTGATAGCCGGCGGTCCCGGCACCGGCAAGACGTACACGGTGGTGAGGATGCTGGCCGCGCTGGCCCACCAGCCCGCTGACTTCCCCAGGGTGGCTCTCTGCGCTCCTACCGGAAAGGCAGCGGCCCGGCTGAAGGAAGTGGTCGAGGAGTTCGCATCCGGATCCGGGAACCCGCGGGTCCGCCAGAGGATGGAGAGCCTGCAGACCAGCACCATCCACCGTCTGCTGGGCCGGGGTTGGGGGCGGGGGCGATTCGCCCACCACGAACGCAACCGCCTGCCCCACGACATGGTGATCGTCGACGAGCTGTCGATGGTGTCGTTACCCCTGGCCGCCAAGCTGATGGCCGCGGTGAGGGCCGACGCCAAGCTGGTACTGGCGGGCGACCCTTTCCAGCTCGAGTCCATCGAGGCGGGAACCGTGCTCGCCGACATCGTGGGTCCGGCGGCAGGTTCACCGGACCCCGAACCGACACGAGTTGACGTCGGGTTACCCCCGTTGGCGGACCGCGTCGTGGTCCTGCAACGGGTGCACCGCTTCGAGGAGCAGGGCCCGATCGGCGACTTCGCCGACGCGGTGCGGGACGGTGACCCGGACCTCGCGGTAAGCCTTCTGAGAGCCGGCACGGAGCCCGTCGGCTGGGTGAAGGACCGCTCCGGCGCGCCGTTCCGGGAACTGTCCGAACGGGTAGTCGCCCACCGGGTACATCTGGTCGAACTGGCTTCCAGAGCCGGCAACGAGGAGGCGGCACTCGCCGCCCTGGGTGAGATGGCGGTCCTTTGTGCCCACCGCGAGGGACCGGGAAGCGTGGACCAGTGGCGCCTGGACATCGAAACGGCTCTCGACGCGCGGTTCCCGGGCCTTCGGTACGAGGGGGAGTGGTACCCCGGACGACCGCTCATGATCACCAGCAACGACTACACGCTGGACCTCTACAACGGGGATATCGGAGTGGTGGTGCGGACCTCCGAAGGTCTCCGGGTGGTGTTCGAGCGGGGTGGCCTGCGGAGCTTCCCGCCCGGCTACCTGGGTGACCACACCACGGTCCACGCGCTGACCATCCACAAGAGTCAGGGTTCCCAGTTCGGCGAGGTGGTGGTCTCGCTGCCATCCGAGAGTTCTCGCCTGCTCACCCGGGAACTCCTGTACACCGCGGTTACCAGGGCCTCTCGAACGGTCACGGTCGTGGGCGAGGAGCCGGTGATCCGCATGGCGGTGGAACGCTCGGTCCAGCGCGCCTCGGGACTGAGATCGAGGCTGTGGGGTTGAGGCTTCCCGGCCAACCCTTCCCCCCGGGATACTCCATCGGAGTTGTGGTAATACTCGGTTATACGTCTCGGTGTGAAGGTAGCGGTCTCCATACCAGACGCCGTGTTCGAAGCGGCTGATCGTCTGGCAGAACGGCGCCGGTGTTCACGGTCGAGTCTGTATGCCGAGGCCTTGCAGCGCCTGCTTGCGCACGAGGACTCCGAAGCGGTGACCGCCCGCCTCGACGCCATTTACTCCGACGAGTCCCCACAACTCGCTCCCGAACTCCTCGAGGCACAGCGACGAGCGCTAACCGACCGCTGGTGATCGACCGCGGCGACATACGCTGGGTAAGTCTCCGCGATTTCGTAGGTTCAGAACCGGGCAACCGGCGGCCCGTGCTGATCGTATCCAGCGAACGCTTCAACAGAAGCCGGATAGCAACAGTGACCACGGTCGTGATCACCTCGAACCTGCGGCTGGCCGCAGCACCCGGAAATGTCCTCCTCGCAGGAGAGACCTCGGGCCTGGGCAGGGATTCGGTAGTCAACGTGTCGCAGGTTGTGACGCTCAAGAAGACAGAGCTTTCCGAATCGGTGGGACGGCTGGATGAGGCAGCTATGCGCATGGTCGAAGAAGGTATCGCTCTCGTCTTGGACCTCCCCACTGCGCGCTGACCACGGCAGGTCTGCCGGGCAGCTCGCCGTCCAGCGTCCGACGACGACGGCGATGACGCGGCCGGCCATGGTGAAACCGGGGAACGGCGGGCTACGGACCGCCCGAACCCGTCCTAGCTTCCCGTATCAACCACCGGACGGCATCGGACAGCGCCCCGACGCCGACACCTGCTAGGCCCGCGACGGCGAGCACGGTGACCGCGATCGTGACCCATAACGCCATCTGCCAGGCGGTGGTGAACACCCAATCCACAAACGTTGCGAAGTCCATACTTCGGGCATCCTACCCCGCGAACCTCGTGCCCCGGTTGGAACTGATCGGATAACCGCCTTGGCCGACGATCCAGGTCGAATTCCCACGCGCTCGAAGGGCTACAGACCCTTTGCGTTTCATGCCATATCCTCAAGTCGAAGGCCGCCACGATCGAGCCTATCCGTGGCAACTCGTCTCCGGATCGCCCGGAGCGTCTCCGCAAACCTCTGATGCGAGAGCGTGTGACGACGCTCGGTGTCCCGAACAGGTCACCGGCTACAGGAGAGGAGGGAAGCAATGACAGTCGCCGATCCGATCCATCCGGGAGACATCTCGCAGAGATCCAAGGCGGATTGGGAATGACCCAGCACAGCGTGGCGGCCACCGCCGACGGATGCCGAGGCCGAATCGGTTAGACACTTGACGTCCTGTATTCCGCGGCGCAATCTCGGGTTCCCCTGGCGCTGCGAGTCGTCCTGGAACGAACGCTGAAATACTCGTGGTGACCCGTAGCGGCGTAATGCGTTCGACGAATCTCTGCGAGCCGGTAGGTTCCATATGGATAATTGATGTGTAAAAACGATTGACAGATCTCCAGGGCCGTGGTTAGCCTTCGATGTGGGGCCGATCGGCACAAGGGAGGTCAGCATGACCAATCCACGTATTTCTGGCAAGGTCGCGAAACGGGCGGTATGGGGACTCGTCCGGCATCCATTGCGACGACCAAGGCTGGCAGCGCTGCTTGCCATCGCCGGCCTCGTAGTGTCAGTTGCTGCATGCGGCGAAGAAGAAGAACCGGCACCTACGCCCACGACGGCAGTGCCAGCCGCGACGACCGCCGCACCCACTCCAGCACCGAGCGAGGGGGTTTCGGGAACCGTCACGATGATGCGCGGGCCATTTAGCGCGGACGATTCGGTTTGGGAGGATCCACTTGTAGCTGCATTCAACGCGAAGTTCCCAGACGTAGAGATAATCAATACCACCTATGACTGGGGTGCCGCAGACGCAGAGATTGCAGCTGCCTTTGCCAGCGGATCACCCCCAGATATCATTTACCTTCCTGACCAATGGTATGGCCAGTACGCGGTGGCCGGTCAACTGGAACCAATCACGGGCCTCGTTAACGACCCCGCATTCGCGGACGACTTCGCTGCGATCCCACAGGCTTTCTGGGATGTCGCGACTATCGGTGGTGAGATATATGGTGTTCCAGCCCTGGGAGTTGTCTTTCCGATCTTCCTCAACCTTGACCTCTTGGAGGCAGCTGGTGTGGAGGATACGTGGGATGACTCCTATGAAGCACTCGCTGATGCTGCACGCAAACTGACTACGGACGATGTGTGGGGCTTCTCATTCAGGTCTGAGTTCATCGACGCCGGATACTGGGATTGGTTTCCGTACATCCAGAATGCAGGTGGCAACGTACTCAACGACGATTGGACGGCTTGTGGCTTCAACAATCCTGACGTGGTCTCAGGTGTCCAATTCTTGATCGACAGCATTGATGAGGGTTATGCGCTCCCACCGGGCGAATACGACTGGGCAGGACAAAAGGCGCTCTTCGCGGCAGGTAAGATTGCCATAAACCACAATGAGGGTTCGTTCATCAACGAACTCCAAACGAACGACCCGGGCTTCCGATGGGATGTAGTTCCGGCACCGTCTGGACCAGTGACACAAACAATGATGGGTAATTTCGGCTTCCTCTTCATCTCTTCGGCAAGCGAGAATAAGGAAGCTGCCTGGGAATTCATTAAACACTGGACATCTTCGGAAGAGGCTGCGGCATACACTGAGGCGAACAGTCTCTTCTCTATACGAACGGATCTCGTTGATCCCTATGCCGACAACCCGCTGATGGCACGAGTACTGACGGAATACGTCCCGATGGTGAAAGGAATTCAAGCTCACCCGAGGATGCGTGAGATCCTGAATACGATCTGGCCTACCTTCAGCGCTGCTTATCGTGGCCAATATACTGCTCAGGAGGCAGTAGACAAGGCGTGCGCGGATATGGCTACGCTACTGGGTTAGATGAGTTCAACACCTGACCGAAGTGAACAGTTGAATAGAACAGAAACCCCGCCGGTTTACTCCGGTGGGGTTTCTCTTCAGTTGACGCCACAACAACATGCTCGGCTTGCCTGGAAGTATCAAGCCCGACGCTGGATGGTGGGCTATGCCTTCATCGCGCCGATCCTGTTCTTTTTCGGGCTCTTCATGATCGTCCCGATCCTATGGGTCGTGTTCGGAAGTTTCCAACAGGGTGGGATCATCACTCCAAGTGAGTTCGTTGGTCCTGACAACTGGAGATCAGTGTTTGGCGACGAACTTGTCAGGACGACGGTCAAGAACACGGGGTACTTCACGTTACTGGCTATCCCCGGTGTTATAGTGGCTGGCTTGGTCTTGGCGCTTGCCCTCTTGAGAGTTCAGAAGGGAGAAGCCGTCTTTCGAGCCGGCATTTTCTTTCCCGTGTTGGCTCCCCCTGTGATCGGAGCCCTGATGTTCTTGTTCGTACTACATCCGGACTTCGGCGCGGTCACGCTAGCGATGCGAACCGTCGGTCTTTCCTCACCGTCATGGCTAGGGGATCCGGCATACGCTCTGCCGACCGTCGCCGCATTTGAGATCTGGCGTGGCGCAGGGTTCTATGCCCTTGTTTTCCTTGCGGGGTTGCTGGCCTTACCCAAGGAACTCTACCAAGCCGCTGCCCTCGACGGCGCCAATACCCTACGTCGCTTCTGGCATGTGACCCTGCCTCTACTGAAGCCGACTGCTCAGTTCGTTCTGGTGATGGCGACCGTTTGGAACCTGCAGCTGTTCGATTCCGTGTTCGTACTGACAGACGGTGGGCCAGTGAACCGGACCGTCACGGTAGTCATGTATGTATATCGGAGTCTCTTTGCCTTTGGAAATGTCGGCTTCGGCTACGCTCTCTCGATGGTACTCCTCCTAGTGATCCTCGCAGTGTCACTTGTCCAGTTCCGACTTCTACGGTCACGCAACCGATGATCACGGTGAATCCGTTCAAGGCCCGACCATGACGGCCCCACGACTTTCCTTCCATAAGGGGCGCCTAGTTTCGAATATGACGGCCTACTCCATATTGATAGGAGCGACCATAGTTATGGTCACTCCACTGTTCTATATATTGTCTACCTCGATTAAGAAGACAACACAGTTGTTTGCATATCCGCCGGACTGGATCCCGAAAATTCTATTCTGGGGGAATTACTCCACTCTTCTAGGATCGGACAGCCTCTTCCTGAGGTGGACTATAAATACAATGCTCGTGGCTGGAGTCGTTACCATCCTCAAAGTCATTATCGATTCGATGGCCGGTTATGCCTTCGCGAAGATTAGCTTTCCAGGAAGACGGACTCTGTTTATTCTGATCCTTGCAGTCGTCATGGTGCCGACGTCGGCAGTCATTATTCCACTATTCCTTCTGGTCCGGCGAATGGGACTCCTTGACACCTACTGGGCCTTGATACTTCCACCGTTGGCTAATCCGGTCGGTGTATTCTTGATGAGAAACTATATCCAATCTTTGCCACGTGATCTTGAGAACTCGGCCCGGCTGGATGGCTGCTCGGAGTTCAGTGTGTACTTTAGGATCATCCTGCCCTTGGTGAAACCGGGGTTGGTCGTACTAGGAATTCTCACCTTCCTTGGACAGTACACCGCCTTCCTGTGGCCGCTGCTGGCTGTACAGGATGAAACACTCCAAGTATTGACCACAGGAGTAGCGGAGATGAAGGCAAGTATCTTCACCATTGATTGGGGGCTCGTCTCCGCCGCGAGTGTCCTCTCTATGGTTCCGATCACCGTTATGTTTTTCATCTTCCAAAGATACTTCAGTGGCGGATCTATTGCGGGAGCGTTGAAGCAATGAAAGAACACACAGTTGCCGACAGCGCTATCAGTCTGGTACACGTCTCTAAGAGATATGGCGATAATCTCGCGGTTGACGAGTTTACAGCGGCTATGGCGCCGGGCGACTTTGTCGTTCTCTTGGGACCATCTGGCTGTGGGAAATCAACTGTGCTCAAGATGATTGCCGGTCTGGAGGATGTGACCGAGGGCGAAGTCTATATCGCTGGGGAATTGGCTAACTACATTCTGCCCAAAGAGCGAGATGTAGCTATGGTGTTCCAAAACTACGCCCTATATCCACATATGTCAGTTGCTCGGAATCTGGCGTTCCCACTCAAGATGCGTAGCGTGGACCGGGACAGTATCGGAAGTAGAGTCGAAGAGGTGGCGTCGCTCTTGGAGTTGTCGTCTTTGCTCGAGCGCTTTCCCGATGAGCTCTCTGGTGGAGAGAGGCAGAGAGTCGCCCTTGGCCGGGCGATCATCCGTGACCCGGTAGCCTTCTTGATGGATGAACCCCTCTCGAACCTGGATGCGCTACTGCGATTTCAGATGCGGGATGAACTGTTGAAACTTCACAAGCGGGTGGGGAAGACAACGATCTATGTAACCCATGACCAGATCGAGGCCATGGCCATGGCGGACTCGGTGATCGTTCTGAAGGACGGTCGAATCCAGCAGGTCGGTAGTCCCCAAGATGTGTACGACAGGCCGGCCAACACGTTCGTTGCAACTTTCATAGGTAGCCCACCGATGAATCTACTGCACGGCCGCACAGAGGTTGGCGTGGACGGGTTGATATTCACATGGAAGGATCATCGCGTCCTGCTGGACGGTGAAGGGGCGGCCGTTGCAACCGAGTCGATCCTCGGAGTGCGGGCGGAGGATGTGGAGCTTACGCAGGATTCGGGCGACGGAGTATTGAGGGGTACCGTGGGCTTGGTGGAGCCTGTGGGGGCCGACAAGTTCGTCCGTGTTGAGATAGATGAAGATGTTTACTGGTATGTTCGAGTGCCGTCTGTGACCCGAGTCAGGGAGGGTGAGCCGATAGGAGTGCGTATTCCGGCGGACCGGCACCACCTCTACGACCTTGAGGGAAATCTCCACAGACGTGAGCACGGCGCTGGCCGAACGACTCCGGGCGACTGAATCGATGGTTGACAAACTACGTGGGAGAACCCGTCTGTTCGGTTCACCGGGTGAGGGACCACGACGCCGTGCCGGCGATTGGACTAGATCTGCGGGTCTCGACGTGGACTATGACGTCGAAATGGCGACTCGAGACGGTACGGTCCTGCGGGCGGACGTCTATCGGGCCACGGCGAGTGATCAGCCACGACCGGTCTTGCTGGTGCGGACGCCCTACGACAAGACGCACGCCCACATGGCAACCTACCTCCACCCGACCTGGTACGCGAGACATGGGTTCATCGTCGTCGTTCAGGATGTTCGAGGCCGCTTTGCATCACAGGGAAGTTTCGATCCGTTCTTGAACGAGGGTACGGATGGATTCGATGCGGTCGAGTGGGCGGCGACACTCGAGGGGTCAAATGGGCGCGTGGGGATGTATGGCGCCTCCTATGTCGGAGCCGTACAGTTGCTTGCAGCTGCCAAGAATCCCCCTCACCTCCGTGCCATAGCTCCTGCGGTCACGAACGCGGATTTCCGCAGCTGGATGTACGAAGCGGGTGCCCTCAACTTGGGGTTTGCAGCCACTTGGAGTCTGTTCCTGGCCCATAACGGCGCTAATCGCCAACGTGACTCGGCTGAGGCTCGGCGGCTCGTCCGGCTAGCTGTTAGCTCTCCGGACTGGCTGATGCATGGTCCGCCCTCGGAACTGGCCGAGATTCTCGGACCGCATACCTCATTCTTCAAAGAGTGGATCAACGAGTCGGAACAGGATCCAATCTGGGACCGGCTAGACGGTGAATCAGATCTCACGACTACGCGGATCCCGACACTCCACATAACGGGATGGTTCGACATCTTCCTGTCAGGTGCACTACGTACCTACCGGGACAGTTCCCGTGACCATGACGCATCGTCCCAACACCTGGTGATCGGACCTTGGGCACACTACCCGTGGGGCGATCAGTTTGGACCGGATGCGAACGGAACCGGGCGAATCGATAGGATGCAGATCGACTTCTTCCGTCGGTATCTGTCGGACGGTGTCACGGACCAGCCTTCGTCCGTCGATTACTACGTTCTCTTCGAGGGGTGGCGTGAAAGCGACAGTTGGCCACCCGAACCGTCGAGGACCGCTCGGCTGTTCCTACGAAGTCAGGGTTCCGCGAATACGCGCTGGGGAGACGGCCAACTCGATCCGACTCCGCCCGTTGGTGCTGAACCGTGTGACGTCTATCAGTATTATCCTCCGGCACCGGTCCCCGCCGTTGGAGGGAATTCATGTTGTGACCCGGGGATCGTACCTATGGGCTGTCTGAACCAGTCTTCCGTGGAGCAACTTCCGGACGTTCTAATCTATACGACGGAACCTGTCTCATGTGACATGACTGTCGCAGGACCGATTGACCTTCAGGTCTATGTTGTGACCGACGCGGAGTCAGCCGACTACTTCGCCAGGTTATGCGTGGTCAACGAAGAGGGGTCCTGGAACGTTACAGAAGGAATCCGACGGTTCGATCCTCAGGAACTTCAAGAAGCGCGAGCCAGTGATGGCACCATAGCAGTCCACATCACCCTTCGAGATACTGCTGTACTGGTAAGGAGAGGCGAGCGGCTCCGGCTCCAGATCACAAGCGGGTCGTTCCCGATGTTCGATGTCAATCCACAGACTGGTGAGTCTTCTCTCACAACTCCGCGATGGGAGGGCCGCGGTGCTCTGCACGCGGTCCTACACGAACCAACTCATCCGTCGGTACTACGCTTCCGTGAAGCATGCGAAACTGGTACGGAGTCAGATCGGGGAGAACCTTGAACCCCCGACCATTGCTGGGATGAGCAACTGCGGCTACCGGTGAATCAAGGTCAAGACTCGCTGCTGCCGGAGAATCTTCGTAGTACGTTGTCAGTGATGCGTGATACGGGTCCCATGTAGTCCTCGATCTCCAAGGCACCCAGCCAACACATCGAACCTACGCTAAAGACGGCACCATCCTTCGGATACTCCAAGTAGACGATGTCTGCATGTATGGACAGGCCCGTATCCTCCGACTGGGCCCAGTCCGAGGCCTGTAGGTCCTCGAGGCTCGTATGGTAGAGATCACCGAAGCCGTCTGCAGTGGCGAGTACAACCGCATTCGGGGCCGTACCACTGCCAAAATCGGCACGATCGATCTCCCAACCTGCTGCTCCTCCCAAGAAACGACCGGAGTCGCCGAACGTCGGTGACTCGACTCCGTCGAAGATCCAAGCCACCGTCGGTTGGTAGCTTGCGGCTGTACGCCTATAGGGCCTAGCGGGACCTGCGCCAAAGGCGGTAAAACCATTACCGACGATGCTAAAGGGGCTGTTCCCGTGGTGCCTCCAGATACCGCCGGGCTCACCGGTCGTGCTGTGTCCCGATTCACCCGGATCAGCCGCCCAGGGACTCGATCCGAATTGACCTCGACGTACCTCCGTTAGGGCGGGATCGAACTCAGGGATGGAGGTGATCCAATAGAATCCATTCCCTCCTAGGTACATGAGTCGGCCGCCGTCAAGTAGGTAGTCCTGGAGGCCATTCATCATCCGCCTGGTCCAGTACTCCGGATGGCTTCCGGTTACCACGGCACGGTACGGAGCCAGCGCGTTGGCGCCTCGACAGTGGAGAGTCTCGTCGGTGACGACTTCGTAGGAGTATCCCTTCTCCTCGAGCCAGCGCAGCGCACAGAGATCTGCGCTGAAACCGTGATAGGACTGTGTCAGAGGAAACGCGTAACCTGGGCGCATGCTGAGAAGCGGGCGGCGCCGGGACGCATAGCACACGCCACTCCCATCGCTGTGCAAGTCGTACTGACTGAGTAACCCGAGCTGCAGCATCGCATAGTCACCGGGTGACAGGAATGGTCGGATGTCATCGACACCGGCAAAAGTCTTCGCCAGTGATGGGCTCTTGACCGCCTCGTGCGAGTTGCCATACGCGATGTCGGTGAGCGTGCTCGCCAGGAAGGCAACTTCGGCGCGTTCCCGACCCGGTGCGGGCGAAACCCAGAAGGGAATGAAGTCCTCCTCCGACTCGCTACGGAGATGCGCCGCGTAAGCACCACTCTCCAGGTTGTTCGGGACCCTGAGCGTGAAGGTCGGTGACCACTTCGCATCGGCAAGATCGTCGTCGTGGAAGTGGATCGCGCCGTATTCCTCAGGTCTGGAAGGCCAATGGGTGACCTCACCCGACCAATTCCGGCCTGTCATGGCTCGCGTAGGCATGTTCACGACCACACCTGTATTCTCATTTCCCGAGACATCAACAATATGGCGCGAGGACATAGCCTGTGAGAAGTCCCATACCCCTACAGTGCCGGTCTTCCAGCGACGCCAGCCTTCGCGCCGGCTCAATTCCAGGAGCTCGGGTCCGTCCAACGCCCGATCGAGGAGTCGAGGCTCTTCGATCTTGCCGTTGAACGACCACCGGGCCTGCCCTTTTCCATCGTCTGCGCCGGCGATGGTGAAGAGACCGGAATCGACTGAATGGTCGCCGATTCCGAGGTTGCAGCTGCTGCATTGGCCGGGTTCTCCCAATGGAGGTGCCAGCATCGGGCGACTTACGACGCGGGCATATCCGGTGGCGTAGTCGTAGGAACCGGCAACGAAACACCAATCTCGCTCGCGTGGTGCAGCAAGTGGAGGTGTGTCAGCTGTTTTCCCTGCGCGCCCAACGCGCAGTGAGATACCGGAGGTGCTCGCGAAGAGACCGAACCCGTGCTCGTCTCCCGAGAAGCCGAGAATCAACTGTAGATCCCTGCGCAGCCTGGTTGGATAGATCCATGCAGAGATAGAGAACGATCGAGGACATAGCGTTCCGTTCCGGTCAGGTATGTGGATCCGTGAACCAAGGTTGAGCGCTTGCTCGTTCGGCTCGTACGAACCCAGGCTCTCTACCACGGCCGTGGCGAATCCTCGGGGCTCATGGCCACCGGGTTCGTGTCTAAGACGTACTATCGAAGCGTCGAACGGATCGCGAGAGCTCACCATGAAGTCAACCGCGGCGCCTGGGACGGTTGCGAGCTCGCTGGGGTAGCCGAGGAGCCGCTTCCTGGGTATCGGCATCGCTTGATCCGTTCCGCTTGCCGACGCCATGTCTACTCGAGTGCTCCTCGTGCGGCTATTGGTGAGATAGCCTGTATCAAAGTCGAACAATGGAGTGCAACGGTGTTGAACATGTTCACCGCAGCGTTCGCGTTGTTTGGAATGACAGTGATCGTCTCACCAAGTGAGGGTTTCGAAGCGCACTTCGATACATCGATGTGTCCGTGCTCTTCCTCGAGGAGGAAGATGTCCGCATCCGGATACTCAACGACATATCCGAACCGCTCATCGGAGCTTCCCTCCGGTGGTTCCGTCGTCAGCGCCTTCGTACCGGCATCTACGATCACACGGTCCTCGGTCGGTGCGCTGACAACCGTCGTTCTCATCCGGAGCGCGCAGGATTCGAGGGGACCGGTGCCGTTGTTGATCGTTGACCGATCGCCGTAGACGTAGGTCCCGGCGCGAAACTCATCGATTTCGGCGATATTGTGGGTCTCGAGAACGCCGGGTGTCCCTCCGCCGCATGCGACACCCCTTGACAAGCCGATGCGCTCCAACCCCGCGAATACCTCTCTGAACCACGGTCCGACGGCGGGGCTTGTCGGGTATGTCATGAGCCCGGCAAATGAGAGTGCGGGTAGGCGGTGAGAGGCATCTGCGAGTGCGATTGCATCGGCCGGTGTCTGTACCCCTGTTCGCTTCCAACCTGTATCGCAATCGACATAGAAGTCGATATGCGTACCATGACTCGCTGCGGCATGAGAGAGGCCCTTGGCGACTTCCAACGAATCGGCTGCAATGGAAAGTCTTACAAGGCCTGCCAAAGAGGCAGCCCGGCGGGCTTTCTGACGGCCGATCACGGGATAGACGATCTGGATATCCGGAATTCCTGCTGATGCCATGATCTCAGCCTCAGACAGCTTCTGGCATGCGATACCAACCGCGCCGGCGCGCATCTGCATGTGAGCGATGAGCGGTAGCTTGTGAGTCTTGACGTGGGGCCGATTCCTGAGTCCATGTCGGTCAGCATATGATTGGAGACGGCTGATATTCGCTGCGACGATATCCATGTCGACTGTCAGCAGCGGCGTCGCGAGATCGTCAATCGTCACCCAGATGTCCTTTCCGAAACGTTACGTGTCAGGAGCACCAGGCTTGCTCATCTCCAGCTAGTGGGGCTGGGTTCCGTCGACTGTAGCAGTGGGCTTCTCTCTTGGTTGGCCGTTTCCGCTTGATCAACTTAAGAGAGTCTCCGATCGTCAAGGCGGTCGTCCTACTTGAGATTGGTCTGACAAAGTTGATCGAACGCCAACGCCCGGCGTCCACACGGTGGGTGCTTCCGACGGCCCGAATCGGGAGCACCCGCCCTGATCATGTCTTGATCCGCTCCGTACCTCCTGTCCAAATCGCCATGATCACGTAGCCGAATATGTTGGCGAACGAGCACAGGGTTCTGTACGCGGAGTGGTGCCGGCACCGGGTGACCCGGCACCAAGCGTACTGCACGTTTTCGCACCGACTGTGGATACACACAGCCCGAACACCCTGCGGCACCGGGAACCGATCTACAGCACGAGGAAGCGGATGCCGCGATTGGTTCCGGCCTGGTTGGGAGCATCATTGCGGCCCGTGTTCGGGTATCATCGTCTGGACGCTGATCGAGATCGTGTTGCAGTGAAGCCTGAGTACTTGAATCCCGATACTCTGGCGCCGCCGGCGGCGCCCTTTACTTATGTGGTCAAGTGTGGTAGCACCGCCTATCTGGCTGGCCATGTAGCCTTCGATGAGGACAATAAGGTGGTCGGTGCGGGAGATGCACGACGTCAAGCAGAACAATGCTGGGACAACATCGAACTAGCAGTGGAGGGCGCTGGTGGCACACTCGCGAACGTCGTGAAGATACAGGTGTTCCTCAAGGACATTCGATTCGCGGAAGCCGAGCAAGCGGTGCGAGTCGAGCGGTTCCGGAGAATCCGTACCCCGCTCCCTGCATGCACCCTCGTGGAAGTGTCGAATCTCGGGACGCCTGAGCTACTCATGGAGATCGATGCTGTCGCCGTTATCGACTGAATCCACCAGAAGTCGCCGGTTCACCGGTGTCGACTCCGGCGGGACGTTCACCGATATGGTTGCAATCGACGTGGGGTCTGGGACGATTCAGGTTGCAAAGGTCCCCTCGACTCCATCGAGGCCGGTCATCGCCGTGGCCGAGTCCCTGGAACGTCTCGAGTCTCGTCGAATCGCCCGCCTTGTCCACGGCACCACCGTCGCCACCAACGCGGTTCTGCAACGCAGTGGCGCCCGCCTCTGTCTCCTGACGACCGAAGGATTCGAAGACATCGCCTACATACAGCGTATCAATAGACCCCGCGCATACGACTTGCTCTGGCAGAAGCCCGATCCGCTCGTCGCGAAGCGTCGTTGTTACGGAGTTCGCGAGCGCATCGGATCCGAGGGCGAGGTCCTGCTACCTCTCACAGAGGAGACCGTGTCGTCGGTCGTCGTATGCATGGAAGACCTGGTGTCGGCCGGAGAGATCGACGCGATAGCCATCTGCCTTCTCTTCAGCTACACGAACGCCGCACACGAGCAACTTCTGGGCCGTCGCCTCCGTCGAGCCCTTCCCGACACGCCGGTCTCCGTGTCGAGCGAGGTGAGCCCCGTGTGGAGAGAGTACGAGCGAACGAGCACGGTTCTCACCGACGCCTACATCAAGCCGCTGATGTCTCGCTACTTCGACGATCTGGATGCCGAGACGAGCCGGTTTCTCGATGGCTCGCCGCTCACCATTCTCAAGTCGAACGGTGGCACCGGCAACGTTGCCACCGTTGCGCCGAAGCCGGTAACAACGATCCTGTCGGGTCTTGCCGGCGGCGTGGTCGGGGGAGCGTATTTTGCCGCGGCCGAGGACGAGCCTCTGGCGATCACGTTCGACATGGGTGGGACGAGTACGGATATCGGGCTGGTAAGCGACGGTCAAGTGGGGCACATCAACGAGTATGAAGTCGAGTGGGGTCTTCCGGTCGTCACTCCCGTCGTCGATGTGCATACGATCGGTGCAGGTGGCGGATCGATAGCGGCGGTGGACACCGGCAGCCTTCTCCAGGTCGGCCCTCGCAGTGCTGGAGCGAGGCCGGGCCCGGCATGCTACGGGCTGGGCGGATCGAGGGCCACGGTAACCGATGCGAACCTGGTCTTGGGCCGGCTGAATCCGCACTACTTTCTCGGCGGCACGGTCAAGCTTGAACCGCAAGCGGCATTCGATACGCTCGCAGAGCTTGCTCGACAGTTGCAGGTTTCGACTGTCGAGGCTGCCACTGCCGTGGTGGCCGTTGCCGACGAGAACATGGCGAACGCCATTCGCCTCGTCACGATCGAGCGCGGTGTCGACCCTCGGGACTTTGCGATCATAGCCTTCGGGGGCGCCGGGCCCCTTCATGCATGCGGGGTAGCCGAAGCGGTCGGAGTCCGGCGGATTGTGGTTCCGCCCAATCCAGGTCTGTGCTCCGCGTTCGGAGCCGCGATCGCACGCTTGCGCACCGATAGGGTCTGGAGCATCGGCAAGCGACTCGACGACATCAGCGAAGCGGTTCTGCGGGCCGATTTCGAGGGGTCTGTGGCCGATGTCACGAACCAACTGTACAGGGATGGCGCAACGGGCTCGGAACGGGTTTCACTATTCGCATCGTGCCGCTACTACCTCCAGAACCACGAGCATGAGATACACCTTGGCGCCGATCTTGTGCCCGGGTTCCTGGCGCGGCTGCGCGTTGACTTTGACCGGGCACATGAAGCGGCCTACGGCTACTCCTTTCCATCCGATCCGGTCGAGTTGGTGCATTGCCGGGTTACCGCTCTGGAGCCCTACGATGCAGCGCTGGGTGTCGACTTCGCCTATCAAGATGGATCCGGCACGCACGGTTCGACGTCCGAGCGAGCCATCACTTTCGCAGGGAGTTCTGAATTGCAGGTTCCGGTCTATGGGCGCGCGATGGTTTCCGAAGTAGCGGGCCCGGCTGTTATCGACGAGCCGGACTCGACAATCCTCGTGAGTCCAGGCTGGGTGGCGCGTCTGACGGGGCGCGGCAGCATCCTCATGGAAAGGGATTGACCATGACCGTCCAGGTGGACACGGTGACGATGACGGTCGTGAGCAACTATCTCCGTAACGTCTGTCAAGAGATGGGCGTAGCCATGATGAGAACCTCTTTCTCCACGATCTTCAACGAAGGGCTCGACTTTTCCTGTGTCGTCTTCGATGCAGAGGGACGAGCAATAGGAACAGGGGAGTTTTGCCCGGCACAGATCGGAGCCATCAACTTCGTGGTCGCCAGTTGCATCGAAGAACTAGGCATCGAGACCTTCAGCGAGGGGGACGTAGTAATCCACAACGACCCCTATCGCGGGAACTGCCACATTCCAGAGCACATGGTGATGAAGCCAGTCTTCTTCGAAGGTGAACTCGTCGCGTTCGCAGCGACTATCGCGCATATGGCTGAAGTCGGTGGAAAAGCCCCTGGTGGTTTTGCGGCCGATGCGATGGACGTGTACCAGGAAGGCCTGCGGCTACCGCCCGTCAAGTTGATGGAGCGTGGCGAGCGGAACGAGGACGTCTGGAAGCTGATCCTGATGAACCATAGGACGCCCCGGAGCACGTGGGGGGATCTGCATGCGATGGTAGGCGCCCTGAACGTTGGCGAGCAACGGCTCCAGTCGCTTTTCTCACGGTATGGAATCGAACGGGTCGGCTTGATCAATGATGCCCTGTTCGACTATTCGGAGCGCCGGATGAGAGAGGAGATTGCGGCGATTCCCGACGGCGAGTACCTGTGGGAGGACGTGGTCGAGGACGACGGAGTGGTTCCAGATAAGCCTTATTGGATCCGAGCCAGAGTATTCGTGGACGGCAGCGACATCATTTTCGACTTTCGCGAGAGCGACGATCAGGCTCAAGGGCCGTGCAACATGACCTTCGGGTCCATCATGTCAGCGGCTTACAACGCGATGCTCCAGGTCACCGATCCCACGATTCCCAAGAACGCCGGCTGTTACCGGCCGATCCACGTCCTCACTCGTCCCGGCAGCATTGTCAACGTCCAACCTCCAGGGCCGTCGGTGGGCGGTAACTCCGAGATACACCCGCGCGTAGTCGATCTGATCCTCGCGGCTCTGGCGCCCGCTATACCTGATCGCGTGGCGGCGAGTTCCGGCGGCAATAGCTGCAGCTTCCTCTTCGGTGGCTGGCATCCTAAGACGGGCGAGTACTTCACCAACTACCACATCGAAGGTATCGGCTGGGGTGGGACCGCAGTGGGAAACGGAAACAACTCGCAGAACGTCATCAACGGTAATTGTCGCAACACACCGATCGAGATCTTCGAAACACGGTTTCCAATCCGTATTGGATGGCTCCGACTCATCCCTGACTCTGGAGGCGCGGGCCAGACACGCGGCGGTCTCGCGTGTGAGCGCATGCTCGAGGTCCTATCCCCCGACCTGACCGTAGCCGAATTCACCGATCGGATGACGACCCAGGCGTGGGGCCTCTTTGGAGGGTTACCCGGCTCGAGCACAGCCACCTTCATGCGACTGCGCGGAACTGATGAGTGGGCTACGGTGCAAGACCTGTTCGGCACGGTCTCGAACAGCAAGTATTCCGGAATAAAGCTCAAGGAAGGCGATTGCGTCATGCTGCGGACTGCCGGCGGGGGAGGCTACGGTCCACCGGAGAGTCGCGATCCGGCGCTTGTCGAGACCGACGTTGCTGACGGGTTTGTCACTCGTGAAGCAGCTCTCCGTTACTACGGCGTTCGGATAGCCCCTGATCACCAAACGGCACCGGCATCGTGAGTGGAAACTGGGTCACCCTTGATCGGCCTCTCTACGAGACAGAGATACTGGCTTGCTCCGCGTGTGGTGCGATGGTTGCCGGGCGCGGCTGGCGGACTGCCTCACCCGAGAATCGCCTGTTATGCGGACCGAAGTGCGAGCAACTCGAGGCTCGCGTGGCTGTATTGAGGGAGCGATACGGAAGTGACGGACGGCAGTTTGCCTCGATGACTGTGGAGCACTGAACGTGGCCGAGCATGTAGTGAGACTCGGGCCTCTCGTCTATGAGATAAGCCGACTCCGCGAACCTGTGCTGACGATCGACCCGGGGGATAGCGTCCTGGTAGAGACAGAAGACGCGTTCTCTGGACAGGTCCGGGTCCCCGGCGATGTCCGGGACCGCACGGCGTTGCCGCTCAGTGATCCCGTGGCGGGGCCTATCGTTGTGAACGGGGCTGAACCGGGAGACGCGCTTAGCGTGCATGTCGTCGACATCGAGCCACTTCTCGGCCAGTGCGCGACCTACGTGCTTCCCGCCCCGCATGTTGTGGCCACGCTCGCATCGCCGATGCCGGATATGACGCGAATCTGCCAGATCGATGATGGCCAGATCCGCTGGAGTGAAGACGTCACCATCCCTTATCGCCCGATGATCGGGCTAATCGCCTGTGCTCCGGCGATGGGGGCGCCGACGACAGTAGACGCCGGCGACTTCGGAGGAAACATGGACCTTCGAGAGGTTGCTCCCGGGGCTACCGTGATGCTTCCGGTGTTCGTTCCTGGTGGATACCTCTACCTGGGGGATTGCCACGCTGCCCAAGGTGCGGGCGAGGTGAGCGGCATCGCGTTGGAGATGCCCGCCCGCAGCCGGATCGTAGTTGGTCTGGGAAAAGGTATCCACATGGGTTGGCCACGGATCGAGACGGACACCGAACTGCTGGCTGTAGCGTGTGGACGACCCCTCGATGAGGCGGTGGGCAAAGCGTTCAGCCGGCTAGCCATGTGGCTGGAAAGAAGCTACGGCTGGCGCCGCTGGGAAGCGTTGAGCCTGCTCTCACAGGTGGGTGAGACCAGCGTCGGCTACTACTGGGGTGGTGGCGTTGCAGCGAAAATACCCAAGTCGTACGTTGAACGGACCTAGCAGCCGCGATAAGAGCGGCGATGAGTGTCGCGCGGCATACCCGAGTGCAGTAACATGACCACTCCGCCCGCACTCGATGGTCGGTCCAGAGAACCCCCCACCACGTCTAGGCTGGTGATATGAGCGACTCACGCGACGTTTCATTCGAGTTCCCGTCGATCGAACACCCCGTGTTGCTTCAACTGCTAATCGAAGAGGCTCAACGACGTGACGTTCCCATTCATCGCGTATCTATGGGTGGTGGAACCCGCATGTTGACGAATAGCGAACGCGATGACATGCTCAGCCAGGCACACGAGCACGGTATTGATGTCTACTCGTTCATATCGTCTCGCAACTCGTTCGAAACTCTTGTTGACCAAGCAGCTGCCGAGCAACTCCGGGGTGAGGTCGCATTCCGCGATGCTATAGAAGAACTCCACCTGTGCTCCGGCTGGGGAGTCAATGGGGTGCTCCTAGCTGATCTGGGGCTTCTTGACGCTGCGAACAAGCTACGCGTGAGCGGCGATCTGCACGGGCTTGCCTTCAAAACTTCAGTAGCCATCGCTCCGACGAACGCTTCGGCTGCGGCGCTCTACGAGAGACTCGGGGCTTCGAGCATCAATGTGTCCGGTTCGTCGACAATCGATGATCTGGCAGCGATGCGCTCCCGGCTCTCTAGTTCCACTACTCTAGATATTTACATCGAGATCTCTTCCGACTTGGCCGGAGGACTCCGCTACCGGGATGCTGCCGCTCTGGTAGAGGCAGCTGCTCCAGTACATATTAAGTTCGGGATACTAAACGCGCCGGCTCTCTATCCATACGGTGCACATCTTGAGTCTATTGCACACCAAGTGACCCGCGAAAAGGCTCGCCGTGCCGAGTTGGTATGTGAAGCTCTTACTAGAGCAGGAGTCTCGGTGGATGGCCGCGGACGGTAAAAACGTCAAAGTCGACCGTATTGGGGTATCCCGGCTCGCCACAGGGGAACTCTGCCAAGCCAAAGTGAAACTCTCCTGAGGCTCCAAGTACCACAGATGAGTATGCTCAGAATAGACTACCCAGTAGGAGCCTCTGATAGTCTTTGTCACTCACATATAGGCTCGGGTCAGCATAGTCTGAAGTCGCCAGGACAATCTGGATGGTTGGATGTATAGTCGAGTGGAATACCAACTGACACTTGCGGAATGTCCTGGTAAGGAGGGGACATATCTGACTATCAAGTCGATGATTCTACAAGCTATAGGAGCCAGCTATGAGCGCAACTTACGGGTGGCCGGAAGGGGTTCTCTATGAAGGACGGCCGGCGACTCAGCCCGTTGGTATTGCACAGTTGGGCATGCGAGATCTTACTCTCCACCGGCGCGTCCCAGCCAGCAGCAGAGGCAACCGCGACAGCACTGATTGACGCCAACCTCCGCGGCCTGGACACACACGGCCTAGTCTTGCTCAGGTTGTATCTGCCTCGATTGAGGAGTGGAGCAATCGATGGACGGGCGACGCCTGAGATCATCAAGGACCTTCCGGGTGTAGTAGTGGTCGATGCTCGGAACACGCTCGGACCATACGCGGCGACGATCGCAACGGATCTCTGCTGTGACAGAGCCGAGAGCAACGGTGCTGCTGTCACGCTCGTTCGGAGATCGAACCACTTCGGCGCGGCGTCGGTGTATTCGGAACAAGCGGTTCGTCGAGGTTGCGTAGCCGTCGTCTTGTCGAATAGCGATCCCGGCTTGGCGCCACGGGGATCGCTCGGTCCGATTCTCGGTACCAATCCGTTGGCGATCGCGGTGCCTGCGCGTTCTGAAGAGATCGCACCTTCACTCGATATGGCAACGAGCGTCGTCGCTCTCGGTCGAGTTCGAGCCGCGGGGCGAGCCGGAGATCGACTTCCGCTAGGGTGGGCGATAGGACCCGACGGAGAACCGACGGAGGATCCCGAACTTGCTCTTGCCGGTAGTCTGCTCCCAGTCGGGGAACACAAGGGATTTGCACTTGCCTTCATGATTGACACGCTCGCCGGATGTCTAACAGGGGCTCGAACGAGCCCGTCGATCAGTGCCGACCCGGCCGGTCTCGAGCCACAGCATCTTGGTCACTTCATCCTGGCCATCAACGTAACAGCCGTTGCAAGCACGGCTAGCTTTCACGCATCCGTCGAAGAACTGACAGGTGCAGTGCATACGGCGGAGAGGGCTAACGATGTTCCGCCGTTTCTCATCCCTGGAGAACGTGAGGCACGGGTAGCCGCCGAGCGTCGCAGGACGATCCCGTTCGGAGATGGAGACTTGGCCTTGCTTGAGTCCCTTGGCCGTGACTACAACGTGACCTTCCCCGGCGGTTAGTCGTGGAGACACGAGCCTTCGGTTCCACCGGACTGCAGGTCCCGGTTGTGGGTCTCGGTACATGGTCAACGTTCGATCTTCCGGTCTCACGGCAGTCCACTGCTTCCGAGGTCGTAGCGGAGACATTTGGTAGAGGTACCCGCCTCTTCGACACCTCTCCGATGTACGGACGCTCGGAGGCCGTCCTCTCGAGAGCACTCGCCGATTACCGGACCGAAAGCATCGTCGCCACGAAGATATGGACGAAATCCGAAACTGAGGGGCATCGGCAGTTCGCTCGCCAAGTCGAACTGTTCGGTGGTCGAATCGACCTGGAGCAGGTGCACAACCTCGTTGCCTGGAGAACCCACCTCGCATTCCTTGAGAGGGAACGAGATCAGGGTCGAATCGGACTTATCGGAGCGACCCATCTCGATCAGAGCGCGTTCGATGAACTCGAAGTGGTTATGAACACCGGCCGCATCGACGCTATCCAGATCCCATACAACCCATTGGAGCGGGAGGTTGAACGGAGAATCCTCCCGCTTGCAGAGGAACTCGGCCTAGGTGTCATCGTCATGCGACCCTTCGCGGAAGGGGCGCTTCTCCACCCGCCCGATCCATCCGAGATCGAACGGTTGGGAGTCCGCTCCTGGTCGGAGGCGTTACTCAAGTGGGTGTTGTCCGACAGCCGCGTCCATGTCGTCATACCCGCCACAAGCAAGCGGGCACACGCGCGACTCAACGCACTTGCGGGGAGTCCTCCGTACCTGGATGCCGACCATCGAGCCGTCGTCGAGCGCCTCGCGGGCGATCAGGGGACCGTTTGAGAAGGAGGCTCGCTCGACCCTCCGCGGACCGTGGCCCCTCGGATTCTGAAGCCGACACGTACCACTCGCCCAGACAGACTCGGACGCCGGCCGGACCGACTGATTGCATTACCGGCTCTTACCGACTGCCGACTACCAGGACCACCCACAAGGATTGTGGGGAGCCGATGCTGGGATCGGTAGTGGCGTTTAAGAAGATCCGGGGGAGGAACTCAGGGGGGATTTCCAGTGCTGGCCATCCTCGGACGCCCTGACCGTTAGGTTCGACTCCTTGACCGCAATGGAGTCACCTTCGTCGCTGTCGCCCTCCGTGGAACGTCGCCGCCACGACCTCGATGCTCTGCGAGGGTTCGCCATGTTGCTGGGCATCGGCCTGCATGCTTCGCTGGCCTTTTTCCCTGCGCCTTGGTGGGTCCAGGACCGCACTTCCGGGCTCGACGGACTGTTCGACGAGTTCCTGTGGGCTGTCCATGGCTTTCGCATGCCCGTGTTCTTCCTGATGAGCGGGTTCTTCACCGCTCTACTGTGGCGACGTCGCGGCCTGGGCGCCCTGCTGAACCACCGGCTAAGGCGGGTAGCCCTTCCGCTACTGATCGGCCTGCTGACGATCGTGCCGCTGACCACCTTCGTCGGTGATTGGGCGGCCCGGTCCGCACCCGCCACGCAACCGGCGGAGGATGACATCTGGGGCCGCGTGTTCGCCGGCGATGTTTCCGGGGTCGAGCGACTGCTGGACGAAGGCTTCGATGTCGACCTGCGTGGGGAGCCGGGGGGATGGACGATTCTCCACGCGGCCGCATTCACCGGCGATACCGACATGGTAGACCTGCTGCTCTCGCGTGGCTCCGAGCCGGCACCGGTCGCTACCGCCTCGGAGGGTGAGACGCCCCTCGGGGTGGCCTTCCACTTCGGCCACGAGGAAGCGGCCGACATGTTGGTCGCCTACGGAGGTGGTGATCCTCTTCCCGAAGGGATCGAGTGGTCGGAGATACCCGGATGGGGAGCAGGTTCCGCCGACGCGGGCAACGGCGACGGTTCGGCCGACGGGCTGGACCTGTCCGAAATCCAACGCTTCTACCACCTCTGGTTCCTCTGGTTCCTCCTGTGGCTGGTGGCAGGTTTCGGGATTGTGGCATGGGTGGTGGATCGCCGGGATCCTCGCGGCGCCCGGCAGGCGGACTGGCCTCGGTGGGTCATGTGGTCGATGATCCCTCTCACGATCGTTCCGCAGTTGCTCATGGGCGAGGGAGGTACCTACCCGGTCTTCGGGCCGGATACGTCGGACGGCTTCGTTCCCCTTCCCCACGTCCTGGCCTACTACGCCACCTTCTTCGCGTTCGGGGCGCTGATGTACCGGCGCCCCGGCCGCAGCGGCGCACTCCTGGTCGACACGGTCGGAAGACCGTGGTGGCTGTTCCTGCCGGTCTCGTTCCTGATCGTGCTGCCGGCGGGTCTGGTGTTCACTTTCGACGAGGCGGCTTTCTCGTGGCCCGTCGCCTCGGTGCTGCAGGTGGTGTACGCTTGGGGGATGTCCCTCGGCCTGATCGGGCTGTTCCGTATCCTGATCCCGCGGGAACTCCGGGGTGTCCGTTACCTCTCGGACTCCGCCTACTGGCTGTACGTCGCTCACCTTCCGGTGGTGGTGATTGCGCAAGCGATCGTGCGGGATTGGAACCTTCCCGCAGAAGCGAAGTTCCTGCTCATCTCGGTGGTGGTGACAGCCATTCTTCTGCTGAGCTATCAGTTCCTAGTCCGTTACACCCTGATCGGAACGATGTTGAACGGAAAGAGAGTCCGCCGTCCGCACGCATCGGACCGACGACCGGCCCGTAGCGCAACCTGACCGTGGTCGTTCTGTTGCTGGGTGGTGCTGTGCCGGAGGCTCGCGAGACCGACGCTCCTACACCGCCCCGCGTGGTGGCACGATCACGTCGCATCTCGGTCCCGAGGCACGGCTGAGTCTGCGGTCGAGGGTCACCAGCGGAAACCGCAGTACCTCGGCCAGAGCCACGTACCAGGCGTCGTAGCTGGTTAGATTGGAGCGAAGCTCCCAAACCCGGTCTGCCACGGGAGCGAACGGGTAGACCTCAATGTCGAGCCGGAGCAGGTCGCGATGGGATGCCGTGGCCTCCAGCCGCGAGATCCGGCTGCTCTGCTCAATCCGCCGCAGGATGTTGGTCGCTTCTACCAGGGCCAGTTCCGGGACAGCGAGCGGACCGTCCGAGATAACCTCCTCTGCCCAGGAGCCGGTGTTGCCGCTATCGACGAGCGCCGCGACCAGCACCGAAGCGTCGATGACCGCCTTCACTTCCGGTCAGCGTCTCGCGCCTCGATGATCACCGAGCTCGGAACGATGGTCTTCGCATCTGCCTTGCGCCGGCGGATCTCGGCGAGCAGGGTGCTCGGGGACGGTCGTGAAGCGATGCGTTCGAGTTCGGTTCGCAGGAACTCCTGCATCGACTGGCGGTTGAGGGCGGCTCTGGCGGCCAGTTCGTCGCGGACTGCCTCCGGGACGCCTCGGATGGTGATCTGTACCGGCATGCTTGCAGAATGACACAACAGCCATCATTCTGCAAGCGTTGCTCGATCAGGCAAGCATCACATCCCTGTAGATGGCGCAGCCGGCCGCTACGACGCCATCCAGCGACGGTACGTCTACGGGTCCGACCGCAACGAGGGCTGCGGTGAGGCTCTTACGTATGGTGGGATCGAGGTGCGACCCCAGGGTGAAGGGTGGCGCCGGCCAGTCGGCCGTACGGTCGATGACACGGACGTTGGCGGCCGCGGCCGGTTCCGTAGCCAGCACGTGTTCCCAGATCGTGATATCGATGGCCGCTACGTCACATGCCTGATCCGCCACAGCCTGGATCGAGGCCCGATGCGACCCGGTGACTGTTTGATCGACGAACCAGGCACCGGGGAAGGACCGCTCGATGTGAGCCTTGAGCCCTAGAAACCCGGACCAGGACTCGACCTCGTTGACCGCCAGCCTCGTTTCCAGCGCGGCGCGGAGAGACGAGGGTCCGTCTGCCCGGGCGATGATCACCGAGTGGTAGATAGGTTCCCCGTGCCCGGCGAAGATGGGTGCGGCCACGACCTCGTGGGAGGTCCGGCCCGTCGAGATGAGAAGCGCGGTCGGATACCCGCACATCCACACGAGATCCAGTGCGGGAGCCTGCTGGTATGCCGTGGCTGTGCTCCTGGCCGACGCGGTATCGAGAGCCACCTCGATACCCGTCACCCCCGCCAGATAACGGACCAGATCTCCCATGATGGGAAAGCTGTTGTCGCCCAGATAGGTAGCAGCCCTGACAGGTGCCTCGGCTTGGGTGTTCAAGGAGTACCACCCCTCGTGCTCGCGGTCGGACGTCCGGCCTACCTCATCCATGGACTTGCCGCTGCCAGAGGGTTGCCGACTACCTAAGACGGTACTGAGAACCGGATCCTGCAAGGACTCGCCCACGAAACAATACCGGGCCCGCCGGTTGTGGACCTCGCCGCCCACCTCCCTCGGAGGTTGTCTCTCAGCACCCTCCTATACCCAGGGACTGTTCGAGTTGCGGCTGCCGAAGGTTCCGCCGGTGCGGTACCGGTCGAGGGTGAACGGCTTCAACTCGTAGGGCTTGTCGCCATAGACGAGCATCTGGGCGGTGAGCTTGCCCACCCCGATCATCTTGAACCCGTGGTTGGAGTCGGCGATCACCCATGCGTTGTCGGTGAGGTGGTCGAACACGGGGACGTTGTCCGGCGTGAAAGCGCCTATTCCACCGTTCCGGCGGTCCTTGAAGTAGGGCCGCAGGTTCTCGAGCCGCTTGAAGAGCATGCCGAGCGCCGAGCAGTAGTAGTCGGCGAACCATTCCTCCGCCTGGTAGAGGTCGTTGAGATGGCCGTAGGGCTCCACCTCCGCGCGGGGACCGATCTTGATGGGAATCGTCCCCCCCTGGAGACCGGGAGCGCCCACCCGCTCGGCCGCGTAGCGCGTGTACACGTAGGTGTGGTCCAGGATCATCGTGCCGTCCTCGCCGTACACCGGTGTGTCCAGCAACTCCACGTGCAGGACGGGCGAGTCCCGGTACTGGGCGGTCCGGAAGTCGACACCCTCGGGGAGGAGGACTTCACCTTCCAGGAGGCGCCAGTAGGTCCACATATCCATCTGTTCCTCGGTGTGGCCGTCGGGATACACGACGTCGAGGTGGGACGGCCCTCCGAGCCATTCCCAGTGCTGGGGTGTCCACGCCCCGGCGCCGACGACGACCTGCTCGCACGAGATCGATCCGTGGTCGGTCTCGACCGCGGTCACGGACCCCGATGCGTCCCGCTCGTAGCCGGTGACGGTGGTCCCGTAGACCCGCTGCACGCCCCACTGGCGGCACTTCTGGTCGAGGCCCCACACTGCGATGTGGGTGCCGGCGTAACCGGACCGGTGTTCGTGGAGCACGACGTCGCAGTTCTCGGTCTTGAAGTCAGGCCACAGCTTGGTCAGGAACGCGTGGGCGTCCGAGCCCGTGTACATGTCGGACGGGTACCCGCTGGCTGCCTGCGACGCGTGGAGCTCGACGTAGTCCTCTTCCTGGTTCGCCTCACCGACGGATACGTAGCCGACCTGCTGGAAGCCGAAGTTCACCGGATCGGATTCCCACACCTCCACGCTGGCGCGCAGGATGGGGTGCAGCTGGTTGGTCATGTAGAGGTTGCGGACGCAGCCGCATGCCAGGCCCGTGGCACCGGCACCCGGTCCCTGCTTGTCGATCAGCACCACGTCGCTTCCCTTGCCCCTGCCTGATCGCTCCAGGTACATGGCCAGGTGGTAGGCACTCGACAGGCCGTGGACACCGGCGCCGACCACGACGAACCGGGCGCTCGGCGGCAGGGGCACGGAGTCGAAGACCGGTATGGCCGGTGGGTTGGTCAGGCAACCGTCGACCTCGGGAGGCAGCGGGCGGTTGGCAAACGGATACCACTGGTTGTGTCCGGTGGGGTTGGGGAGGCTCATGAGCTTGCCTTTCTCCTTCGGGTTTCGTGTTCGGTGGATGGTTGTACGTAGTCGGCGCCGAGGGTCCGCCATATGAGGGGGACACCCGGGCGGTAGGCGAGATGGTGGCGGCTCGGTGCGTCGATGATGGTGAGGTGGGCAGGGCCATCAGGCGCCAGCCGCCCCACATCGTTCCTGCGCAGCGCGGCCGCCCCTCCGGTCGTGGCGGCGGCGATCGCCTCGTCGATGGTCATGTTCATGTCGCGGACCGCCAGAGCGATGCAGAACGAGATCGAGGTTGTGTAACTCGACCCGGGGTTGCAATTGGATGCGATCGCCACGGTGACTCCTGCGTCGATAGCGCGGCGGGCGTCCGGATAGGGCTGGCGCGTGGAGAAATCCGCCGAGGGCAAGAAGGTCGCTACGGTGTCGCTTGCCGCGAGGGCTTCGATGTCGTCGCCGGACAGGTAGGTGCAGTGATCGACGGACGCGCAGCCCATGTCCACTCCGAGCCGGACCCCGGGCCCGTAGTCCAGTTGGTTGGCGTGCAGGCGCAACCCGAGACCAGCAGCTCGCCCGGCTTCCAACACCGCCCTCGACTGGTCGGCGTCAAAGGCGCCCTCCTCGCAGAACGCATCGATCCAGCGGACATGGGGTCGAACCGCGTCCAGCATCGGTCCGCAGACCAGGTCGACGTAGTCGTCGGTACGGCCCAGGTACTCGTCCGGCACCACGTGGGCCCCCATGAAGGTGGTCTCGGAGGTCACCCCGGCCGCCACCGACGTGGTCTCGGCCTCGGACTCGACCGACAACCCGTAACCGGACTTGATCTCGACCGTGGTCGTACCGGCGCGATGAGCCTCGTGGAGGTGGCGGTCGAGTCCTTCCCGCAGTGCTTCTCGTCCGGCCGCCCGAGTGGCCTGCATCGTGACACGTATCCCGCCCCCGTCGTAGGGTTCACCCGCCATGCGCCGGGTGAACTCTTCCGCCCGGTCACCCGCGAAGACCATATGGGTGTGGGAGTCCACGAACCCGGGAAGCACACACCTGCCACCGGCATCGAGGCGCTCATCCGCGACCGCGCCCGCCGCACCGACCGAGACGACGGTGGCCCCGTCGACCACCACCGAAGCGTTCTCGATGATCCCGAGAGGCCCGGCCCCGAGTTCGGGAGCATTGGTGACCAACTCGCCGATGTTGTCGATCACCAGGGTCATGCCGCTACCACCTTGGCGATGGCAGAGTCGAGTGCGTCGGCAACGTTGAAGGAGACATGGGCTCCATCGACCACGACCGGCCGTCCGCCGACCACCAGGCTGTGGACGTCGGTGCTCAAGGCGGCGAATACAACCGCTGAGAGAGCACTCTCGCCGTCGATCCCGGCGAGACGGACCGAGTCCAGCCTGATGCTGGTGAAGTCGGCCAGATGGCCTGGGCTGATGGTGCCTCCGTCGCGCCAACCCAGCGACCTGTACCCGTTTGCGGTGGCGATGGAGCCGAGGCTCTCGACGGAGTGGATACCGCGACGGTTTGTCAGGACACGCTGGCCCAACTCCACGGCTCGTGATTCCTCGAGGATGTCGATGACGGCATGCGAGTCCGAACCCACGCAGAGGGCCGCACCGGCGCGGGCCAATCGCTCGCTGGGACCGATCCCGTCGGCCAGGTCGCGTTCGGTGGTGGGACAGATGCAAACGTGCGCCCCCGCCTCGCCGATGAGGCCTATGTCGGCGTCGGCGAGGTGCGTGGCGTGTACCAGGGTGGTGTCCGGGCCGAGCGCACCGGCGCCGGACAGAACGGCGGTTGGGGATCGGCCGTGCACATCCCGGCAGGCCTCGTTCTCGGCGGGCTGCTCGGAGACGTGGACGTGAAGGGGCAGGCCGTTCTCGCCCGCCCAGCGCGCCGCGCTGCCGATCGCTTCCGGATCGACGGCGCGGACGGAGTGAACGGCCGCTCCGACCTTCGTGCGGGGTCCGTAATCGCTCGCCGCCAGCTGTGTCACCCGTTCCGTCCAGACGTGCACGGTCCCGTCGCTGAACCGGGCCTGTTCAGGAGACGGCCGGGCATACCCCGATGGCGACGCCGGAGCGAACCCACCGTGCAGGTACAGCGTGTCGAGCAGGGTCAGGCGGATCCCGGCGTCTCGGGCCGCGGCCATCAGGCTGAGCCCGGTGGCGTTCCGGTCGTCGTAGGGATCCCCGCCCGGCCGGTGGTGGACGTAGTGGAACTCGCCGACGACTCCGACGCCCGCCAGAGCCATCTCGGCAAAGGTGGCCCGGGCGAGCCGGTAGTAATTGTCGGGATCGAGGTTGGCAGCCACCCGGTACATCAGGTCGCGCCAGGTCCAGAAGGTTCCCTGCCCGCCCTGGGTTCGGCCCCGCAGGGCGCGGTGAAAGGCGTGACTGTGGGCGTTGGCCAGCGCAGGAAGGGTCAGGCCGGCGAGGGGAGTGGAGTCCCGAGGGGGGGAGACCTGCCCGGAGACGACGGAGACGATCCGGTCACCGTCGACTTCGATCAGGACGCCGGGCGTGGCCTTCGGACCTCCCAGCCAGGCGAGTTCGCACCAGTATCCGACGGTCACGAGCCCACCTCCGCTACGAACTTTGTTATGCGCCGGACGAAAGCATCGCGGTGGTAGCGGTCGAACTGCTCCCAGGTGCTGAGTGTCCGCGAATCGATCCGATCGACCACGAGGACACCGTCGAGATGGTCGCATTCGTGCTGGTAGGTACCGGCTGTGAGGCCGCGCAGGAAACGCTCGTGGTAGGCCCCATGGCGGTCGGTGTAGCTGACTCGCAGATTGACCGAGCGGACCAGCTCACCCCGCAGAGGAACCGAGAGGCATCCCTCGTTGATGGTCACCGTCTCGTCGTCGAGTGGCTCGAACCGGGGGTTCACGGCCACCGTCAGAGGAATCGGGGGCTTGTAGGGGTAGCGAGGGTTCCTGTCGACTTCCATGACCATGATCCGGACAGGCTCGCCTATCTGGTTGGCGGCGATCCCGGAGCCGTTGGCATGGCGCATGGTGTCGATGAGATCGTCGATGAGGCCCTGGATGGCCGGTGTGGCAATGTCCTCTCTTGTTACCTCCGTCGCCCGCACCCGCAGAGTCGGGTGGCCGATCGAGAGGATGGGACGGACGGTCATCGGCGACCCGAGCCAGGGAAGTCTGCGTCGGTGATCCCACCCGGAAGCGTCCGGACGGCGTGCCACATCGGGTCGGAGTCGTAGTCCCAGTACTTGGTGACTTCGACGGTCACGCGGCCATCTCCGATCAGGCCTCCACGCAACCGGCCGTTGTGGATGCGGACGCTGTGGAACACCCGAGGAGAGAGATCTTCGGCTGCTTCTATGTGAACGGCGCTGCGCCGCCAGGATTCGCGATCCCTGGCGTGCAGGTGGACGACCAGGTTCGCCCACTGGTTCGGTACCAGTTCCATGGAGCTGTAGCTGAGGATTCCCGGGTACTGCCGGAACTCGCCGATCACGTCGAAATCGAACTCGTCGATGATGTTGGCCTCGTCGGTGGACCGCCGGTTCCCCAGAAAGCCAACGAGCAAGACATCCGATCCCCCCTGCAGGAGGGCTTCCGGGTCGCACATGACGGTCCTGCGCCGGAGTCCGTTCTCCTGCCAGGATAGGATCTGGTACGGATGGAGAACGGTCTCACCTGCCGCAGCCCGTCCGAGCATTGCCCGCAGGTCCCCGAGCAGGTGCTCGAGCACCGCCAGATCTGCGTTGTAATGGCGGACCTCGGCGCACGGGTGGTCGGCGGGGTCCTCGTCGATACCTAGACGGATCGGGCTGTAGCGGACGGGATGCACGTAACTCCTTTCAGTAATCGGTTGGGACGCCGCCTTGGTCGGCGCGGTGGGCGACGAACTCCTCGAGTTCCGAACGGGTAGCCGGATCCATCGAGGGCGGCTCGTATGCGTCGAGCAACTCCCTGGCCAGGAACACCGTCCGGTCTGCGGGGTCGGGGCGTCCGGCCTCGTCCCACGTCTCGAAGTTGCTCCAATCCGACAGGAGCGGCGTGTGGAAGGCGGTGCGGTAGCGGGCTTGAGTGTGCGCGGTGCCGAAGAAATGCCCGCCCGGACCGACCTCGGCGATCGCTTCGACAGCGAGAGCGTCCTCGTCGACGACCGGAGGTTCCAGGGCTGCGCAGATCATCTGCAGCAGGTCGGCGTCCAGCACCATCTTCTCGAAGGACGCTCGTAGCCCGCCCTCAAGCCATCCCGCTGCGTGCATTACGAGGTTGGCGCCCCCCATCACGGCGCCCCACAGCGAGAACATGCTCTCGTAGGTGGCCTGGAGGTCGACGGCGTTGGAGGCGTTGGCATTGGAGGACCGGTAGGGAAGACCGTAGCGTCGGGCCAGTTGCCCCCCGACCAGGGCAGCCTGGAGGTATTCGGGTGTGCCGAAGGCAGGGGAGCCGGTCTGCATATCGACGTTGGAGGTAAAGCCTCCGTACATGGCCGGCGCACCACGGCGCACGGCCTGGGTCAACGAGATACCGGCGAGGGCCTCAGCGTTCTGCTGGACCAACGCTCCGGCGACCGTAACGGGAGCCATCGCTCCCGCCAGCGTGAACGGGGTGATCGCCACCGGCTGGTTACGCGCCGACATCTCGAGGATCCCTTCGATCATCGGGGTGTCGAGACGCAGCGGCGACGAGGTGTTGACGATCGTATACAACGACGGCTGGGTCTCGAGGTCGGATTCGCTGATCCCCCGGGCGATCCGGGCCATCTCGATGGTGTCCAGTGTGCGCTGCCGTCCCAGGCTGTAGGTGTGGATGGCTTTGTCGCTGAGGGTCAGTAGGTCGAAGGTGGCGTGCAGGTGACGTACGGACGGATGGATGTCGGCGGGTTCCACCGGGTATCCGCCATGGAGGTGGACGACGTTCAGGTGCTGGCTCAGGCGGACGAGCTGTCTGAAGTCCTTCCGGTTGCCGCTGCGCCGATCGCCGCCGAGACCGGAGACGTTGGGTGGGCTGGCCACGGCCGCGAACGCCAGGGAACGTCCGCCGAGGCGGACGTGGTGCGCAGGGTTGCGGGCGTGCAGGGTGAACTCGGCCGGCGCGCAGCGCACGAGTTCGGTGACCATCTCGGGATCGAAACGGACCCGTGCCGAGTCGGGATCGACGTCTGCGCCTTCCCGGCGGAGAATCGCTCTGGCCTCGTGGTGCAGCATGTCCATCCCAACGTCACGCAGGACTTGCAGAGAGGCCTCGTGGATCGCTTCGAGCCGGTCCTCGCAGATAGCCGCGACCGGCTGCCAGGGGAGCCGGGGCTGGCGGAAAGGTCTCTGGGGATTCGAAGGGCCTCGCCTTGCGATCCGGGCGCGGCGCCCGCCCCGTCGGCGCCGTGCCGTCACTATGTCGGGTCTGCTTCTGCCATCGGGACGCGCACTCCCCGGTCGGCGGCAACCCGCTCGGCCAGTTCGTAACCCGCGTCAACATGCCTGATGACTCCAGTGGCCGGATCGTTCAGCAGCACTCGTTCGAGCTTGCGGGCACCGAGTTCGGTGCCATCGGCGAGGCACACCTGACCGGCGTGTATGGAACGGCCGATCCCGACTCCACCCCCGTGGTGGATACTGACCCATGTAGCGCCGGACGAGGCGTTGACCAGCGCGTTGAGCAGCGGCCAGTCGGCGATGGCGTCGCTCCCGTCCGCCATGTCCTCGGTCTCGCGGTACGGGGAGGCGACCGATCCTGAATCGAGGTGGTCGCGCCCGATGACGATCGGGGCTTTCAGTTCACCGGAACGCACCATGTCGTTGAATCGCAGTCCCAGCCGGTGGCGTTCGCCGTAACCGAGCCAGCAGATCCGCGCCGGGAGGCCCTGGAAGGCAACCCGCTCCCCGGCCAGCGTGATCCACCGGCGCAGGCCCTCGTCGTCGGGAAACTCATCGAGAACAGCCCGGTCGGTGGCTGCGATGTCGGCCGGGTCACCCGAGAGGGCCACCCAACGGAATGGCCCCTTGCCCTCGCAGAACAGCGGGCGGATGTAGGCGGGAAGGAACCCGGGATAGTCGAATGCCCGGCCATAGCCGCCGAGGGCCGCCTCAGCCCGGAGGCTGTTGCCGTAGTCGAACACCTCGGCTCCGGCGTCGAGGAAACCGACCATGGCCTCGACATGGACGGCCATGGAGGCGCGTGCCCGCCGGACGTACTCGTCGGGTTTGCGTTGCCGGAGTTCCTCGGCCTCCGCTAGTGGAATACCGTCAGGTATGTAGGTCAGCGGGTCGTGAGCAGAGGTCTGATCCGTGACGATGTCCGCATCGATGTCGTCGACGAGCATCCGGGGGAGCAGGTCGGCGGCGTTGCCCACCAGACCCACTGACAATGCCCTGCGGTCCTTGACCGCATCCTCGCAGAGCCTCAAGGCGTCGGCGTATCCGTCGGCGGCCACATCGAGATAACGGGTCTCGAGACGGCGCTCGACCCGCTTGGGATCCACCTCGATGCAAAGTGCGACCCCGCCGTTCATGGTGATTGCCAGAGGTTGGGCGCCACCCATCCCGCCCAGCCCGGCGGTCACGGTGAGGGTCCCCGCCAGCGAGCCGCCGAAGCGCTTCCGGGCGATGGCGGCGAAACACTCGTAGGTTCCCTGGAGGATTCCCTGGGTACCTATGTAGATCCACGAGCCGGCGGTCATCTGGCCGTACATGGTCAGCCCCAGATGCTCGAGCCGGCGGAACTCATCCCACGTCGCCCAGTCTGGAACCACGTTGGAGTTGGCGATCAGTACGCGGGGCGCCCACTCGTGGGTACGCAGGATTCCCACCGGTTTCCCCGACTGGACGAGCATCGTTTCGTCCCCGGCGAGGGTCCTGAGCGACCGGATCATGGCGTGATACGCATCCCACGACCGGGCGGCTCGGCCGGTTCCTCCGTAGACGACCAGTTCCTCGGGACGCTCGGCCACAGCGGGATCGAGGTTGTTCTGAAGCATCCGGAAGGCGGCCTCCTGCGGCCAGCCAAGACAGGTCAACGATGTGCCGGTCGGGGCACGAACCTCCGGAACGGGGGAGTAACGGCTTTGTCGATTTGGTGCGGTCATCACAACGCATATGGGTGATCGTGTGCCAAGGCAGTACGTAGCTGCGCTTCGTTGCAGCCTAGAGGAAGGTGGGCTAGACTGTCAATCACCAGAAGTTCCTTTCAGTTAATGAAAGTCTCTATAATGAATATGACAGATCGGTGTCGGATACCCTCCTTCGACATAGCACGTAGGTATCAGAGTGATGGAACCATGAGCGGTGAAGACAAGCGGACAGGTTCGAATCTCCATGTCTCGCGCTCAGCCGAACGCGTGCTCAGCCTCCTGGATACGGTTATCGACCGGGGAGCGGTTGCTCTGACCGCCGCCTCGACCGAGGCCGGGATCCCGATCAGCACCGCGCTACGCCATCTGCGGGTCCTCACCAACCACGGATACCTGGTCCGGGACGAGGTGGGACGGTACTCGGCAGGACCCGCGTTCCTGCGAATGGCTCTCGCTACCTTCCGCTCCGGTCCCTATGCGAGGCTTACCGCGGCCGCGCAGCCCGAGTTGGAGCGACTGGCAGACGTCACCGAGGAGTCCGCCTACCTGGCGGTCAGGGACCGTGACAAGGCGATATACATCGCCACCGCCGAGAGCAGGCGCGCCATACGCCACGTCGGCTGGGTCGGCAGGTCGGTTCCCGTCGAAGGCACCGCAATAGGAGAGGCTTTGGCAGGTGAGCCGGAGCGGCCGGGTATCCGTCCCAAACCGGTGTTCAATACCGGAGCGATCGAGCCGGACGTGACCGCAGTCGTGGCACCTGTATACGGGTCTGCCGGCATTCTGGGAGCGTTCTCAGTCATCGGACCGGCAGAACGGGTGGTCGGTGATCGTTTGACGCTTGCCGCACGGGCAGTAGTCGATTCGGCCGTCTCGGTCTCCCTCGCTCTGGCCTCCGCCTAGTGTCCCGAGTCGGAAGTTCGTCACATAAGAGCGGGCTACACCTCCACGCCACCGAACCCCGAGAACGCGAAAACCGCCCGAACGTGCCTCTTCCCTTGGGTTTCCCACCCCCGCCGCCACCTCCGAGGGTCACGGACGCGACCTTCTATCCCCTGTTCGGGCCGGTTCCGGACAGTATGAACCCTGCCACGGTCCGCTCGACGTCGGAAACGAACCGCCGGTGTATGCGGCTATCTACCATTGTGCAACGAGCCTGTGACAGATACAACCCTGGTAACGGTGGCCGGTTCGGGTTCGGCTCGTCAAGCCGCGAACGCAAGCGAAACAGAGATACAGGACACTAGGAGGGTGCTGAACGATGACGATTGCTGGGGCCTGCCGCCCGCCGGCCCAGGAATCATGCCAGCGGTTGGCAGGCCGCCGGTGGATTGCTCAGCACCCTCCTAGGAGAGTGGTCCAAGTGGTGGGTACAGCGGTCCGTCTTCCTCTGACCAGGCATTATGTCATCGGTCGAAGCCCGTTAAGGGGCTCCACACCATCCTCCCAGGTACTGACCCGGTGAATGTGCTGCTAGACGGAACTGGGGTCACCGTCGCCGACGTGGTGGCAGTTGCTCGCAAGGGTCACCGGGTGGATCTCACTCCGGAATCGATCGAGCGCATGCGCAAGGCCCGCTCGATAGTCGAGAATCTCGCCGAGGGCGATCCTGCATACGGGATCAGCACCGGGTTCGGGGCGCTGGCTACTACGGCTATACCGGCCCAACGGAGAGTGGATCTCCAGCGGTCCCTGATCCGGTCCCACTCGGGCGGTATGGGAGTTCCTGTGGAGACCGAAGTGGTGAGGGCGATGATGTTCCTGCGGGCGCGGACCCTTGCCATGGGTCTGTCCGGTACCAGGCCGGTCGTTGCTCGAACCCTGGCTCGCATGGTCAACGAGGGTGTGATCCCGGTGGTCCCCGAGCACGGTTCGCTCGGTGCCAGCGGTGATCTTGCCCCGCTGGCCCACGTCGCGCTGGTACTGACGGGTGAGGGAGAGGTTCTGGGGGACCACGGGCGAAGCGGCGCAGCCGAGGCTCTGGCCGAGGCAGGGATCACACCGCTGGTCCTAGCGGAGAAGGAGGGCCTCGCCCTGACCAACGGAACCGACGGCATCCTGGGCATGCTGTGCCTCGCAGTGCATGATGCCTGCCACCTGCTGACCGTCGCCGACATCACGGCGGCTCTCAGCGTCGAGGGTCTGCTCGCCACCGACCGTGCCTTCGCCTCCGACCTGCAAACTCTCCGACCCCACCGCGGCCAGGCATGCAGCGCTACCAACCTGCGCTTGGTACTTGCGGGCTCGCCGATCGTCGCGAGCCACCGCACCGGGGATGTCCGGGTACAGGATGCGTACTCGGTCCGTTGCACGCCGCAGGTCAACGGCGCCGCCCGCGATACTCTGGACTTCGTCGCGGGAGTCGCCGAGCGGGAGCTCGAGTCGGCTATAGACAACCCGATGGTCCTCCCTGACGGGCGGGTCGAGTCCTGCGGGAACTTCCACGGTGCGCCGCTCGGACTTGCGGCCGACTTTCTTGCGATCGCTCTGGCCGAGGTCGGGGCGATCGCGGAGCGCCGGATCGACCGCCTCCTGGATCAGAACCGTTCCCACGGCCTACCTCCGTTCCTAGCCGACGATCCGGGCGTGGACAGCGGCCTGATGATCGGGCAGTACACCGCCGCGGCGATGTGTGCAGAGAACCGCCGGCTGGCGGCCCCAGCCTCTGTGGACTCCTACCCGACGTCGGCCATGCAGGAGGACCACGTGTCGATGGGTTGGAGCGCGGCCCGCAAGCTCCGCCGGGTCATCGAGAACCTGCGACGGATCCTCGCCATCGAGTGGGTTACGGCGGCACGGGCCGTCGACTTGCGCCGACCCCTGGAACCGGCAGCCGGGACAGGCGCAGCCATCGATTTGCTGCGAACCCAGGTTCCGGGTCCCGGTCCGGATCGGGTCCTGTCGACCGAACTGCTGGCAGCCGAAACACTCCTGGCGAACGAGATGCTGGTGGATGCGGTCGAGCGTCCGGCCGGAGCCCTTGCTTGACGAGGCCGCGCTGACCAGGGCGATCGACAGTCACGGGCTAGTCATGTTCGTCCCGGCTGCGCGACGAAGTAGCGCAAAAACCGCCGGGCCGGCGACGTCACACGAGGCGGGGACTTCCGGCTGCCGCTTGTGTGATCTCGTCGTCGGTCAGCGTTCCGGGCAACGTGCTCTGGACCGCTAGCGGCGCCATATCCCACCGGCGCCTCTCAGACCAACCACGGAACCCGCGGTGCCCTACCGCCTGGGCGTAGCGTGAACGCGCCCTAGCTAGTCTCGGCGAACCAGAAGGCACGCGGCCCGGTGAGGTCCGGCGCCGCTGACGATCCCAGCCGATCAGTTGATGACTCATCCGGGAGTGACGGTAGAACATGAAGCAAGAAATCCGCACAGACGGCGCAGCGGCGCCAATGGGTCCCTACTCGCAAGGTATCCGGGTAGGCGACCTCGTCTTCACGGCGGGAATGGGTCCGCTCGATCCCGAGACCGGCAAGGTAGTCGGCGACACCATCGAGGAGCAGACCGAGTTGACCATCGACAACCTGGCCGCGGTTCTCGAAGCAGCCGGCACCAGCCTCGACCACGCGGTGAAGGCGACGGTACACCTCCAGGACCCCGGAGACTTCGCGGCCTTCAACCGGGTGTACGAGCGTCGATTCGGAGACCCCAAGCCCGTGCGTACCACCGTCGGGAGCGAACTTCTTGGCATCATGGTCGAGATCGACCTGGTAGCTGTCATCCCCCAGGCTCCGTAACCAAGAATTCTTGGGTGTATCCCTCATTGATGTGGGGTCACGATTCAGATAAGTGTGGGATCAAACTACCGATTAGTGTAGGATGAGCTGTGAGATCCTTCGTGTGAGGTGACGAATGCTCGCAGATCCAGGCTACGCGACGCCCGAGCGGGAGTATCTGGATCGGATCGTAGACACCGAAGTTCCGGTGGCCCTGGGCTCTGCGGGAGCAGTCCTGATCGAAGGCCCGAAGGGATGCGGCAAGACTTGGACGGGCCAGCGCTTCGCCCAGAGTGAGATCCTGCTAGAGGAACGTCCCGACCTCTGGGACATCGCTTCCCAGGTTCCGGAATTGTTGCTCGATGGGGCGACGCCCCGTCTGCTCGACGAGTGGCAGCGTGTCCCAGAACTGTGGCACCTGATGCGTGTTGCATCTGATGGTCGCGGTCGGCCTGGCCAGTTCATTCTCACCGGTTCTGCCGTACCGGCTGATGAACTTACCCGCCACTCGGGTGCCGGACGGGTGAGTCGCGTCCGCATGCGCCCGATGTCACTCAGCGAAAGCGGAATAGCCGATCCGGTCGTGTCCCTGGGTGGGTTGCTGGAGGGTCGGACATTTGCTGCAGCCGAGTCACCTGTCAACATCACGACCCTGGTGGAGGCCGCATGCAGGGGTGGCTGGCCTCGACTGGTCAGTACGCCGATTATGGAAGCCCGCCGCTTCACGCGCGACTACCTGAACGACATCTGCCGCGTCGACATCTCCGCGGTGGACGGCATCCGGCGCAGTCCCACGCGAGTCATGCGTCTGCTGCGGTCACTCGCCCGCAACGTGGCCACTACTGCGGGGTGCCGAAAGCTGGCTTCGGAGACGGGCGGCGACACTCGGGTGGACCGCACCACTGTCAAAACCTATCTGGATGCGTTGAGCCGCTTGTTCGTGGTTGAGGATCAACCTGCCTGGAATACGCATCTCAGGTCACGGGCGAGCCTGATCCGCTCCCCGAAACGCCACTTCGTCGATCCGTCACTGGCGCCGGCGGCGCTCGGAGTCGGCCCGGAAAGGTACTTGAGCGACTTGGGCGCCTTCGGTGTCCTTTTCGAGTCCATGGTTGTCCGTGACCTGCGTATCTACGCCCAGGCGCATGATGCGAGTATCTACCACTACCGCGACACCTACGGGCTGGAGGCCGATGCGATCATCGAAACCGGAGACGGCCGGTGGATCGCCGTAGAGGTCAAGCTCGGAGGCACCTCCACCCTCGAGAAGGCCGCCAAGGCGTTGCTGAAGTTGAGAGACCGTGTGTCGAAGGAACGGGCGTCGACGCTCGCCCGGTTGGTCGTCATCACAGGCGGCCGCTATTGCTACCAGCGCTCCGACGGAGTGGCTGTAGTTCCATTGGCGTGCCTAGGACCCTGACTGTCACAGGCTCTCCGTACAATTGGTGTCGACGTCATCAGGGTTGGAGACTGCCTACCCGCAGCTAATAGGAGGAGGTCCGATGGCCCGGCTCAGTAAGTTCGAGGCTGTACACGCGGCGGGCCGGAGATGGGTCGAGTCGGCTCTTAAGACTGATGGCTCGCTCTTTACGCCGGATGTGGATATCTGGTCGCAACGGTGGCTTGATGAGATCCGCGGTCGCCTGGGGGAGAGGGCGGGAGAGAGCCTCGATCTGAGTTGGGACACGATTGAGAGCCAACTCAGGGGTGCAGACCCGGCGGTGGTCCAACTGATGGCCGAGTTTCTGTTCGTGGCCTACCTGCCTGCGAACGAGAAGTCGGCGAGGGTAGAAACCAAGAGAAGACGGATCAATCAGGTGTTGCGCTTGTCGCCTGAGACTGCGTCGTTGCGTATACCCGAGGAACTTGTGGCGGCGTTGGGTGTGGGCTTCGGTGATCACGAGAGCAGGCTGAATCTCAATGAGACGCAGGTTCTGATCCGGTTCACCCACCGCTGGAAGGCTCTTCCCTCTGAGGATCGAGAGAACCTGCTTCGTGATCCGTGGGCGTTCCGCGATATGCTTCGGGGACTCCGGGCATCTCGCTACTATCGGCAACGGAACTCCATTCTCTACCTCGTTCATCCGGAAACGTTCGAGCCGATCACTCTGGGCCAGTGTAAGCAAGGAATTGTCAAACGCTATGGAGATCTGGTCAAGGAAGATACGGACGACGTAGACCGGCAACTCTTGCACATACGTGAGGCTCTGACCACGGATCACGGATCGGACTTCGACTTCCATGACGAGTCTTTCTACAGTGAGTGGTCTCGGTTTGCATGGCCACCGAAGAAGGACACGGAAACGACCCCCTCGGGAGAGGTCCTCAAGCATCCGAGCCCGCCTCTGACGCTCGAGGACCTGGCTCACCAGCTTTCCCTAAGACCTGTGGACTATCTGAGGAGAATCGAGCGGCTATTGGGCCGCCGCCGCCAGGTTATCTTCTACGGTCCTCCCGGAACTGGCAAGACCTATGTGGCCCGAGAGCTTGCTGCTCACCTCGCTGGCGACAAAGCTCGGGTTGATCTGGTTCAGTTTCATCCCTCCTACGCCTACGAGGACTTTGTCGAGGGATACCGTCCCGCTCCGGTCGAAGGCGGGGTGGGCGGGTTCGAGCTCCGTGTGGGTCCGCTCAAGCGGATTGCTCGGCGGGCAGAGGAAGCGTCCGACGAAGAAAAGTTCGTGCTGATCATCGACGAGATCAACCGGGGGAACCTGAGCAAGGTACTCGGCGAGCTCTACTTCCTGCTGGAGTATCGGGATGAGCAGATCAGCTTGCAGTATTCGGACGATCTCTTTTCGTTACCGGACAACCTATGGATTATTGGCACGATGAACACTGCCGACCGTTCGATCGCTCTGGTCGACTCGGCTCTCCGGAGGCGCTTCCACTTCTTGCCGTTCTTTCCTGACGAACCACCCATCGAAGGTCTGCTGGCACGGTGGCTGAAGGCCAAGAAGCCCGAAATGACGTGGGTGGCCGACGTGCTGGATCTGGCCAACCAGAAGCTGGGCCGACGCCACACCGCCATCGGTCCGAGCCACTTCATGCATATGGACCTCAACGAGGAATGGGTCGAGTTGATCTGGGAGCACTCGGTGCTTCCGTATATAGCCGAGCAGTTCTTCGGCGAGGATGATCGGCTCGGCGACTTCGCGCTGGCTCGTTTATGCGCCGAAGTGGGCGCCGCTGGTCAGAAGGAAGAACACGGCGAGACGCCGGACGATCGGGATCTGGAGAGTGGTTGAACTCACCCTAAGGGAGTACCAGACTCGGGCGGGGGTCACGCTCTCCGTGGGGGACCGCGACGTGCTTAGGGGTATACCCATCATCGTTACCCCCACCACGGATAGGGAGGGCGTCTACGACCTCACCCCCGGCTCAACGGTGGGGGTACTCCAGACAGATACGCTGTCGGTGGAGATACGTCCCAAGCTGCCTATCGACCGCGTGCTGTTCCTTATCTCGTACGCGCTTGATGTCAGGCGATTCGGACCAGAGGAATTCCAGTTCGGTGGTGCACCGGATTTGTTTGAAGCGATGATCCCGGGCTTCGTGGCACAGGTCCGCCGCTCCTTCCGCAGAGGCCTCCTCCGCGGCTACCGGGTCGAGGAGGAGGCGTTGCACGGTGTGCGCGGCCGCATCCGTTTCAACGACCAGATCCGGGATCGCTTCGGCATCTTTCCTCCGGTCGAGGTCAGCTACGACGACTTCACCGAAGACACCGAGATGAACCGCCTCATCAAGGCCGCAATCGTCCGTCTCGGACGGATGCGCATAAGGTCGCGGGATGCTCGAAAGAGCTTGCGGGCCTTCGATCGGGTATTGGGGCAGGTCGCGGACGTGGAATACCAGAGAGGTACTGTCCCCGACTTCTCGTTCAACCGCCTGAATCGCCACTACGAACCGGCGATCCGGCTTGCTCAACTGATCCTCCGCTCGACTTCGATCGAACTCAGCCGGGGCGTCGTTCGGTCCGCGTCCTTCCTGGTGGACATGAACAAGGTGTTCGAGGACTTCATGGTCACGGCCCTTCGCGAAGCGCTCGGTGTGACAGAGCGAGACTTTCCGCAAGGTGCATCGGGTCGTCAGATGTGGCTGGCCGGCGACAGGATACGCCTGAAGCCGGACATCTCATGGTGGGTGGGAGGTCGCTGCGTCTTCGTCGGTGACCTGAAGTACAAGAAGACGGATTACGGCATCCCCAACGCCGATCTGTACCAGTTGCTCGCCTACACGATCTCCGCCGACCTGCCGATTGGACTACTGATCTATGCGCAAGGTGAAGCGGACCCGATCATCCACACGATCAAGCACGTCGGCAAGCGGTTGGAGGTTGTGGCTGTGGACATCTCCGGGCCTCCCGATGAGATCCTCGCCGAGGTCTCCAGGATCGCGGACACGATCCGCTCTATGCGCCTCCAGGCTTCGCGTTACCACGCTGCTTGAAGGGCTGAGTGTTCGAAGCGCCTCGCTTGAATGCGTCTGGCTATGAAGGTCAGGCTAGCGTGCGCTCGGAGTTGACCGCATGCAGGTCATTCATGGTCGATCCGTCACAAGAAGACGATGTCCGATAGCTTCCAGAACATCGACTGGAACTGTACGGGGAGCCCGGGTCGTGAGAGACTCCGCTCCGATGGGCGGCGACCCTCCTTTCCCCGCTGAGGACACCCGGTGCACCGGATGTCCGACGAGTTGCGCAGTTCCTCGCGGTGTTTAGCGGGCAAGTTCAGTACTGGGATGCGGGGCCCGGGGTCGGGAGACCATGATGAAACAGGCCTGGCGATAATGGGTGTGACGACGGATTGACACTTCGGCACCTGGGTTTCCTCCGGGAGGAGTGGTGTAAGTGGTGAGTGAGCGGGCAGTTGCCGAAGGCCGGATCGCCTGGGCCAGGAGGCGCATGCCGGTGCTGGGGAAGGCTCTGGCCGATCTGGGGCAGTGTGGAGTGTTCGACGGCCTGACTATCGGGTTCCGGCTTCATCTGGAGCCGAAGACGGCGGTGCTGGTCGAGGGGCTGCTGGCCGGCGGCGCGAGGGTGGTGGCAATGGGCAACGAGGGCACCACCCAGTTCGGGACTGCCGAGGCCTTGGCCGATCGGGGGTGTACGGTGCTCGACCGTCCCGGCGACCGCAAGGGCGCAGTCCGAGTTCATCTCAGCCGGATCGCCGCCACGCGGCCCGATCTGGTGCTGGACAACGGCGCCGAGTTGATCGAGACATGCATTCGCGCCGGCCGGCCGCCGAAGGGGGCCACAGAAGAGACCACGTCGGGGGCTTTCCGTTTGCGGGAGGGCTTGTCCGGGGCGGTGAGGTTTCCCGTCATCGTGATCAACGACAGCCCGCTGAAGTCGATCGTTGAGAACAAGCACGGTGTCGGGGAGTCGGTGGTGGATGCCATAGTGCGGGCCACCAACATGTCGTTGCACAAGAAGCGGGTGGTGGTGTTCGGATACGGATGGAGTGGTCGGGGAATTGCCCTCTACGCCCGTCGCCGGGGTGCTGATGTCGCCGTGGTGGAGCCCGATCCGGTCAAGGCGCTGGAGGCGGCTATGGACGGCTTCGACGTGGCCGACCCGGATGGGGCCGTCCGAATCGCCGACGTTGTCGTTACGGCGACCGGTCGCGAACGGGTGGTGGGATACGAGTTGATCGAGATGATGCCTGACGGCGCGCTTCTCGCCAACGCAGGCCACACCGACGCCGAGATCGATGTCGTCCGCTTGGAGCGGGAGGCGCCAGGGGCGCGATTAGCCCCGTCGATTGACGCTCACCAGTTGCCCGACGGTCGGACCGTGTTCCTGCTGGCCAAGGGCCGCATCGCGAATCTGGCAACCGCCGGGAGCAGCGGCAACCCCATCGAGGCCATGGATCTCGGCCTTACCCTGCAGGCCCGGTCGCTCGCCGCTCTCGCTACTTCCGGTAGCGACTTCCGACCGGGGCCCCAGCCGGTGCCCCACCGGATCAACGACCGGACTGCGACCGCCATGCTCGAGTCGATGGGCCAGACTCCGGTCTCGTTACATGAGGATTCCGATGATTGAGGGACAGAGGCGCACGCGTCCGCCGATCAAGCAAACGTCACCACGTTCCTGCCCAGAACCCGGCGGTCCCTCAGGCTTCGGATGGCGTCCTGTATCCCATCGAGGCTGGTGCGGTTGGCGATAACCACTTTCAACCGACCTTGTGCCGCCAGTGCTACGGCCGTCTCGAGGTCGTTCTTGGAGCCGGCGGCGGACGTGAGGATACGGAGTTCGTTCCTGATCAGCGCTCCCGGGTGGATGTCCAGAGGTTGGCTCGTGTATCCGATCTGCACGAACGCCCCGCCGGGGGCCAGGCAACTGAACCCGGCCCGCATGGTGTCGCGCGTTCCGACGGTCTCGAAGAACACGTCCGGCGCCCTCCCCAGCAACTGTCTCGACTCCTGGGGGAAAGTCTCGTAACCCTCCGGACTCTCGATGAGCAGGCCGGCCCGGGCTCCGAGCGATAGGGCCAGGTCCAACTTGGCGGGATCGTCCGCCACCGCCAGCACCGTCGCGCCTGCCAGCGCCGCAACTTGGGTGAGCATAAGGCCCACCCCCCCGATCCCGTTCACGACCACCGGGTCGGCGAGTCCGAGCCGGGCCAGCCGTGCGGCGTGGACGGCCGTCATGCCACTGCACGCGAGCACAGCGCCGGCCTCGAAGGACACAGAATCCGGTAGCGGCACCAGGTTCGCCTCGGGCGCCACCAGGTATTCGGCGAACCCACCGTCGACTGTGAAGCCGATCATGCCTCCTGACCGCACGCACAACCGGTCCCGGTTCGTCCGGCAATAGCGGCAACTGCCGCAGTTGACCACGTTGTATACGGCTGCGCGGCGGCCTGGGATGGCGGAACCGGTCGCAGGGTCGCACACGGTGCCGGCGACTTCGTGTCCCAGAACCCTCGAGCTCGCCCCGGGGTCCAGGAGGCCTTCCAGGAAGTGGAGTTCGGTGCCGCACACGCCCGCAGCCGCGACCCGGACCAGAGCATGATCGGCGACCGGTATGGGCACGGGCCGCTCGACTAGTCGGAGTTCCCGGTCGCCGGCTAGTTCCGTCACCCTCATCGTGCCGGGATACTCCCGGAGAGATGTCTGCGCCATCCACACGAGCGTAATGCGTCGCTCGCGCAGGCTGATCGGGAATCGTTTTCGCAGCCGAGCATGTCGCGTCTACGATCACGCCAACCCACCACCTACCAGAGGGAGATTCGAGTGACGGCGTCTCAGCGGGCTAGTACCCATCGGCGTGCGGCAGGTTCGTCGCTCACGGTGGACCGCGTGACGCAGGTGTTCGAGAAGGACGGTAAGCCGCTTGTAGCTGTCAAGAACATCTCACTCAAGGTACGGCAGGGGGAATTCCTCACTCTGGTGGGTCCGTCGGGATGCGGGAAATCCACCCTTCTCAAGATCATCGCCGGGCTAATGACGCCGACATCGGGCAACGTCTTCCTCGGAGCCAGCCAGGTGACTGAGCCCCGCGAAGAGATCGGTCTGATGTTCCAGACTTCGACCCTCTTTCCCTGGCGCAACGTGATCCGCAATATCGGCCTCCCGCTAGAGATCACCGGCACCATGGAACCGGACGGGGAGCAGCGGATAGCGGACGTGATCGAGTTGGTCCGTCTGCAAGGTTTCGAACAGCATTACCCGCGCGAACTCTCCGGCGGGATGCAGCAGCGTGCGGCCTTGTGCAGGCTTCTCGTGTCGGATCCGGACCTGATGCTGCTCGACGAGCCGTTCGGGGCTCTCGACGAGTTCACGAGGGAGCACCTCAACGCCGAACTCGCCCGTATCACGGAGCATGAGAACAAGACCACCGTGTTCGTAACTCACAACATCAGGGAAGCGGTGTTCCTGTCCGACCGGGTGGCGGTGATGGGAACGAAACCGGGCCGCATTCTCGATCTGGTCGAGGTCGGCCTTCCCAGACCGAGAGTCCCGACATCGAGGCGGTTGCCGGACTACACCGAAACTGTTAACCAAATTCGCGAGATCCTCGGTCTCTTCTAGGCAGGAAAGGAGTTCCGAATGGATACCGACACTATGTCCGACGCGAGCACGCTCGAAACCGATACGTTGCCGCGTCCCGGGTCGGATTCCCGTTTCCGGGGAATATGGTCCCAGATCCTGCTGACCGGCTCGGTGGTAGTCGGGTTCTGTCTGATCTGGGAGTTTCTCAGTTGGTTGGATCCCGGATTCTGGCCGGAGATCGTGCTGTCGAAGCCCTCGGAGATCTTCCCGGCGTTCTTCGAGGCAATCCGCACTCCGTTCGTGCTCTGGCACTTCTGGGTTACGTTCCAGGAGACGGCCATCGGATTCATCGTCGGTGCAGGAGGAGGGTTCCTGCTGGGAACCTACGTGGCCCTGGTGCCGACCTTCAGAAAGGCGTTCTACCCGGTAATCATCCTGTTCCAGTCGACGCCCCGGGTGGCCCTGGCACCGGTATTCATCGCCTGGTTCGCTTTCGGAATCACCTCGAAGATCGCGCTGGCGGCGACGATCTGCTTCTTCCCGGTGCTTATCAATACGATCACCGGATTGACGGTCATCGACGAGAATGCGGGACTTCTCATGAGATCCCTCAGGGCGACACGCTGGCAGACCTTCCGCCATCTACGACTCCCGAGTTCGGTGCCGACTGTTTTCGCCGGGCTCAAGGCCGCTCTCACCTTCGCTCTCATCGGGGCCATCGTGGGGGAGTTGACCGCTACCAACGAAGGCGCAGGGCACCTGATCGAGACGGCGGCTTTCCAGTTCCGCAGCGATGACGTATTCGCCTACCTTCTGATGCTGTCGCTGATCGGACTGGCACTCTTCCTGCTGGCTGCCCGGTTGGAGCGCAAACTGCTCTTCTGGCATGTGGATGTCGACCAGCACACGTAGCGGCCAGTCCGCGAGGCGGCGGAAGTCGATGCGCCCACGAGCGCGTACCCGCGATGGTAACTTTGGGTCAGGCGGAGAATCGGGGAGGGACCGCCGGCATGCGGAGGCCGGCAAAGCATTTCGGCTTACGGACCATTAGCCCCGATTTTTCATGCGGGGGTTTGTACCAGGCGAGCAGAGTGCGGGATACACGCTTCTGAACAGGGACTATGGCCATTTCCACAACCCTGTCTCGGCCCGGCGGGACCTGCACCCGTCGGGTGAAGCCACGCCCAGTCTCGATCATGTGGTTGATGTGGCCTGTTGCCGTGGGTGTGTCTGGAAACATGAAGAATCAAGGTTAGATAGAATCGTCGTGAGCAGAGCGCTCACCGGAGATAAGGAGGAACGCATGAAACCAACAACCCGCTGGGCGCGACCCTGGTCGGTCATGCTGGCGCTGGCCGTCGTACTGGCCATGATCGGGGCGGCGTGCGCTGAGGAGGAGGAACTCCGGGACGTGAACCTCGCCCTGTCCACGACCAGTGGATTCGGCTACGGCTACTGGGTCGCGGTGGGTCTCGGATACTACGAAGACGAGGGCCTGAATGTGAGCCTCCAGGGAACGGGCGGATCGTCCGATGTCGCCCAGATACTCGCGGCGAACAACGCCGAGGCGGGAATGGGAGTTCCGGGGGCGATGCTTCCGGCCATCGAAGCCGGTGCGGGCCTCTACCCGTTCTTCACCTATGCCTACGGTGAGGTGTTCGATGTCGTCGTGCCTGCCGGATCGTCGGTAACCAACATCGGCGGCCTCGCAGGATTGAAGATCGGTATCTCGGAGTTGGCCGGTGGAGAGGTTCCGCTCGTGCGGGCGCTGCTGGTCGAGGCAGGACTGGACCCTGACTCCGATGTGGAGATCATCGAGGTGGGGACCAACGCCCCGAGCGTCAAGGCGTCTCTGGACGATGGCCGGATCGATGCTTACTCGTCCGCCAAGTCCGACATCGCCTCGATGAACGCGGCCGGTCTCGACACGGTGTCCATTGCGCCTGCGTCGTTGAACACGCTTCCGGCTGAGGGCCTACTGGCTGCCGAGGACTTCAAGGACGACGACGAGTTGCTGATCGGTCTTGGCCGCGCCACGGCTAAGGGTCAGTTGGTGGCTTACGCCAACATTGACGGCGCGGTGTGCGTGCTCAAGGAACTCATTCCCGAGGAGTTCACCGACGATGCCGAAGGACGGGCCGGTCTGGCAGCCGTCATCGAGATCACCACTGCCCCCCAAGAGGGCGGCGACTACGTGTTCGGGTTCCTGGACGCGGCCGGATGGAACACTTATGTGAACATCTTCATCCAGGGTGGCGTGATCTCCAACCAGATCGACATGGGCCAGTACGTGATCGACGACCTGCTCGACGACATCAACGATTTCGACCAGCAGGCGATCATCGACGAGGCCAACGACCTGAACACCGATTGCTGATTGACACCTGATCGGATCCTGACAAACGCATCTTTCGTTGCTGACGGCGACCGTCCCGTAAGGGCGGTCGCCGTCAGCGGTCAGAGGATACGCTTGTTGGGTGATCTCGACGATGCCAGGGCAGCGGTGACCGGCAACGCCGAGGTGGTCGATCTCGGCGGCGGAGTGGCCTTTCCCGGATTCGCGGACAGTCACGTGCATGCCGTCAACTACGGCCGGTCCAGGATGGGAGTGCCATGCTGGCCGGCGGACGTCTCATCGGTGGCGGAGATCGTCACGCGGGTTCAGGAGACCCACCAGTGCCTGGAGCCTCACCGCTGGATCAAGGGCCGGGGCTACGACCCGGCCCGCCTCGCGGAAGGGAGGGCGCCCACCGCCTCGGAACTAGACCTTGACGGCGGCCGCTGCGTCGTCTTGGACAGCTTCGACTTCCACCGCCGGGTCGCCAACCACGCGGTGCTGGAAGCGGCGGGGATCGGTGCGGATACGCCCGACCCGCCCGACGGGGAGATCGTCCGGGACGAACACGGCGTGCCAACGGGCGAGTTCCTAGATGGCGCGCGGAGCCTGCTCGATCCGGTGATTCCGCCATGGTCGGACGCCGAGGACGAGCGGGCCATCGACCTCGCCACCGACTATTTCCTGTCGTTGGGGTTCACCTACGTGACCAACGCCGCTCCCCTGACTATGTCCCGGTTCGGGGAGGAGGTGGGGGCGTTCCTCCGCATGAGCCGGCGCGGTGCTCTCCGGCTCCGGTTCACGTCGATGATAAGAGCCGAATTGCTCGATGCCGCGGGTGATCTGGGGCTCCGTCCGGGAGTAGGTGATACCAGCTTCCGGATCGGAGGGGCCAAGGTGTTCGTGGATGGCGCCTTCGGACCGCGCACGGCTCTCCTGTCCGAGCCCTATGAGGACTCCTCTTCTTGCGGGTCGATGCACCTCGACGAGCGTGATCTGGAGGCCAAGGTCCGGAAGGGGGCGAGCGTCGGATGGCAGATGTGCGTCCACGCCATCGGGGACGCCGCCGTGGAAACCGTGGCGGACGTGCTGGCCGCGCACCCATCCATCGGTGGGGGCCGCTCGCACCGTATCGAACACTGCTGCCTGACGTCGGAAAGCACGATCCGCACGATGCGCCGGGCTGGGATCATTCCCGTACCGCAGTTGGCGTTCCTCCGGCTACGATCCGCCGATTTCCTCGCCGCGCTCGGCGAGCGGAGAGTGGGCGAGTTGTACCCGCTCCGCAGCTGGCTGGACGCCGGTCTCAAGCCGGTTCACAGTTCGGACACCCCGGTCGTGCCGGACGCCTCGCCCATGGCGGCGGTGGCGACAGCGACCGCCCGTGTGGACGCCGGAGGGAACGTGTGGGGACCGGAGGAGGGGATCGCATTCGACGAGGCAATTGCCATGATGACCACATGGGCCGCCGAAGCCGACGGGCTCGGCCACGAACGGGGCCGCATCGCTCCGGGTTACCTGGCGGACTTCACCGTTTTCCCCCATGATCCACGGCCGCTTCCTCCGGGAGAGTTGGCAAGGACGAAGCCTTCCATGACGGTTGTCGGCGGGAAGACCGCCTGGCGATCCCCGGTGGCCGGCTGACCGCCATAACGTAGCCTTTGATCGACCTTCACGCCCATTACCTGCCACCGTCGGTCTTGGAGGTGGCCGCCCGCGGCCGGCTGCCGGTGGACTTCGAACCCGGTCGCCGCATTCTTGACTTTCCATCCGGCCCTTCCCGGCCGGTGCCCGCGCCGCTCACCGATCTCGCGGGTCGGCTGCGATGGATCGACGATCGGGATATCGATGTCCAGGTCCTGTCTCCGTGGCTGGACGCCGCCGGTGATGATCTGGCGGCCGGGGACGCTGCGACCTGGTGCCGTGCACTCAACGACGGTTGTGCCCAGGACATCGAGGCGAATCCCCGCTTCAGGGCGCTGGCGGCGCTACCGGTTGTGGACGGAGAGTTGGCTGCTCGCGAACTGGCACGGTCCGTGCAGCAGCTCGGATTCAGCGGTGGGGCCATCCCCACCCAGGTGGGAGGCAGGGATCTCGATGCGGCAGGGCTGGAGCCCTTGTGGGAGGTGGCCGAGTCGCTGGATGTTCTGCTCTTCATCCACCCCTACCGGGTAATGGGTGGTGAACGCATGAAGGCCCACTTCCTGGGGAACGTGTGCGGTAACCCGTTCGAGACCACCCTGGCCGCCATGCGCCTCGACTTCGGAGGGGTCTTCGTCAGGTGGCCCGGGTTGAGGGTCCTCCTTGCGCACGGAGGCGGAACCCCGACTGAGCGACCCTGGTAGCGTGTCTCTGAGGGTCCTCCTTGCGCACGGAGGCGGAACCCTGCCCTACCTGGCGGGCCGGGCCGCGCATGCCTCCCGCCACGCACCCGGCTTCGACCGGGCCGTCGACCATCCGGACTCGGTCTTGCAGTGCTTCTACTATGACACCCTGCTCCACGATCCCCGGGCCCTCCGCTTCATGATCGAGTCCGTCGGTCCGGACCGGATAGCGGCCGGGACCGATGCGCCCTTCCCGATGAGCCTCGACAAGCCGCTGCGCTACATAGAGCAAGCCTGCCGGGCGGCCGGGTTAGGAGCGGTCGGGTCCCGGAGGATCCTACGCGGAACAGCGGAGGAACTACTACGTCCGGTTGGTTGATCCGGCGGCGGAGATCCGCCACCCTGAGTTGGCCGGCGTCTTGACCACTTCGGGATCCGACCCGAACCCCGAACCACCACACAGAGCGCGATCTGCGCTGCCATCCACGGCCCTACTCAGCACCTGAAGCGGATCAACTCCAGTGGAGGCCCTCAGTACCGGGACCACAGGCGGTCGATGGGACGCATGTGGAGCCGGTCGCCCATGGAGAGCGTGTAGGGACCGGTGTACAAGAGGACTCCAGCGCGGAATGTGCCTGGGGAAACGGCATCGAGTTTGTCGCGAAGCCAGCGAAGATGATCCATGTGCTTCGAGCGGGGGGAAGTGGTTGCCTTGATCTCCACCGCTACCACGTCGGCGTTGCTCCCGCTGAGGATGAGGTCGATCTCGCGGCCCTTGTGGTCGCGGTAGTGGGAGAGTGTGATAGCACGCGGTGATGCGGAAAGTTGCCGGGCGATCTCTCCTACGGTGAAGGTTTCCAGAAGCGGCCCTGTCGCGGGAGCAGTGGGCGACACCAGGGAGTCGGCGTCCGTGTCGAGCAGGGCGGCGGCCAAGCCGGAGTCGGTGACATAGAACTTGGGTCGCCGTCCGGCTCCCGGCACCAGGCCTCTGGACCACGACGGGAGTTCGTGAACGAGGAAGACCGTCTGGAGCCACTCGAAGTATCCGGCGAGTGTCGGCCGGCTTATGCCCAATCGCCGGGAAGCGTCGGAGAGGTTGATCTGCCTTCCTGTGAGCGCGGCCGTCCATCTGAGCAGCGGTGCTAGGGCGGAGGCCTTGCGGATGTCGGCAAGCGCGGCGATGTCTCGCTGGACGACGGTCTCGACATATCCCTGGAACCAGCGGCGCCGTCTGCCGGCGGCGAGGCTGACGGCTTCCGGGTAGCCTCCGCGACATACCCGCGCGAGGTAGCCGGCGCGGTCCAACTCGGATGTCGGGCTCGGATCGGGTCCGTCTTCGAACCAGCGGTCGACTTCTGTCGGATGGTTTCCGATGAGCTCCGCTTCCGACAACGGCCAGAGGCGAAAGATCTGGACCCGTCCGGCGAGGGATTCGCTGATGTTCGGCACGGTCAGGAAATTGGTCGAACCGGTGAGGATGAACCTACCCGGCGTCCTCTCTTCGTCTACCAGCCGTTTCACGGCGAACACGAGCCTGTCTCCGCCCCGCTGAACCTCGTCTATTACGAGGGGATAGCGTTGATGGGCGAGGAAAGTCACCGGATCGTCGAGAACGCCCTCTCGCAGCCCATCGTCGTCCATCGACGCGTACGTACCCCCGCGGTCCTCGGCGATCATCCTGGCGAGGGTGGTCTTGCCGCTCTGTCGGGCTCCATGGATCATGATTACCCGAGCCCAATCCAGCGCTTCCTCTACCTGGGTTCGGATGTGGCGTACGAAGAGGCCCATACCTTGCTCCTAGCCTCTAATTAACATATCTCTCCGGTGAAACTTGTCATATTCAACCACATATAGTTGACAAGTTCGCCCTACTCACCGCGTCAGGCCGATCTTGACAAACGTTACCAACCAAGGAGTTGTCGATCGGGCAGGAGTAGCCCAAATCACGTCCAGTCCATGGGCGCCGTCGGCGTTGAGCATCACAACCGAAGGTCGGGATGGTGTACCCGTACCGTGCGCGTCCTCGGATTCACAACCCGCACCAACCGCACTCCGTGGCCCAGCAACATCCGCGCCTTGTCGTACACCTCGTAGCGGCTATCGCCGCGGGAAGCGACTTCCGCTACGAGGTCGGGAATCACCTCCGCGTAGCCCTCGACTTCACTACCCGGCGGTAGCCTCTCCGCCGACGTGAACGCGACATCGGGCTCCCGTACCGTGTCCGGGTCGCGCTCGAGCAGTACACCCGAATCCGATGCCACAAGCGTGCCCAGGCCTCTCGGTCTGACGAATCGGCCCAACTCGATAACCACATTCGCGACTGTCTTGCCGTGTACTTGTCCCGCTGCCATCGCCTAGGAGAACATCCCCTGTATCAACTTAAGGAGGGCATCCTCTCCGATAGAACATCGAGCTCTCTATATCGGGACCGCAGCGCCGACCGCGCCACGGGTTACGGACCCGTATCTCATCGAGCGTGAAGCGGGCCGCGTGCTCATCGTCTTCATCTGCGATCGTCTGCCGTAGGGAATCTCCGACGCGACTGCGGGAAGGCAACTGGAAGTCTTCCCTCGCGCGGGACTCCCCGAGCCCCTCGCCCTCTCCAGACAGACTCGATACATTTCCTCGTAGAAGCCTTCTCTTCCGGGCTGAAGGTAGCGATCATGGATGTGGCTTCCCGTGTGGGCCGGTGCTGGGCTGGTCCGTTGTTGCTAACCATTACCACCGATCCTGTACGGGGCTGACTCCGCGTAGATGGAAAGGCCAGAGCCGGCGATGTAAGCCTGGCCGAGTCTCACTCGCGTGTAAGGCCGTCGCGCGCCACCGTATCCCAGATGTCGGCCTCCCCGCTATCGATCCACTCCTGGAAGGCCTCTTAGTAGGCACACACCGAGGTCCTCGCGACCAGATGCTCGGGAAGGATCGGTACCGCGGTCACCAGGCCGGCCTGACCCAGGGCTTGTTCTATCGCGGTTGCGATCGCGGCGGCCACACCGGGGACACCGCCCTCGCCTGCTCCCTTGGTGCCGAGCGGGTTGGTGGCGGTGGGGGCCGACTCCCCGATGATGGTCTCCATCGCGGGGGTCTCGGACAGTGTTGGCAACAGGTAGTCCATGAAGGATGCGGACTGCGGGTTGCCGTCGGCATCGTAGGCGAACTGCTCGTAGAGGGTTCCGCCGATCGCCTGTATCGCTCCGCCCTCCATCTGGCCGGCGACCAGCATCGGATTGATCGCCCGTCCGATGTCGTAGAGGAGCAACAGTTGCTCGACCGTGACCGCACCCGTATCCGGACACACCCGGACAACCGCCAGGTTGGCGCCGCACGGGTAGACCACCCGCTCCACGTCGAACACCGACTCGGCGACCAGGCCGGGACACTCCCGCCCGTACCGGGCGGCTGTGATCGGGTGGAGCCGGGCGGCGGCCTCGAAGATCGACATCCGGAAGCCGGGCGAGCCCTGCACGCGCACCCCACCATCGATGTATTCCAAGTCCTCCTCGGCCACTTCGAATTCGACCGCGGCCACCTGTCTGGTCAGGTCGATGATCTCCTCCGCAGCCTGAACCAGGGCGCTCCCTGCGGTGACCGTCGACCGGCTGGCGTAGCTCCCGGTGCCGTAGGGGGTTCGGTCGGTGTCCAGCAACTCGACTCGGACCGCTTCGTGATGGACCTGTAGCTGGTCGGCGACGATCTGCGCCAGCACGGTCCTGATGCCTTGGCCTACGGACGAACACCCGGAACGGACCCGCACGAGGCCGTCGGGATCGACCTCCACCGCACCCGTCTCCCACGGACCCAGCCCGGACTTCTCGAGGAACATGGCCAGACCCACCCCGACCATCTCTCCCTTGGACCTTCGCCGCCGGACCGCCTCAAAGTCGAAGGAGTCGACCAGCCGGGTGAGAATGGAAGGGAAGTCCCCGTCGCTGAACAGCATCGGCTCACCGGTGGAGGACAAGGGCCGGCGATACGGAATCTGGCTGGGCCGGATGAGGTTGCGCATGCGAACCTCCACCGGGTCCATGCCGATCTCGGCGGCGAACAGGTCGATCAGGCGCTCGCGGACGAAGCTGGACTCGAAGCGTCCCGGTGCCCGGTAGGTACCGGTGGGAGTCTTGTTGGTGACCACGCACCGGGCTGAGCCCCGGTAGGCGTCGAGGTGGTAGGGACCGGGGATCATCGACAGCGTCAGGTCGGCCACCCTGATGCTGTGGGTGCGGGCGTACGCGCCTGCGTCCATGTCGAAGTCCGTGGTGATAGCGGCGATGCGGCCATCCCGGTCGCCCGCGATGCAGGCCCTGTGCGTTTGCTGGCGCGAGTGGTTGGCTGCGACCAGGTGCTCCCGGCGGTCCTCGATCCAGGAGACCGACCGCCGGAGTCGATCCGCGACCCAGACGGCCAGTACATCCTCCGGGTACAGTTCTCCCCGAACCCCGAAACCTCCCCCGATGGCGGTCTCACGCATCCGGATGCGGCTGGGTGGCATACCCAGTAGCTCCGCCGTTGTGCGCAGGTTCCAGTGCGGGACCTTGGTGGCTCCGTAGACGGTCAGACGATCGGTACCTGGATCGAACTCCACGGCGAGGCCTCTGGTCTCCATCGGGACGCCGCTGTGCCGACCGATGCTCAACTCCACCTCGACTACCTGCTCCGCGTCTTGGAGAGCGTCCTCGACGTCTCCGAACTCGGCATGCAGAGTCGTGACCAGGTTGCCGGCCCCGAACAGTTGCTCTCCCCGCTCGGCATCCCGACCCGCGTCGATCACCGCCGGACGCTGATCGATGTCTGCGAAGACGAGTTCGGCCGCGTCCTCCGCCAGGTAGCGGTCCTGTGCCAGCACGACCGCCAGGGGTTCACCGGTATACCGGACCCGGTCGACGGCCAGGAGCGGTTGCAGGTAGGGGAGTACGGTCTCGTCGAACGAAACCCGCGGGGGGATCCGGGGGATGTGGCCCAGCGCGGCGATCAGATCCTTGGCCGTGAATGCTGCCTCTACCCCCGGCAGGGCGATCGCCTCCGACGTGTCCACCGCCCGAAGGGCTCCGTTCGCGACCGGGGACCGGACCACGACCATGGCGAGTTGGCCCGGAAGGTGCACGTCGGCGATATAGCGGGCACGACCACGCAGCAGCGGTGGATCCTCGTGCCTCAGCACGGATGCCCCGATTCCACCCCGCGTCGGGGCGCGCCGATGTGCCGTCATAGTCAGGTCCGGAGTAGCGGTCTGTCTGCACGATGATACGGCGTGCCCTGCCGTCCGGCGTCCGCTCTTGAGCCCGTGCCGGTACGCCGGCCCGACCGCGGCAAGCGCAACGCCGGATCGGAATCGCCGGGTGAGGCGGTCCCGCTCCCGCCGCGCTCTCCCGGACTCCTGGCCAGTCATTCGCGGCAGGCGCCCGGTAGTACACTCCGGTCTCCATGAAGCCGGCCCGATTCGATTACCACCAAGTGCGGTCCGTCGCGGAGGCCGTGTCGGTTCTGGACCGTTACGGATACGACGCGAAGGTTCTGGCCGGAGGCCAGAGCCTGGTTCCCGCCATGAACTTCCGGCTCGCCCGTCCGGGGGTGCTGGTCGACATCAACCATGTAACCGAGTTGGATCACGTCACCGACGAAGGGGAGGCGGTCAGGATCGGGTCGCTGGTCCGCCACGCAGCCTTCGAGCAACCGGTGGTGGACGGTCCTCTCGGGCGGCTTCTTTCCCTCGCCGCCCACCATGTGGGCCATCTTCCCATCCGGGTTAGGGGAACGTTCGGTGGCAGCTTGGCCCACGCAGACCCCGCCGCCGAGTGGGGTGTCATCGCCCTGCTGCTCGACGCGGAGATCCTGGTCCGCACCGTCTCCGGCTCTCGCATGATCCCGGCACGGCGGTTCTTCCACACGGTGTTCACGACCGATCTGGGACCCGACGAGTTACTGCTCGAGACCCGACTCGGCAAGCTGAGCGCGAGCACAAGGGTGGGCTTCCAGCAGTTCAGCCGCCGGGCGGGCGACTTCGCTCTTGGGATGACTGCGGTGGCACTCGAGGTCCGGGCCGGCGAGATAGTCGCCGCACGGATAGCTATGGGCGGTGTGAGCGACCGTCCGGTCCGGGCGGACCAGGCTGAGGAGTACCTGATAGGCCGGCCTCCGGGTCGGTCCGTCTTTTCGGAGGCTGCCCATCTGGCGGCCGGCGGGTTCGATGCGGTGGGTGACATTCACGGTTCCGCCGAGTACCGCAGAGACTTGGTGAGGGCACTCACCCGGCGGGCCCTTGAGCAGGCGACCGCGTCGTGACCCGATGGGTCGGGCAGTCGCTGCTGCGTTTCGAGGATCCACCACTGCTGACCGGGGAAGGTAGGTTCGTAGCCGATCTGGCCGATCGAGCCCTATTCCTCCGGTTCGTTCGCAGCCCTCTGGCCAGCGGGCGGATCGTCTCGATCGAAGGACCCGACGGCGTTGCCCTGTTCACCGGGGAGGATCTGGCCGAGGTCAGCCCGGTCCGGCCACTGCTGCACCGGGAGGACTACCGGCCCGTCGACCAGCCCGTGCTGGCCCGCGATGCGGTCCGATTCGTGGGGGAACCGATCGCGGTGGTGGTGGCCGAGTCGCCGGAGGAGGCGGAGGATCTCGCCGAGCAGGTGTTCGTCGACATCGACCCGATGGACCATGTGATCACTGCGACCGAAGCGGTGCGGGAAGGAGCACCGAGCGTCCACGACCATGTTTCCGGCAATGTCGTGGTTGACGCCCGGCTTGAGACATCCGGGGTTGACGAGGCTTTCCGCACAGCCGAGGCCGTCATCGAGTTCGACCTTCGTTCCCGGCGGGAAAGCGCCATGCCCCTCGAAGCTCGAGGGTCCGTCGCCTCGTACGACGGCCGGTCCGGCCGGGTTACGTTGACGTCGTCCATCCAGTCACCCCACGTGGTGCGCACCGTCATCGCCGACCTGCTCGGAATGCCGGAGTCGGATCTCCGGGTGGTGGCGCCCGATGTCGGGGGAGGATTCGGCCAGAAGTTCTGCCTCGCGGTCGAGGATGTGGTTGCGGTCTGGGTAGCCCGCCGTCTCCGTACCACGGTCGCATGGATCGAGGACCGGCGGGAGAACCTGGTCTCGGCGTTCCACAGCCGGGATCATCGCTACCGGGTGAGAGGGGCTTTCGGCGAGGGTGGGCGGTTGCTCGCTGTGGACGCCGACCTGCTGTGCAACATCGGGGCCTATTCCTGCTACCCGGTGACTTGCGGGGTGGAGCCACTGATGGCCATGGCGGAGTTCCCCGGTCCTTACGACTTCCGCGTCTACCGGGTCAGGTCGAGGGGTGTGACCACCAACACCTGCCCGATGTCCCCCTACCGCGGAGTTTCCCGACCGGTGATCACCCTCGCAATGGAGAGGCTCATGGATCTCGCCGCCGCCCGGTTCGGTATCGAGGCAGCCGAGATCCGCCGCAGGAACCTGGTCGGGAGCTTCCCCTACACGTCAGCCACCGGCTTGGTCTACGACGAAGGCTCCTACGTCGAGGCGCTGGATCGGGCCGCCGACGCGATCGACCTGACCGGCTTCAGAGACCGGCAGGCGTCCGCGCTGAGGGACGGTCGCTACCTGGGGATGGGGTTCTCGGTGTTCTCGGAACGGACCGGCTACGGGACGGCCGCCTTCGCAGCCCGGAGCATGGATGTGACTCCCGGATACGAGACTGTGGACCTCACCATGGACCCGTCGGGTTACGTTGAGGCCCGTCTGGGCGCCTCGCCCCACGGGCAGGGTCTTGGAACAAGCCTCGCCCAGTTGATCGGGGACGAACTCGGCGTGGACCCGACCACGGTCCGGATCGTCCACGGCGATACCGACCGGACACCGTACGGTTGGGGGACGTTCGCCAGCCGGTCGCTGGTGATCGCGGGAGGCGCGGCCAAGCTGGCCGCCGCGATGCTCCGGTCGAAGATCGCCTCGATCGCCGCCCACGAACTCGAAGCCGCGCCGGAGGACATCGTGATCAGCGGGGGAGTGGCCAGGGTGTCGGGAACCGATGCCGGAGTGCCGATTCCGGAACTGGCTCGTCTTGCCTACCACTCCAGCCATCGCCTCGAGCCCGGCATGACCCCCGGCCTCGCCGCGGTGGCCACGTACGACCCGGCCGGGACCTTCTCGAACGCCTGCCATGTTGCACAGGTGGAGGTGGATCCCGAGACCGGAGGGGTGAAGGTTGACCGGTTCGTCGTGGTGGAGGACGCCGGCATCCTGATCAATCCCATGATCGTGGACGGCCAGCTTCACGGAGGCGTGACACAGGGGATCGCCGGGGCCCTCTACGAGGAGATCGTCTACGACGAAGAGGGGAACATACTCACCACCTCGCTGATGGACTACCTCCCACCCACGGTTGCCGAAGTACCGGAGATCGAGATCCACCATCTGGTGACGGTATCGGACGCCAGCCTTACCGGCGCCAAGGGTCTCGGCGAGGGTGGCACCATCGGCGCGCCGGCTGCGATCATCAACGCCATCTCCGACGCGCTCCGTCCCCTTGGGGTCGAGGTGAACGAGACCCCGGCTACGCCTGCCCGGCTGAGGCGGCTTATCAGGCAGAGGAAGCAGCAGGAAAGGATCCCGGCATGATGGAGCGCACCATGGTCGACGTGACCCTCAACGTGAACGGACGCTCGTACCAGGTGCGGGTGGAACCCAGGCGCACGCTGGCCGACACCCTCCGTGACGACTGCGGTCTGACGGGAACCCACCTCGGTTGCGAGCACGGGGTGTGCGGCGCCTGCACGATACTCCTGGACGGCCGGCCGGTTCGATCCTGCCTCATGTTCGCGGTCCAGTGCGACGGGGTGGAACTCCGGACCGTGGAGGGCCTGGCCGACGGCGACCGGCTGCACCCCATCCAGCAGGCCTTCTGGGAGAATCACGGGCTGCAGTGCGGCTTCTGCACCCCCGGTTTCCTCATGCTGGCGGTCGGATACCTGGAGCAGAACCCTGATCCCGATGACGACGAGTTGCGGTCGGTACTCTCGTCGAACCTCTGCCGCTGTACCGGGTACCAGAACATAGTCAAGGCGGTCCGTCAGGCTGCCACCGCAATGAGGCAATGACGTACGTCGGGAGCCCGGTAAGAAGAGTAGAAGACCGACCCCTCCTCACCGGATCGGCCCGGTTCGCGGCCGACCTCTCGCTGCCTCACCAACTTCATCTGCGGGTGGTCCGCTCGCCGGTCGCCCACGGCAGGATCGTCGGCGTCGACGCTTCGGATGCGCTGTCCCTTCCCGGTGTCGAGGCTGTGTGGACCGCCGCCGATACCCAGGACATCCCCGTGATCGACTTCCGGATGCCGATGATCAGGGATGTGGAACGCTACCGCCAGCCCGTGCTCGCCGGTGGCCGCGCCCGCTACGTGGGCGAGCCGGTGGCGGTCGTTCTTGCCGAGGATCCCTACCTGGCCGAGGACGCGGCCGAGTTGGTGTTCGTCGAGATCGACGAGCTTAGACCGGTGGTCGATCCCTACCGGGATGGGACACGGGCGACTGAGATAGGGGTGGTGGAGAAGGCTTACGGCGACCTCGGCGCGGCCTTCGCGGGTGCGCCCATCGTGGTCGAGATGGAACTCTCGGTGGGGCGCCATTCGGCCATACCGATGGAGACCCGTGGTGCGCTGGCCCGCTACGAGGCCACGAGTTCCACCCTGGAGATGTTCGGTGCGGCCAAGGTGCCCCACTACAACCGGGCTGCGATTGCCCGCATGCTCGGCCTTCCCACTGCGGCAGTGGTCCTGCGGGAGGTCCACGTGGGTGGTGGTTTCGGGGTACGCGGTGAACTGTATCCCGAAGACGTGCTGGTCTGCTGGGCGGCCCGGCGTACGGGGCGGCCGGTCCGGTGGGTGGAGGACCGGCGGGAGCACATGCTGGCCGCCAACCACTCCCGGGATCAGGTCCATCGCATCCGCGCCGCCGTGGACGAGGACGGTTGGGTGAGGGGTGTCGAAGCCGAGTTCTGGGTCGACCAGGGGGCCTACCTGAGAACCCACGAGACGACGGTGAGCGAACTCACCTCCTCCATGCTGCCGGGACCGTACGTCTGGCCGGCCTTTCGATGCACCGGGCATGTGAGGTTGAGCAACAAGACCCCGTGCGGTACCTACCGGGCACCCGGAAGGTACGAGAGCAGCTTCGTACGCGAGCGCCTGATGGATGTGATCGCCCACCGGCTCGACCTCGACCCGCTGCAGGTACGCCGCCGCAACCTCATACCGCGTGATGCGATGCCGTTCAACCGGGGCATCAGCGCTCTCGGGACCGAGGTGAAGTACGACTCGGGTGACTACGGGTTGCTCCTGGATCGCCTCCTCGACTACCTCGACTACAAGAGTCTCGTGGCCGATCTGGAGGCTCGGCGGGCGCAGGGCGAATCGGTGGGCATAGGTATGGGCTTCTTCATCGAGAAGAGCGGTCTGGGTCCGTTCGACGGCGTGAGGATCACTGTCGATGAGGCCGGATACGTGGTCGTGGTGACGGGAGCGGCCTCCATCGGCCAGGGTGTGGAGACGTGTCTGGCCCAGATCTGTGCGGAGACTCTCGGAGTCCGGATCGATTCGGTGCAGGTCCGGCACGGTCAGACGGACGACCTCGTGTGGGGGATGGGCGCCTTCGCCAGCCGGGTGACGGTCATGTCGGGGTCTGCCACCCTTATCGCGGCTCGCCGGGTACGGGACAAGGCTCTGGACATGGCCGCCCGAGTACTCGAGGCGCGGCTCGAGGACCTCACGATCGAGGACGGCCGGGTATTCGTGCGCGGTTCCCCGGATGGCCCGGGCATCACGCTGGGGGAGGTGGCCCGCCGGCTGCGACCCGGCCTCGCCGGCGGTGAACCCGGTCTGGTGGCCGAGGGATGGTTCGAGGTCGATCACATGGTCTATCCCTACGGGATCCACGTCGCAGTAGTGCGGGTGGACCGGGACACCGGCGAGGTCGAGCCCGAACGGCTGGTCGTTGCCTACGACACCGGCCGGGTCGTGAACCCTGTGCTGGTGAACGGCCAGATCCACGGCGGCGCCGCGCAGGGACTGGGCGGAGCGCTCCTCGAGGAGTTCATGTACGACGATGCTGCCCAGCCGCTGTCAGCCAGCTTCATGGATTACCTGATGCCGACGGCCGACGAGATGCCCGCGGTGGAGGTGCTGGTCACCGAAGATGCTCCTAGCCCGCTCAACCCGCTCGGCGTCAAGGGAGCGGGGGAGGGGGGTATCACCGCGGTGGGAGCCGCCATAGCCAACGCGGTGGCCGACGCTCTGGAATGCCCGGAGGACGTGACCCGGATACCCCTGAGCCCGGAACGGGTTCGACGGCTTGTCCGGCGCCGCGCCGGAGGGGGTTCCTTCCGGCGTCAGTGAGCATCCGGCGGGTGATGGCGGGTGAACCAGGCGTTGACCTCTTCCACGAACGTCCGCGCTCGGCGGATTGCGTCCGAAGCGTCGGCGTCCGTCCAGTCGTCCATCGTCTCGTGGTCGTAGTCGGCCCTGATGCGGCTGGTCGCCAGGTGAGCGATCACCGATGCAACCTCGTGCGGGAAGTCGGACTCGACGACGGCGAGTTGCCGGAAGAGGTTCCTGACCCCCTTGTGGGTCTTCGGTCCCTTTCGGTGGTACGCGACGACCGCCTGGGCGGCATAGAAGGACGCATAGTACGCCATCGAAACCGCCGGTCCGTAGATGCCGGATCGGCGATTGGTCTCGGCGTAGCGGAGATAGTTGCCGGCGTGGGACAGGAGCAGGAACGCCTCTTCGACAGAAGTCATGGAACGCGGATGGCGTCGGCGCGCACGTTGCGGTAGAACATGGTGTCCCATGTCTTGAACTGCTTGGCGAACGCGATGTGGATGTAGACCAGAATCCAGACGAAACCGTCGAAGTAGTGGTGTTCGAGGGCACTGTGCAGCTTCCACAGGAGTTGGTTTCGGGGGTCGAAGTCCTTCGACCGCTTCACGACCAGCACGTCGAGGTCGGAATCCGGCTTGTTGTTCCCCCTGGCGCGCGATCCGTAGAGCCAGACCCCTTCCAGCTCGTCGCCGTACAGTATGCGGGCTTGGTCGGCGATGAGGCCCGCCGCAGCTAGGGCGTCCGCCCTGGTCGGCCAGGGATCCTCGATCAGCAGCGTGTCTTGCATCTGTCTTTCATTCTAAAAGGGCGGCGCCAAATGTGGGTTTGCAGGGGTGTGTGTTTGGGAAGAGCCGGAACTGGGGGGGCGGATTGTGGGGCGGGTGGGGTCTTGGTGTGTGCTTGGTTTGCACCGCCGTCCGTGTTGCCTCGGGCATCCGGGCCGGAAGTGCATGCGTTTCCGGAGGATCAAGTCCCCGGAGTCGTGGTGCGTGTCAGGGCTACCGCCGCGTGAAGAGCAGTTCCCGTGACCATCGCCTCTTCATCGAAGACAGCCCGGTTGGAGTGGAGGCCAGGTGCTTCGCCAGGTACCAAGCCGGGTGGGCATGCGCCCAGGAACGACATCGTACCCGGTACCTCCTCCAGCACGTATCCCCAGTCCTCGCTACCCATTACCGGCGTGTCCATCCACTCCACCTGACCGTCGTCGAGGGTCTGTCGGGCGACCGAGTCGACGAATGTGGTGTGTTCGGGGTCGTTGACCGTGACCGGGTAACCGATGTCGATGTCGACGTCGGCCTCCATGCCGTGGGCGGACGCTATGTGAGGGGCCACCCGCTTCACGAGAGCCTGGAGTTGTTCTCTCGTGCTGTCCGATAGCGCACGGATGGTTCCTACCAGGAGGGCATGCTCCGGTATTACGTTGTGGGTGGTGCCGGCGCTGATGGTCGCGAACGTGATCACACCGGGATCGAACACGTTTATCCGTCGGGTTATAGCGGTCTCCACTGCGAGGACGATCTCGGCTGCAACCGGGATCGGGTCGTAGGCAAGGTGCGGACTCGACGCATGGCCGCCTTTCCCCCTGACGGTGATCCGAACCTCGTCGTCGGAAGCGAGTTGGGCGCCGGCCCGGTGCCGGACAGCGCCGGATGCGAACCAGGTGTTCACGTGGAGGGCGAACGCTCCTGCCGGTTTCTCTTCCACGGTGTCCAGCAACCCTTCCTCGATCATGAACCGGGCTCCGGCGAAGCCCTCCTCGCCGGGTTGGAACATGAACAGCACGGTGCCCCCCAGTTGGTCCTGCATCGATGAGAGGAGCCGGGCCGCGCCCACGAGCATCGCTGTGTGGAGGTCATGCCCGCATGCGTGCATGAACCCCGGATGCTCGCTCGCGAACTCCAGGCCTGTGTCTTCATTCACAGGGAGGGCGTCCATGTCGGCCCTCAGGAGGGTTACCGGTCCCGGACGGCTGCCTCGAAGCGCGGCTACCACTCCGCTGGTCGAGTTGTGGAGAGAGAGATCGAGCGGGAGGTCCGCCAGCGCGTCGAGCACTATCCCGCGGGTCAGTGGAAGATGGTTGCCTCGCTCGGGAAACCGGTGCAGCAACCGGTGCAGCAGCCGGCGCAACTGCACGAGTTCCGGGAGCAGGGCCCTCGAGGCCGCCAGAAGATCCGTCATCGAGCGTGGAGCCTACCAACCCGGACCGGGTCTCCCGGGCGCCGGGCAATCGTCGTGAGGGATCGACAAGGAACAGGCACGGTAACCGGGTTCCGATCCCGTCGTGGGAGGGCTCCCACGGACCGCGGGGATGCGATCCGTCCGATGGCAGGATGGCAGCGAGAATGGACCCGTTCGGACCGTATGATCAGGGATCCGCAGGGGAGGTGTGACAGTGTCTAGGAGGGTGCTGAGCAATCCACCGGCGGCAGGCCCGAGCAATCGTCATTGTTCAGCACCCTCCTAGCTACGGCTTCCCGCCGGATACACGCCAGGAGGAAAAGGTGATCGTTGACGGGCATGTCCATATCACGAACGACCCGGAGCCTGCCCGTGGTTGGCCTGCCTTCACGGCAACCAGAGCCTGCGGGGGTCTCCTCGTTGTAGATCTTTGTTGCCCCGTCAACCAGGACGGCAGGATGGATACCCGGACCTAGATCGACCGGGTCAGGAACGCTCTGCGATGGTGCTGAGCGTCTGCTTCCAAGTATTCGCACCATCATCCTGGTCTCTGCAGGGGGTCTCGATCAGAAGTCCCGCATGCCACACGGCACGAGCGGCAGGGCGGGACTCGGTTGGAGTGTACAACTCGCCGCGTGCGGGCCAACATCCTAGGAGGGTGCTGAGCAATCCACCAGCGGCCTGCCAACCGCCGGCAAAATGCCTGGGCCGGCGGGCGGCAGGCACGAGCAATCGTCATTGTTCAGCACCCTCCTATTGTCCCGAGTCGGAAGTTCGTCACAGAAGAGCGGGCTACACCTCCACCCCACCGAACCCCGAGAACGCGAAAATCACC
>MKWU01000224.1_pt1 | contig 106775 bp, 74 predicted proteins | sample 809101 | NCBI WGS metagenome assembly MKWU01 (sample SAMN05860141, study PRJNA318959) | sponge metagenome | host: Aplysina aerophoba | place: Slovenia: Piran, Adriatic Sea, Gulf of Piran | collected 2013-05-07
CCGAGCTCGAATCGCAGCAGGCGGGCGAGCCGGAGGGGCCGCCGCGGCTGGGCCGCGCGCTGCGCGACCGGCAGCGGCTGCAGCAGCAGGTCGAGCAGGCGCGGGCGCAGATCGAACGGACCGGCCAAAAGTGGGTCAACCTCTCCGATCCCGAGGCGCGCTTGATGCGCGGTGCGCAGGGCCGTTCGCTGACGGGCTACAACGCGCAGGCGATGGCGGCGCGGCTCAAGCCGGAGCGCGAGGACGGCGCGGGCGGGACGCTGCTGCTGGCGGCCGAGGTGACCCAGGAGCCGGGCGACGCGGCGCAACTGCTGCCGATGGTCGAGGCGGCGGACGCCTTGAGCCAGGCGCGGCTGACCGTGGCCGATGCGGGTTACTTCGCCTCGGGCGCGGTTGAGCGCTGCCAGCAACTGGGCGTGTCCGTGGCGGTGCCCGAGGCCAAGCCGGACGAGGATCATCCCTACCACTGGCGGCGCTTCCGCTACGAGCCGGAGCGCGACCGCTACCGGTGTCCCCAGGGCCAGGTGCTGGAGCGACGCCAGCGGCGGCTGAACCGCCGCACGCCGGCCAAGCTGTACCAGGCCGAGGCTGAGGCCTGCCGCGGCTGTCCCGCCTTCGGCGTCTGCACGAGCGCCCGCTCGGGCCGGACGATCACGATCTCGGATGCGGCCGAAGCGCTGGAACGCCACCGGGTCTGGATGCGCAGCGCGGCGGCGCGCGAGGCGCTGCGCCGGCGGCCGGGCTTGATCGAGCCGGTCTTCGGGCAGATCAAGGAGCGCCTGGCCGGTCGGCGCTTCCTCTTACGCGGGCTCGAGGCGGTCGCTGCCGAATGGTCGCTGTTGGCCGTCGCGTTCAATCTCAAGGCCTTGGCCAAGTACCGGGCCCGGGCCTTGACGCGGGCTGCACCCGCCGCGCCGTAACGCGGCGCCGCCTGCAACGTCCGGGCTGGCGGTTCGGCTCACGAGCCAGCCCTCGGCGAGACCGAGTGCCTGAGCCTCAAACCCACCGAACTACCGAACGGCAGGGCCGAATCGGGCCCGAATCCAGCCAGATTGGGCAGATCTGGGACAGGTTCATCTGAGACTGTCTCACTTGACAGCTCTGGCGGTGATGATCGGCTTGGTCACCGCCATGTTCGCCGTGATGGTGTCGGCACAGACCGCGCCTTCCGCACCAGAAGAGCTAAAGGCGACAGCAGAAGAGGCAGTCGATGGAACTGCACCGGATGCCGTGTTGACCTGGACTGCCCCTACCCTTGCCGATGGGGTTGCCGTTGTCGACTACGACATCCAGTACCGTGCGCCTGGTGTAAATGGCGGAGACGATTGGCGTGATGTCCCTGGTGAAACAACCAGCGACACGGACGTTGGTGAAACCCGTACGCTGACAGTTGACAACCTCAACTCCGATCTTGATACCCAAGACGATGTGGAGGACTCGGAACTGCATGGTGAAACAGTCGACTTCCGCATCCGCTTCATTACCGACGAGACCGACGCAGTCGAAGGCGAATGGTCTGAGCCAGTCAGCGTTCGACTGGGCCAGTTGGAAGATCGGGAAGAAGAGGGTATCTGTAAGGATGGCATCGAGCTTGAGACCGACCTGACCAAGGATGAGGCAGACACCGCTGCTGAGTTTTGTACGCTCGTCTACGCCATTACTGCAGATACGGATGAGTCCGTGATCGCCGATGTAGATGGCGACGCCGTGACAATCGCGCGTACTGGCGCAACCATTGGCTCGTACACCATTACAGCCGCAAAGGCGGGTACGGCGACCGTGACTGTGACCGGTTCCTCTGAGGGCATTGTGGTTGACGACGAGTTCGAAATCACTGTCGTCGATCCAAATCCGGGAGCCGCTGTGGTCGAGGATGACACGGTTGACAACCCCGCGTTCAAGATTGACTTTGTTGGCGACTCCGACAATGTCGTCGCCGCTCCCATCAACGTGACGATCAAGATCACCCCAGCCGGCGGTGCTGAGCTGGTTAGCATCGGCGTCTCCGGAGGTCTGGACTTCTACACGATTGGTGATGACGGTACGCGCACGCTGCGAGGTAGCTCATCGACTGATGTTGCTGCTGCGGAACAGCGAGACAAAGCCGGAACGCTCGTTCTAGCGATTCCCGCTGGCACCGCGGAAGGCGCCTACGTCGTCTCAGCGATCGGTAAGCGTGACGAAGAAGCCCGTATCGGAAGCTTGGTTGCGACCAAGACTCTGACTGTGGGCACGCCCGTTGAGGTGGATACGGTCAGCTTTGACTTGAGTTCACCGCGCCGTATTGACATCCCGGTGCGGATTGCCGGACAGTCAGCGACGACGCTCAATCCCAAGGACGTTGACGAAGCCGGCGGCGGCGCCAGGGGCGACCAGCCCGACAACTACGCCGACGACGCATCTACCAAGGAACCCGCGAGCATCTCGGTCGGTGGCGGCAACAGCACAGAACTCACCCTGAGCATTCTGAACGCCAATGGCAAGCCGGCCGAAGCGAGTTCGATCACTTCAATCGTGATCAGCACGACCGGCGGCACGCTCTCCGAAAACGACCCCAACCCCCTGGATGACGACAACACGAACTATCACTGCGAAGCTGACAAGACGCACGCGTGCGAGATCGACATCAGCGAGTTCGCTGATGCCGGCGAGCCGGTTCCCGGCGCCCTGCGCGTCCTGCTGTCCGCCCCCGAAACGCCAGGCACGGCTGTCGTCTCGGCCATCGTAGTGGCCGGCGGCAAGGTTTTCACACCCGATTCGATTACCATCGCGTTCTACGGTCCGGCCGACTCGCTCGCTCTGGGTGACGCCTCCGGTACCGTTCTCGCCCATAACACGGGCGACGATCAGGAGTCCGATTACGACGCCGACGAGGATCCGGACAAGGGCATGGACGCTCGCGACCAGATCACCTTCGCGGTCGACGCGGCGGACAAGAACGGCAACGCCGTTCGCACCCCGGCCCTGTCTGTCAAGATCACCGACCCCGATGGCGTGACGGTTTCGAACACCAAGTACGAGACCAGCCAGTCTGGTGCGTTGAACAACAAGCTGCACCTGGACGTTGACACCGCGGCCACCGCGGCGCTCGCTTCCGGCGCGTACACGCTCAAGGTCACCGCTGGCGCACTGAGCGATTCCGGCGACTTCACGGTCGTTGGCGCTTCCGACAGCCTGGCACTTGACGTCAGCACGATGGCTCCGTCCGAGGTCGGTGAGCAGATCACCGTCACCGCGACCGTCACCGACGCTGGTGGCAATGCAGTTGCCGACGGCACGACCGTCACCTTCACCTCGCCTGACAAGACTGGCGACACTGACGCCGTGATTGTCGCAATCACGAGCGCCACGCCGGCCACCAAGGGCGGCGACGCCACGGTCACTTATGTGGTCGTTGGTGATGGTTCCACTGTCATAACGTCGACGGTGTCTGACGACGCCACTCCGACCGTGAACGTGGCTGTCATCGTTAGCTCCGCTGGTGCAGTTGCCGATCCGGAGCCCGAGCCTGAGGTCGTCACCCTCGCCTGCCTGAGCGAAACCAGCGGTTTCTCGGTCTACGGTTGCAGCACGGGTAGCTCGGCTTCCGAGCTCTTCGCTCTGGTCTCCGGCCGCGGCGCAACCGCCATCCACCTGTGGAACGGCTCCTCGTGGGTCCGCTACTCAGTGGTTGACGGTACGACGGTGCCGGGCTCGAGCGACTTCACGGTTGCCGACGACGACATCCTCTACATCAGCAACTAGCCAGCGCTAGCGGTTCGCCGCCCCCGACGAATCGGGGGCGGCGAACACTGCCGATGTAAGCGACCTACAGAAAGGGACGCTGAAATGCAACGATTTGGAATGATGACTCGAGTCATCGGAGTTGCGCTGGGTGTCGTGATTGTGATCGCCGCCGTGGCTTCGGCTTCGGCGCAGCAAGAACCGCCCCACCGCTTCTACGGCACCGGCGCGACCGCCGGCGACACCATCGGTGTGGTCGACGACATGGGCAACGAGCTTGGCTCGACCACCGTCGCCGATGACGGCACCTGGTACATCGACGTCGACCGCGACTCTGCCGATGACGTGAGCTTCACGCTCAACGGCAAGTCGGCCGAGTTCGAAGTCACCCCTGCCGGCTCCGGCCAGTCCGCCGTCTCCGTCACCGCCATGGCCATGGAAGACGACTCCATGGACGACGGATCGATGGAAGACGGCGACGAGCTCGATTCGCTTGAGGGCGAAGACAGCATGGAAGAAGACTCCATGGACGATGGTTCGATGGAAGACGACTCCATGGACGAAGGCACGACCGAATACCCGGGTACGGGTAGCGGTGGACTCGCTGACGGCAGCGGCGTCTCAGCCGGCCTGATCGGCCTGCTGATCGCACTGGGCGTCGCAGCAGCAGCCGGCCTCGGCCTGCGCCGAGTCCGCAACCGCGCCTAGCCATCGCGCAACCGGACAAGCCTGTCCAAATCAGAGGGGCGGGGCCAATCGGCCCCGCCCCTTCTCGTTTGCCGACTTTTGAGACAGTCTCACGTGAACCTGTCCCAAAAGTCGCCGTTTGGCATGCGTCTGGGCGGGTCCGATGGCGGACCTGCTGCGGTGTTGGATACTAACCGTGTCAGCAGATCACAACGCCGTCTGATCGTCAGGGGCGGCTAGGCTGGGCGGCAGATAACGGGTCAACTGAGGAGGACCGCGATGCCCTGGCGCCCGCTCAACCGCGAACAGGCCTGGTTGCTGCCGCCCTCGGTCGAGGAGCTGGTGGCGGACGATCATCCGGCGCGCATGGTGGCCGCCTTCGTCGACCAGCTCTCGGACGAGGAGTGGAGCGAACTGGGGGTGGATCTCGAGGCGCAGCGCCAGGGCAGTCCCGCCTACCATCCGCGGGCGCTGCTCTCGGTCTGGCTCTACGGCTTCATGTCGGGCCTGCGCTCCTCGCGCAGCTTGGAGCGGGCCTGCCGCGAGCAGCTGCCTTATCTCTACCTGACCGCCATGGCTATGGAAGAAGACTCCATGGACGACGGCTCGATGGAAGACGGCGACGAGCTCGATTCGCTTGAGGGCGAAGAGGGCGCCATGGACGATGGTTCCATGGAAGACGAGTCCATGGACGACGGCACGACCGAGTTCCCGGACACGGGTAGCGGCGGTCTCGCTGACGGCGGAATTTCGGCTGGCTTGGTCGGCCTGCTGATCGCACTGGGCGTCGCCGCCGCCGGCCTCGTCCTGCGCCGAGTCCGCAACCGCGCCTAGTCATCGCGCAACCGGACAATCCTGTCCAAACCAGAGGGGCGGGGCCAATCGGCCCCGCCCTTCTGCTCCGCCGACTCTTGAGAGAGTCTCATGAGTTCGGCTCTACTCATCTCGTCCCGAATCGCCGCGACAAGCCGTTCGGCTTGTGGGGCGACACCTGGAGCCGCATGTGGGGTGGCATGTGGGGTTGCCGCTTCCGAGCTGCAACGGCGACCAGCTAGCGTATGTTGAGGCAACGACCCAGGCCCGAGCTGAGCAGCAGTTCCAGCAGTGGTGCAACTGGTGGTCGTTCGTCGCCCGACAACATGGATGGAGCGCCTGGAATGCCTGACGACGATAAACAGATACTCTCAGAGGCACCTCCCGACAAGACGACGGCCGACGGAATGACCGAGCACCTGCTGTTTCACGCCGTGCCGAGCCTCATCGCCAACCTCCGCGGGCACCTAGACGGCGGCCCCTACCACGAGCACGAAGTCAGGGATGAAGCGGCCCGGATCGAGCGGGACATCGAGCAGTTCAAGCTGCTCAGGCACCACGAAACGGCACCACTTGAACTCCGCAGACCGACCCTGCTGAGACTGCGCCTCCGGAACATCCGCCGCGACATGGGCGACCTCGAGCGCGCAATCACGGTCAACCGCGTCTCGATGGACAAATACCCCGACCAAGATCCTCCGTCCGGTAGCTACGACCTCGAACACGCCCACCTCACCCAAGCGTGGGCATCTCTAGCAGCCGAGGAGTGGCGCACCACCGAGGCGCTCGAACGCGCCCAGTCACCGTCATGACACCAGCCGAGCAACTGGCAGCCCTGGAACGGGTCCTCCTCGAACAGGAACAGCACCAGAGGTTCGGCTCCGCCATGGTCGCGGCGGGGGTGCTCGCTCTGGAAGTAGCGTCGGTAGCCGCGCAGGCGCTCGGGCACCCGCTTCGGCGTGACGGCGCGGCGCTCGTACTCGAGCAGGCACCAGTCCCAGTCGCCCTGGTGACCCAGTTGGAACGAGGCGTCGGGGTGGAGGACGTAGCGGGCGCCGTTCTGCCAGTACGTGATTTGCGAACGGTGGGTAGGGAGCAGGTCGAGCAGCTCGTAGTCGGGATCCTTGGCAACTTCGGCACTGAGCCGGGCGGCGAACTCGGTGATGCCTCGCTGGTGTTCCGACTGGGAGGCGATGGCGCGCAGGGCGCTGCCGAAGTAGACTCCGTCGTCCGACTGCTGCGGCGTCCAGCGGTCGAGGGCGGGTCCGACGGCGGATCGGTCGCGGCGAGCGAGGTAAGTCAGTCCATCGTCGGTGAGCACGTAGCCCTGCGGCTCTTGTTGCACGAGGGAGCTGCGGCGGAGGGAGCTCAGGACCTGGTTGGCGCGCCGGCGGGTGACGCAGCCCATCAGCCCCGCCAGTTGGTCGGGGGTGGAGAAGGGCCAGGCGGCGAGCAGGTCGAGCGCCTGCTTCTCGGACCGGGTGAGCTGGACCGAGAGTGCGCAGTCGAGTTGCTCCTGGGGTTTCGGCATCGTCGCTCGGACGTTGCTGCGGTAGAGTGCGTCCGGGTCGGGATTGGGCTCAGGGGGCTCGGTCGAACCTGCCCTCCCGCTGGCGGCGAAGCGCTCGGTGATCCAGGCCAGGATCGCGGGCAGGGAGGCCTCGGGCCCGATCTTCGGCGTGTTGGGATAGCCGTAGCCGCCCTGCTGGAAGACCGGCGCGCGGGGACCGGCGGCGATCAGCTCGGCCGCGCAGGCGACCAGCGTGATGTCGTGCAGGCCGGGATCGGCCAGCGCGCGCACGGCGCGGCGGGAGTCTTGCTCGGAGTCGGTGAGCACCAAGGTGAGCGAGGGGGACTGTGTCCAGTCCAACCGCTCAATCGTGCGCAGGCGGAAGCGCAGGTTGGCGGCCGAGAGCATCGGCCCCTGGCGCAGCAGGCCGACGCTGCGTCCGCCGGAGAGCGTGAGCAGGGCGTCGTAGGGACCCTGGCGGTAGTGGTCGACCCGGACGGGCTGCTGTTCAGGGTCCGCTTCGGCGATCATCGCGGCGACGTGATACAGCACGGCGACGGCGTCGAGCCGCTCGGCCAGCAGCTTGAACCACTGCTTCGAGACGGGGTAGATGCGCAGCAGGCGCTGCAGGTCGGCTTCGTCGTCGGCCAATGCCCGGATGCCGGCGGCGGTGGGGAAGTAGCGTCGGCGAGGACGGGGTCCTAGCGCGTTGAGCCGGTGCAGCCGCGAGTCGACCAGACCGCGCTCGCTCAGCTTGTCCAGCCGTTCGCGCAGGGTGGAGACCGGGACTCGGTTCAGTTGGGCCAACTCGCCGGCGGTCGTCAGGGGCGCTTCGCAGAGGTACAGCAGCGCGGCATGGATGCCGTTGCTGAGATGATTGGCGGGCGCGGGTCGGCGGGCTGACGGCGACCCGCTGATCAACGCTCGCGTCGCCGGCTCCAGCGCCTCGACGCTGCCGCCCACGGTATCGAGGACCGCGCGGGGCAGCGCGCGGCCGACCCGGCCGCGCTCAAGGAAGCGCCACAGGGTCTGGCGGGAGACGCCGAACTGCACGGCCGTGCGCTGATGGCCGTGCTGCCAGGCGTGTGCTCGCAGGTAGGTGCGGATCGAGTCGATCCGCTCGACATCGCTCACCGAAGGACTCCGAAGGGTGCATATCGCCGGGTGTAAGACAGAAAAGCGAATGCATGCTGTGGAGCGGTGAGCGTTTCGACGCCTCTGAATGGCGGGTTCCCGGAAACACCCGGGCTGAGTGGCTAGCGCTTGGGCGGGTTGTTGCCCCGTCCGCCGCCGGAGGGCTTGCCGGTCGTGCTCGGCGCGTTGGCCGGACGACCGCCGCCGCTCTTGCCGCCTTTACCGCCTTTGCCACGCATTCTCGGTGATTGGGTCATGTCCGTACTCCTTCATGCGAGCTGAATTGCCGGCCAGGTCGCTCTGGCGCTCGCGCTCGCTCGACCGTCGATCCTATGTCGATCTCGGCACGACGCAAATCGCAGCGATCCGCGACCGAACCACGCTGGTCGCGGTCGCTAAGCGATCGAGGCAGTCCGCCTCGATAGCGGTCATCGGTCATTGCCGAGCGCGACGAGATGCGCGAAGCTCGCTTGCGCTGCAAGCAGAACCGAACGCACCTGCGCTCTCTTCTACAGGAGCGCGGCTGATCCGCTTCGGGATTGACGGTCGCGGAGAGGTCGGCCTCAGCCGGCGCTTTCGCCGGAAGTGTCGCCTTCGGCACCCTCGGTCTGTCCGGACAGCCGATTGACCTCGATTGCAGTCGGGGGCGTGTACAGGAATCCGGACTCGATTGACAATTGCAATCGGGGCCGGATCTCCAGTCCTGGACTGGACTTGACCCCTCCTACAGGACGTAACGGGCAGCGAGTTGAGGGCAAGGGCTCCTTCCCCCCGAATTGCAGTCAGATTGCAGTGAAATTGCACTTTGATTGCAGTTCTGGCCAAGTTGTCCGGGATTCTGGACACGGGCGGACACGTGCGGACAGTGTTCTACGCAACAGGAGGGGATGGGTTGGATGAGCAAGCGGGGACGCGAGGGGGCTCCCAGCGACGAGCAGTTGCTGGCGGCGCTTGACCGGCTGGTCGAGGTCGAGGGCATCGTCAAGGCGTCCGAGCTACTGGAGGTCAGCTGCCGCACGGCGTCCAACTGCCAGGAGTCTCGGCACGTCAGCCGTAGGATACGCGGGGTGCTGGAGAAGTACCGGCGCGAACAGGCCGAACACGAAGAGCAGGAGGAGAGCGAAGAACGGGAAACTCCACCAACAGCGAGCGAGCCGGGCGGTGGGGAGGGGCCCCGCCTACAGGAACCTGATCCGGACCTGCGTCGGGCAGTGGGTGAGTTGCGAATTGAACTCGCGTCCCTGCGAGAACGGGCGGATGCGGTCGAGGGCCGCGACTCACTGGAGCGGGCGGGCTGCGATGACGGGGTCGATGTGGACATGGTCGATGTGGACGGGGATGATGATGACGACGAGGGTAAGCAGCAGAGGTCCGTGGCTGCGCCCCGCCGCGTCTTCCCTGAGCTGATCACCGAGGATGTCGAACCGGGTGAGGGGCAGGTCTACGGCGAGGCAACGGAACTGGTCGTCGAGTGGCGCGAGGCCTGGGCGATACGCAAGTTGGCGCGCCACACCCTGGCCTGGCTGCGGGCGGAGCGGCAGCGGCTGACACTGGAGTCGCGGCTGTTCGAGGAGTTCGGGCTGACACAGCCCCCGGCCGACGCGCCCCGGCGCGAACGGCGTCGTGATCAGGAACTGGACTGGCGACGACGGGCGCTCAGGCGGCTGCGCTGGCAGCTGCCGCTGACCAGCTGCCGCTGACCTGGTGCCTGCATTGGCTGCTGCGCGCGCTCACGCTTGGGCTGTGGGGACGGCGGGCTCATCCCGCTGAGGTTGGGCGATCCGCGAGCTTCCGGGAGGCGTCCATGGTTCTGACCGGGATCTTCGTCGCTCTTCCGAGCTCTCGGTGCTTCAGCACTGTCCCCACCCTGTTGGAGTAGTTCGAGTTCGGATCCGGCGGCCCAAGCGCGTTACCGTTGAGAGCAGCGGCGCCATGCGCCGACGGCTGAGACGAGGCCGGTCATGGTTCGGCTCGTTGGCGCCATTGCCGCGCTGGTCCTCTGCCTGCTGACGCTCAGCGCCTGTGCCGATGACATCGAGACCTGGCAGCCGCCGGCGGAACTTGGGATCTGCGCAAGGACGCTCGCGGTACGTGAGGCGATCGTCGCTCAGACCGACCGCGTGCACAGCTGCGCGTTCATTGATGCAGATGACCTGAGAGCGATCCGAGCACTGGATCTGAGCGGTCGCGACATCACGGCGCTCCAGACCGGCGACTTCGAGGGACTGGGCAGGCTGCGGGAGTTGCGGCTGAACGGCAACGCCCTGCTCGCGCTGCCCCATGGCATCTTCGACGGATTGCCTATGCTCCGCCTCATCCACCTGCACGACAATCCCGGCGCCCCGTTCCCGCTGCAGATCGATCTGCAAGTCGGCCAGGAGCGCGACGAACGATGGCTCTACCTGCGACTGCCGCTGCGGCCGCCGGGACGCGTCGTCGCCCATCTGCAGAGCGACGGCCTGCTGCTCACGCACATAGCCGCAACGATCGATGCGGGCGGCTACGTCGGCCGCGGGGTCAACATAGAACGGAGCCACACGGCGGCGGGGACGGCGCGGGTGCTGCGCGCGGCAGTTGATCGAGAAGTTGAAGACTGTGGCCCGGAGGCCTGCTGGACCGGGATGGTGCTGATGGGACAGCGCGATGCTGTCGAGATCCCGTCCCTCGCAGGCGACGGCGAGCCGCCGCAAAGGCTACCGACCCTGGTGCTGCGCATCAATGCGCAATCGTTCGTCCACGACGCCGTCGTCGAACGGGGCGTCCTTGCCGGCTCGCGACGCTGGCGTTACTACATGTTCGCCGAACAACCTCGCGGTGACGACATGAGCGCTGATTGCACGATCACTTCGTACAACATCGTGACAAGCGGCGGTGGCGGAGTGGGCGGCCCCAATCAATACGATGGCCGTTGCCGGCTGGCGACCGGTAGTGGATCAGGCACTTTCGGGTATGAGTTGCCAGCGAAGCGGATCGCCGCAATCGCAGGCCAAGCCGTCGCATCGGACCGGCGCAGCGGCGACCCGTGTCTCGCTTCGAACAATCTGCGGATCGAGGCCGACGCCGCGAGTCTCGGTGAGATCGAGCGGATCGACGCCGTCAACGCTGATGCCGAGAGCCGCTGCTACTACTACATCAGCGTGGCGCAGGATCCCAACCGAGCCGCGCCGTTCCGCTTTGCCGAGGGCGAGTCCTGCGTCGTCGAAGTCGTCGACGGCCGGATTTCCGCGACCGGCTGCCAGGAACTGGTCTGGTGGGGCGGCTGGGGATTCGGCGGCATCGATTCGCCGGCCGAGGCACGCGCCGACGCCGCGCTGACACGCCCGTACGTGGCCGGTGAAGAGCACCTCAAACGGCTGGCCGCAATCGCCGCCTGTGAGACCCTGCCTGAGGTGTCGCTCAGGCTGGATGAGGATTCGTTTCGCGAATCACCATTCCACTACCAGTCAGTGAGCGATGAGCAAGGGCTCTGCGAGCTGAGCATGACGGCCATGGCTCCGGAGGATGCGCTCGCCGGTGGTGAGCGCTGCGCGGTCTCCGCCAGGTTTGCGTCGGCCAGCGCTTACGGGGCGGTTCCAACTCGGCAGTCGGGCCACTGCGATCAGGTTGTGCACCAGGCAAACTGGTCGCAGCCAGGCGGCCGCTGGAGCGAGGAGGAGCAGCAGGCGTTCGCGGAACAATTCGCCTCGCAACTGGGGTCCCTGAGCGACGCAGACTGGCAGCGGCTGCGCGAGGGTCACTTCTGCATCGACGACATCTGCACGCCGCTGCCGACAGAACAGTAATCGGCGAAATTGACCCCCGACCAGACTTCCACTCGGCTGAGCCCTCGCAGCAAACGCCGGGGATTGTTCGAGCTCCGAGGGGTTGCCGGCGGATTCGCGGCCGTTGCGCACGGCTTCAACTGCGTTGCCGTCCCCTACATCGCCTTGAGCGCGGCGCTGGTGTTGGTGTCGATAGTTTTGCCTGACGACATAAGTGGCAGGGACTCAGTAATGACTGACCGCACCATGAGAGTTGCGACCGAGTTCTACTACGGCAACCGTGCGATCGTGTTGGTGCCGACGATGATCGTGCTGGGTCTCGCCTTGATGGTCTACGACCGCTTGAGCGGTCGGCGCAAAGCTCGGCACAGTTGACGCGCTAACTCTGAATCTCGATCCAGACAGAGTGCATCGGGCCACCAAGTTGGATCTCAAACTTCTGCGCCTCGCCCGGCTTGAAGATGACGCCGTAATCGCGCAGCGCCCCGATGAACTCCCCGTAGCGTTCGCGCACGCGGAGCTCTAACTGCTCTCGCTGCCGGGCAGCACGTTCCTGAGCTTCACGGTCAGCGATGTCCATTACTTGCTCGAACAGGTCGTCGGGCGACTGATCGACGCATATGCTTTCGCTGTCGGTTGGCGGGATCGGCTCCAGTGTCTCTCGGCGCAGACTCTGCGCCGCTCGGTGTCGAGCTCGCCTCCGAGATCGCTTGGTCACGAACGCCTCTGCTCTATCCAGGTCCTGCTGTTCGTTGGTTCATTCTGGACCCTACTGACGGATCTGTAGGCGGAGCATGATTTGGCTCAGGTTCTCTTCGATCACGTCCGCACGCAGGTCGAGTCCTTCGAGCCGCCGGTCGATTGCATCCAGGCGCCGGTTGATCTGCTCCTGGGAGCGATTCAGAGCCCTCATCAACTCCTGGAACTGGCGATCCGACTCTGCGCTGAGAGTGTTGATCTGCTGTTCCAGCCGATCGCGCTGTTCGTCGTTGCTCATCAGGGGCCCCATTGACCTACCGTACTCTCGGCCTTCGAAGTGTCTCAGTGGTTGGTCCGCCAACGGATCTCAGTCTTGAAGCAAATCGACAGATTCTGCGGGAGTCCCCTCGACGAAAGCGCTAAGAGCCAATGACCATTTTCCAGTGTTGTGACCAGTTCGCCAAGGTCATGACCAGATCGGCAGGCCTGAGCACAGGTCTGCTGCCGTGGGGACAAAGAATGATGCTCTGCTCGGAAGCAACGACGATCGCGATCTCGATGACCGACAAGGCTCAACACCTGCCGAACTGGCCTGAAGACTCTGGTGAGCTTGCGAGCTAGTGGCTCAATGATCTTGGCGGATTGCAATCACTCGATCTCAGTAGGCATGCACCAGGGACCGGCAACGGCTCACTTGAGTCCATGCGTTCGCGGCCGTACAGAGCAAGGCCGACACGTGCCCGCGCTCGATTGTGACTTGATGGAGCTGCTGCGGAGAGATTTGGAAAGGGGGTACGGCGGAAGCTGGCGGCAGCTTGACTTACGCCCTCCAGGGCGCCACTGCTGCCTGTCCCGAGTTCGGTACAGGACCGTGGGCCGTGGTCGGCGCTTCAGTACTGGCGGCTGCAAACTAGCGGTTGCAAACGCTCCTATGCACGTTGCAAGCTGGCTGAAGGCAGCTCCGTTGAGATGCCTCCAGTCGCTTCCAACGCAGACGAGAGCGAAGAGCAGTGCAGGTTCAGAGACACGGGTTCGGACAGGATTCACGGCGGTCGACAGGCAGGCAGCGGCTTTCATCAGCCCCGACCCGTTGGAACGAGTATTCAACCATCTGCGTCGGTGGCTACCACTTCACTGGGGCTGAAACGGTCTCTGGACTGCGTGAGGGCGAGTCAATAGGCTGAGGGAGTGCGCGCCTTGGACGCTGGATTCAAGACCAAGTGCACCTTTTCTTTTCGGGAGAACTTCAATGGCATCAGATGTGGAATTTGCGTTTGGAATCACAGGCGACCAACTGAGGGAATTGGCCGAGCGACCGGACATTGGGCCCGAATGGTCGAAAGATTTCATGGTGGCAATCAAACAGCTGAAGGCCGAGGCGGACGCTGCGCCGCTTGGCGAATTCCTGTCAACATCCCGTATCCCAGAGCTGATTGGTGAGGGGCAAGATTTGATCTTCACAATCAGGCTGGCTTGCGAAAGCACAATCCACTTCGTGGGCGACCCACCCCATCCATTGATTGGCGCTGGCCCATTCGGCCTGAGGCCGGTGTTGCGGAAGCTCGCGGATGCCTTGGACAACGTGGCGGGGGTGGCAAGCCGTTAGTCGGAGGGAGAGAGCGAGGGCTGCGATCACGGAGTTTGGACGGTCTCGACGGGCATGATGAGTCCGGTCTCCTAGTCTACCCCGTCCACCACTAAGACGCTTCTACTAGGTTCAACACGGCGTATTCGGCTTCAGAAAGTCGCCCGGGTAATGATCTGCCGTGCCTGAATCGGGCTGGATGCGAAGATTTCCGGCCCATAACGAGCACCGGGTCTCATATTGCGCCGCTCAGCGTGTCTAGGCGTCACTGCCGACGCTAGCCCTCGTTTTGCAAAACTACCCCACGATTGCGCTCAGAGGGCTTGACAGGAATGGGACGTGGGACAACCACGGGACATCCATGTCCACCGGCGGCAGGCGCCAGGACGGGCCCAGCACCCCCCGCTCTGTCAGGGTCGGCAGGCTGCTGCTGTCGGAGGGGTCTGCCTGAGCCGGACGGCGGTGTGGATGAGGGTCTCTCGCGGGTGGCCGGTTCTCACTCCAGAGGCCCTGGACTCTCCAGGAAACGGTGCTTCCTGCAGAGCGTACGCGGGTTCCGCAGGGCTCTACAAGAAGCATTGCTGGTGCGTGATCTCTCTGTGATCTGAAGTGGGATTCAAGGTGGTATATTCTGCATCACATAGGAGGTGCCTGGTGGTAACGACTTCTGTTTCCCGCCCGGACTACGAAGCGCATGTGCTCGCTACTCGCTCCACGGTCCCCGAAGTGACCCGAGAAGTGCGCGAGATTCTCGGCGCCCAACTCTGTGCTTACTTGGGATCGGTCAAGGAGACGCGCGCTGTCAACCAGTGGGCAGATGGGTCCCGCAAACCGAACGCCGACGTGCAGCGGCGGCTACGCACCGCACTGCAGGCCGCTGCGCCCATCGCCGATGCTGACTCTGCCGCTGTCGCACAGGCTTGGTTCCAGGGCTTGAATCCACAACTCGGTGATCGCTCGCCGCTGCGCCTTCTCCGTGAGGGCGATATCGACGAAGTAGGCCCTGAGGTCATCGGCGCGGCGCGCGCCTTCCTGGCTGGAGGATGAGTTGCGATCTGGAGACTGTGATCGCCGAGGGGCCGGTATTCCGCATCGCGCGCGCTCCGGAGCCGTGGGCTTGGCCTGACTGGAGTCAGGCTGGTCTCGACGGAACCTTTGGCAATCGCTGGGACGATCCAGATGGGTCATACCGCGTCCTCTACGCCAGTTCGACCCGCTTCGGCGCTCTGATCGAGATGCTCGCGCCGTTCCGGCCAGACCTCGCCCTCGTCGCGGGCCTGCGCGAAATCGACGGCGAATCTGACTCCATAGAAGCTGGAACTGTTCCGCGCGAGTGGTTCGAGCATCGGCTGATAGGCGTCGCTGAACTTGTTGGAACCTTCGCCGACATCGGCGCCGCGGCTTCCTTATCGCTCGTGCGTTTCCGTCTCGCGGCTAGAGCGATCCACTACGGACTGGCAGATATCGACGCAGCCGCTATTCGCATCACCGCTCCTCGCGGCTTCACCCAGGATGTTTCACGGCTCGTCTACGAGTGCACGACCGCCGAGGACCAATCCCTCGCAGGCATCCGCTACCAGTCGCGCCTCGACGACCGAACGTCCAACTGGGCAATCTTCGAGCCGGCCCCGGGCTCGTCTTGGCCATTACGCTCGCTCGATGTCGAACCGCTCGAGCCCGACGATCCCGACGTGACTCGCGCGCTCGCGGTGCTAGGGCTGAGGGTCGGATAGTCGAAACGAACCAGAGTTGTAGCTCCCGGCACTATGTGTGTTGACCGCAGGCTGCGGCGAAGCCTGGGCACCGGCCGATCGCTGATAGAGGAGCAAGCGGCGGTCTGAATCGTTCAGATGCCACGGTGTTGGACATCTGTCAGCCCGATCGAACGAATCTTGAGCGCGCGGGCCTCTCAGGCGATGATCCAAGAAAGCGAGCAGATCTCAGCCTCCACTTGGCGCCGAGGGCTACCGTGGTTGCTGGACAAAGACGACAGGCCTCACACTCGATGCAAAGCAGCCATTTGCCCTACGGCGCGGTCATTGAAGGCCCATTCTGGCCGGAGCCGGTCAAGGTGCTGGTCGCCGACGTTCGCGGCGCGTCGGTGATGATCGACGCGATTGGCACGGAGACGGGGAATCACTATCCTCGCACGATTCCGCTGGATCAGTTCGAGCATCAGGTGAACGAGGTTTCGTCGGGGCGACATTCGTTCGACGCTGAGCCGAAGCTGTTCCGTCTCGCGGTGGAGGCGCTGCGGACGCATCTCGCGCACGCCTTCGATCCTCAGTTCGCCGTCTCTGTTTCGCAGGTCGACCCGCTGCCGCATCAGCTCGACGCGGTCTACAAACATCTCCTTCCGTTGCCGCGCATCCGCTTCCTTCTGGCCGATGATCCTGGCGCCGGCAAGACGATCATGGCCGGTCTACTCCTGCGCGAGTTGGTGCAACGGGGTGACGTTACTCGGGTGCTCGTGCTGTGCCCGAAAGCCTTGACGGACCAATGGCGCAGGGAGATGTGGGAGCGGTTTCGCGAACGATTCGAGCTGATCACCGGCGAATCCGTTTCTAGTGGATTCGGACAGAATGTCTGGGCCGAGAACGATCGCGTCGTCGCGTCGGTCGATCTGGCGATTCAAGACCACATCCTACCCGGCATCGAGCAGTCTCGGTGGGACATTGTCATCTTCGATGAGGCGCATAAGCTCTCCGCTTTTCGATACGGCGTTCGCGGCAAGATCGACAAGACCAAGCGTTATCGGCTAGCCGAGGAACTTGCCACCCGCACCAAGCATCTGCTGCTGATGACGGCCACTCCGCACAAGGGCGACCCGGAGAACTTCCGCCTGCTGCTGTCTCTATTGGACGACAAAGCGTTCGCCTCTCAGGCAGGAGTTGAGAGCGCGCTTGGCCTGGATCAGTCGCCCTACTTCTTGCGCCGGACCAAAGAGGCGATGAAGCATTTTGACGGCAGGCCACTTTTCCTGCCGCGCCACGTCCGCACGATGGCGTATGAGCTTCAAGCGCATGAACGGGAGCTCTACGACGCCGTGACGAAGTACGTGGCCACGGGACTGGCCAAGGCGGAACAAGTTGAGCAGACGCAACGCCGGAACGTCACGCTCGCGCTCATCGTTCTCCAGAGACGGCTCGCCTCGTCCTTCTACGCCATGACGCGAAGTCTTGAACGCAGGCGCGACCGGCTGACTGAGGAGCTGGAGGAAGCCAATCGAGCCGGCCGTGTCGCTCAGCGCGCGGCCGCCGTTGGCTATGACCCGGACGATGACGAGCTCGACGAACTCACGTCGGAGGACGAATCTGCTCTCTCTGGGGCATCCACGGCGAGGACGCCGGACGAGCTTCGCGACGAGATTGCGCAACTGGGGGATCTGATCGCGCTGGCGGAGTCAACGCGCCGCAAGGGGCCGGAGCGCAAACTAATCGAGCTTGAACGCGCCATCGCCGACCAGACCGTCACGGACCGCAATGAGAAGATCCTCATCTTCACCGAGCACACGGACACGCTCCGGTACTTGACCGGCAAGCTGCGTGAGCGCGGCTACCAGGTCTGCAACATCCACGGCAGAATGAAACTCGCCGACCGGATCGCTGCGGAGAAGGAATTCCGCGGGCCGGCTCAGTTCATGGTCGCCACTGAGGCTGCCGGCGAGGGCATCAACCTCCAGTTCTGCAAGGTCATGATCAACTGGGACCTGCCCTGGAATCCGAACCGCCTGGAACAGCGCATGGGCCGGATTCACCGCTATGGGCAGGAGTTCGAGGTCAACGTGATCAATCTCGTCGCGGCGGATACCCGCGAGGGTGCGGTGATGCAGCGGCTGCTGGACAAGCTGGAGCGGATGAAGGATGCGCTCGGCCCGGACCACGTCTACGACGTGGTGGCGAGCATCTTCGAGGCCGGGCAGATTCGGCTCGATTCCCTGATCCGCGAGGCGATCACCAGTCGCCGCTCAATGGACGAGATCCTCGCGGAGCTCGATGTGATCGAAAACCCCGCCGCGGTCAGCGCCGTGCGCGAAACGATGAGCGACGCGCTGGCCACGGACTTCATCGACACGAGTTCTCTGCTTGTCGAAGGTCGAGACTCAAAGGAGCGGCGACTCACTCCCGAGTTCGTCGAGCGGTTCTTCGTTGACGGCCTGCGCTACCTCGGTGGGCGCATTGCGCGGGGCGACGACCGCGACTGGCGCCTCGACCACGTACCGGCCGAGATTCGCCGGCAAGTGCGTTCGGCGAACACCGGAGAGTTCGGGGAGGATGGGCGGATCATCACGTTCAACAAGGATCGCTTGCGGCGGGAGCCGCCCGCCGAGTTCGCCGCCCCGGGTCACCCGCTGTTCGACACGGTGCTCAACCGCATCCTCGACCAGGGTCGGCCTGCGCTGGCATCGGGCACGGTCTTCATTGACAAGGACGCGCGCGAGCCGTATCTCGTCTGGCTATTGGAAGCCGCCGTCGTCAATGGGGAGAACGAGGAGGTTCACCGTCGATTGCTCGCTCTGCGCCAACGCGGAAATGCCTTCGAACCTGTAACGCCCGGCGTCCTGCTCGATCTTCCGCCTGCGGATGTGGCGCCTTCGGTTCCGGAGGGGCTTCGCTCTGGCGCTGAGGACGACGCGGCCATTGCACAGGCCGTTGACGCCTACACGAGTGACTACCTGGATGAGGTCACGCACGAGCAAGAGCGGCGGGCGACCATCGTTGAAGAAGCGCTCCAACGCTCCGTCAACGACAATCTCGCATCGCTGCAGCAGCAGTTGGATCGCCAGCACGAGGAGCAAGCGAGCGGCAAGGACATGGGCATCGCGATCCGCACGACGAACGAACAGATTGACAACCTGACCGCCGGCTTCCGCAGCCGTCGGCAGACCTTGCAACGCCGCAAGGTGACCGCCGTTCAGACGCCGCGAATCGTGGGCGTCGCTGCGGTGATCCCCGGCCCGGTACCCAAGGTGATGGAGGAAGGCGGAGGCGGCGACAACACCGATGTCGAGATGGCCGCCATGAGAGTGGCGGAGGACTATGAACGCGCCAACGGACGAACTCCGGTCGATGTCTCCAAGACCGGCGTTGGTTGCGACATCAGAAGCACCGCGCCCAATGGGAGCGTGCGCTACATCGAGGTCAAGGGCCATGCTGCCAGCGGCGACGTCACGCTTTACTACACCGAGTGGCAGTTGGCCCATCGCATGGGCGAGGAGTTTTTCATCTACGAGGTCGACCACGCATTGACCGAACCAGTGCTGCGAATCGTCCAGGACCCGGTCGGCAAGGGCGTCGAGGCGGTCGAGCGGGTGACGGAGTATCGGATCATGGCCGCTAGCCTGCGAGCTGTCGCCGAATCAGTCAGCAAACCGGAGCAGTTGCCATGAGCGAACGGCGGAAGCGGCTGATTGAGGTTGCCTTTCCGTTGGAGGAGGTTTCTGCCCACTCTCGCCGCGAGAAGAGCATTCGGCACGGGCACATCTCCACCTTGCACATCTGGTGGGCGCGACGCCCGCTCGCTGCCTGCCGCGCATTCATCTACGCCTCGCTCGTTGATGATCCAGACACAGACGCCGAGCGGGATGCACTGCTGCGCGAGGTAGCCGATCTTGCGAACTGGGACGCTGTCCGTCACCCCGATCGGGTCGTCCGCGACCCGGAGGATGGCGGCAGCGGTCTGACGGGTGCCGAACTTCTGAAGCGGGCGAGGGAACGGATTCTCGCTTGCAACGACGGCAAGCCGCCCAAGTTGCTCGATCCGTTCGCCGGCGGCGGGGCGATCCCGCTTGAAGGCTTGCGACTGGGCTGCGAAGTCGAGGCCAGCGACCTTAATCCGGTCGCGGTACTGATTTTGAAGGCGACGCTGGAGTATCCGCAGAAGTTTGGGCAGGCGGATAGCCGCGAAGTGCCCGACTACATCCTGCAGGCTGACCAGCAGTTCGAACAACCAGGACTCGCCGCGGAAGAGCGGGCGGCGGAGTATCGGCGCAATCCACTCGCGGCCGACGTGCGCTACTGGGGTCAGTGGATCCTGAAACGGGCGCGCGAAGAACTGGCGGAGTTCTACCCGACTGATCCGGACGGCAGAGTGCCCGTGTTCTATCTCTGGAGCCGCACGGTTCCCTGTCCGAGTTGCGAGTCAGAGATGCCGCTGATTCGTCAGTATTGGCTCGCTCGGAGGCCGAAGAAGAGAGTCGCCCTACAGCCAGTGATAGACCACAAAGCGGGAACCGTCGACTTTCGGATCGTCGAGGGCGTTGAGGTGAGTGGTGATCCCGCAGTTGCCACTTCGTCCAGGGGAGATGCTCGATGCCTGATCTGCGGTCAAGTTGTTAAAGTCGCCCAAGTGCGACAAGCATGTGTCGAAGGAAAGGCTTCTGCTGTTCTCACGTCAGTGGTTCTTACCAAGGAGGGAGTGCCAGGCAAGCACTACCGGCCTTTCAAACAGACAGATTCCGATGTTTTTGTGACCGCTCGCAATCGTCTATCGACCTTGAAACTCAACGATGACGCAGTTTTGCCGATTGTCCCGGACGAGCCGATCACATTTGACCCTCAGAATCTCAAGGTCCGCACCTACGGAATGATGACGTGGGGAGAGCTCTTCAACGAGCGGCAACTCTTGGCACTTGCGACTTTTGCTCAGTTAGTTGGCGAAGCAAATGGTGAAATGCAGACCCAAGGACTTAGCGACGACTACTCCGCAGCAGTAGCAACTCTTTTGGGACTGGCGTGCGATAAGCTGGCCGACTATAACTCGACGCTTTCGCGGCTGGACAACAGCCGCGAAAGCGTCGGCAACACCTTCACCCGACAGGCGCTGCCGATGGTGTGGGACTTCTGTGAAGTCAATCCGCTGTCCAAGTCCAGCGGGAGCTTTGAACGAGCGCTCGAATGGGTGGCATCAACTCTCGCACCAGTAGGTCGGCCTGCTGCTGTCTCGCAGAGAGACGCGAAGGAAGCGGTTGCAGCACAGGTGGCTGCTATTGTCACCGACCCGCCCTACTACGATTCAATCAATTACGCGGACTTATCTGACTTCTTCTACGTTTGGCTCAAGCGGTCCGTCGGATATCTCCACCCGGATCTGTTGGCGCTCCCACTCACTCCAAAGCGGGACCAGACGGTCATGAACGTCTACGCCAATCCTGACTTGAGCGGATTGGAGCGCCAACAAGCTGCCCGCAGACACTATGTGGACGGGATGGGCAGCTCGTTCAACGCGATGGCCGAGTCCCTTGAGCCGGGCGGCCTTACTGGCGTGGTCTTCGCTCATACCGATCCGGATGCATGGAGCACCCTTATTGAGGGACTGCTGGCTGCCGGACTCGTCCCGGATGCATCGTGGCCAATCGATACAGAAATGGAGACTCGCACCTCTGGTCAAGGTCAAGCACGTCTCAAGACATCGGTCTGGATGGTCTGTCGCAAACAGGGAGAAGAGCCGACCGAAGCATTCCTCGGCGATGTGCTGGACGAGATGCGGCCGGTTACTCGCGAGCGGCTGCTGTACTTCTGGGGACAGGGCATTCGCGGCGCAGACTTCTTCATTTCTGCTATCGGCCCGGCGCTGTCCGTCTTCGGCCGCCATTCGCTGGTACTCAATCCCGACGGATCCGAGGTCTCAGTACGCGATTTCCTAGACATTGTGCGCCGGGAATCGACTGCGGTGGCGTTGGAGCAGGTGCTGCAGGGCGCCGACTTGGGCATGGTCGACTCGCTCACGCGGCAGTACGTGACTTGGGTTTGGAGCTACTCCCGCGCTGCGCTAGACGCCGGGGAAGCGCTCGCCCTCTGCCTTGCCACCGGCACTCGACTCGATGATGTCACCCGCGATCATTCCATCGCCGTGACGGCGAAACAGCGAAGCAAGAAGGTGGTCAAGCTGCGCACCATTGCCGAGCGCGCCCGTGAGGACGACGACCTGGGCGGCGAATCGTCCGGCATGACCCTGTCATTGATCGATCAGCTTCAGTGCGCCGCGTGGCTGTGGGGACAGAATCAGAGTGACCGGCTCGGCATGTACCGCGCGGCGCTGGGCGAGTCTCGTTGGGCCGTGCTGCTCACGCTCGGCCAGGCCGTCGCCTCGTGCCTACCCGAGGGAGACGAAGACCGCCGCATCATTCTGGGGCTGCTGGGCGCTACCGTGCGAGCTACGGAGGCTCCCGCTCCGGGTCCGCAGCTCAGCCTCGGAATGGACGAAGGCGATGGCACAGAGTAACTACGCCGCCCTGGCCGAGGGCCTCAAGCTCTACACCGACGCCATGCGCCGGCTGATCAAGGAACTGCTCTCTGAGCAGCTTGGCGATCACTGGCTCGAGCGCGGCGTGCTCAAGGAGCTGAAGGGACCGCCAGCACAAGGCATCCGTCGCAGCATGAAGAAGGATCCGGATCGGGAACCCGAGGACTACCTCGATCCCACCCACTTCGCGGCGATCGTCGCGAGGCGGCCGGCCACGTTCGAGGGTGTGTTCCCAAACTTCCAACAGACGCAGTCGTTTCTGATGCAGGCCGCCGACGCTCGCAACATGCTCACGGCGCACTCACGTAGCGGGGACGTTCCGGCAGATGACGCCGGCCAGGCGCTGTATGTGATGGCCCAGCTAATCGAAAGAGCTCGGCTTCCAGAAGCGGAAGAAGTTGAGGCGCTGCGCAAGCGGGTCCTGTTGATCGAGCGGGAGTCCGCTGCTCCGCCAGTCATTGAATCTTCGCCGCCGCAATCTCAACAGGTGAGCCAAGCGACCCTTCCCTACTGGTGGCAGACGTGCGAACCGCGCGAGGGGTTCAGAGATCCGGGACATGTAGACGAGGGACTCTTCGCCGCGACCCTGGGCGGCGTATTCGCCGGCGCAGCGCGAGAGGAATACCTTGATCCTGCGCGATTTCTGTCCCAGACCTACTTCACTGAGAACCTGACTCTGATGCTGCGCGACATCCTCAGCCGCCTCAACGGCGGCCCCGGCGTCGCGGTGACCGAAGTGCAGACCCCGTTCGGCGGCGGCAAGACACACGCCCTGCTGACCCTCTACCACATCATCAATAGTCCGCAGTCGGCCGACACCATCGAGACTGTCCGAGCCGCAATGGGCGGCCTCGGCGTTCCCGAGGGCGCGCGGGTGCTCGTCTTCGATGGTCAGGAAGCAGGTGCGGACACGCCAGTGACCAAGGAAGACTTTGCCTCGGTCTCCACGCTCTGGGGCGAGCTGGCGTATCAGGCCGGCTGCTGGTCGATGGTCCAGGATTCGGACGGACGCGGCAACGCGCCGGGCAACGAACTCTTCCGTCAGGTGCTGGAAGCAGCCTCTCCGTGCTTGATCTTGCTCGACGAACTGGTTAGCTACCTAGTCAAATTAAACTTTTCAAACACCAGGCGGACGAAGAACCTCTACCACCAGACCGTTCAATTCCTCCAGGAGACCCTGCAACTCGCAGGAAATGTTCCGGGCGTGTGCGTGCTAATTTCTTTGCCGAAGAGCATGCAGGAGTTCGGCGGGCTCGATCCCAGGCAATTGCAGAACGAACTCGCCGTTCTCGAAGACCTCCAGCCTCGGGCGGATCGCGTCATCTCCAAGCGCACTCCGGTCAACGATGAGGAGATATACCGCCTCACGCGCCGCCGCCTGTTCCAGCACGTTGATGTAGATGCGGCGAAGAGGGTCGCCCGCGAATACCGCGAAGTATACGAACGCACGCCGGCCAGCTACGACGCTGCGATCACGTCGCCGGATTATCTGGCGCGGATGGAGGATGCGTACCCGCTGCATCCTGAGCTGCTCGACGTGATCTATAAGAAGTGGTCCACCGCCTCGGACTTTCCGCGCACGCGAGCGACACTGCAACTGCTGGCCTCGGTCGTCGCGGACCAGTGGCGACATCGCCGCGAAGCGCACATGATCCAGCCCGCTCATGTCGACCTGGAGCGCGAGCGCATCCGCACCCGGATCGTCAGCGCGGCCGGTTCCGGCGGAGGGTACGACGCCGTGGTTGCCGCCGACATCATCGGCGGTGACGGTCACGCGAATCGCGAGGACGCCCGTCGCGGCGGCGACTACGAGTCCCTGCATGTATCGCGGGGCGTCGCCACGACGCTGCTCATGCACTCGTTCGGCGGGCTGGAGCGCAGCGGCTCGACAAGCCAGGAGCTACGTCTCGGCTCGGTCGCGCCGAACCTCGGTCCAGAGTACGTCTCCGAGGTGTTGACCTCGCTCGACGAGACGCTCTGGTACGTACACAAGGAGGGCGACCGCCTGCGCTTCCAGACGAAGCCGAACATCTACCGAATGATCGCGCAGAACGCGAGCGCGCAACCGAGATCGACGGTGGAGGAACGGCTGCGCGCTGAGGTTGAAAACGTGGTTGGCGCGCAGCCCGGGTTCAGATCGTTGGCATGGGCGGCGACGGACGATCAGATCCAGGACAATCCCGACCCCACGATTGCGGTTCTGTCCCCCCGATTCGCGGTTGGCAGTCCCGTTGGCGAGGAGTCCCCCAGCGGCTCAGACAGGGTCGAAGAGCTGTGGGACCGAGTCGGCGGCGGTTTACGGCAATGGAGGAACGCCCTGGTCCTGGTCGCTCCCGACCAAGAGCTCTGGGAACGAGCAGGCGATGTCGTGCGGGAAGTGCTTGCATACGAGCAGGTGCTCTCGTCGAACCTGGAGAATCTGAGCGAACTGGAGAAGAAAGACCTCACCAGCCGCGCCAAGGACAAGAGCGCCAGCCTGGCCACCAGTGTCGTCACTGCATTTCGTTGGGTGTACTTCCCCGATGCGAGCGGCCTGGCGCACGCATCGCTCGCCGTGCCGGCGACCGCGAATGAGAAGATTGCCCAACGAGTCGTGGAGCGGCTGTCGAGCCAGGACTACGGGGATCCGAAAGTGTTGTCGGGGATGGGCGCGATCTACTTCAACGCAAAGGTCGCCTCTCGTCTCTGGAAGGATGAGTCGGAGCCACTCGACCTCTCGCAAGCTCTCCGCCGCTTCCCGGAGTGGACATATCTGCCGATCCTGCCCGACCGCGAGACCACGCTGCGCAACTGCATCCGCGAGGGCATTGGTAGCAAGTTGTGGGCGGTCGCCATCGGCGATCCCGACGCAGCGCGATATCAGCAGCTGATCGAGTCTCCCGATGAGTTTGACTCACTGCATGTTCTGTTCGATGGTTCGGCATCACTCGTCAAAGGGGACATGCGCGACCTCATTCGAGAGGAACTGCGGACTGAAGAACCCCAGACAGAGGAAAATACAGCGGGCACCGCGCGTCAGGTCAGCGAATCAGATCCCGAGACAGACGAGCCGCAACAAGACCCTAAGATTCCCCCGCCGTCCAGACGATTTCGAAGGGTCCGCTTGAACGTCAACAATCTCGCGGTGGCCAAGACCAACAATCTCCAGCCCTATCTGTTCCGAGTGCTGCAGGAGCAAGACGCAGGCGCGGAAATCCAACTCACGATTCAAGTGTCCAGCGAGGCCGGCATCGGTGAAGATGTGCTCGAACGGCGGATCGTCGAGGGATTCGACCAACTCGGCATCGCGGTGGAATGGGCCGAAGAGTGAATGCCGACAGCATCACTCAGTAGGTGTTCCATCTGAGAACGCGAGGTTAGCCGCGCCCGAGGGACGTTGTTGATCACGGTCGGCGAGCAGGTTGTAGAGCCGGATGGATCAAATAGGGTCGAGCACTGATTTGCAACGATAAGCAACATTGGCGAGGTCGAGGGTCAGGTCGCGGAATTCTGGATGCTCCGGCGAGCGCTTGCCCATTGGAACTGTTTTCTAGGTCCTTGTCCAGAGTTATGAAAAGGCGTAGCCCAGCGTCGGTCGGATCGCAGTTTTCCATGCCATGCCTAGTGGTCCGCGCTGCCTCAAGAGGCCATGATCGGAGACGGTAAGCGGGACTTCGACGGCCAGATCTTCTATCTCCTAAGCGGCCACGCGGCGAAAGTGATCCGACGCCAATTCGTCCTCGAACGCGACCAAGACGAGTGGCGGCACCCTTTGATCCTCAAGTGGCCGCTTTGATGGGTTCCCCCGCACGCGCGGGGATAGACCTCCATCTGACACTGCGACTTAGTTGCGAGGCATGTTTCCCCCTCACGCGCGAGGATAGACCGGGTAGGAGCACACAGAAGACCTACTACGCTACCGATGAACCGGATGCGGGCGGGGAGTCTGTCCGTGACTAGTTGGACATGTTCAGCTTGGAGGCCGGAGATGGACTGGCAAGCGTTCCTAGAGTGGGTAGCGGAGCAGGAGGCCGGAGACGACCCTGAGGGGGACTTCATCCTCGACACGCGGACGGCGTTGAAGGGTAGGGGCTCGGCGTCGCAAATCGTGTCTGAGGCACGGACGCATCAGCCCGCTCTACTGAACCACTTCGAAGAGGCATACGCGGTTGTGGAGGCGGAGCGTGTGGAAGAGATGAAACGGCGGTTCGCATAGCCCACAGCTACTCTATGTACGTCCCTCCCAGTTGCAAACACAGGGGCAGGGACGGAGTAGGAGCCTGAGATAAGACGGAGTATCGGAGCGGTTCCCCTGCACGCCCGTGGATAGATCCTGAGCGACCCGCTGACGATTCATGAGTTGCAGGGTTCCCCCGCACGCCCGCGGATGAGCCTGGGAATGGTGATCCAAGTTGGCGCGATTTGAAGCCTGCAACTGGCTGTCAACATCGCTCGGAAAGTGGTCCACCTCATCGGCGAAGAGTTGATCCAATCGAGGTGGTGGACTTGGTCGGGTTGGGGTTGGCTTCAACTCCGTTCGGGTTGTGGTCCGACGACGAGTCCGGTAGGAGTGGCCTTTGGTGGAGGGGATGTGGGCGTGGTTGCCGAGCCGGTCGAGCAAGCGCGGTGTTCAGCTTCTCGTCGCCGAAGACCCTGGACCCATTCGGAGAACGCGAGGCTGGTGGTGATGATCGTGGAGCGCCGCTTGTAGCGGTCGGCGAGCAGGTTGAAGAGCAGCTCGCCGCCGGTCCGCTCGAAGGGGACGAAGCCGAGTTCATCGATGATCAACATGGTGACGCGCAGATAGCACTGATGCGGGCGGGTGAGCGTGTGTTCGTCGCGCGCCTCGACCAGTTCGCGGACGAGGGCGACCAGTTGGCGGCGCTGAACGGCCTCGAGACGACCGTCAGAAACCGCAAGGTCTGCGCCGAGACCACCAGATTCGCGTGGTTCCACCTAATCGAGACGGCGGAGCACGAAGCGGCCTAACTCCGTCTCTCCACAGGACCGACACTTCCTGTCCCACTGAACTCAGCGGTCGGCTTCGTTGCCTCATCACTCCGGGATAGGCTCTCTACGCTGGCCGACGCATAACTGGGATGGCAGATTCGTCCATAGGTTGGAGCGAACAATGACTGTGGTAGTGATTCTCGCCTCACTGGGGGCCATTGTCGTCGCCCTGATCACGATGTGGAACACCGTCCCCATCGGTCGGCAACGCCTCAGGTTTCAGCGCGCCATTCGAGCGCGCCGTGTAGGGAAAGAGCTGGCCAAACGAACGGATCGCTTCGCCTCCGAGCCAGTGCTCGTCGAGTTTGAGGACAGGTTCGACGAACTCATAGAGGCGTACGAGGCGAAGCAGCTTCCACACGATCTCCGCGTGTTGTGGGCACAGTTGTTTCGACTGGCGGACGAATCTCCCGTTGGGCGGCCGTTTCGGTACGGCGCCTTGGAGGTGCATCGGGATATGAACGCGATGACAGTTCGCAAGGGCTCGGCGTCGATCACGGGTCGAGATTGGCTCCAGGTCTATCCGATTCCTGTTTCGCCGCCCTCTGCCGTCAATCCGCCAAGCGCTCCGATTCCAGTGATAAAGGACTGAGGGTTGCCGTTCGGCCGGGCATTTCCCGAAGCAAGCGGTCAAGGGAGTTCGCTCTCCATTGTCTCTCAGCGACTTTCTCCGGGAATTGCGTGTTCGCCGCGTCGCGAGAGAAACGGTGAAGGCCTGATGGCGGATTGAACGGATGGGTCCGAAGAAACGCGTGTTGATGACAGCTGAAACCATCCACACTGAGAATGGCATGGTCCTCCGTCCGCTAGCGTCAGCGGCTGACCGACTCAAGCCCCTCCGTCGATTGGGTGTCGATGGCTAGAAGATGGAGTCGTAGGAGCGCTGGTGGAGCGTTTCCCATAGATGGGCAATCAACACTACGAACGCGCTTCCCTCGCGCCAAAACGACGTAGGCTGAAGTTCGCCTGCCTTGCAGGCTGACTGACAGCGGCGAGAAGTCGAGTACTGAACGTAGACCCAGAAGGTCGAGTTCCCGCGATGCCAATCCATGAGTCAACGCTGGATGGGAATCCGTCCGCGACAGGCCCTATCGCGGACCTGTGGATTGACGAGGTTCGAGTTGCCAACTTCAGGAGCATCGTTGACGCACAGATACCGCTCGAAAAAGGTACGACATTTCTTGTAGGGGAGAACAATTCTGGCAAGTCGTCAATCTTGTTGGCCATTGCGACCGCCTGCGGCTTTCATCGGCCCATGCAGGACGACTTGCATCGCACCTCAGATTCAGTCGCCGACGAGGCAACCATTGACCTGGTGATTCGGTCTTCCAGTCAGGAGTTCTCTGAAGTCGTTGCACAGCGATTGGCTGGGAACTATGGGAGCGGTCCGGGCGGAGGCGAATGGACTGCGATCCGAATGAATCTCCAGCCAAGCCGAGAGTCAGCCTTCCTTTCTTGGACTCGGCGGTACATGACCTGGGATGAGGCGGAGCGAGAATGGCAGGAATCCAACCTGGTCCCGAGTCGGCAGATGATGGAACTGGTGTCAGCACATGTGGTCGAGGCATCCCGCGATCTCTCGTCCGACTTGGCGCGACGTACGTCGAACTGGGGACAAGTCCTCGCTGAGCTCGGGATTTCCGCATCGGATCGAGAAGATCTGGAAGTGCGCCTTGCGGAGTTGGGAAGCTCGTTGCGGCAGGCGAGCCCAACGTTCGGCGCTCTTGAGGAAGAGTTGCTGGAAATGAGAGGTGCCCAGTCCAGCATTGAGCAGGTCGAGATTCGTCCGCTCCCCGAACGAATAGAAGACTTGATCCACTCGGTTGACGTGGTGATGGGAGGCGGGAACGACAGTGCGTCTCTCCCGATCCGCCTCCAGGGATCAGGCAGCCGCAGTCTGGCGGCGCTGCGCGTCTACTTTGCGTTGTGCAAACTCAGAATCGGAGTCGATCAAGGTATCCGTCCACACCTTGTGACCTTGCTGGAAGAGCCGGAGGCGCACCTGCACCCACAAGCGCAGGCGGCCGTGCATCGTTCGATTCAGTCCCTGCAGGGACAGGCCGTTGTTGCCACTCATTCCAATGTGCTGGTTGGCGAGGCTGATCTCCACGCGATCCGATTGATCCGCTCGGCGGGCGAAGGAACCTCTGTGTCTACCTTGACCAGTGAAACGGCTCGAAAGGTCGCCGTCTTCCGAAGGTTCATTTCGCGCCCCTTGGGAGAATTGTTCTTCGCGAGGCTGGTGATTCTCGTTGACGGGGCAGCAGAGCGGGCGACGATTCCTGTTCTGCTCGATCCTCTACTAGGTCGTGATGTGAGCGGGCTCGGCGTGACACTCCTCGATATGCAGGGGCAATCGCAAGAGTGGCTCAGAAAGGTCATCGCGGCATTGGAAGAACTCGGTGGGATTCCTTGGGTCGCTTTTGTCGACAACGACTCGGACGGCCTCAATTCGATCAAAGGCTGTGTTGGTTCGGATGGGGTTCCACTGTCAGAAGCGCATCCTCAGGTCGTAATGAGCGGGAAGAAACAGCTAGAGCAGTTGCTCCTTGAAGCGGGTTACTACCAAGAGGTTGAGATGGTCGCAAACGAACACGCCTCATGGGAGCCTCCAGATCCCCGGGCTGGCCAGCCCCGCTTGCCGAAGTACGCGCCCAAATTCGAGTCAGACTATCTGGGGTTCCTGGCTCATACGAAGGGTTGGTCTGGCGAACTTGTTGCTCGAGCAGCGGTGAGTAACCGCAGGCAAGCTCCGCCGCCTATTGTTGAACTGGCGAATCGAGTAAGAGGCGCTCTGAGTCCCGCCAGCCCAGCGCCCATGCAACTAGGGATTGGGGTTGAGGAAGAGTAACCATGGCTGCGCCACCTCACCTAACCTCAGACCAGCAAGCCGCAGTGAACTCGGAAGCCACCAGGAGTCTTGTCATTGCTCCGGCCGGCAGCGGGAAGACTGAGGTTCTGATTCGGAGAATCGAGCGCTTGCTCGATGAGAGTCGAGGTCAGTCTTTCCGCGTGCTGGCCGTCACCTTCACCGTCAAGGCGGCCGACGAGCTGAAGGCACGAGTGACTCGATCCATTGGTGAAGAGGCTTGGAGAGTTGATGCGGACACGATTCACGGATTCGCATTCGATTGGCTGCAACGATCCGGGCGAGCAGTAGGCGTCACTCCAGACGTGGTCGTCTATGCAGACCCGCGAGATCGAGTGGATCTGCTTCGGCGGTTTCTTGACTCGGTTGGCGAGTCTTATCCAGACCAGCGCGTCCTTCTCGATGTGCTACGCCGCATCGACTCAATGCGAACCGACCTCCTGTCGCCAGAAGATGCCCCTGATGAGATCGTCGGCCGACTCTCCTTCCGCTTGCCGGAACTCTACGGCGCGTATCTGACAGCCTTGGATGATGCAGGTGGGATCGACTTTGCAGGCATGTTGACAAAGCTCCTGGAGCTCTTCGAGTTGGACCCGTCAGTCCTCAGGAGGATTAGGCGGACCTATGGTCAGATTCTGGTTGACGAGGGACAGGATCTGACGCAGGCCCAGAGCTCCCTACTACGAGCGATCGTCGCCGAGTCCGTGGAACTGTTCGTGGTAGCTGACGATCGACAGTCCATTAATGGTTGGGCCGGAGGTGATATGAAGTGGGCTCGCAAGCTCGCGGGCGCAGGGTGTGCCCAGTTCGAGCTCCAGCACAATTTCAGGTGCGCAACTCAAATCCTGTCTCTGGCTCGTTCGGTCGCGAGTCATTTCAATCCTCCAAGAGCCGATGCCACCACGCCGCCAGGGACCCCCTCCGGCTCGGTCTGGGCGTCTGCTGCCAAGGACTCAGCTGAAGAGGCACGAATCGTAGGCGGATGGATTGACGATCTGATGCAAAATGGCATCGACTCCTCAACCCTAGTGCCGGGCGAATGGAATCAACTGGTTCCTGAAGACATCGCTGTAGTCGCTAGAACAAGGTATGCGCTAGACGACGTTCAGCGGGAGTTGGAGGAGCGCAGTTATGGATTGTCGATTCAAGTCGACGCTGGTGGCCTCCTTGCGACCCCGGAAGCCCGGCTGTTCCTTGCACTTCTGGAAGTAGGCGTGAACGATCGAAACCAGCCCGCCTGGAGACGCGTCGACGACGAATTGTTCAACCTACTAGAGGGCTACTCGGGCATCGATGAGAGTGCTAGGACGCTAAATCGGTTCATAGAGACAGTATCTGAAACTCCGGTGTTCCCAGTCGTTGACCTCATAAGCCGTAGCAGATTCGACGCCGAAGGCCTCGATAGTGTCTGGAGCGCTATCGCAACCGGTGAGTATTTTCTCGGCGCTGATCTGGAGCGATTGCTGGCTTGGTGGTCCGAGTATCGCGCTAGCACCCATGCGCAGGAGAGAAGTGGCTCAGGTCTGCTCCGATTCCTACTCCGCGTCCAGCAGACGCGGTCTGACCAACCTGGAATCCGCCTCATGACAACGCATCGAGCGAAGGGTCTCGAGTTTAGGGCTGTGGCTGTTGTTGGCCTCACCCAAGGATCTTTCCCTGACTACCGCTCACTTGACAACCAGGAAGATCTCGAAAGCGAGCGTAGAGCCTTCTATGTCTCACTGACCCGGGCGTCGCGGACGCTGCTCTTGACGTGGCCGCGGCTCAAGCGCACTCGATACAGCGAGCGCGACGCCGAACCATCGCAGTTCCTAAAGGAAGCCGGAATACAGACCTGACGAAGGCATCCAATGACAAACAGTGTTTCCAGCAGCGATTCGTGAAGCCGGTGGCGGGTTTCCATTTGATGCCAGATACGACCCGAAGGGGCAGCGGCACATTTCATCCGGGGGAAGAGCGTTCACCCTAGGGTCATCCAGCGCAACGCGCCTCACTTCAACGTCGTCAAAGCGATAGCTCCCAAACGAAAGTTCGCAGTTCGGTACACGACGGCCCACTTTATTCGGACCGTCACGTACCGAATTGCGAACTGATCGACCAAACTGCGAGCCAGCTACGGACTTGCGCATTAACGACTCACGAAGTCACTGAGTTCGTGCGTCTAAGGTGCGCCGCTCGTCAACGACGATGTGGAAAGCGCGAGCAGCGATTTTGACGAGGGAACCTCTATCTGGTTCTTGAGGCACGTAGCCGGGCGCGGTCCTAGCCTTTGGCGCATGGCACATCGAGATCCAGGGTCGTTGCTTGCGTTTCGTGGCCGAGATTGGGTCGTTTTGCCCAGCGATGGCAGCGACACGTTACGGCTTCGACCGGTGGATGGTCCTGAACACGAGGCCGTTGGAGTGCTGCCTAGCCTGGAATGGGCGCAGCCAAGTCCCACGCAATACTCCCCTCCAGATCCGAACGGGGCCTCTGACATCGGCGGCGCTCGCATGGTGTTCGACGCTGCGCGATTGGCTCTTCGCAGTGGGGCGGGGCCATTTCGCTCGCTGGGTCGGCTGTCAGTGACTCCGCGTCCTTACCAATATGTCCCCCTACTGATGGCGCTGCGGCTGGATCCTGTGCGCCTGCTGATCGCCGACGATGTCGGTGTGGGCAAGACCATCGAGGCTGGCATGATCGCCCGCGAACTCCTGGACCGGGGACTGGTACGACGAGTGGGAGTGCTCTGCGCGCCGCATCTCTGTGAACAATGGGCGGACGAACTTGGCAGCAAGTTCCACATTGATGCCGCGATCGTCCAACCCTCGCGAATGGCCCGACTCGAGCGGGGCCTCTCAACGGACGAGAGCGTCTTCCAACACTACGACCACATGGTGTGCTCAATCGACTACGTCAAGTCGGAAAAGTATCGCCAGGCGTTCATCGATCATGCGCCCGATCTCATCATCGTCGACGAGGCCCATACCTCCGCCCGGCCGCGAGGTGACGAATCCGGCAATCAACATCGACGCTTTGAGTTGCTCCAGCGACTCATGCGGCGCCGACCCGAAACCAACCTGATTCTGACTACCGCAACCCCGCACAGCGGTGTTGATGAGGCGTTTCGATCCCTGCTCGGTCTGTTGGATCAGGAATTTGATACCGAGGATGAGGTTCCTTCGCAGAGGCTCGCTCGGCATCTGATTCAGCGACAACGTCGCGACCTCGTCAAGTGGCTAGGTGAAGACACACCGTTCCCAACGCGCGAGCCTGTTGAGCACGAGTATCAACTTCACGGCGCCTATCGAGACTTGTTTGAGGACGTGCTGGCATATTGCCGTGAATCGGTAGCAAGTCAGGAAGACCAGTCTCAGCGCCAACGGGTTCGCTATTGGGCTGCGATTGCCATCCTCCGCTGCCTGTTGTCTAGTCCAGCGTCGGCAACCCGAATGCTTGCTCGCAGGCGCGAACGGACATTAGAGCGCGATGAGGCGGCCATAGAAGCCGACCGCCACCGTGAACAAATTCTAGACTCATCAGACGATGATCAAACGCCCGATTACCTTCCGACGGCGCCACTCGATGACCCCGAACTCGCCCTTTCCGAAGCCGAGCGGCGACGACTGGATGGATTCCTGAAGCGCGCCGAGTCGCTGTCTGGGCATGAGAGCGATGCCAAGTTCCAGCGCTGCGCTGAAGTGGCGTCCTCAATGCTCCACGACGGTTTCTCGCCGATCGTCTACTGCCGATACATCGACACCGCTGTCTATGTCGCTGACCAGCTCGAGTCACTCCTGCGACGGGACTTCCCCGACCTCCAGGCCCGATCGGTCACCGGGTCGGACGGCGATTCGGAGCAGCGTCGCGAGATCGTGAACGAACTCGCGCAGTCGCCCCGACGGATTCTCGTCGCGACCGACTGCCTGTCCGAGGGCGTCAATCTCCAACAGGACTGGAATGCGGTGATTCACTACGACTTGCCCTGGAATCCCAACCGGCTGGAACAACGCGAAGGGCGAGTCGACCGCTACGGGCAGCAGAAGCCGGTCGTCCGCGTCGCGACGCTCGTCGGTTTGAACAACCAGATTGACCATGTGGTGATGCGAGTCCTGATTGAAAAAGCCCGCACCATCTACCAGCGCCTCGGCATCGCCGTACCGGTCCCGGTCGGCTCCGAGGACGTCTTGAATGCCGTGATTGAGAGCGTGCTCCTGCGTGGACGAGGCCAGGCTGAGCAGTCGTCGCACCCGCTACGCGCAACACCAAATGAAGCCGGATGAAGTCGAAGCGGAACTCGAGGCGATTCAACCGATCTTCGGCGCCGCCGAAGATCTGCAGCGATTCTGTGCAACGGCCTCGGAGCGGCTGGTACAGCCCGAGCTAAACGCACTCGCCGATAAAGGACGCAACCATCCGGATGTCGAGCGACTCGCTCATGACATCCTCGCTCAGGCGTTTGGTGATGACGTTGAGGCCGAGATCTCACGCTGCGGCGCAATCGCAACCAACGCGGTCGAGCGCAATACCGCTGTACTGTTGCTCCGCCTGCGTTACACCATCCGCGACCAGGGCAACGACCTGTTCGCCGAGGAGATCGTGCCAGCCGGATTCCGTCGTGAACGAGGCGAACTAATCTGGCTCGATGCCGACGAGGCGTTGCAGCTTATGGATCGGGCGCGGCCGACCACCAATCTCGACCGATCGGCACGGATTGACTACGTTGCCCGGATGCTGAAGATCCTGGACGACCGCGATGACTGGTATACGGATCTCGTCGAGCAGCGACGAACAGAACTCCACGACTCCCACACTCGCCTCCGGCGCCAGATTGGCGGACGGGCCCCTCGAGTGACACCGCATCCACCGCCCGACATCCTGGGCTGCTATGTCTTCGTTCCCGATGGCTCCGGCGATCGGCAAACGCGCTGATGGCCTGGACCACGATCACCTCTGAAGGCGGCCTGTTTTCTCCGGACCTGCTGGATGAACTCGCCTCGGGTTCCGGCGATGGTCAACGCGAGGACGACTTCGGCCTCGAGCGCGGTCGCCTGTCTGATGAAATTCAGGCGGCCTTCTCCGACGCGCAATCGTATTGGGACAGCTTCCAGCGCCGGCTTGAGCGCAACACGGAAGATCAACACACCGGGATCACGCGGCAGGCATGGATGATCCCGTTCTTCGGGCTACTCGGATACCGAGAAGGTGACCTGGTCTTCCAGCGCGGGAGCCGGACAGTTGGCGACGTGGAATATCCGATCTCGTTCTTCGCCGGCACGGACGAGCACGCTCCGCCGATCCACATCGTCGGACGCCAGTACTCGCTTGATCGGCGGCCGCCCCAGGGAGGACGCTCGCCGCATGCGCTAGTGCAGGAGTATCTCAACCGCGATGAGGCGCTCTGGGGCGTCACGACGAATGGCTACCGTCTGCGCCTGCTGCGTGACTCGCAGCGGATGACGCGACCGACGTATCTCGAGTTCGATCTGGAAGGCATGATCACCGGATCGCAGTACTCCGAGTTCGCGCTGCTCTACCGGATCATGCACCGTACGCGATTCCCGCGCGGCTCCGATGACGCGCATACCTGCTTCCTCGAGCGTTGGTTCCAACAGGGCATCGAGCAGGGCGGACGGGTGCGCGAGAAGCTGCGCAATGGCGTCGAGGCTGCCCTCGAAGGTCTGGGACGCAGCTTCCTTCAGCATCCGGAGTCGGCGGAGTTGCGCAGCGACCTGGCTCGTGGCCGGCTGTCGGCTCACAACTTCGAGCGCGAGTTGCTGCGATTGATCTACCGACTGCTCTTCCTGATGGTCGCCGAGGAACGGCGACTGTTGTTTTCGGGCGAGCCGACCGAGGAACAGCGCACTTATGAGCGCTACTACAGCGTCTCGCAACTGCGCGAGCGCGCCGCGTTGCCGCAGATGCGCAATCGCGAGTCACGCCGACACTCCGACCTCTGGCAGGGACTGCTGACGACGTTCCGGCTGTTCCGCATCGAGGAACTGGCGCAACGACTGGGTTTGCACGCGTTGAATGGAGAATTGTTCGGCGAGTCGGCCTGCCGACGCCTGGAGTCGGCTCGGGTCAGCAACCACGACCTGCTGCGGGCGATTGACAGCCTGGGCCGCTTCGACGACGAGAAGGTTCGACGCCGGGTCAATTATGCCGCGCTCGATGTCGAGGAGCTTGGCTCGGTCTATGAGTCGCTGCTCGACTTTGAACCGATCGTGGTAGACGCCGACCCTGAGCGGCCAGAAATCTGGGATTTCCAGCTTGGCGCAGGCGGCGGACGCAAGAGCTCCGGCTCGTACTACACGCCGCGGGAGCTGGTCCAGGAGCTAATCGGCTCCGCGCTGGTTCCGGTCATGGAGCAGCGGCTCAAGGACGCCGGCCGTGATCCTCAGCAGCAGGAAAAGGCGCTGCTCTCCATGACCGTGATCGACCCAGCGGCAGGCAGCGGACATTTTCTGCTCGCCGCGGCTCGACGGATTGCGCGGGAGCTAGCCAAGGTTCGCACCGGCGAGGGTGAACCGGCGCCGGAGGCGGTGCGTGAGGCGATGCGCGATGTCGTGCCGAGTTGCATCTATGGCGTCGACAAGAACCCGATGGCCGTCGACCTGTGCAAGGTCGCGCTCTGGATCGAAGGTCACGCGCCGGGACGGCCGCTCAGCTTCCTCGACCATCACATCAAGCACGGCGACTCGCTGATCGGCGTCTACGACTTGCAGGTGCTGCAAGACGGCATCCCCGACGGCGCCTACAAGGCGCTCACGGGCGACGACAAAGCCGTGGCCACGGCCGCACGCAAACGCAATCGGGATGTGCGCAAACAGAAGATGCTCTGGGAGCAGAACACGGGCGGGCTCGCGGCTGAATTCTCCGACCTGCGCAGCCTGCCGGACTCGACGACCGAGGATGTTGAGGAGAAGGCGCAGATCTACGAGAGCTTGCGCTCGCAGGACACCAAGTGGTGGGACCTCAAGGTAGCCTGCGATCTCTGGACCTATGCCTTCTTCGTCCCGCTGACCCAGGAGTCCTGGATTCCCACCAGTTACGACGTGCGCCAGTCCGCACAGAAGTCGGGCGCCAACCCCAAGCTCGAAGGCGACGCCATCGCCGCTAGCGAAGAGCATCCCTACTTCCACTGGCCGCTGGAGTTCCCCGACGTGCTCGACGAGGGCGGGTTTGACGTCGTGTTGGGCAATCCGCCCTGGGAGCGTGCAAGGCTAGAGGAGAAGGAGTTCTTTGCGGGACGAGATGCTGCAATTGCGGAAGCCTCAGATGAAGCAAGGAAACGACTGATTCGGCTGCTCAAGACTGAAAATCCGGTTCTGGCAGAGGAATTCGAACGCGCAAAACAGCATGCCCAGGCGGAAAGCAGTTTCGCCCACGGCAGCGAGAGGTACCCACTCTCGGGAATAGGCCAGGTGAACTTTTATCAGCTGTTCTCTGAGCTCGCCAAGGACCTTGGAACAAGTTCAGGGAGAGCAGGGCTTATCGTTCCCACGGGAATAGCCACCGACTTTTCCACGCGCAAGCTGTTTGCGAACTTCGTTTCCAATGGCTCGATCTCCAGGCTCATTGACTACGAGAACTCTGAAGCAATTTTTCCCTCAGTTCACCGATCGTACAAGTTCTGCCTAATCTCGTTGGGCAGCGATCGCAGATCATCCAGTTTCTATGGCCAGTTTTGGTTATCCGAGACCCGACAAATGGATTCTGAGGAATCGATGGTCCGACTGACGAAGCATGACGTATTGCTTGTCAACCCGAACACAGGAAACGCGCCGCTGCCTCGCAACGTTCGAGACCTGAATCTCTTGCGAGCGGCATACGAACGTGTTCCTGTTTTGGAATCGGAATCTGATCGAGGAGCGCTATCTCGGCACTCCAGCGTAAGGAAGATGCCTCAATCTGGCTCGAGGTCTCCGTTCGTAGATCCAGTGGATTCCGAAGACTGGATACCACGCTATTCAGGCGGGATGTTCCACCAATACGATCACCGTTTTGCGATGCCTGTTGGGAATGATCCCAAGCCGGTTCCAACTGTCGACTCATGGAAGGAAGTTCCGACAAATCTGGTTCGCAAGCCAAAAGGGGCTTCGCGATCACGCCTGACGAAGTCGATTAGTGAACTGTCGCCCGGCGAGTGGTTTCTCGTCTGGCGCCACGTCGCGAGAAGCACTGATTCCCGCACTGTCATCGCCTCGATCTTGCCCATTTCAGGAATCGAAGGTTCCTCAACAGTAGTGACAGGCCTCCTCTCAGCAGCCGATGCGAGCTGTGTGTTGGCGAACATGAACGCATTCGCTTTCGATTTTCTCGCGCGCCAGAAGTCAGGAGGGCCGAATGTCGAGGGCTACATCATGAAACAGCTTCCGCTGCCCCAACCTGAGCGGTTTGCGATTCCTTCACCCTGGAGGCCCGCCACCATCCTCCGCGACTGGATCGCCGACCGCGTCCTCGAACTCTCCTACACCGCCTGGAACCTCCAGCCGTTTGCCCAGGACCTTGGCTACGACGGGCCTCCGTTCAAGTGGGACCCGGAGCGGCGGTTTGAGATTCGCGGCGAGTTGGATGCGGCCTACTTCCACCTCTATGAGATTGAGCGCGACGATGTCGACTACATCATGTCGACCTTCCCCATCGTCCAGCGCAAGGACGAGGCCGCCCACGGAACCTACCGAACCCGTGACCGAATCCTCGAAATCTACGACGCCATGGCCTCGGGCGAATGGCAGTCGTCGCTAGACCCACCCGTCGCCGACCAGCGCGCGGCGCATCCTGCCGAAGAAGACGTGGAGGTTGACTGATGCCCATCGACCCGTTCGCCCTCAACGAGCGCGCACGGAACACGTTTGAGGATTACCTGCGCGCGACCGTCAACATGGCCGAGCCTCGGCTTCGGGACTTTGTCGACGCCGAGCTCAGCCGCGGATTGCTCTGGCCCGACCCCTACCTGCAGATTTCTCCAAAGTTCAAGCCCGGACTCAGCCTCGGAGAGTTGGCCGCTCAGGGCAGGATCCATATCGGAACGGCGCGATTCTTCGGAGAGGACATGGTCCTCCACCAACACCAGATGGAAGCACTGGAGCACGGGCTCGCCGGACGCAGCTTCACCGTCGCGACCGGCACCGGCTCGGGCAAGTCGCTGACCTATCTGCTGCCGATCGTTGATTACATCTTCCGGCAACAGGAGATCGACCCCAGCGGACTTAAGTACAAACTCTCGACGCTGCTGATCTATCCAATGAACGCGCTCATCAACAGCCAGTACGACTCGCTGGTGGAGTCGAGGAAGCGCTACGAAGCGCAATACGGCGAGTGCCCGGTCCGCTTCGAGCGCTACACCGGCCAAACTCGCCGCGACGTGCGCGACCAGGTGATCAACGACCCGCCGCACATCCTGTTGACCAACTACATGATGTTCGACCTGATTCTGCTACGCCCTACCGAGCGCCCTCTAGTCAAAGTGATGACGCAGAACCTGCGCACGATGGTCGTGGACGAGCTGCACTTCTATCGCGGACGTCAGGGCGCCGACGTGGCGATGCTGCTGCGTCGCTTGCGTCAGCGCGCAACGGCGGCCTCCGGCCGCGAGGTGCAAATGATTGGCACTTCGGCCACAATCGCCAGCGAAGGCGGCCGCGCAGAACGACGCGACACCATCGCCAAGAGCGCCAGTCTGCTGCTCGGCTCGGAGATCACCGGCGACCGAGTCGTAGACGAGACCCTGGAACGCGAGTGCGTGGTCCAGCCGCCGACAAGCGCCGCCGACTTGCGCGCCGCTGTGCTGAAGGAGCCGCCGGCGACCCTCGACGAGTTCCAGCACCACCACCTGGCAGCCTGGATTGAGCAGAAGTTTGGCCTCGACTTCGACGAGGACATCCTGGTGAGAAGCCAGCCGCTCGAACTCGCAGAGGGCGCGCGGGAACTTGCAGACGCGACTGGCCTTGGCCAATCTGACATTGAGTCCGCATTGCTCAGTGTCATCACCGCGGAGTTGAGCGACGCAGACAACCCATTCGCCTTCCGTCTACATCAGTGGTTCTCATCGGGAGCTGCGGTGTATTCGACGCTGGAGTCCAGCGAAGACCGCGCGTTCACCATGGAGGCCGGATATCGGCTTGATGCACTTCGGGTGCTGTTCCCTCTGGCCGTCTGTCGTCGTTGCGGCCAGGACTACTACCTCGTCAATCGCACCGAAAGAGGGCTTAGTCCTCGCTCGCCCGTTGAACACTTCCGACGGCCAGATCGAGATAACCCCGACGACCGGATCGGCTTTTTCGTACTCAATCGTTCGTCCGAGGATGACGAACCGATCTGGACGGGGGCGTTCGAAGAGCTGCCGGACCACTGGTCTGTGCAACGCAAGTCCGGTCCTCGCCTGAAAGACAACTACGAGCCGCATGTACCGACCGAGATGCGCGTGGGTCCAGAAGGGGAGATATACGATTCGGAAGCCGAGGGAGGCGGCGTGTTGGGCTGGTATCAGCCGGCGCCGTTGGCAATCTGTTTGCGCTGCCGCTGGGCGCACGAGTTGCGGACCTCCGACTTCAACAAGCTTGCTTCCCTCTCACAGACAGGCCGCTCGACGGCGACCACCCTGCTTGCCTCGGCGACCGTGCAGGGACTGAGGGATCAGGTTGAGGATTCGTCGGAAGCGAAGCTGCTCAGCTTCACCGACAATCGCCAGGACGCGTCTCTGCAGTCCGGACATCTGAACGATTTCGTCAAAGTCGCTCAGCTACGCGCAGCTCTCGTGTCAACGCTCGAGGAGCACGGAGAGCTGACCACCGCTGACATTGGGCGCCGCCTGTTTGATGCACTTGAGCTGCGTCCCGCCGACTTCATGCACGATCCAGTTGAGAGCGGGCCGGGCTATGAACGCGCTCGGCAGACGATGGAGGCGTTGCTCACGCATCGCGCCCTGGTTGACCTGACTCGCGGCTGGCGGGTCAATCAACCCAACCTGGAGCAGTCCGGTCAACTGCGAATCGATTACGAAGGCTTGGACCAGCTAGTGGGTAACGAAACGCTGTGGAGCGGTGTGCCGATGTTTGAGTCCTCGTCTCCTGCGAAGCGGTCGCAGGTGATTGGGGCTGTGCTCGACCGGCTTCGGATGGAACTGGTGATTGACGATCCGGCGCTGACCCGCCCCGGAATTGAACGGCTGGAGCGTGAGGCCTCGGCGCTTAATCGGCAATGGAGGCCAATCGAGAACAGCTTGTTCTCCGAGCAAGCCAACCTGGCCCTTCTGCCGGATGGTGAATCGCCGAGCCAGGAACCTTTGCGACGCTGGTTGCGTCTGAACGCGCGTTCACGAATTGGTCTGTACCTGCGAGATCGCCGGACCTGGAGCGAGTCGGACACTGATCTGATGGAGGCAAACCTCAATCCAGACGAATCGGCGCTGATGATTGAGGGGTTGATCAAGGCGCTGCGCGGACACGTGCTGCGTTCAGAAGAAAATCGAGGGGCCAAGGGCGTGCGTGTCGTCGGCAGCGTCTTACGTTGGCGACCAGGGGACGGTCATCCCGCCCGGCCGGACCCAATCCGTTCACGCACCCAGTATCTCTGGCGCGATGTCGAGGAGCGCCCCAATCAGTTCTTCGTTGATCTCTATCGCTCCGGCGGAGCCGGGCTGCGTGGTCTTGTCGGCGGCGAGCACACTGGACAGGTCAATCCCGATCTTCGCAATCAACGCGAAGAGGACTTCCGTAAGGGCAGTCTGCCAGCCATGTTCTGCTCGCCGACAATGGAACTCGGGGTCGACATTCGCGACCTCCACGCGGTGCATCTGCGCAACGTTCCTCCCAATCCTGCAAACTATGCCCAGCGCGCAGGTCGAGCAGGCCGAAATGGTCGAGCCGCGCTAGTGATGGCGTTCGCACAACACGGCAACGCCCACGATCAGTACTTCTTCGACGGCAAGCGAACCGAAATGATCGCGGGCGCCGTGCAACCTGCTCGCATCGACCTTACAAGTGAGGAGTTACTGCGCGCTCATATCCATTCAAACTGGCTGAGTCGGACAGGAGTCAAACTCGAGTCCTCGATTGGTCAAGTGCTGGATCTTGAAGTGGAAGGCTACCCTGTGCAACCTGGCATCAGGCAAGAGATTGAGAAACCTCAGCCGGACGCCCTATCAGATGCCCGCCAACTGATTGATCGGGAAACACGACTCAAGGAGTCTTCGTGGTTGACCAACGAGTGGATCGAGCAGGTTGTCGAGGACGCACCCGGGGAGTTCGATCGGGCCTTCGATCGTTGGCGTGAGCTGTATCGGCAAGCGGATCGCGCATATGACAGGGCCGCGAGGGAGGCGAAGAGGCCGTATGTCTCGGCGGATGAGCGGCGCAATGCGGAGCGAAGACTGTTTGACGCGCAGCGCGAGATGGCTCTGCTGCGCAATGAACGAACGAGCGATGAATCGGACTTCTATTCCTATCGCTATCTCGCCGGAGAAGGCTTCCTACCCGGATACAACTTTCCGCAGCTCCCGGTGCGGGCATTCGTATCGCACGAAAGCGACCTGTACTCAATCTCGCGAGAGCGATCGATCGGACTGTCAGAGTTCGGACCGGGAAACACGATCTACTACGAAGGCCGCAAACACAGGATCAGCGGAGTCACATTACCAATCGAGGGTATCGAGCAGGCACTTCGCAAAGTACGGTGTTGCCAACGCTGCGGCTACTTGTTTCCAGATGCCAATAGCGACACTGAGATTTGCGAGGAATGCGGTTCTCGCCTTGATCAGGAGTCGTCGAAGCTCCATCAGCGTTTGCTGCAGCTCACCACGGTCCGAACCAATGCGCGCGACGGAATCACATCGGAAGAAGAGCAGCGCGCCCGCAGCGGTTACGAGATCGGCGTGCACTATCGTTTCGGCGATTCTGAGCCCACCAGGGTGCAGGCGACCAGTCAAGGCGATCAGCCGATATTGGAACTGAACTTCGGTCAACAGGCTTCCGTTTGGCAAATCAATCATGGCTATCGCACGGAACCAACCGGATTCGTTTTGGACAGCTCAAATGGAAGATGGCACACCAACAGCGGCGCTGGTGACACCGATGAGGATGGCCCGCTAGTTCACCAGATCCGCCCCTTCGTCTTCGGGGACCACAACATCATCGTCATTCGACCACTGATTGAAATGTCCGAGGAGGATGACGATTCGGAAAACATCTGGATCACGTTAAGAGAAGCACTGCGTCGAGGAGTGGAGACCGCGTTTCGAGTCGAGGAACGGGAATTGACAACGCACTTGGTTGGGGAGGGAGACGACCGACGAATCCTGATGATCGAATCGGCGGAGGGTGGTGCGGGGGTCTGGGAGCGGATGCAAGAGACTCACTTCTTCCGCCAGGCGATTCGCGCTGCGCTCGAGGTTTGTCACATGGATCCTGAGACCGGATCTGACGCGAAAGATGCATGCCCTGCGGCGTGCTATCGCTGTTTGATGAGCTATGGCAACCAGCTCGATCACGAGAAACTCGACCGCAAACTGGTACGCGACCTGCTGCTTGCTGCGTACAGCGCTACGTTTCCGACCCAACGGAGTGGTGGAGGACAGGTTGACTTGCAGTATGGATTGGCTCAGCCTCCGACTCAGCAGGTTGCCGAGAACCGCACAGATTGGTACGAGCACCTCCTGTCGATCTGCGATTCAGACCTCGAACGGGACTTCCTCCGAGCGACCCAGGCTGCCGGATGGCCCTTGCCCGAACAGGCACAGTCAAGACCAGAGCCTGAAATCTACTCGCAGCCCGACTTTGTCTACCGCGGGAAAGTTGCGGTCTATGTAGACGGACCCGAGCACGATGATGCCGGCGTCTCTGCGAGAGATGCGGCAGCCCGAGAGGAGCTTGAGGATCGCGGCTGGCGAGTGTACGCGATCAGATATGACACTTCCTTGAGTGATCAGATTGAACAATTCTCTGTACTCATCGGATTCGGTGAATCCACCTAGGGTGCTGGAGCACCATTTCCCACGCAAAAGTTCGCACTTCGGTACTCGACGGCCCACCAAGCTTGACATAAGCATTAGCCCTCAAGTTGACGTTTCCGTTGGGGCTCTTCTGAAGCCGAGACGATGCAAACGGATGCCGACAGCGGGCCGTCAGGATCTGCGATACGCCACACTACTTTGGAGTAGATGCTTTTCAACCTTTTGGCTGGGGGTGGACCTGGCTGCTCGTGACGCTCGAATGACTAGATCGTCCTACACATCGGCCCGATACAGCATCGACCCACTGGACGGGGTAGGAATCTCAATCGGTCTGGATGAGCGAGGATGTGGCCCAGGCCAATGCGTCACGTCTAGTCGTAGACCTCTGCCAGCAACTCTTCCAGCACGCGGTTGAACTCGTCAGGCAGCTCCCCATAAGCCGAGTGGCTGCCTGTCTGTACTTCCACATGTTTCGCATGCGGGATGAGGTCGGCGGCCCGTTTGAACAGAGGCAGTGGGATGAGCATGTCTACGATTCCAACCAGGAGCACGACGGACATCGTGAGGTTCTTGAGCTCATCGATGGTGAAGGCGCCGTCCTCGACGCTGTAGCCGCCGACGTTGGTCGGTGAGGTGTTGAGTGTGCGGAACTGGTTGTAGAGAAACACGCCCCCTGGCGAGCGTTGGACGTACGCAAGCCCAAACATCTGGGTCATCCAGGTCTCCGGCGTCGTGGAATCAGCCGCCGCCAGCGAATCCTGGAGCGCTCCAAGCATGGCGTCATCGCAAATCCCGACCATCGTGTCGGCAATCATGAGCCTGGGCACGTGTTCGTAGTTGCGGGCCGCGAGCGCCTGAACCGAGAATCCGCCCATGGACCATCCGACCAGCACGGTCTGGGAGATCTCGAGTTGGTCCATCAAATTGCCTAGGTCGCGCGAGAACACGGTCAGCCTTTCGCCGGACAGGTCCTGACTCTGTTGCCAGTCGCGCACTTCGTAGGTGGCGCAGCGGAAGTCGTCCTGAAACCGGGGAGTCTGGTTCCACCAACTCAGGTGGTTCCTGCCGGCGTCGTGGACGAAGACGATCGTTTCCGGTCCATCTCCGAACCCTTCAAAGACCAACCTGCCTCCGGTGAGGTCGAGGGTCTTCGTCACATCTGCGTTTCCATTCGGTCCATCAGCAGGCCATCGGCTTTCGAGTTCCTTTCTGAAGCACGAATTGAATGATGGGCTGGTGAACCGGACAAAGACCCAGCAGGCGGAGGTGGAACATGACCAGCAACTCGCGCGGGCCTTGTCAGCGGTTGGTCACCCGATGGTCTGACAGGTTCTCCATCGAAGTGCCGACGATGGTTCGCGAAACGTAACTGCTGTCTGGCCATCGAGGAGTCCAACGCCGATTCTTCGTGCGGATGGCATCGACAACGAGCGCTACCCCCTGGAGTGCCGATCCGACGACCAATAGCCAGAACTCCCCTGTTGCCCCGGCTCCGATGCCAAGGCCGATTGCGGCGGACACCAGAAATCCCTCCAAGACCGTGCCCCAATGGTGTAGGCGCAGCCTTGCTAGCTCCTGTCGTCGACGCCAGATCGAATAGTCGACGTCATGCTCTCGGATCAGTTGATTCACCTAGGCCCGACTAACCGGCGAGTCTTTGCCACCAAAGTCATTGACAGTCCACCGTTCTCTATCTCGATCCCACGAACCCCACATGTGCCTCCCCAACCACCTCAATTGAGAACGGTGTTCAGTCATCGATCCACCTCATTTCCTCTAGCGAGACAAGTGCATCAGCTTGCCGGGACCAAGGCTAGCCGTCGCGGAACGCGCTGATGAACGGGCCGGCAGTACGTGCGGATCCCGGCCGCGATGACTCTGCACAGCGTCTTGTACAGCCTGCTGGCGCGGCACAGAGACCCATCCGCGGCCATGGCGCGGCGTTCTCGGTCTCGACGAGTTGTGTCCACCGACTGGATCTCACGTGGTGCAGTCTGCAAAGTCTCGGGCCGGCGAACGCATGCTTCGGGACATCCCTCCACCAAACTCCCTGAAGTCAAGAACCTTCGAGTTGACATTCTTGTTGTGCGTTTGAGCTGCCTTCTACGCTTCCTTCCGCGAAGAGGTTGCAAGGAAATAGTGGAGTTTGCTGTTGCTGCAGCCCTAAAGGCCCCATCTGGCCCACTGGTGGTCAATTGGGACCGCGGAAGTGCTCATGTCGCATGTGGGGAATGGCGGTGACCGCTCTTCCTCAGGGCGATGGGGACGTGACTCAGTTCGCGTCAAGCATGCATCTCGGCTAGGGCCTGTTCACTCCAATCGGGGCTTGTGTCATAGTCGAGGACGGTCTGGCGGCTGGGCAAATGGGAATCTGCACCTGACTGACCCACAGTGGGCGCGGATCGCGCCACTCATGCCGACTCCGCGCGGGAACTGCAAGCTGCCCTCGCGACAAATGCTGGACGGCTGCTTGTTCGTGACCAAGGAGGGCTGTTGCTGGCGGGCCTTGCCCGCCCGCTTAGGTCCCGGGCCACACTGCCTACATGCGTGGGCGGCGCTGGATCGACAAAGGCGAGCTGGAGAGGGTCTTCGCCGAGTTGCAGCGTTCCAAACCGGAGGCGCAGCTCGAGCAACGTGAGCCGGGCCGACCGCTGCCTGTCTCGCTCGACAGCACGATCTTGAATGTCCATGGGGTCGAGACGGGAGCCCCCACCAACAGGGACGCCAGGCGATCGGTCGCTTGGGCTGCCGGTCCCCGGCTTGACCGGGGAGAGGCTTGACAAGCAAGCTGCACGCCGTCGTGCGGGGAGACCGCCTGCCGCTGATCCTGACCTTGACGCCGGGCCGCTGAGGCGATGCGCCCTGGGGACACTAGTTGCTGGACCAGCTCGGCTCGATCTTTGGACGGCCGCAGCTGATCATCGACCGCGCCTACGAGGCGTATGAGATGCGCGTGTTGGCCGTCCAACTCGGCTGGGAGTTGATCACTCCGCCGAAGGCGAAGCGCCGCAAACTCTGAGCGCTGAACCGCGTCGCCTACCGAGCTAGCAACACGATCGAACACTACTTAGGTCGCATCAGACGACTGAGCGGCATCGCCAATTGCTACCACAATCTCGCCTACGCCTACCTCAACCAAGTCCTCCGCGCCTGAACTCACTTCATGACGAAACCGTTTGAACAGGACCTAGACTCGGCAACACCAGCGGCTGTACGTCAGGAGGGCGCACGTGAACGTTCATGATTTCAACCTCCTCGACCCTGAGGTGCTCGAGTGTCCATATCCCTTCTACGAGGCGCTCCATGGCGAGGCGCCAGTCCACCATGTGCCCGAGCTTGGCCTAACCATCGTCAGCAGCTACGACCTCCTGCAGGAAGTGGTTCACGATCCGGAGACGTATTCCTCGTCCATGCCAACAGAGGCAGGTAACCTTCCCCGTGGCAAGGGCGAGACCGAAGACGAAGGGATTATCCAACTGCGAAAGACGTTTCGCCGAGCCAACGTTCCAACGCTGCTCGCCGCCGATCCGCCCTATCACGCTCGCTATCGCTCGCTGGTGAACAAGGCGCTGGCGCCGCGTCGAATCATGGGCATGGAGCGCTACGTCCGCGAGCTCGTGACCGAGTTGATCGATGGCTTCATCGACGACGGCAAGGTCAACTTCACCAAACAATTCGCCGACGAGCTACCGATGTCGGTGATCGCCGACCAGATCGGTGTCCCGCGCTCAGAGCTACGAGAATTCAAGAAGCGGGCGGACTACGCGATCGGCGGGATTGAACGCGCAATCCCACCCGACGAAGAACGAAAGGTACTGCTCGCCGGAGTGGAACTGCAGGAGTACTTCCTCGAGCGTGCTGAAGAGCGCCGGCAACATCCGAAGGACGACATGCTGACCACCCTGGTCACGGCAGAGTTGGAGACCGACGACGGTTCACGCCCGCTCAACGACGACGAGATCTTGAGCATCCTTCAGCAACTGCAGGTGGCCGGCAAGGAAACGACCGCGCACCTGATCGGCAGCACAATGTTGCTCTTCATCGAGAATTCGGACCAACTCGACGCCGTACAACGAGACCCCTCGTTGATCACCAACATGGCGGAAGAGGCTTTGCGGGCGGAGTCCCCGGTCCGAGCTCTGTTCCGCACCACGACCAGACCAGTCACACTTGGTGGAGTCGACGTCGCCGAGGGCGCCAAGATCATGCTGCTCTATGCGGCAGCCAACCGCGACGAGTGTGCGTTTGCGAACCCGGCTCAGTTCGACGTGCAGCGCGAGAACGCCCCTCGCCACGTGGCGTTCAGCGCCGGTCCGCACTATTGCATCGGAGCAGCCCTGGCCAGACTGGAGATTCGAGTCGCATATGAGGAAGTGCTCCGTCGTATGACGAGTTTCCGCCTCGATCCCGACTATCCACCGCCCCGGCACGTGCCCAGCTTCATCCTGCGCGGCCTCGACGATCTACACATCCGCTTCGACCGTGTCTAGCGCCGACATGCCTGAGGACTTCGGCTTGCCGGAAATGTTTCGCGAGCATGGCGACGCGTCGTACACATTGCATCAGCTGCAGCCGACGCTCCGGCGACTACGGTTGGCCGTCGATGATGTCAGCGAGTCGCCGGTGACGCCGCAGATGCTGGCAGCGGCGTGGACTCGGATTGCAGAGCTGCGATTGCCTCGCAAAGCGGTGCCTGCTCCTGTTCTCGGTGAGATCGAAGAGCTGGTAGTCGCCTGGGGATCGCACGGGATGGGAGGAATCGCAGCCCACGCTTATGCGCTCGGCGCAGAGGAGCGTGAGCGGGAGGCCCTACGAATCCGCGAGATGCTCCTGGCGACCGAGGAGGCTGCGGCCAGTGCGCCGAGCGCTCCGATCTATGAATCCGAGTAGCACCTAACCATCGTCGTACGCCACCCATTTGTCATAAAGATGGTGGAAATGGCGGATCTTGCCTTCTTCGTATGCGGCGAGATAGATGTACGGGTCAACCTTGGCCTTGAGACCCTTCTGAATCTTGGGCAGGTTGTAACTGTCCTGGTTGAGCACTCGGGCCAGACCACCCATCTCAGGCGCGTCCGTCCAGTGATCGTCAGGGCCAAGCCAACGAATCGCCGCCGCCGGAGGCTTAGGCTGGTCGGTCGGCCACGGCGCCAGGTAGATCACCTCCATGATCGACATCTCCGGGTCGTCCCCGTACGGCCGGAAGCGGTAGACGATCCGGCTGAACGATCCCCAGGGATGGAAGTTGGGGAACAGGTTGTTGTACTGGCCGTCGATCAGCTCCGCGTCACAGTAGATGTCGACCCGATCGCCAATGGTTTCACGCAGACTTTCGCGCATCATGTTGGCCATTTTGTTGCGCGACTCGATCAGCTCTTCGCGCGGCGGATGAATGTTGAGATGGGCGCTCGTCCTCACGGCCAGGGTCACGGCCCGCGACCAGTTGTCGAACGAGTCATATTGGTGGTTGGCGCCGTCGCCGCCATAGATCATCAGTTGCGGGTGCGTGGCGATGATGTGGTAACCCTCCATGAAGGCTTCCTGGTTGGTCTTCCAGTTGGCCCGTACGACCTTTGCTACGTGCAGCTGCTTGTACTTGGTCTCGTAGTCGTACTTCTCAAAGTGCGCCGGGAGCGATCCGAGGAACTCCTCGAACGGCTCGCAGTTCGGGTCTGGGTTGATGAAGACAAAGCCGCCCCAGGTGCCGACCTTTGCTTCCCGTAGTTGGCCGACATCTTCGCGCACTTCGGGAAAGTCCCACTCCGAGGGAATCTCGCGCAGCGATCCGTCCAACTCCCAGCACCAGCCGTGGAACGGACAGCGAAACTCAGTCGCCTGCTTCCCGTCAAACTCGCGAAGCTGCCGGCCTCGGTGCAGACAGGCATTGTTGTATGCCTTGAACTCATGCGCCCCGGTGCGAACCACGATCCAGGAAAGATGAGCCACGTCGTAGACGATGTAATCGCCGATATCCGGGATGTCGTCGACGTGGCAGGCCATCTGCCAGACCCGCTTCCACAACCGCTCGACTTCGAGGTCGTGCCACTTCTGTTTGGTGTAGCGCTCGGTCGGGACCTTACGCACACCGCCCGGCAACGATCGCTCCATCTTCAACGTGTCTGGAATCCGCTCTGGATGCTGGTCCATCTCCAGCAGCTCGATGAACGAAATGCCGCTCGATCGAGTGCCCGCCGCTGTCTCGCGGCCCGGATCCCCCGTGTACCGAGTGAAACTCTCATCGACTTCGCCCAGCAGCGCCGTCCCGCCCGTGTACTGCGCCTCGGCCGCCTGAGCGTTGCGCTGCATCTGCGAGGCGGAGTTGTCGCGCCGAGGGTCGTGCTTGCTCGCCCGTGCCGGTAGCTCGGGGCCGCCGACCCATTGCAACAGGTGCGGGTCGGCGTGCATCAAGTCACCCTCGATGTGGTGACCTTCCCAGTCGAAAATGCCGTACCTGGCTGCCTTGTCGACCCGGACCTTGCCCTCGCCGAGCTCGGTATAGACGGCGCCGCTGAGCGGGTGGACCTCAGTCTTCATGGGTGACTCCAATACAACGTTGACGTCGTCAGGCTCTTCGGCAATGTAGTTGAGGCCGTGCTCGCAATCCATCGGACGTGCGCGCGCAACACTCCCTTCGCTGCGACATACAGACCGGTGCTAGCCTGCGAATCCGCGATCGAAGGCGAGACCTGAAATCACCATGCTGCGGCCCACCTTGATCTGGCTCTCAAAACAGGACTGGGCCGAACGCGGTGTACGGGCATGCGGGATTGAACGCTTGCTGGTCCGCCGCTTCGTGGCCGGAGACGAGAGGGCCGACGCAGTCGACCTGGCTCTGGGACTGTCGCAGTCCAAAGACGGCGTACTCGGCGCCAATGCGAAGTTCTCGTTCCTTGGCGAGGCCGTCACCGATCCGGTCGAGGCCGAGCAGGCGGTTGTAGAGTATTGCGCGCTGGCGGCCGCGATCGGCGCAGCGTCCCCACTCGACGCACGGATGGGTGTCAAGCCGACGCTGTTGGGCTTGGGCATCTCGTACCCCACAGCCGAGCGGGGACTGCTGACCATAGTCGAGACGGCGTCGCAACACGGGGTGCGCGTCGAACTGGACATGGAAACGTCCGACACTGTCGATGCGACCCTGAATCTCTATCGCGCCGCGTCGGCAATCTCAGATCGAACCGGCGTGGCCCTGCAAACCTACCTGCGGCGAACACCCGAAGACGCCCAGTCGCTGATTGACGAGGGCATTGCGCGGGTGCGGCTCGTCAAGGGCGCTTACAACGAGCCGAGCCGGGTCGCGCATATTGGCGCCGGACCGATCCGACGGGCCTACACGGAGATCTTGGAGCAGCTCTGGCAGTCAGGAGCGGATGTCGGCGTGGCCACGCACGATCCGATTCTGCACCGCGCTGCGCGGCGCCTGGCCACTGAGCCGTCCACCATCGGCTACTGGGAGTTCCAAATGCTCTTCGGGGTGCGGCCCGAGTTGGCACAGGCGATGCGGGAACGCGGGGAGCGGCTGCGAATGAGCATTCCCTACGGCGAGCGTTGGTACCCATATCTCATGCGGCGCATCGCCGAGCGACCGTCAAACGCGCTTGTCGCGCTACGCGCAATGGCCAGCCGCTAACGACGCAGACCAAACGGGGCAAGATCGAGAAACGTTCAACTTAGTCTTGCCCTGGAGCGTTGAGCGGCCTGCTGTTTCGGAGCAGGCATAGGGGTCGTAGACCAACTAGCGCCCATGGTGTGCAACGTGTTACGACCGCCATTGATCGCCTCGCGCCGCTCCATTTCTCTTGTTTGTAGTTGCACGAACTCTCTTGAAAACCGGACCATCAGATTGCTGTGCCGAGTCTCACACCGCAACTAGGCCACCCAGACCTGCGCCGTCGAACGGCGGATCGCCGACTGAAACCCCGGTTCGCGCCCATTCGTCTGGCTCCGACTGCCGAACAGAGAGTCGACAACCTCGCCGGATCTCCCAATCGTGCTCCCGGCTCAAGATTGGAGATCAGGCCGAGCCCAGACAGTCATGTCCACTGGGACTCGGTGTAGCTCGCCATGCGACAATCACCTGAGTCGACTTCACAGTGTTCCAGGCTTGGACGTGTTCTCATCATCGGCATTCGCCATATCTTCGGACTCGGTGAGACTTCCCGAGTGAAGCGACATGAGTAAGCACGGCACGACAACTCCTCGAATTCCTCACTTGGCTGGACTGGACGGGATTCGCGGATTGTCTGCGCTTGCCGTGCTGTTGTTTCACGCCGGAGTCGAGTGGCTGCCGGCCGGATTCCTCGGTGTCGACGTATTCTTCATCGTCAGCGGATTCCTGATCACGTCTCTGTTGTTGTCGGAGCGAGAACGAGACGGCCGCGTCGACCTCACACAGTTCTGGCTGCGACGTGCGCGCCGGCTCCTGCCGGTGCTCGCGCTGGTTCTGATCGCAACGACGACGTATGCGGCGATCGCGCTTCATTCGGAGTTGATCCCGCACTTGCGTGAAGCCGCTGCCGCAGCCGCATACATCACCAATTGGGATCTTGTACTGCGCGATGTGTCGTATTGGGATTCGTTCGCCCGTCCCTCACAGTTGCGCCATCTGTGGTCGCTGGCGGTAGAGGAGCAGTTCTACATCGTCTGGCCAATCGTGTTCGCCGGGCTGGCTGCGTTGGCGCCGCGCGGCAGCTTGCGTGTTGTCATATGCGCTGTCGTCCTGTCGATTGCAATCGGTTCCGCATACCTGATGGCAGTGCTCCACCAGCCGGATCAGGACGCCTCGCGCGTCTACTTCGGTACGGATGCGCGAGCGTTCACGATCTTGATCGGAGTCGCACTCGCATGCGTCTGGCAACCCTGGCGCTGGAACACCAGGTTGTTAGAGCGTCGCTCGGTCGGGTATGGCACTGCCCTACTCGGCTTCGTTGGGGCAGGCGGCTTGGTTTTGCTGATGCTGAGCGCCAACCCAGCTGATGACTGGCTGTATCCATACGGACTGATCGCGATGTCTGTCTGCGCTGCCGCCCTGGTTGCAGCCGTGGCCAACCAGGGGTCAATCGCAGACAGACTCCTTGGAATGGGCGCCTTGCGTTGGCTCGGCGAACGCTCGTACAGCATTTATCTCTGGCATTGGCCGGTGCTACTGGCGTTGACCTGGGATTTCGACTTTTCCTATGGTTCGCTCGATCTCATTCTGCTCGGCGCCGCGATCACGTTTGTCCTGGCCGAGGCGAGCTTTCGCATCGTGGAATCTCCGATGCGCCGTCCGGAGTTCTGGACACGCGTTCGCCATCCGGCAATCTTGACCCCCAGGGTTCGTCGATCTACATATTGGGTGGCGGTCGGTTCGTTGTTTGCCGCAGTCTTGTGCGCGGTCCTACTCCTGCCTTCATCTCGCACCGACGGCGACACGACCTCTGCGTTCGAAAGCGCCATTGCAGCCCAGTCCGAAGACGAAGAAGCCTCGTCGCGGGACAACGACACAACCGACCTCGATCGTGCTGCAGGCGTTGACACTGCTGAATCCGATTCCGAGACTCCTGTTCCCTTGATCGTGGCAACACGGTCTGGACAGCAGTCGCGGTCTACTGCCGACCGCCAGTATCGCGCGACCGAGACTACATCCGCAGTTGCGAGCCCTCAGCCAGAGTCAACACAAGAGGATTCAACTGATGGAGCTTCGATACCTGATCCTGGTTCATCGTCGACAACCGGCGACTCACAAACGGAAGAAGTTGCACGCCCGCCAAGCGGCAACGTTGAGTCTGCAGCGGATGGTGACTGGACGATGGTCTACGTCGTCCAGGCGGGCGACTCGCCAAACAGACTTGTCAATCTGTTTGGGGTCAGTGCCGAGACTCTGATCGAGTTCAACGGCGAACGGGTGATGAGAGTCATCCATCCAGGCGATCATGTCCGAATTCCCTGCCCGGATGGTCGTGCTTGCGCATTGGTCGAGATTGAACCTGAACGAGGCACGTGCATTGACTGGCAAGGCGCGGGTCATGAGGGTGAAACCTGCGAGCGAGCAATGGTCCTGATTCATACACCCGCTCGATTCACGATTGGTCCTGTCGGCGCGTTCAGCAATGAGCCTGAGTGGACATGGCAAGGTGAACGCGTGAGCGGCAACGAGTTCAACCTGACAACCGAGATGCTCGAGGAGCTTGACGGAATCGGACCCGAGGCGGCGCAGCCGACGCTGCGCGGTGTAAGCGGGATCGGCCCGCTGGCCGTAGGTGACTCAGTCATGCGAGGTGCTGTCAGCGCGTTGGCGGAGGCTGGCTTGGAAGTCGACGCCGTCGGGGCGAGATCTGCGCGTCAGAGTATGGCGGCAATCGCCAAGCATCTGGAAACCAGGGGACACGACCGCACGATTGTCTTCCAGGGCATTGGCTACAACTTTCAAACACATGATGACTTAGATGATCTGATGCATCTGCTTAAGGATGTCCCGCACGTAATATTACTGACCCACCAGTTTCCACAGATGCCTCCCTGGCGCGACCTGGAATCAACGATCAACGAAACGCTGCGAACGAGAATTGGCCAGTACGAAAACGTCACGCTCGTCGACTGGCATGAGATCAGCGAAGGGCGTCAGGATGAACTGACGTTTGACGGAGCGCATTTGACCTCGGCCGGAATCGATATCTACGTGGGAGCAATTGTAGACGCGATCAACAGGATTCAAGACCGGCAGGATCGTGAGGGGTCAGCCCTGATCTCCGTAGACACGAGTGAAACCGCAATCGACGCTGCCCCGTCAAGCGAAACAACCCGGCAAGCGACGCCTGAGCCCGTTGTATCGACAAGGCAACCTGCAGTTCAGGGCACACGGCCTCCGGTCACGGAGCCTGCTTCCAAGCAGTCCGAGGAGGAGACCGCAAAGCTAGCTACCACGGCAACTTCTGAGGCGACCGCCAAGCCAGTGACCGAGCCTTCCAGAGAGCCTCGTTCCAAGCCGAATGTACAAGGGACCGCTCAGGCGGTCGTGAACGAAGAAAGCAAGCTAGAAGTGCCTGACTACTGGTTCGAGTATGTTGTGCGGCAGGGTGATGTCCCTTACAACATTGCTCGGACGTTTGGCGCGGAGTTGGCCGATCTCAGACTCCTGAATGGAGAGGACTACTACGACTGGATGCTCGTTGGCAATCGGATCAAAGTGCCTTGTCCCGGTTCCTTGCCGTGTCGCGTGATCACAGTGGAACCGACCGGAGGCTCTTGTGTCGATTGGCAAACTCGATCAACGAGCAGAGTTGTCTGCTCGCCGGCGGCGATCCTCGCGGATTTTCCAGTCCAGTTTGGCCAGCGTGATCGCAGTCCACTGGTTGATGTTCCACTGTGGCGCTGGTCCGGTGGCGAGCAGCGGTCAGCGCAACTGACCATCACGCAGTCGATGTCGATCGACGCCCCGGATGGCAAGTGGTTCCTGAAGATGGAACCGAATCTGCCTCCGCTTGCCGTCGGCGACTCTGTCATGGTCGGCGCTCGAGTCGCGCTTCAGGAAGCGGGGATTGACGTCGATGCCGTCGTCGGCATCGGGTTCCCGCAGGCGCTCAGACTGTTGGAACAAAACCTCGCTCGCAATGGTCAGCGTGATGTGGTGATCTTTCAGTCGGTTGGCAACAACTTTGACGACGAAGAGGCGTTCCAGCGGCTTTTGCGGGCTGCGGGAGATGCCAAACACCTGATAGTGCTGACCCGCAATCTAGGGTTCCGTCCTGAGATTCTCCATGTTGAGCGACGGATCAATCAGATGCTGCGTCAGGAAGCTGCCAAGTTTGACTGGGTCACGCTGCTTGATTGGCGCGAAGCAGTTGACGGTCGCCAAGCTGAACTCACCTTCGACGGCACGCATCTCAATGCCCGCGGGATCACGATGTATACCGATTTGGTGCTCGCTGCGATCACGGGTGGCCCCTAGCAGCAGGCATCGCGCGCGCCAGCTTGGTAGAGACATGATGTCGGGCGGTGAAATGTCCATGTAGCGCACGTCGGGGCCAAGTGCTGTCCCTCCGGGGACAGCTTCTCCCGGAGGAGACCTCTGCAACAGCCTGCGTCCCTTTGCCGCGCTCCATCTCGGAAGTCTCGTCACGTTGAGCACCGGCGAAGATACACGAATCGGCGGCATACGCCGACTCAAATGTGCGCTTCCATTCGCAGACTCTGAGTACTCGCGCTCTGGGCCTCGAACCGTGGGAGAATTGGTAACCTCCGTGGATTCTAAGAAAACGTCCTCAGCGCAACCTGCCAGGAGCACGGGCCCACTAATGTCTCGAAAGGCCCACGCTTTGGGACTCGAACCCGATGGAGTGTGGTGAGCACCTGAGATTCTGGGTCGGCGCCTACAGCGTCACTTCCCACTCAAAAGTTCGCAGTACGGTCTCGTTAGGCCCACCAAGTTTGACATAAACAAGAAACCTTGATTTGACGATCGATCTCGTCCCGGCGGAGCACACTAGCGAGATCTCGCTGCCCACCCTGCTGTAGATGCCGTGTAACCGGCTCTTGGCGGTGACTGCTTCCGCAGTCGGCACGCTCAACTGTCTGGCGCCGCGCTGGGCCAGCCATAAGCTGGGCTCTGGCTAAGCCGGTCCCAGCACGGTGAGGCCGCCTGTGGCGCCGGTCGCGGAGTTTCGCTGGTATACGTAGTGAGTGCGCGGCCTGCCTCAAGGTCGTGAAATGTGGGTCTAAGGGGTGAGGGCGAGAGCGTTTGATTCGCCTCCGATGTCCGGATCGCGGTGGATTCTTCTACGTAGTGCACGAGATCCTGAACCATCTGTCGCGCATAGCTGAGGGGCTTGGCTCGAACGCCCTTCCCAGTGTGCGCGTTGTGGGAGACGCATAACGGTCCGCGGGCGAACCTGGGCATTGCGGACCCAAACGTCGCCATCGCCTGCACGCACATGGCCGGCTCGCGCGGCGTGATTGCCGTATCTGGCCGAGAACTAACTGCCAAATGTTTGGCTGCCTAGACGAGGGCCTGGTAGGCCATTTTCATGAAGCCTCGAGTTAGGTCGGCCATGCCTCCGGGGCGGTTTCCGTAGAGGAAGACGTGGGTGAAGAAGAGGCCGGTGAGGTCCTCGACGGGGTCGACGAAGAACCAGGTTCCGGCTGCGCCGCCCCAGCCGAAGGTTCCGGGTGAGCCGGGATAGAAAGAGCGCTCCACCGATTTGCGCACTGCGTAGCCGAGGCCGAAGCCGTAGTTGGGAATCGGCAACAGGTCGATTTCGCGATCGCCGAGGTGGTTCGAGGTCATCAGTTCGACCGTTTTGCGGCCGAGGATTCGGTTGCCGTCGAGCTCGCCTCCGTTGAGCAGCATCTGCGCGAAACGGGCGTAGTCGGATGGCGTGCAGAGCATGCCTCCGAACAGGCCATTGCCCGAGCGCAAGTCCTTCGAACGCGAACGCACTTTTTCGGCAGTATCGGGGCGATCGCGAATCGCCAGGTTGCCCTCGGCGTCCCAGGTGTGGTCCGTGACGAGACGTCTTTCATCGGCGTCGTCGCAGTAGAAGCCCGAGTCGTTCATGCCCAGCGGGTCGAAGACGCGCTCGCGGAAGAGTTCATCGAGGTTCTTGCCGGTCAGGCGGGTGAGGAAGAGTGAGAGGACGTCGAAGTCGGAGCCGTAGTTCCAGCGGTCGCCGGGGTGGGCGTAGAGGGGCAGGTTGGCGTTGGCGAGGATCATTTCCTCGTAGCTGCGCGGTGGATCGTTGACTCGTGCGTCGCCGGGTAGGAATCCGCTGCCTTCGAAGGTTGGCGTGAGCAGCGGAAAGTAGGCCGCCGGGAGCTTGCCGATTGCGGGCAGCCCCGAGGTCATGGTCATCAGGTCCATGATCATGATGTCGCGGCGGGCGGGCTCGACGTTCATGGGTGGGAATGCGCCTCGGACGCGATCGTGCGGTGGCGTCTCGATCGCCACGAGGCGGTTGCTGAGTTCGGGAATCCAGCGGGTGATCGGGTCGTTGAGTTCGAAAGCGTTTTCCTCGAAGAGGCTCATCAGCACGACGGCCGCGACCGGCTTGGTCTGCGAGTACATGCGGAAGAGGCTGTCCGTGCCGACCGGGGTGTCGCGCTCCATATCTAGTGTGCCCGTTGCATGAGTGTGGGCGACCTGGCCGTGTCGAAGGACGACCGTGACCGCGCCCGGTAGCTCGCCAGCGTCTACTGCTGCGTCCATCCTGGCTTCGATGCGGGAGAGGCGATCGGCGTCGAGGCCGACGGCCTCTGGCCTGGTCGTGGGCAGTCCAGCGAATGAACTCACGGGGCACTCCTTGTCGGCGTTGCCGCGGCCCTCACCCTTGCCCTCTCCCAGGGGGAGAGGGGACCAGAGGGAGAGCGGAGCGGCTAGGTCTTCAACTTCTGCACCGCGAAGAGTTGTTCGTTTCCACGGGGCTGGACGGCGCCGGCGGGCCAACGCACGCCTGAACGAACGACCCCAGCGGTCTGGATCTCCACCAACGGAAGCATGTAATAGCCCAGGGTATGTTCGATGAACAACTGGCTGATCAACTCGCTCCGCTTGGCCGAGTCGAGCTCCAGCCGCTGGGCCCGCGCGAGCGCCGTGACCTCTTCGCTGCTGCCGAGGGTGTAGACGCCCTCCGGCAAGATGGAGATGTTGACGGTTGTCTGGATGTCCGTCCGCTGGCCGTCGATGAACCACCAGATCCCCGGCGCCCCGTCGGTCCTGCCGCTTCCCGCCTGTCGAATGCCGGCGTCGGTGAAGTACTCCGAGGCTTGATACTCCCTGATCGTCAGCCGGATGCCGATCGCGGCGAGGTCCTGCTGGACCGCGAGCGCCATCTCGGGGATGCCCGGGGAGAAGCCGATGACGATGTGGAACGTGGTGTCGAAGCCGTCCGCGTAGCCCGCCTCGGCCATGAGCTGCCTGGCCCGCTCGGGATCGTGGGGGAACCTCAGGCCTGCGGCCTCGATCTCATCCTCCGTGGGATAGCCGAAGGCACTGCGGCCCGTGAACATGGGCTGCTTCTCTGTGCCCGTCAGCAGGCCGTCAATGATCGCCTGGCGGTTGACGGCAATGTTGGCCGCCTCGCGGACCCGAATGTCAAGGAACGGATTGGGCGAGCCGTCCTCGAACACCGGGTTGTTCAAGTTGAACCTGGGCAGCATCGTAGTGGCGCCCTGGTAGTGGATTTCATACGCCGGGTCGTCAATGAACCCCTCCACGTCCTTGGTCGCTAGGTCGTAGACCACGTCCAGTTCTCCGGCCTCCAGTCCTGCGATTTGCGACAACACCTCGGGCCGGATGAGGACTTTGAGGTCCTTGTGGAAGGGCACGTGTTTGACGTTGACCGGGTGATCGAGCGACTTGAGGTGGTCGTCGAAGCGGGTCATGACGAAGTCGGTGTCGTCAGTGTGGCTGACGAAGCGGTAGGGCCCCGTGCCCATCGGTTCCCGGTCCATCACCGCGTCGCCGACGCTCTCCACGTAGGCCCTGGAAAAGATTGCGCCAACCGTTGAGGCGTTTGGCATCTGATTGGAGACCCAGGCGGCATCGGGCTCGTGCAGCTCCACTTTCCATGTGCGCTCGTCCACTGCCTGGCTGCTGACCCAGTTCTGTGAGCCGAAGGAGACGCGCGCGCTGGTCCAGCCGGCCGGGTGATCGGTTGTCTCGCCCCCCTGGTGGTACTGGGCGATGTTGCCCATCCGGTCGTAGGTGAAGACCATATCGTCCGCCGTGAGGATCGATCCGTCGTGGAACATGGCGGGCATGACCTGCGCGACCATTGTCACATCGTCAACGAACTCGGGTGCGATCATGTGCGGGCGCACTGAGTTGTCGTCAGGGTCGAAGACGATGCCGGCGTCGTAGACGTTGCCGTGGGAGATGTAGTTGACGTGGCTGCCGGAGCGGATCGGGTCCAACCCGCCACCATCGCGGGCGACGGCGGTCGTGATGGTGGCGTCGAGGTCTACGTCGGCAAAGGGGGCCGGAGCGACCGCTGCTTGTTGTTCCTGCTGTTCGGCCTGTTGCTCTGCCTGTTCTTGTTCGGTCTGCTCCTGGGCCTCAGCCTGCTGGGCCTGCTGTTCCGCCTGTTGCTCGGCGGCCTGTTGCTGCTGTTGCTGGGCCTGTTGTTGTTCGGCCGGTTGCGGCTGGTCCTGCTGTTGCTGCTGCTGGACCTGCGCCGCGGCGGGTTGCGCGTCGTCGTCATCGTCGCCGCATCCGACGAGGGCGAGGCCTGCGGCGCCCACACCGGCGCGAGCACTACTGCGCAGCACGGCTCGTCGCGACAGCCGTTTGCGAGACATTCGGGTCCAATAGTTTCGCTTGCTCATGTCAATCCCCTAGTCGGAACCCAGCGCCGCGTTCGGGAACTGCATTAGTCCAGACGAATTGTCGAGAGTATGGTCTTCTCAAAATTGGATGTCAATTGACTCTTAATGTGCCGGTGGCGGCGGGTCAATGTCTGCCGAGGTCGGGCAGGGGGGCGACGCGGCTGCGTTCGCGGCGAATTGGCCTCGGAGGCGGTGAATTCAGCGGGATCGGAGCGAAGACGCTGTCGAGGCCTGAGAAATCGTTGCTGAGGTGTTCAGATTTGTCCGGAGATGTCCGGATTGTTCCCGATCTGGACAGGATTGATCCGGCTCAGTCTCGATCAGTCCAGGTCCGTCCAGAACTTCGGAGTCAGCTGGGGCGATGGCCTGTTCGCGCTGGTGCTGGTTGTGTTCCTGGATGTCGGGCAGGTTGCGGAGGAGGAGCCGCAGTTCTTGGGCGTTGGCTACGGCCTGTCGGTGCTGGACAGGGTCGGTCTGGGGCTGGGTGAGGATGTGGACCTGATCGGCGAGTTGGTCGGTGGCGACAGTGCGGAGGACGTGGTTGCGGTGGAGTCGGAAGTCGCGGAGGCAGGAGTGGACGGTGGAAGGGGCGGAGTCCATTTGCCTGCCGATCTGGCGGAGGGAGAGTCCCTGGCAGTCGAAGTGGTGGGCTTCGACCATGCGTCGGCAGCGTCTGGGAGTCGGCGGTTTGGTGGTTGCTGGGTTGGGCATGGACGGGCATTCCCGGGTCTAACACGAACGTGGGTTCTACTTATGGTACTGGTTGGACGGGTGGGCGGGGACCCCCTCTGTCACTGTGTGACATCTCCCCCGCGGAGCGGGGGAGAAAATTGGGAGGGGGTTTTGGGGTGGTAGCTCTCTGGTTCGGGGGACCCTCACCCTAGCCCTCTCCCAGAGGGAGAGGGGATTGGAGGGGGAACGGGGGCTGGCTGCTGTGACTAGCATGCGGCTTATGAGTTTGGGCCTGTGTGGCTGGAATCTGAATTGAGTGTGCCATGCAGTTTTGGAACTACGTCGCGGTCCGCCTGCTCCAGACGATCGTCGTCGTGTTCGTTGTGGCGACCATCGTCTTCTTCGTCGCGCGACTGGTCGGCAACCCTGAATCGTTCCTGCTGCCGTACGAAGCGACCGATGATGAGATTGAAACGGTGCGTGAGCGATTTGGCCTGAACGACTCGCTGATCGTTCAGTATGGCCACTTCCTCGGCGATCTGGTGCAGTTGGACTTTGGGACGTCGTACCGGGGTGCGGGGACGTCGACGATTGCAGCGATCGGCGACCGCGCGGTGAACACGCTGAAGTTGACGGCGGCGGGGTTGGTGTTTGCGGTCTGTCTGTCGATCCCGCTGGGGATCGCGGCGGCGCTGCGCCGCGGCAGATTTACCGACTGGCTGGCGCGCTTGCTCGCCGTGTTCGGTCAGGCGACTCCCAGTTTCTGGCTGGGTTTGATGGTGATTTTTTTCTTCGCGGTGGAGTTGGGCTGGTTCCCGACCGGCGGAGCGGAAGGGTTCAAGTCGCTGATTCTGCCGGCGGTCTCGCTGGGGCTGCTGGAGATGGCGGCGATCATGCGCCTGACCCGGTCGGGGATGATCGATGTGTTGGGGGCTGACTTCATCGTCACGGCGCGGGCGAAGGGTTTGCGAGAGCGCACCGTCATAACTCGGCACGCGTTACGCCATGCTCTGCTGCCGGTGGTGACAGTGCTCGGTCTCGGCATGGGTCGGCTGATCGCGGGAGCGGTGATCATTGAGGTGGTGTTCGCCTGGCCGGGTGTCGGGCGGCTGATCATCGATTCGATCGTGCAGTCCGACTATCCGATGGTGCAGACGGCGATCATCGTGCTGGCGGCCTCGATCGCGCTGGCCAACGCGGCGGTGGACGTGTCGTATCGGTTGATTGATCCGCGGATCCGCGTGGGAGGTCTGGGATGACCGAACGCGCGGCGGCACCGATCGAAGTTGAGTTCTCCGAGCCTCGCGGTCCAATTCGCTGGCGACGCTGGCTGGGTCTGTCGCTGCCGCTGGCAATCGGGCTGGTCTTCCTCCTGGCCGGTGTTCTGGCGGATGATCTCGCACCCCACGATCCGAGTTTCATCGATCTGTCGGCGCGTCTGGCGCCGCCGGTGTTTGACGGCGGCACCTGGGATCATCCGCTGGGGACGGACGATGTGGGCCGCGACATCCTGAGCCGCTTGATGCATGGGGCGCGGATCTCGCTGATCGTTGTGGCGATCGTTGTGCCGGGCTCGGCCGCGTTTGGGACGCTGGTGGGGATGGCGTCGGGATGGTTGGGCGGCTCGACGGAGCAGATCTTGATGCGGATCGTGGACGTCCAGCTCGCTCTGCCGGCGATCCTGTTTGCCGTGTTGTTGGGCAGCATCTTCGGGCCGAGTCTGCGCAACGTGATCATCATTTTGCTGATCTGGACGTGGTCGGGCTATGCCCGACTGGTTCGTTCGGAGGTCTTGTCGTTGCGGGAGCGTGACTTTACGACGGCGTCACGGGCGTTGGGGGCCGGCGGCTGGTGGATCATGCGCAAGCACTTGTTGCCCAACGTCGTGAACACGATCGTGATCATCATGACGTTGGAGGTCGCGATCGTGATCCAGGTTGAGGCGGCCTTGAGTTTCCTGGGCGTGGGCGTGCCGGCCGGGACAGCTTCGTGGGGGCGGATGATCACTGAGGGGCGCGAGGTGATGATCGTGGCGTGGTGGCCAATCTGGTTGCCGGGTCTGGCGCTGCTGACGATCTCGCTGACGGGCAATCTGATGGGTGACTGGTTGCGTGATCGGCTTGATCCTCGGCTGCGGCATCTGCACTGAGGATCGGTGGAGGGTTGTGCATCGGTCTGTTCGGCGCGATCAGTGAGTTGCCCCCCAAGAGCGATTCGACCGCAGCTGGTAGGGAACGGGGAACCGAGGGGGTCCCCGCGTAGAGCGGGGACTGGGAATCTGTTGGGCGAGCAAAAATGTGCGTGGCTCTGGAGGCATGTGCTTATGCTGTGACCACTATGCCTTCGGATTTGCCTCTCCCGCTTGACGGAGTTCGCGTCACTGACTTCTCCTGGATCGTGGCGGGTCCTCAAGCGACTCGCATTCTTGCCGACCTTGGCGCTGATGTTGTGAAGGTTGAGAACGAGTCTTATCTCGACTCGATGCGGATTGGTCTGCGCCAGGATCCGGAAAATCCGTCGCTCAACCGATCGGGATTTCACTCGAATCTGAGTCGCAACAAGCGCTCGATTACTGCCAACCTGTTTCACCCGAAGGGGCGTGAAGCGGTTGAGCGCTTGCTTGCTGTGTCGGATGTAGTGATCGAGAACTACAGCGCAGGGGCATTCGGGCGGATGGGATTTTCGTGGGAGCGGCTGCAAGAGATCAATCCTTCGTTGATTTATGTGTCGGTCTCGGGGTTTGGCCACGTGGGCCGGGACGCCTCGTATGGCACCTGGGGTCCGAGCGCTCAGGCGGTTTCAGGGGCGACGGCGATGTCTGGTCTGCCGGATCAGCCTCCAGCGGGTTGGGGCTTTTCTTACCTGGACCACTCGGCCGGGTACTACGCGTCCATTGCCGTACTCATGGCTCTCCATCATCGGGCTCGCACGGGCGAGGCGCAGCATGTTGACATGTCGCAGATTGAGACCGGGATGGCCGTCAGCGCTGTACCGATGCTCGACTATCAGGTCAATGGCCGGTCCTATGAGCGGATCGGCAATCGCTCGCGATACCCGGCTGTGGCTCCGCACAATACGTATCCATGCGCAGGTGATGACCGTTGGATTGCGATTGCGGTCGACGATGAGGCTCAGTGGGCGTCGCTCTGCGGGGTGCTCGGCCTTGATGCGCTTTGCGACGATCCTCGCTTTGCGGATATGGCCTCACGCAAGGATCACGAAGACGAGCTCGACGAGGTCATCGGTGCCGTGACCCTCGAGCGTGACCCGTTTGACCTGATGATTGCTCTGCAGGAGGTCGGCGTCCCGGCGGGGGTCTGCCAGCGGACCGATGACAAACAGGAGCGCGACCCTCAGCTCGCGGAGCGCGGCTTCTATCCGACTGCTCCTCATGAGGAGCTTGGTGAGCACCGCTTTGAGGGGTTGCCGATGCAGTTCTCGAACGCGCGTTGGCGCCTGGATCGGGGGGCTCCGCTGTTCGGTGAGCATAACCATGCCGTCATGACCGAGTTGCTGGGCTACGACGAAGAGGAGTTTGCCAGCATGGTCTCGGAGCTGGCGATTTGATGCCGAACTCGGATACCGATCCAGCTGAAGGCCCGCTCGAAGGACTGCGAGTTCTCGAGATTGGCGACCTGGGCGAGGTCGCGGGCAAGCTGCTGGCCGATGCCGGGGCGGATGTGATTCGTGTCGAACCGCCCGGCGGCGGTCGCAGTCGGCATGTTGGGCCCTTTGTTGATGATGATCCTGGGCAGCCGTCGCTGCTTCACGCTTCGCGGAACACGAGCAAGCGCGCCGTCACTCTTGATGTTACTCAGCCGGGTGGGATTGAGATCTGGCAGCGGTTGGTTGGCCTTGTTGATGTGGTGATCGACGCTACGACGCCTACGTTCCTGGACGATCTTAGCGGCGGATGGCAGTGGGCTGAGGCGCAGTCGGACTTGAGTGACTGCGTCTGGTGCAGCATTGCGCCGTTCGGGCGCACTGGTCCTCGGCGCGATTGGGCGGTCAACGATCTTGTGCAGCTTGCACTCGGCGGGCCGATGATGAGCAACGGGTACGACGACCATGACCTGCCGCCGATTCGTCCAGACGGTGAGCACAGTATTGCGATGAGCAACGAATACGCCGTGTCCGGCTTGCTGGCAGCTCTATGGATGCGGAATGCCGGGCACACGGGTCAGCTCGTTGATGTCTCGATCCATGAGTCCATCTCTGCGACGACTGAGGGTGCGTTTCCCAACTGGGAGTATTTCGGCCGGCTTGTCCAACGGCAGACGGGTCGTCACTCATCGCCCGACCCTACTGCTCCTTGGCAATATCTGGCGGCCGACGGCGAGTATGTCTGCCTGATCAATGGTGGTCTGCCTCGGGGCGGCTCCGCCTGGTCGGGGCTGGTGGACTGGATGGACGAGCATGATGCCGCGGATGATCTCCGTGATGCGCAGTATCAGGAACTGCTCTTCCGCGACCCTCGCTCGAACCCGGAGGGACGTCTCCACGTGGCTGAGACGATCGGCGCGTTCGTCCAGAGCCTGCCCGCCGATGAGGTCTACCGCCGCAGCCAGGCTCTTCACTTTGCTTGGGGCATCGTTCGCCGGCCTGAGGAGAACCTCGACGACCCGCACTGGGCCGACCGTGGCTTCTTCTGGGAAGGCGAGTTGCCCGGTGTTGAGCAGCCCGTGCGGTATCCCGGTGCTCCCTATCGGTTTACGCGGTCGCCGGTTCGACTTCGGCGTCGTCCGCCGCTGCTCGGAGAGCACAACTATGAGGTCTATGTGGGTGAGCTTGGGTTGAGCTCGGCGGAGCTTCGTGGCCTCCTCGAGTTGGGGGTTGTCTAGGGATTGTTGTCTTGGTTCATGTGGGGAACCCTCACCCTAGCCCTCTCCCAGAGGGAGAGGGGAAAGAGGGGATCGGAGGACTGGGTAGGCTAGGTGGGTGGTAGGCCGGGGAGTTCGCAGGAGAAGTCGAAGTCGATGGGGGCGTGGACCGGGTGAGTTGATCCGGCGAGGCCTCCACTGAAGACGGCGGAGTACATTCCGCCTCCTCCGGCGACGATCAGGACGATGTCTTCAGGGCCTCGCAGCGCGGGGAGATCGCCGTCGCCTTCGGGAATGCGCCGTTTCGTGGCCCAGCCCCGCATGACTGCGTTGGGCGTTACGGCCAGCTTCGTGAGGCGCTCGCAGACGTCTTCTCGGCTGAGTCCGGCGTTGGCCAGGACGCCGGCGTGGATGGGGTTGAGGACGACGATTACCGGGCCGTTGCCGATCTGCGTGTTGTTGCCGCCGGGAATGGCGATCGATCCGGCGACGACTCGGAGAATACGTTCGTGCGCTTCGGGATCGTCGTCGTTGGTCTGCATCATCACCGAGTGGGGGGCGTCCACGCCGACGAGGGTGACCGCGGACTGGTCGGCGTCGTAACCGAAGGCAGTGTGCAGCGGCGTGAAGGGGCTTCCTTCCTCATCTTCGGCGAGGCAGCAGGTGAACTTACCGGGCTGTCCGAGGGCGGCCATGTCGCCGTGGCCGGGTCGCGCGCCGCCGATGTTCATCAGGCAGAGGCGCAGGGCTCGGCCGATGCTGGCGTTCGCTCGATGTCCCGGGCCGAGCGCGCCCCAACCGGAGGCGATCGGTCCGCAGACCTCACGGGCGGGTCCGTTGACGATGACAACCGGTCCCATCCCGTGGGTCGTCGACTGCATGTTGTCGATGTCGAACTCGGAATCGCCGACGGCGCGCACGGCGGCAAGCACGACCGGGAAGTGTTCCGGGCGGCAACCGGCCATGACGGCGTTGATCGCGATCTTCTCGACTGAGGCCTGGCTGGGACCGATCTTGCCGATGATCACGTCCGGTTCGAGTTCGACCCCGGCGAGCAGGGCTACAACGCGCTCCTCGGTGGGGATGACTACAGGTAGGCCGTCAGTCCACTCGCGCATATGGAAGAGCTCGAGCGCGGTCGCCTCGTCCGGGGCCTGGTGGCGCGTGGCCTGGAGGGTCACCGCGTGTGGCCTTCGAGCAGGTCGATGATGCCGGGCGCGGCCTCGCGGGCGACGCGAGCCAGGTTCTCGTCGCCGGTGCCGGAGCAGGGATGTGGCAGGACATAACGAGGGACCGCGGGCATGCCCACGGCCTCGGCGGTGAAGGCGGCCAGTTCGACGAAGGCCTCGGTGACGATGGCGACGGCGGGGAGGCCGGCCTTGGCGAAGATTGCTCCGTCACGCACGGTGCCGGATGTGCAGCCGCCTCAATGTCCCCAGGCGGCGAGGACGACGTCGCACTCTTCGGTGACGGCGTCGACGAGCTCCCCGGTGACGGGAGCGACATTCGGTTTCTGGTAGTGGCGGAAGGTGGCCTGCGGCATCGCGCTCGCCAGTTCCGCTTCCAGCTTGTGCATGAAGAGTGTGCCGTCGGGAAAGGCGTTGGAGACCAGGCCGACCGCAATGGGGCCGCTGGTATCGGCGAAGAGTTCGTAGGGCTCAACGGCGATGCCGTCTTCGGCGGTAGGTTCGAGGAAGGTGACGGGCATGGTGGGCCTCCTGGGAGGATGCTAGGGAATCTGCGTTGGGCATTCCCGATGGATGCCGAGCACGGCGAGTTGGCGGCCGCCGCCAACGAAACAGGCGACGCAGGTGGAGAGATCGAGGATCTCGTCGTCGCCGAACAGGGTTCGCAGGCCGACCCAGTAATCGTCGTCCATTGACGAGTGGTCGTAGCAGAAGCGCTCGGCGAAGTCGATCGCAGCCCGTTCTCGATCGGTGTAGAGCGGGTTCTCTCTGTAGTCCGAGACCTGTGCGTATGCCTCTTCAGTCAGACCATTCTGCATCGCCGATGCAGAGCGCGTGTCCAGTCAAACGGAGCACTGATTGATCTCCGCGATGCGCATGCGAACGAGTTCCCGTTCGCGAACGGGCAGCTGGCTGTGCTCAACGACTGCTCGGGAGAGCGCTGTCATCGCGGCACCCAGTTCAGGGCGCGGCTTGAACAATCGGGTGCTTTCTTCGCCTTCGCCAGGTGCGATATCGATCCGTGCCATAGGTAGCTCCTGGTCCTGAATCGATGCTAGCGATGCCAACTCGCTGTCACAACGCGGCGGCTGGGCTAGTTCGCGCGAGTGCCGCCATCGACAGGGTAGATGCCGCCGGTGATGTAGGACGCGTCGTCGCTGGCCAGGAAGGCAACCATCGCTGCGATCTCTTCGGCTTCACCGTAGCGTCCCATGGGCGTCGACGCGGCGAGGTTCCGGTGCACGGCTTCAGGGTCGTCTGGATTGACGCCGCGCTCCATGGCGCGCATCATGCGCGTTTCAATCGGACCGGGACAGATGGCGTTGACGCGGATGCCGTCGTCGACGAATGCGATGGCGGCGGACTTCGTCAAACCCACGACTGCGCTCTTGCTGGCTCCGTATGCCGCCGCGACCGCTGTCGCCTGGAGCCCGGCGACCGAAGCTGTGTTGATGATTGCGCCCCCACCAGCTTCCCGCATCACTCGTCCGACAGCCTGCAGTCCGAGGAAAACACCCTTGACGTTGACCGCAAAGACTCGATCAAACTCATCTTCCGGGTAATCCAACAGCGACCCGACCCAGCCCTCGATGCCGGCGTTGTTGAAAAACACATCGATCTGGCCGAACTGATCGAGCGCCGCCTGGACATAGCCGTCGACCTGACTAGCGACGGTGACATCGGCTTCATGAGTGGCGACTTGACCGCCGACCCGCTGTACTGCTGCTACCGTCTCGTCGATCCCGGAATGCGCTAAATCGACGGCCAAGATCCGGGCACCCTCAGACGCGAAACGGACGGCGGTCGCCCGGCCGATACCTCCTGCGGCACCTGTGATCGCGACGACCTTACCCTCGAATCTGTCTGGCATCGGTAGTCCTCGATCCTCCGTCAAGCTGCGTCCGAGCATACTAGTGGAGGCCGACGTCCGGGCCTCGTGCGGTGATCAATGGAGGCCGCGGACTGGCGCACACTAGGGTGAACTGTCTGCACGCTCTTGAGCCGGATGGTTGAGTGCGGCATTAGCTGGGACGAGCCCATTCAAACCAGTTCGTAGTCGTCGGGGCCGGAGACCAAGTCCGAAGTTTCAGTCCCCGCATCATGTGTGGATCTGCTCTGTCGGTGTGTGTCTCGATTGGCGCTACAGCAGGAGTAGAGGAAGCCGGTCCCGGCGTGAAGCAAGGATCGAGCAACAGATCAGGACTCCATCGCGAGGTACTCGAACTCAGCACCCAGCAGTTTTCCGGTCAACACCAAAGGCAAACCTTGAGAGAAAAAGTTCGCAGTACGGTCTCGTTAGGCGCACCAAACTTCCCATCAACAAGAGCATTTGAGTTGGCGTTTGCTTTGAAGCCTCGAACGTCCTGCGCTACTGGCGCCAGCGGACGATTCGCCAAGCGTGCTCCGTGCAAGGAATCGTCGCTGCAGCGGTGATCCCGGTCGATGAAGCGACTGAATCTCCTTACAGCTCGACTTTGGGATCGGGCCCCAGCCCAGATTGGCGGACTGAGTACGCGGTTCTTCGAGAACGTCGCCGGATGAGTTCGCTCCGATGCGACGTTCGGACCACTTGGAGCACTCCACCACCAGGAAGTAGCGCAAACGCACATGCCAGCAACTGTAATCAGAGACATGTACTTGGCGCTGACCCAGAACAGTGACCGCCCGGTGAGATGTCGCCGCGCCAGACGCCAGTGGCGGACCAGCCCGTTGACTCCCAGCAGCGAGACCTGTACACCCAGACGCTCTGAATCACTGGGATACTGAAGCCGAACCGGTAGGACAGCAGGAAGACCGGCACTAGCCGGACGAACCAGCAACCCCTGACAGAGATCTAAGCGGCAAATAGGACGATGTCCAGTTTGCTCGGCGTGATTGGCGTGATCAATCTGTGAACAAGGTCGGTGACAGTGTTCAGCTAGAGCCTGTTCACTTCGGCTACTCCTGAAGAAACATTCCGTCATTGACGCGCATGACGCGGCAATCTCGCCGAGTTCCTCACAGACAATGGTGCTGGAAACAGCGAGATACCCGCGACAAGCGCGGGTATGACGAGGTCTTGCGCGCTTTGCGGTCCTATGTGAACAGGCCCTAGCCAAATCTTCCTGTCCTGTGTCGCTCCAGTGGTCCCAGACCTGCATGGCTCGCCGCGTCCCTTCTACAACGCCACTCACTCGATCTGTGTCCGCCACGGAGTATGAAACTCAATTGCTCACATGCAACAAGCCGGTTTGTGCCAATGGAACTTAGAAATCTGAGGACTTGAGAGCAGGGAAAAGACAAAGCGATAATTTTGTCCATCGCCCTACCGCGTCGTGGGGGGAGATGCCAGCCTCTGTCACAGGCTGGCTCTCGGTTGAAGGCATGCGTACCTGTGCCTCATCTCAGAGCCAAGAGGAGCAAGGCATGAAGCGAATCATCAGCGTCACCGCCCTGGCGGGCGCGATAGTTGTTGCCGCACTGACACTCGGCTGGAACATCCCGTCCTTCAGCGCCGGTGCTCAGGAAGTCAGCGCCGATGCAAACGTGCGCATCTCGGCTCAGCGACTTGACACTGGTCGAGTGCAGTTTGGACTGCGGGCGCTGGACGGCTCTGGCCAATACACAGCTCCGGTCGAGCCGCGCGTGAATGCATTCAATCCAGCCTCTGTCCGTGCCGGCCGATGGCTACGCAGTTCCACGCTGATTCTGGAAGTCGACGAGTCGGGTCGAGGTCGACTGGTTCCAAGTGAACAGTTCGAGGCGACGCCTCGCACCGAAACGACGCTGGTCAGCGGGATCGAGGATTGGGCGGGCGATATTCGCTACTCGGCCTTCCACGACGCGGACGAGGACCTGGTCACGTCGGTATCCGTCTATAGCGCCGCAACGGGTGCTCCCGACGGTGAACTGCGGACGACGATCACCTGCCAGGACGGCGAAACCTCCGTCACACTTGGCGGGCTGGCGAGCGACATCAGCTCGACTGCGACGGCGCGGCAAATCAACGTCCGTTGGAGCGTCGACGGCGGCGCCAGCTCTTCTGAGCGACGCGCCGCCTGGCCAGTCGAGAGTGGGACCGATCTGATCGCCCTAGCAGATAGCCGGTTGGCCCAGAGTCTGCTGGGCGCCGGTTCCGCGCTCACGCTCTCCATTGACACAACACCTGCATTGACGACAACGATCGATCTGGCTGCGCTGTCGGCGCTTCCGGTCTACGACAATCTCGTCCATTGCGGCGGAGATGCCTCGACCTCCGACCAATCAGGGCACACAGAACTCCGGATCCGAGCACAGTTGCGAGATGACGATCGGATCGAATTCGCGGTGCAGCAACGGACCGAGGACGGCTGGAGCGAGAACATCTTGCCTCGAGTCCGGTACATGCCGGCGTTCGGCGAGGCGACCAACTGGTTGTCGTCTACTCCGGTGACCGTCCCGGTCCAGGTCGCTCCCTCACAGAGGATCACTCTCCCTGCCCAGGCCGAACGCACTGTGCAAGATGCGATCAATCCCATCCTGCGTAGCGGCTACCGAACGGCATCGCTTTCATACTCGGCAGAGATTGACCAGTCGGCAAAGCTGAACTCGGTCATCACGGCTCAGAGCGACCAGGGCCTGGCGCTGCAAGTTGGATGCTTCGCTGACGTGTCCCGAATCCAACTCCTGGGTGCTTCGGCGGCCTCGACTGGAGCGATCACTCTGGCGTTCGATGGTGCACAATCGGCGGCCAACTGGAACGTGATACCAAACGATGATTCCGCATCCTTGCGTCCTACCGACACGGTACGGATGATTGAGCGGGTGCGACGCGCGGACTCGCTCGTCGTCACGGCCGGATCGAGTACAGCCACGTTCGCCCTGGCCGGCATGTTTGAGACGCCAATCCAGCCCAACCTCGATCAGTGCGGCAACTACATCGATCCGTCCTGGCGGCCGATCACCGAGGCGCAACTAGGGGTCACTGACGCCGGGGCGACGTACTCCGTCCGGTACCCGGAATGGCTCGGCGGGCAACGCCGATCAGAGGTGCGTCTTGACCAGACTGGTGAAGCAACCGGCGACGATGGACGATCAATAGAGTTGACCATTGATTGTCGGGAGGGGCGGCTTGGGTTCCAGATTCTCCACCTTCCCTCTGCAATGGGTGACTACACGGTTCGAAGCCGTGTTGATGACGGGGAGTGGCTTGACGAAGCGTGGACCCTGCAGACCACGGATTCGGATTGGAGTTTCGCCAACTTCCAGACTGACCTCGATCGCCTGCGAGGCGGCGCGACTCTGGAGTACGAGTTCCCGCTCCGCCCCATCGTCCGGGCTTCCTTCGACCTGACGGCGTTGTTTGGAACGCCGGTACAGCCGAACATCGATAACTGCGGTCGAGCTCTATGGCCGCCGAACGCGACATATGTGCCTATCGCAAATGTCCAGGGGAATGCCTCGGCGGCTGTTAGCTACAGCGCGATGAAGTTTGCGGACGGTAGTGTCTACTCCTCAGTCACGAACACCGTTACATCAACAGACGCGCCGGAAGGATTCGTGAACCTGGAGATATCTTGTTATGAAGCTTCAGGTCTACGCTTCTCAATCGGGAACCTGAGCGACATTGACAGTGACGAATTAGATGTCATCCTGTCGATTGATGATCGCCCGGCTGAGACATCCTCATGGGCAGTCGGCTTGTTCCCAGATTCCGACCTGAGATATCTTAATGTCTGGCGAAGTGACGCGACAAGGCTGTTGGCAGGATTGCGAGCCGCCTCGACCATGACGGTCACCATTCCTGCCAGCGGTCTGGCTCCGCTGGTCTTTGACCTCAGCGGCATGTTCGATACGCCGGTCCAGGAGAATCTAGACGAGTGCGGCTACTACAAGCCCGGCGAGACGCGCGAGCCGCCCCCGACACTGAGCACTTCGGGCGAAACGCAAGGCCTAAATGACAGGTCAAGCCAGGTGGGCTGGAGTAGGTCCCGAGGCCCGGGATCCACTCCTAGTAGTCTGCTGTACGTAAGCCACGTCACACAGGACAACGTGGTAGATATCACGTTGTACGCCTGGTGTAGCGGGGCGGGATTGCGCCTGTACTTAATAGGTTCGTTGCTCGATTCTTTGAGCGGGGAAGAAACGATCGCGCAATGGAGCCTGGACGGTGGCACGACCCAACACGAAACTTGGAACTTGACTGAGCTCGGATCTTTCAGGTACCTCAGTCCGATTGACGCGACCCCTGTCGTCGCGGCGTGGCGCGAAGCGTCATTGCTCGACCTGGAAGTCGTAGGAGCGCCGTCCATCGTGGTGGGTCTTGACCTGGGGACGATGTTCGACGCTCCGGTCATTGATGCATTCGACAAGTGCGTGGCGATGCCGCTTCCCGACTGGACGCCGCCGGTGACTGACGTTCAACTCACCCAGCAGGGCGATGTTTCCTACGAGGCGAATACGATACTCGGTTCGACCTGGGAACACACGAGAATCCTATTGACCGTTCCCAACGAAACGGGTGGAGAGTCGGCTGGCTACAGTTCGTTAATCGAAGTCGCCTGCAGAACCGACGGCCTTGGCGTAGCGATTTACGGAATCGGCCGAGCTACACCTGCATTCATCGCTGACGATACCGTCCAGGTCACATGGAGAGTTGGCGACGGTCCGCCCCAAACGGGTACATGGAATGTGTGGCCGTTTGGTTCCAGCTGGTACGCGGTCTCACCTACCGACGATGCGGCGTTCTACACCGCAATCAAAGGAGCCGACTCACTGAGCGTCAACGTGGAATCCGAACCGGTCTTCACCCAGACCTACGACTTCGCCGGCAACGATTTCTGGAGCACGCCTGTGCAGCCCAACCTCGACGCCTGCGGCGGCTCGTAGATCGCCCGCTAGCGCCGGCAGGTGACGATTGGCGTTCCAGGTCGGGCCCCGCTTGCGTCGCCTGCAAGATCTCCGAGTGCGCGGCATCGAGCACAGCTCCGCTGCGCATTCGGTCGATCTGCGTGTAGATGAAATGCGTGATCCCGCCATCCATCGGCGACCTGTAGACCCAGGAGCCTTCGAGTCATCCGAGTTCTTGGCTACGCCGCAGCACGGAATTCGCACCTCTCTCTCTCTCTCTGAAAACCCCTCTCGATGTTCAGGTGTCTTCCATACGTTCTTGTAACCCGAGTCGAACCACCACCATTCGCGTAGTGAGCGCAGTACGCGCAGTACTAGCGACCGCAGCCGTTGCTGCCGCCACCGAGCAATCAGCTCAATGTTCCTCGTCGTCAGGTGTAGGACGCCTGGCAGTACGTGCTCTACCAGGGCGGGCGTGCTACAGCGCGTGGCCATTGAGCTACAGCGCGAGGCGCTGGCCGATATGGGGACCTGGACACGCTGACCTTGGACAGAACGATCGTCAAGCTTCACGCGCGCGGAACTGGCGCGCCGAGGAACAGGGGCCAGGCGACCGTCCGATCGCGCAGCCTGCCCCCGGCTTGAACGGGCGGCCGCTTGACCTGCAACCTGCACGTCGTCGCGGCCGGCGAGCGCACCCCGCTGGCGCTCTCGCTGTTATCTGATCAGGCAGCCGAAGGGCCGTTCTCCGGCCGCCCCGACTGCTCATGGACCGCGCCGACGAAGGGGGCCGCACAAGGCGGCTCGCCAGAGAACTCCGCTACGAGCCGATCATCCCGCCCAAGTCCAACCGTCGCCGGCCCTGGGCTTACGACCGCGCCCACTATCGCCGGCGCAACGAAGTCGAGCGCTCTTGCTGCCGCCTCAAGCGCTTCCGTCGCATCGCCTTCCGCGGCGACAAACTGGACCAATTTGCGGCCCAGCCCGATCATTCCGATTCACTTGCTATGGGTGAGCTTTTGCAGACCGTGGACGTTCTGGATACGGTAGTCGCATGCCTGATCGGGCTGACCGGGCTGACCGGGCGAGCGATACGCCTTTGGACTACTCCTGATTGAAGCCTGACCGCGAGGTCGTCGCAATGTTGATGCGAGACTGGCCTCGGCGAGCTGCTCGCATCGTGGCGGCCGTGGGCGTGCTGCTCTTCGCAGCTGTGCTGTCGGCGTCTTGTGACGTACCCGACTTCGTTGGGGTGGACGGGGAGGCCGTTGAGGCGGCCACCATTGGGACGGAGCACACCGACTCCGGCACGGCCAGACTCAAGGACGGCGAGTTCCGGGCGCCCGGCTCTCCGAGTGAACTCGTGATCCACCTCGGCGAGTGGACCCTCGGTGATCTCGATGGCGACGGCATCGCCGACGTCGCCGCCGTGACGATCCAACACCCGAGTGGCAGTGGGAACTTCCGTTACCTACACGCGCTGCTCAGCAAGGAAGGCGAACTCTGCGACCGTGAAGCCGTCCTCCTTGGTGACCGCATCCGCGTCGGAGGGATCTCCATTCACGAGGGCATCATCACTGCAGCGATCCACATTCGGCCGCCTGACGGTTGGTTTCCGAGCGTCCCTCGATCTTCGTCATTCGCCGGTTCCGCCTTGCGGGCGACTTACTGCAGGAGATCTCCGGCTACGGGGGCGCCGACGCTTTCGTCTGTGATCAGAGCTTGCCCGACGCCTCACTTGTGATCCTGACCTCGCCCGCTAGTGGCGAGGAGGTCGCGAATGGGTTCACAGTTCGTGGTTGCTCGCGCACCTTCGAGTCGAACGTGCAGTGGCGACTCCTTGACCGCACGGGTGAGGAACTGGCAAACGGCTTCACGATGGGTGGCGGCATCGATGGCCCCGCACCCTTCGAGTTCACAATCGAGTACGCCACAACCAAGCGCCAGATCGCCCACCTCGAGGTGTACGAGGAGGCCATGTCCGAGGCTGAGGGCTTCCCGTCGCCACGCGCTGTCGTACCCCTGGTCATCGCCGCCACCGAGTGAAGGTCCAGACGGACGTTGAGTTAGACCACGCGGTACGCCAGTTCATGTCCCGCGCGGTCGACCCCGCAGGCAACGTTGACCTCTTCGAAGCAACCGGTTTCGACGCGACCGACATCCCCATCCTCTCCTCCGATTTCCTCACCGAGGTGTAGGGCATGCCGCACCCCAACCTCGCCGCCGAGCTCCTGCAGAACTCTTCTTCGGAGAGTTGGCCACCCGCCGCCGCATGAACGTCGCGCAGGGGCAGTCGTTCTCCGAGATGCGCGAGGCAAGGGCTCGCGGAGAGCAACCAGACCTCACCGAAGACCAACTCGCCTTCAACTACGCCCTCGAGACCAACCGCAGCTCCGTACGCGGTTTGCGACTCGAACGCAGTGAAGCTTCGTGAGTTCCTGAGTTGGTGCCTACAGCACGATCTCCCAGGAAAAAGTTCGCAGTACGGTCTCGTTAGGCCCACCAAACTTCCCAAAAGCGAGAACCTTCGAGTTGACGTTCCCCCTTGGGAGTTGACCGACTCCGAGCTAGAACCGCGTTGTCATCTAGGACCTGTTCACATTGAGTTGAGCATGTCGTAGATGAGCACGAGGTGGGTGGTGGCGAGGAAGATCACTTCGAGTTTGTCGCAACGAGTGTCAACCCAGTGGAAGCGCTTGGGCCGATAGCCGAGGTCGAGCGCTAAGCGTCGAGTCGCGTCGTCTTCGTAGGCGCGGTCCATGACGAGATAGGGTTGATTGCTGGCCGAACCGAGACGGCGGAGCAATTCGCGGCACAGGGCGCATCGTGGCGCTGACCAGGTCCGAGTCCGATGATCAACGGGACACGGTCGGTGGCGACCAGGGCATGCAGCGTCGTGGTCAGACCGCCCAGAGAGTAGCCGATTGCATGACGTCCCCGGTTCGCCGCGCTCCGGTGCCGTGCATGTGCAGGTGGATGATCGTGCTGTCCAGCGACAGCGTGTGCATGTATGACTCGACCACTACACCTGCTTCAGTGCTTGCACCACCCGTTCCAGCACGCTGGCCCAGGCCCAACGGTCGAGGCCGCACGTAGATCGTGTGCTGGTTGCCGAACTCGCGCGGCAGCGAGCACCTGGCGGTGGGGAATCTTGAGGTGCTTGCCCGTCCGAGGCAGCAACGGCTCCAGCCGCGAACACTCTTCATCGCTCAGCTTCGTCTGATCGTCATCTGGTCACCCGAGCCGCACCGCCATCCATCCCCACTCTGCTGCGACGGACCGGAACGGATCACGAGGATCGCACGATTACCGCAAAAGACAGCGCAATCATGTGGATCAGCTCATTAGCATCTGCGCGAATCTGCTAAAGCTTGGACGAGTCTAGGCTCCGACCGGAACCGGAACTTCCTACACAGCCGCCGAGCGGGCCGCGACCGACAACACCCAATGGGGCTGACGGTATCGGCGACTCCGGGGGAACAGGCCTCAGGAGCCCTGCCCGTCTGGCTTGGGCACGCTATATCCGACCCGTGGCTGGTTGAATATGTACTTCGGGTCGGCCGCGTCGTCACCGAGCTTGCGCCGGAGTTGCTTAATCACTGTGCGCACCACTCCCGTTTTGCCTGCGTGTCCGGGCCCCCACACGCTGCGCAACAGCTCGGCGTGGGTTAGCACACGGCCCGGGTTGGTGGCAAGCTCATAGAGCAAGCGGTACTCCAGATCAGTCAGCTCTAGCAAGTCGCCGGACAGCCGCACTGTTCGATCTGGAAAACTGATGGACAAGTCATACAGCTCGTACGGGCGGGCAGGCGTGGCGGACGCGGCGCCAACCCAGCGGCGCAGGACGGTGTGGATCCTGGCGACCAACTCGGTGGGGGAAAATGGTTTGACGATGTAGTCGTCTGCGCCCTTCTCGAGGGCGAGCGCCACTCGTTGGTCTCCCCCGTACGCAGAGAGAAAGATCACTGGCAGTTCCTGGAGCGCGGGAACGGCCTCCATCAGCTCGATCCCGTCGGTCTCCGGCAGCATCAAGTCGAGCAGGACGAGATGGGGACGATGTTCGGCGATCAATCGAACGACTGCGCTCGGATCGCCAGTCAGGATCGGTTGGAAGTGCGCCTTGGTCAACGTATCGCGGACATAGCGAAGCGTTTGCGGATCGTCGTCAACGACGAGAATCGGGGTGCGGCGGCGGACGACCGAGCTACTTGACTCCGCATCCGGCAATACGACGGGCTGTTCGAGAATGGCGCCGGATTCGGCCACCGGCAGGCTAAAGCTGAATCGGGCTCCCCTCCCCGGTCCATCGCTCTCGGCCCAAATACGACCGCCATGCGCCTCGACGATTCCCTTCGAGATCGCCAGGCCCAATCCGGAATCGCCCTGTCCCTCATTCCGAGGCAGGTCCCGACGGGAGAACTTGCGAAACAGGTGAGGCAACTGTTCAGGTGTGATTCCGCCGCCGGTGTCGCTGACCGTGAACTCGATCTGGACACCTTGCAACGCCACGTTCAGGCCGATCGGCGAGCCGTCCACCGTAGCGCGCTCAGCATTGGTCAGCAGATTGACGAGTACTTGAACGATTCGCCGCTGGTCCGCCATCGATTGCGGCAGGTCAGGTGGGATTTCGATCTCGATATGGTCCGTTCCGCCACCGCTGACGAACGCACTGCGGGCACGGTCGATCAGGTCGTCAACCTCGGTCGGCTGAGGCGACACGGACAGCGCGCCCGCTTCGATTCGGGCCACATCAAGCAGGTCGGTGATCAACGCCTGCATCTGGTCAGCCTGTTCGTCGATGATGCGATGAAACTGCACTACTGCCGCAGAGTCGAGGGACAGGTCCGAGCCCAGCAGTATCGCGGTGGATCCCTTGATCGAACTCAGCGGTGCGCGCAGTTCATGGCTGACCATGGCCAGGAATTCTGCACGCATCCGTTCCAGATCCTCCAGCGTCGATAAATCTTGCATGGTCACGACGACTGACTCGACATTTCCGTCATCGGAGACGATTGACGACGCGTTCACGATCGCTGTCACACTGCGACCATCGGGCGCCTGCAATACGATCTCCTCAGCCCTCACCGTTTCGCCAGTACTGAGGGCCGTAACAATCGGTAAATCGGCCATTGTGAACTCACTGCCGTCGCCACGTCGATAGCTCATCACCCGAAGAAACTCTTCGGGTGTTTGGTCTGGATCGCGAAGGCTGTCGAAAATCCGTCGCGCTTCACGATTGAGACTCAGCACGCCACCGGTGCGGGCATCGAGCAGGGCGACGCCAATCGGCGAGGTATCGATCAGGGTCTCCAGGTCGGCGCGGGCGCGTTGCTCACGGCGCAGACGGCGTGCGTTGACGATCGCCATCGCCGCCTGCGAGGCGAACAGCACCAGGGTCTCCTCGTCCTGCTGGCTGAACTCGCCGCCGCCTTCTTTGTTGCCGAGGTAGAGGTTGCCGACGTAGCGTCCCTCGTGCCGAATCGGAGCGCTGAGAAAACTCTTGGTCGGCCACATGTTCGGTGGCCAGCCAGGCAGGCCGGCCGACTCGATGAACGCAGGAAAGTCCGCGACCCGCAGAGGTCGAGAGAGCGTGCTGAAGTATGAGAAGAATTGGTCTCCGCCGGGCAACTCCAGGGTCAATCTGTGCTCTTCATCGCTCAGGCCAGAACTAACGAAATCCTCGATCTGACCTGTGTCGCTGAGAATCGTCATCCCCAGGCGGCTGGCTCCGGTGAGGGATTGCGCGCGGTCGAGCACCTCGCGCAACAGAGTTTCGAGATCGAGTTCTTCGGTGATGCGCAGTCCGGCTTCGCTGAGCTTGGACAAACGCTCTCTCAGTTCCTGGTTCTCGCGCCTCAGTTCTTCGGCGTCTTGCATCAGTTCACCTCTCGGGGTCCGGCGCAAGTCAGGAGGTGGGCGAGTCGGCGAACGCGGGTCTGAGTTGGCTTCGAGACATGAAGCCGGGGATCTCTCGAAAAGTCACGCAACACACACGAATTCTCGACAAGTACCTCACATAGACCACGTAGCAGAAGGCCAATGGTAGCAGTGGCTGTCCATCAGGAGAATCCCTGTTGGGGGGCTCCTGAACCCCTCCCACAACTTGTCGGCCGAGCCGAGCGGCGCCACCCGCTACGTGCGAGGCCGTTTCATCAGCGCCCTGCTAGCTGTCCGGCAGGTCGATGTAGACGTCGAACGACCATTCTCCCTTGCCGGTAATCTCCTCTGCTCTATTCACTGTCCGCACCCGGAAGTGGTACTCCCCACCGGCGTTGAGGCCGCTGAGTCGCACTGACTTGCCCGTGGTTGTCCTGAATTCGTCGAACCCGTTCTCGTCCTGCGGCCAATCCCCGCAGTCTTCCGTCTCGCCGGCCTCGCAGATGCGCAACACCTGGTACTCGTAGCCCGTCACCGCCACGCCGCCGTCGTTCTCCGGCTCAATCCAGGTGACCGTTACGGCGGTCCGGCTCACGCTGCTCAGGGTTAGCAGCCGCGGCCTGGATGGCGCGCGAACCCACTTGCCGGCGGTCAGGGCATCCCCATACGCGTATGGGCCTACTCCCGACTCCAACCGGTCGCCACCTATCGGACAAGGCCAAGCGATGGTCCAGACGGAGAGATGGGTGTTTCGCCAGGATGTGGGGATGGAACTTGCTCATGGGCAGCATCGTGAGCGCGGCTAGCGAAAGATGAAGAGCTCTTGGCCGGGCAAGATCGCGAAGTCAATGAATCCAGGCACTGGCGTGCCATCTGCAGGGCGGAGATAGTAGTAGGTCTCGCCATCTATCTCCGACCCAATGACAATCACGGAGGCGGGTAGCGCCGCCATCAAGTCGGAGGCACTGATCGGAAGTAATGCTCGCCAGTAGATTGGTCGGCCAAACTTGAGCTCGCTCAGTCCGGCGATCGGATCATCGTTGTGCAGGAGGACGAAGACTGTGGCAAAACGGGTTTCAGCGCAGATCTGGAAGGGTTCGCTGCTCGGAACTCCGTCAAGCAGTGCCCACTGACGCTCCTTCCAGGGCAGGTGTTCGTGTTCCCAGGCGGCCAGGAACGGAATCCCGACTAAGTTGCCTGGCCGAGGAAAACAGACCGTAAGCGGCGGATCGAAGGGGCCCAGGCCCATCCGGGTGCTGTTCGTGTCTCGTCTCGGATGCGGATAGATCAGCCAGAGGCGAAGCTCGAAGAAGGCCCGACCGGGCTGGATCCCGAAGTGCTGCTCGCCCTCGCTGTAATGTAACTCGCCGCCTGGGGGAACACGGCGAAAACGAGACGACCAGCGCGATAGATCGCTGGTTTCCGTGACCGTGTAGAACTCGAAAGCAGAGTCGGCGATCAGCACGTCAAGCGTGTGCAGGACAGATCTGGCAAAGCCGCTAGGCGCTACAAGGGAACCGCGCCTGGGATACAACGATTCATACTTGCAGTCGTCTAGCGTTCTGGTCGGGAAACAAAGCAGCTGGGTATCTGCCAGGTCGCGTGTCAGCGGCAGCTTTTCGCTGCGTAGGACTATCTCGGGCTCCGGTTCATCTTCTTCTGGTCCGGCCACGATTCTGAGCGCTCTCCAGTTGCTTCTGAAGAAGCCATCGTAGCCGCAGCAAGCATTCTCCGCATTGATCTGAAAGCGCAGGAGCACTACGTCTCCTACCCTGGCGTGCTCGGTGGCGGTCACTGAGAATGCTGTGCTCTTCATCCCTGCTTCAAAGTCCTGATAAGTCAGGGTGAACTGCTTCGGTGAGATGTCAATCTTCGTAGGCTTGTCAACCGATAGCAGAATCTCCATGCTAGGCACAGGCGGACGCTTTGGGTCATGCGCACTGTCAGTGATTGGCCAAGACCCACTAACGTATTGAAGATTCACGGTGCCGCCCGCAGGCAACTTGTACGTCGCAAGTGACGACGGCAGCCGAGGATAGGCGTCAACAGGAGCGGCGGCCCGGCTCCTGATCGCTGCTCCGTCCGGATAAAGCAGATGCTCTTGAAGCGAGAGTCCAGTCCCCTCTGACAGCCCGTGGTCGGCCGGTACGACGTAGCGGAAGATCAACGTTTTGCTTCCGCTGCCCCCCACGTACTCTGCGCGCTCGCTCCAGGTTGGATCTGAACTGACCTTCAACCGCAAGAACGGGCGGCCGGCGACGGTCACCACCTCGCTGTAGGTCAGGAGGAATTCATATGCATCCCCGGTCTGCAATCCTTGCGGCGGGTCGGTCACAATCAACTCAAGGCTGGATGCCACCGGAGGTAGTTTCACGTTGGCTGTCTTGCTTCTGGCTCCCATGATCGACGAGCTGCCCATCACGATCTCGCGCGATGTGATCTGCGGAGTTCCCGCTGTTGGAAACCCGCTCACGATCGTGTAGCGGAAGACCAACGAGTCCGTCCCACTGCCACTGTGATAGACCGCGTCCACTTCAGAGTCCACAACTTGAATCTTGATCGACGGACTTCCGCTGACCGTAACCTGCTCGCTGAAGTGGAGCGTGAGGTCGATCGGTTCGCCTTGCGTAAATGGCCCGTTCACGGATTGAAGGGCATTGGCACTGGAGAACGCCATGTAACCCACTCGTGGGTCTGCTGATAGGTCGACGGCAAAGCTGATCTCGACGGGCTGGTTGCCTTCGGTCACTGCATGTTCGTTCAAGCCAATCGTTAGATCTCCGTCGGCGTCAGGGACTACGTCGACTGTCCATCGGTCCCACCCCTCGGGATCAGTCCTTACTAACTGGAGATTGCTGATTGCAGCAGCGCCGGTGGGGGTGACTGTGAAATCGGACTGTGCCAGATTCATTCCCTTGGAGTTAAAGAGGTAGATAAGCGAGAACGTTCCCGTGACTCGTTGCTCGGCGAGCAGCATGGGACGCGCACGCTCTATCGCCCCGGCGCTGAGGTTTGGTTCCAAGTCCAACGCCCCGGGTTTGAGTCCTCGCTCGTACGCGACCGAGCGATAGACCCTTGGGAGCTGAGCAAGCGGAGTGGAATCAACGGAGGAGACTGCGCCATTGACGCCGTTCAGTACTCCTCGGACCTCGAATGTGTAGGGTTGCTTGTCGGTGAGATTGCGGACCACCACGATTGCGTCGGCGCCCTGGTTCGGACTCTGCTGCCATACGGTCCAGGTGGTCCGGTCGGCATGGCTCTGATAGCGGTACTCCCAGACGACCGAAGCGACATCGGTCCATTGCAACGTCACAGTGAGGTAGCCAGGGTTTGCCTGCAAGTCCTGGGGAGCCGCGGGGCCCGTCTGGGCAAGCGTTGGATGCGCAATCCACAGAGCGACAACAATAGCGACTGCGCCAATGAGGAGCGCATTGCAGATTTCTCCGTGCCCGAGGCGGAGCGCCATTTTGACGTGCCTCAGTTGTAGATCTCCATGCCGCACACGGGCAAAGTTCATCTTGGGGTTCGTGAACCACTCTGGGCGGGGCCACCAAAAGGAGAGACTTGGCAACAGCTCAAGATGATGTCTCTGTCCACGATTGCGATATGTACGCCCAACTCGCTGGAGAGGCGCTCCTGGCCAACGCTCTCGACTGAGATTGGCCAGTCCAACAGTTGATGCAGATCCCTGAGTCAAACGGTGTCAGGAGTCACCGAGTACTGCAGCTTCAGATCTTGATTGCCCGCAATCATTGACCATCATTCATAACCACCCCGCGCCGCTTCCCTGTTGATAATGTTTTCATCCCACGTATCGTACGTTCACATCTATGAAACATGCGTGAGGTAATGGATATGCGACCGTGTCGTTATCATGCAATGTGTCCCGAATGACATGTGGGTACTGAGCCCTTGCCATTTATCGGCAGGCGCTCCAAGGGTCTGAAGGCACGACGAACTCGATGCCCGTGATGTTCCGGTTGGCGCGGTTTGCGGCGAGACAGGAGCAAGGGCTAATGGGAACTTCAAAGAGCGAATCGATCTAGGAGCTGAACAGCTCTCCGCGGCCTGAGGGCCGACGGTAGATGAGAATCTATATCGGGTGAGACCTTGAATCAACGCCGAAGTGTGTGAATGACGTGTGGGTTGCTCGTCTAGGCCGTAGGTGTTGCGTGTAAGATGGTCCATCACCCATTTCTGTGACCGCCAATCTGCCTGGGCTCCCCGTCCTTCTTGCATGTGTACGTACAGATCAACGGTGATGCTCCGCCTGTTGTGTGCGTGGATTGAGCGACTGAGTCACGCGTTTGTTGAGTCAAAGACGGCCGAGCAACGAATCCCTGCTGCGTCCAGTCTGATGAGCATTCCATCCGCGCGCCGCTAACGGCCACCAAACTACGTAAGGACAAGAACCGTTGAGTTTGCATGCTCAATGGAGTCCTGAACCCTGCTCTATCCGGGTAGTGGTTGAACTCGACAGTGGGCCCGTAGGCCAGGTTGCCGTGTCTCCAACGGGTGCGTGGGCCGCCACAGTTCGAGCTAACTGCACGCGCATTGCTCAGCAAGTACACGCGCTCTGCACAACTGACTTGAGATGATTGAGTTCATTGATGCTTGTCCGAGGTTTGGCCTTGGATGGCGATGCAAAAGCCAATAAATGGCCCTGCAACCACCCGGGCCGTTCAACGAGGCTGATCGACCTCGCCGCCAGCTGGAGGGCGACCGGTGGCACTTCGAGAGTTGCGAACAGGTGACTTGACGCCAATGAGAACGTCCCCGAGCAAACGGCTTGGAGAGTGCTGCTGGAGACTTGGCCGACAGCCGTATGTTTGAAATACTTGTTCTCATCGCAGTTCTGATCTGGTTTGGATCGAGCCTGGTTGCCGGGCTAATCGCCGGGTCGCAGGCGCTCAGCATTTCGATCGTGATCATTCTCCTGTTGCTCGGTCCACTGGGCCTGATGTTCGTGATTTACTTGCGAAGGTAACGATAAGCCAAGTCCTGTTGGTTCCGGCTGTGATGACTTTCGCGGTGCTGGCGGCCTAATCCGCTGTGAAATCTGCGTAAACGGAACGCGGTTTCCCGCAAACCTTTTGGCTGCACGGTGTTAGCACGCTTCTGCGGTTGCAGGCGCACAGTAACCGCATACCGACTGTGGAACAGTCGACCGCGTCAGCGTTCCAATCCAAGGAAGAGGACAGTGCGCAAGCCCCGGGTGATGCTCCGTATACCTGCCAGCCTGAATCGTGAAGAACGAACGGCATCCGGCAGTCCATCTCGAGCACTTCCTTGGCGCAACGTGGGCACCTTCGTGTTCGTCGTGGCCCTGGTCATCGTTATCACCTGGTTTGGCTCGAACCTGGCCGAGATTCGGGGCTCGCCCGCGGCATCCGAACCACTTCTGAACACGCCGACCGCGGAGCATCCGTGGTCCGGTGGACACACCTTCAGCGCCCGCGGTGTCGGTGACGCTAGCGAGACCGGCTCTTCTCTTGTGCAGTGTTGGGATGGCAGTTCGTCATGCCTAACTGGCTTGGGCGTGCCACAAGCGCAGAGCAACAACATCCTTGATCCGGTCCAGGTGCGATTGCGCCGACTGGTGTTGAGCGGACTGGAGATCGGCGAGTTCCGTCCCTACATCGTCGATTACTCGGCGAGCGTCCCGTTAGATGAATCCATGACCACTGTCGTCGCGATTGCGATGCACGACTCGACGGCGATCTTGATCGAGCCACCGGACGCCGACCAGGGCGAGGCGGGCCATCAGGTGGCGCTTGGTGAGGTGGGGCAGATCGTCGTCACGGTCAGCTCCATCGACACTACTGAATCGCGCAGCTATCGGATCGCACTTGAGCCGGCAGGAGATAACCAACGGCCGGTCTTGTCCGCAAACCACCTGTTATCAATCGAGTCGGACGGCGAACCGGTGTCGGTGAGGCTGTCCAGGTTTTTCCGTGATCCCGAATCTCAGCCGCTCCGCTTCCGAGTAGGCGACGTGAGCGATCCCGAGGTTGCCGCGATCGCGATTCGAGACGGCGTGCTCACGGTCGTGCCGCTGAGAGCGGGCGACGCATGGCTCAGGGCCGCTGCGTCGGACGGCGACCTGGTCAGCAAGCCGCTGATTGTGCAAGTTCACGTGGCCGACTTGGAAGACTCGACCGCCGACCGACCGAGCGCGGTCCAATCGCCGCTCTTCGCGGGCCTGGACCACTAGAGGACCAGCGTGCGCAGTCTTGAGAGTGGACGTGAGCGCATCGCTAACCAGATATGCCCGAGACAAGGCATCCTGCACAGATTTGCGCTCCCGAACGCGCGGGACCTTCTTACTGGTTTCGAACCAGTGGATTGGATCTCGTCGGCGCCCCGGACCAATCTACGTCGCCTCATTGGTTAGCTCAGGCTTTGGCATTCGGTAGCCGTAACGCGGCTCGTTGATGATGTAGGTCGGATTGCTGGCAACATCGCCCAGCTTGCGGCGCAGCTGCTTGACGACCGTGCGCACCGCGCCGGACCGTCCGGAGTGTCCTGGGCCCCAGACCGCGCGCAGCAGTTCAGCATGGCTCCTCGCTTGCCCGGCGTGCAACGAGAGTTCGACCAGCATCCGGTACTCAAGCTCGGTCAGCTGCAACTCTCGCCCGGCGAGCGAGACCCGGCGTTGGGCGTAGTCAAGTGACAGCTCGAATAGAGCAAACGGCCGGACTGGTTCGGCCGTCACGCTCATGGTCCAACGGCGCAGCACCGTTTGAATCCGCGCGATCAGCTCAGTCGGCGAGAACGGCTTGACGATGTAGTCGTCGGCGCCGTGTTCCAGTGCGCGAGCGACGCGGCGGTCGCCTCCGTATGCAGAGAGAAAGATCACGGGCAGTTCCCGCAGCTCCGGAACAAGCTCCATCAACTCGATCCCGTCGACCTCCGGCAGCATGAGATCGAGCAGCACGAGATGCGGCCGGTTCTCCCTGATTAACCGAGCCACCGCGTCAGGATCGCCAGTGAGAATCGGCTCGAAACCGGCCCGGTTGAGCGAGTCGCGCACGTGCACCAGGGTCGTTGGATCGTCGTCGATCGCCAGGATCCGTGTGCGACGGTTTGGGCTCCGTTCCTCCGCAGCCCCAGCCTCCTGCGCCGTGCTCGATTCGGCGGCGCCCGGCGCCTCAGTCGCCGGCAAGCTGAAACTGATCTGGGCGCCTCGCCCCAGTCCGTCGCTCTGGGCACGGATGCGGCCTCCGTGCGCTTCGACAATGCCCTTGCTGATGGCCAGCCCGAGTCCCGATTCGCTCGCTTCGCTTCCCGGCTCAGCGGGCGAACGGGAGAACTTGCTAAACAGCTTCGGCAGCCGCTCGGCCGCGATGCCCTCGCCCTGGTCCGTGACTCGGACCTCCACCTCAACGCCGGCCGCCAGCGCCGACAAACGGACGGTTGAGTCATCGGGCGAATGGCGGACGGCATTGGACAAGAGGTTAAGCAGCACCTGCACGATGCGACGCCGATCGGCCATCACGAGCGGCAAGTCAGGCGGCAGATCGATCTGAATGTCGCTCCCTGTGTGACCACTCAAGAAGGAGCCGCGGGCGGCCTCGACCAGTTCCTTAACACTGACCGGCTGCGGTGAGATGGCCAGCGTGCCGGCTTCGATCCGAGCGACATCAAGCAGATCTGTAATCAACTCCTGCATATGGTCAGATTGCTGCTCGATGATGCGGTGGAACTGAGCGGCTGCAGCCGGGTCCAGCGCGACCCCCGACTGCAGCAAGGTGGCGGCCGATCCCTTGATCGAGCTGAGCGGCGCGCGCAGCTCGTGGCTGACCATGGCCAGAAAATCGGCCCGCATTTGCTCAAACTGCTCCAGGGATTCAAGGTCCTGCATCGTGACCACGACGGATACCACCCGATCATCGCCGGAGTGAATCGGCGTCGCGTTAATGATCGTGCTGACCTGGCGCCCGTCGGGCGACTGCAACACGATCTCTTCCGATTGAACCGTCTCTCCGGTGGTCAAGGAGCGGGTCAGCGGATACTCGGCGACGCTCAGTTGGCGCCCGTCGCCGCGCCGATAGGAAAGCACTTGCAACAGTTCCTCCGGCGTCTGTTCCGGGCTGCGCAGGCGGTCGACGATTCGGTGCGCTTCGCGGTTGATCGAGAGCGGCTTGCCGCCCTGTGCGTCGAACAGAACAACGCCGACCGGAGAGATGTCGATCAGAGTCTCCAGGTCGGCGCGGGCGCGCTGTTCGTCGCGCAACCGCTGCGCATGAGCCATCGCCATGGCTGCCTGCGCGGCAAACAGGCTCAGCGTTTCCTCGTCGTCGGCGCTGAACGCTGCACCGCCCTCCTTGTTGGCGAGGTAGACGTTGCCCACGCGTTGTCCGCGGTACCGGATCGGCGTGCAGAGGAAGCTGCCCAGAAGAAAGGGCAGAGGATCCATTCCCAGCGACGTGAAATGAGCCGATCCGTCGACCACCCGTAGGGGCTGTGCGAGCTTGCTGAGGTACTCGAAGAACATCAACCCGGCAGGCAGATCGAGCAGCGCTTGGTGTTCAACATCGCTGAGTCCAGAGGTGATGAACTCGCGCACCGCTCCTCGGTCGTCAACCGTCGTCATGGCGCCGCGGGTGGCTGCGGTCAGCGAACGCGCGGCATCCAGGACCTCGCGCAACACGGCATCAAGTTCGAAGTCCTCGCCGATGCGCAGGCCGGCTTCATTCAGCCTGGAGAGGCGCTCGTGTAGCACGGCGTTCTCTCGTCTCACCGCCTCTGGACTCAGTTCGCTCGACACTTGACAACTCACTTCCAAGACTCAGCCGACTGGGCCAATGGGTCCCTCAGTGCCCCCAGCAATGCGCATTCACTCCCGAACCCAGCAATTGTCGATTGTCGAGAACATGCCGTCTACATGGACAGACCACGCATCATGCACGGCCAGCGCACGCAACATGATAGGCGTTAGCACGTCGATCCAGAATCGAGTCGAAACGGACCCCTCTCTCAGCGAAGGCCCGTATGTCGCCAGGTCGAGCTTGAAAGGAGCCGCCGAACGCCGCGCTGAGTGGGAGACAGTCCGTCATTCGCCGCTTGACGAAGAACAGACCTGCCACTGGACAACACCCCTGCATGAGCGAGTATCGCGATCGACTCCGCCCTGTTGACCGAGGAGGAGGTGTCGCACTCCACTTGCATTGGTCTTCTATGCACATTGCAGTGTCTCGACATATTGAGCTCCGGATGATCCAAACATGTGCGGACTCAGTTCCCCGAGTCTCGGATTCCCGCAACGCAGTTCCGTCTCCGCTCAAGCGGAGAGCCCAAACGTGTTCAGGCCGCGAGCAATAGGAGCGGAGCGATGAGTGACGAGCAAAGGCTGCAGGAGTTCGTCACTGGAAATCGTCGTGTCGCTCGCACATACGCACCAGCAGCTCGACGAGACTAGCAGCCGGCAGGCTGAAGCCCTGCGAAACGATGTCAGGTTGATCAAGCGCAAGATCCTGCCGGCTCAGTCCCTCCGGCTTAACGAGACCCCGTGCTTGCGGAGCGCGCGGGCCGATCAGCTAGCCGCGGACCCTTAGCCATGAAGTCTCGCACCGCACAGACCCTGCGCGATCGCCTCTGGGTGGCGACCCTCGATCGCAGGCTAGAGGCCGGTTTTCGTCGAGAGCTAGAGTCGATGTCCGCCCTGCAACTGGTCCTGCTGAGCAGCTCTGACGAGGCGGTGACCGGGATGCAAAGCGCGCACGTTCTAGGCTTCCCGCCTACGGACGGACAGACGCGACATGGGGTCGGAAGGTGGAGTTTCGGACCGGATGCCGCGCCCGCGCAGGTCAATGCGAGGTGAAACGTCCAAGAACAGAGCCTGTGCGCTTGTCCGTTGGGATGCTCGGAGGTGGGTGCCTCGAGCTTCTACCGCCGCCAGATTGACTTGCTAGAGCAGTGCGCCGAGCAACGTCTTGACCAGTCCGAAACAGGACCTCGACTACGACGTGCAAGCGTTCATGGAGTCAGACCATCGGATCACCCCGGATGGACACGGGCTTCCGACCAGGCCGCTCACGACCGACCAGCGGTAAATCAGTCAGGAGCAGTCGCACCACTTTGTTGATCACCGTCATTCTGCAACCGTCACCGACTCGAACCAGGCGTCTGGTTCTCAGTTGCTACGAGCGCCTGGACCGGTCCCGTTCGCCTGTCACTCGGTCCCTGCGCTGGCCAACGGCCAGTGGATCGATACAGTCGCGCCCTGACCGGGACCTTCGCTGGTCGCCTCGACCGACCCGCCATGCGCTTCGACAATCGCGCGGGTGATTGCGAGGCCTAAGCCGGTACCGCGGATGCCTTGATGTCGAGCCTGCTGGGTCCGGTAGAAGCGGTCAAAGACATGCGGAAGATCTGGCGGATCGATGCCGATCCCGTCATCGAAGACGGTAATGGTCACGGCCGCATCGGACTTCATATGGGCGCCGAGTAGGACGTTGCCGCCGGTTTCGACACTCTTGATCGCATTTCCCAGCACGTTGCCCAGAGCCTGGCTGAATCGCCCTCGATCGACTTCAATGTCGGGGAGCTCGGCCGCAGTTTGCAGGGACAACCGCACCTGGTGAACCTGGGCCTGCGGCTGCCAGCGTTCCAACTCCGCAGACAGCAACTCCTCGATCGACCTTGCTTCGAGGTTGAGCTGCAACTCTCCACGGTCCGTCTCCGCCAGCCAGTCCAGGTCGGTGACGAGTCCGCGCAACCGCTCCACCTCCTGGATGATGTGCTCGGATGCGTCGTCGGGCGACTGCAGGCCGTCGCGGAGTCCGGCCGCCTCCAACTGGATCACGCTGAGCGGCGTGTTCAGCTCGTGCGAGACGTCGTTGACCAACTGCCGGCGCAGTGCGCGTTGTGTCTCCAGGGTCGAGCTCATCTGATTGAAGGCCTCGCCCATCTGGCCCAGCTCGTCGGAGGTCGTGACCTGCAGCCGGGTTGCGTCTCCCTTGGCGACGGCCTGGGTGGCCTCCGTCAGCGCTCGTACCGGGGCAGTGATTCGCTTGGATAGCCAGACGGCGAACAGGATCGCAAATCCGACGGTGATCGATCCACCGATCAGAATGATGTAGAGCAGTGTGCTCAGAAATCCATCCGACTCGCTCGACAACCGTTCGTGGTTGACGTCCACGTAGACGTGGCCGATCGCTTGATTGGAAGGGGCGGTCACGACTGGTTTGCGATGTCCCGCCAAGTTCGACGCGCTGCTGCCCGGTGCCAACTGGGCAAAGTTGTCCAGCACAACGCTCCCGTCGTTGTCAACGATGACGACCCGGACCGGGTCCTGGTGGAAGACCTCAATGTGGTTCTCTTCGCCTGACTCAGACTGTTCTCGTTGGACGGTCTCGTCGTAGGCGTAGCCGGCCTCTGCCAGCACGGCATCGGCCGTTTGCCAGCCACCCGCCTCCATGTATGCCCGACCCAGGCCATGCGCCAGCCGGCTCGCTTCGTCGTCGCTGATCTGATCAACGAACACCCCGAGTCGAGACTCGGTCGCGAGATAGGCCACGACTGAGCTGATCAGGACGGTGAGGATCACGAGGAGGATCGTAGCCGCCGTGATCTGCTTGCGAAGCGACATCACGCATCCTCCGGCACGAACCGATATCCGGCCCCGTAGACGGTCTGGATCGGTTGTTTGCCTCCGCGGCCGATGCGTTTACGCAGGCGTGCGACCTGGCTGTCAATTGCTCGGTCGTAGCCGTCGAAGTCGTGCTGCCACGTCAACGAGATCAACTGATCGCGCGTGAGCACCTGATTGGGATGACGCATAAACGTGGCCAGCAGTGCGATCTGGGCCTGGCTCAGGTCGACAGGTTCTCCACCAACCGTGACTGTTCCGGACGTTTCGTTCAGGCTAATGTCGCCGCAGGTCAGCACCAGTTGCACCTTGCCCTGAACGCGGCGCAGCACCGCTTCAGATCGAGCGATGACCTCCCGTGGATCGAAGGGTTTAACGATGTAGTCGTCAGCGCCGCTCTCCAGTCCGATGATGCGCTGCGCGGGTGCTTCCCTGGCGGTCAGCATGATGATCGGCACATCCGACTCCCGGCGCAGGATGTTGCACAGCTCGATCCCATCCAGCCGGGGCAACGTGAGGTCAAGGATGATCAGGTCGGGCGCCAGCCGGCGCGCCAGGTTGAGGCCCGTCTGACCGTCTTGCGCGACCTCGGCCGTGTATCCGGCGCGCTCGAAATAGAGCCGCACCCAGTCGGCGATCCTGCTGTCGTCTTCGATGATCAGAACGTTGCCGCTCATCGTCGTTCCTCAGGGAGTTCCAGCGTGGACGCGACGCCGGGGGAGGCGCCGCGTCCGGTGAGTGGGAACTGGGCGGATTGTATTCCTTACAGCTCCGATTCACGTGCTCGGTGGATTCCGTCCTAGTCGTGGCTGCCGCTCTCGCCGCGAGAGCCGTGTTCGCTCCCAGACTCGCCGTTGCCGCCGTGCTCACCAGCGGATTCGCGCCCGGCGGAGGACTCACGTCCCTCGCCAGCCTCGTTGCCCTCACCGCCTTCGCCACCTTCGCCGCCTTCGCTGGAGTGAGGTTGCGGGCCGGGACCGTTGCAGTCAAACACCTCGAGGTGGACGACGTAGCCATCGAACGAGACGCCGTCGAGTCCCGGTTCACTGTCTACCGAGATGCTGGTGGTGACCTGCTGTCCAGGCGCCAGGTCCCCGATCTGGTCCGGTCCCAACTCTCCGACCGTTCGCGTTCCGGACTTCAGGTGCGGTTCGGATTGCACGAAGCAGAGGGTTTCGCCGAGGGTGTTGCGGACAGTCGTGTGCATGGTCCCGCTGGCCTGCTCGAAACTGGCTTCGACGGCGATACCGCCGAGCACGCCGCTCCAGGTCTCATCGAGCGGCGTAATCGGGCTCGACATTTCGGCCTCGCGGCTCTCGCGGCCGTTTTCGGCCTGGCCGTTTTGTTCGCCGCCGCCCTCACCGCTGCCAATCTCGGCGTGGGTCGTCCAGGCGGTGAACGACTCAGGCGTGGACGCCAGGACGACATCGAGCGACTCGCCGGGCGCCAGATCGGTCGGTGTCGTGGGGCCGAGTTCCGCTCCGTTGTCCAGGTGTACTTCGACTCGAACTCGGGTCAAGACGCGATCGGAGGTGTTCTCGACCATGCCTCGGAAGGAGTTCGATTCGTCGTCGAATTTGAGCACCAGTCGGGCGCCATTGCGGACCTCTTCGAAGGTGGCGTCCGGAGCGAGCGAGTTGACGCTGCTAGCTTCACCGCCGTCGGCGTCACCCGACTCACCGCTGTCGGCGTTGCCCGACTCACCGCCGTCGGCGTCGCCCGACTCACCGCCGCGCTCTCGCGCTTCGTTGTGCTGGCCGCTCTCTCCTTCGGACCCGGCTCGACTACCGTGTTCGCCGCCGCCTTCGCGGCTCTGTTCTCCGTTGCGATCGCGTTCTCCTCTCGAACTGTCGTGCTCGCGTTCGGTCGTTTCCTGGCTGGCCACGGCGGGCTCGTTGTTCCGCCCGTCGTCCGAGCCCGAAGCGCAGCCGATCAAGACTGCACCGCCGACTACAGCTCCCAGGATTGGTCCGACTAGGACCGTCTTCTTCAGCAGCGTCGCGATTGTCATTGCGCTTTCCTTTCATGAAGTTGCTGCGTTGACACACACAATCGCGAGGAAATGTTGCCGAATTGTGTCTGAGTCCGAAATGAGTTCTCCGGTTGGACAGGATCTGTGGATCTTCTCAAAGAGCGAACGAAGAAGGCAGGACAAGCGCATCGCAACCGTCCTTGCGTTGCTCGGCCCAGTTCACTAGTTCGGTTAACTGCACCAGATTGCACGCTTCTGCCCGTCTGTTCGCATGCAATCTACACAGCCACCGGTGGAACAGTGGGTGGACGGGTATGCCGCGCGGGGAACGGTCAAACAGGCAGCAGCGGGCCGCAGATCACCGCTGGTGGCCGCTTGCAGAGCGCGGCTGCGGATGGGTTGCGAGATTCGATCGATGAGTTAGTCGGGGACGATTCGGACTTTGCCGATTCGCCGACTCAACTTGGGGGAGACAGAGATGAAGTTGCTCTTGTTGCTACTCGTATGTGCAGGCGTGCTTTCCGCGGTGTTGCACACGGTGCGCGCCAACGACACCTCGGTCAGCGCCGAACTTCAGGTCGCCGTGCGCGAACTCCAGGATGGTCGGATTGAGTTTGCCATCGTGCATGACGGCGCGTATCACTATCCACGCGCTCGCATCATCAGACCGGAACTTGGCCACAGTCGCTGGTTGCAGTCCAGTCCGGTCCGGATCGATGTGCCGCTGCCTACGATTGGGCGCCGCAATCTCGACCAAACCCTTGGTCAGGTTGAAACGACCTGCGGAACCCAGTTGAGCTACTTCGAAGACTGGCGTCCGCCGGACTTGTTCTACACCGTGACGCAGGCCGAAGATCAGCGGGATCTGGCGCGGCAGCAACGGGACGCCTGCCATCGCCAGCTCAACGTCGCTCTACAGGTACTGGCCTTAGCGGCGCTGCAGGAGACAGTGGATCCGGACACCGCGCTGCAATACTCGATCTCGATCGACACGACGCGCCTGATCTCGGACTGGACCTACCACCGGATGATCGACTTGATTGCGAATCACTCAATCCGGACGTAGGGCACTGTTCTGTGCCTTTGCGCAAGCCAGGCGAGCGCCGCGTCGGCTTGAGCGCCCGTTCTGGCTATGGATGGTCGCTCCCTGCTGTCGCGGCCCTGCGACTCGATCGAATCGGTACAGCCTGTGCGGCCGACACTCTGAATGAGTCCCAAGATCGCAAGCGACTCGTCGGTCAATCAGGCCGACCCAGAGAGTGAAGGAGTGAACTCGGTACCTTCGTTACGGCGGTGGATCTGAAGGGATTGTGGGCGACAGTTCATATGGACGGCCCGGAGAGGGAGCTTCATGAATCAACGCTCGGGCCGAACAGTTGAGCGGCTCGTTGAGCTTGTGGGCATGGGCATGCTCTTGCTCGTGCTGACTCTGGTGATCTGGGTGTTCAGCGGATTGGGCGCATTCCGGTTGGACGATACCCTTCACCATCGCACCAGCTGGCCGGCCACACGGCCTGGCATCGAGCTGGCCATCGTCCCGCTCATCGCAGTCGCGGCCGCACGATGGCGCTGGGGAACGGACCGGATCATGACACTGCGCTGGAGTCCCGCCGTGTACTATCTCCCCGCACTGATGTGTGCGTCGTTGGTCGGGTTGATCACGTATCTCGTTTGGTCTTGGTCGACCCCGTTGACCACCGTCGGTCCGAATGAGTTCGGCCTCGTGCGTTGGTTGGGAACCGCGCTGGCAGCGGGGTTCACGATCATCTGGCTGCCTCTCTTCCCCCGCATCACGGCAACCCTGGCCGGGATGATCGCCGGTCCTGGTCTGGTCGCTGTCATCGGCTACTCGTTCTTTGGAACGCACATGCAGGTACACAGCCCGGGCTCCGAAAAAGTGATAGGGGCGACATTGGTCTACGGCTCTCTGGCAATGCTGCTGTGGTTAGTCGGCGCAATCAACCTCATCCAGGATGCCTGGCTTGACCGAGTGGTGCGCCCAGAGCGGCAACCGTTGACTCACGCGATTTGGAGCGGCTCGATCATGCTGGGCCTGGCCGTCCTGGGAGCGGCCGGCGAGTTCTAACTGATTCCTTGCCACGCCCACCGCGGACGATCAGCGCACCTGCCGGACCGCTTGCCTCGTATCGGCTGGAATCGAGACGCGCCAGCCGTCCGCGCACAGTCCAGTTTCAGCTTCAGCTCCATCTCCAGAGACACACGCGATCTACACGCATCTTGACCCGATTGCGCGCACCTACACACAGCGTTTGCGCCATGATGTAACTCCACGACCGGTAAAGCCAGTGGAGCGACGATGACAGACACCAGCGACAGACGCCTCGTCAACAAGTGGGGTGTGGATCCAGGCGCACAGGACTGGCGTCGGCGACTGGCATTGCGAGGCGTTCAGAGCGGGGCCCCGCTCAACGTCGGCACTGGGTGCTCGAGCCCTTCTACCGACTCTGTGCGCGCCAGCCAGTCCGACGAGCGCCGCGCCGCCAATACTCTGACTGACCTGCAAGATCGCAAGCGACTCGTCGCTCAATCTGGCCGACTCCAGAAAGCGAAGAAGTGTACTCGGTACCTTCGTTGCGGCGGAGGATCTGAAAGGATTGTGGGCGACAGTTCATATGGACGGCCCAGAGAGAGAGCTTCATGAATCAACGCTCGGGCCGAGCAGTTGAGCGGTTCGTTGAGCTTGTGGGCATGGGCATGCTCTTACTCGTGCTGATTCTGGTCATGTGGCTCTTCGGCATGTCGGGCGCATTCCTGTTGGACGATGTGCTTCACCACGCCCCTGGCTTGCAGGCCACACGGCCTGGCATCGAACTGGTTGTCGTCCCGCTCATCGCAATCGCGGCCGCACGATGGCGCTGGGGAGCGGACCGCATCTTGACACTGCGCTGGAGTGGCGCCGTGTACTTTCTCCCCGCACTGATGTGTGCGTCGTTGGTCGGGTTGATCACGTATCTCCTTTGGTCTTGGATGACGCCGTTGACCACCGTCGGCCCGAATGAGTTCGGCCTCGTGCGCTGGTTGGGAACCGCGCTGGCAGCGCTGTTCGTGGTGCTCTGGCTGCCGCTGTTTCCACGGATCACAGCGACTCTGGCGGGGATGATCGCCGGTCCGGCTCTCCTTGCCCTGGTTGGCTATTCGTTCTCGGGCTCATTCATGCAGATAGACAGCCCGAGCTCTGATGGACCGAGGAGTGCGGCAATTGGTACCAGCTTTCTGGCAACGCTGGTGTATCTGGTGGCTGCAATCTACTTGAACTTTCAGGCGTGGCGTAACCAAATGTTTCGCCCGGAACGGCAATCATTGAAGTATGCAGTTTGGAGCGGCACAGTCATGTTTGTGCTGGCCTTTCTGGGAGCGACCGGCGAGCACTAGCTGATTCCTTGGCACGCCCAGCGCGGACGATCGGCGCCAGCTGTCGGACCGTTTGTCGTGCATCGCCTGGAATCGAGATGCGCCAGCCGTCCGCGCGCAGTCCAGTTCAAGCTTCAGCTCCATCCTCAGGACACATGCAATCTGCACGTATGGATGCCCCGTTGAGCACACTGCCAACACAAGACTTGCGCAATGATGTGACACCACGACTGGTGAAGCGAGTGGAACGTCTATGAGCGACGCCAGCGACAGACGCTTGGGCCTCGGGGTGATTGCGGATGCAGGGGCCCAGGCCTGCCGCCGACGGCTGGTGTTGCGAGTCTCTCAGAGCTGGGCGCGGCTGCTCGCCGGCTCGGTCGGTTCGCTGACCCGCGCGATCACGCTGTCTGCGGCGGCGCTAATGGCGGCGCTACTCGTGGGTTGGGGTCCCGACGGCGGGATCGCCGACCTCGCGCCAGCTGAAGGCGAATGACCTCGCCACATCTGGTTGGCGGCGGTCAGGCGTCCAACGCATGAACGAAACGTAGGAAGGACACAGAGCAGAACAAGTGCAATCACTCAACGGAAGCGAGACAATATTCCCGACGGTACACCTCATCCGGCATGGCCAGGGCGGAGTACCCAAGGGCGGCGCGATCGAGGACGACGAACCGGATTCCTGCGGGTCGTGAGACGTGCGTAGAGTCACCTCCTACATGCCGTGCGGAGCTGCTTTCGCTCGTGTCGACCCTTCGCGCGGTGAACTCACAGGACTCCACACCGTGCTGATCGCAGGAACATGACACGAGCGCCAGGCAGCTTCCTCCTCATCGCTGTGGCGTCACTGATGGTTCTGGTTGCATGTTCGGGCGACAAGCCCGTACAGGAACGAGCGAGCGGAGCTCAAGCGCAGTCCGAGTCGAACAGTCGGCCAGGGGCCGAAGCACAGTCCAGGAGGCAACAGCCAGCTGTCAGCGAAGATCGACAGCAACTTCAGCAGTCCGAGTCAAACAGCCGGCCAGGGCCCGAAGCGGAGACGCACAGTGAGGGTCGTGCCCTGGCTGACAGCGATCCTCTCGACCAGGCGTTGGCTGCCCTATCGGAGTGGATCCTGAACCTGGACACGGCACTCTTCGAAGCCCAGGCCCGCATGGAACATGACGGCGCCGAAGCCGTCGTCAACACGCGGTTCGCGCTACAACGTTCGCCAGTCGCCATGTTGACCAGCATCGAACTGTCTGCGCTGTCCTCGTTCATCCAGCTCATCGAGGGTGACGAGGAGGAGCTCGTAGGCGAACCGACGCCAGGACTCATGCTCCGCGAGCTGAGCACGGCGGAGGGCGTGTTCATGGCGCTCTCGGGGCGCTTACTCGCGCCATTGCCGCAATCCCCCGCAGATGTTTCCGTCTTGGAAGGTCAGCCGTTGTTCCCTGGCTGGGCCGAGTGGCGCAGCGCCGGGGAGCCGCCCGGCGACGGCGACCTCCTGTTCTTCTTCCGAGCACTCACCGGCATCAGATCGCCCTTCGCCGCGGACGAGACCGGCTTCGTTGAGTTTGATGGGTTCGATAGAGTCTTCGGCTGCATCGAAGAGTTCGGCGGCACGGTGGTCGAAGAGCGGATGGAGGGAGAGCCAGTGTGGGTCCTGGAGTGCCTGGTCGACGAGAACATATCGTTGGCAAAGGCGGCCGCACTAATCACAGGATTCGATTCGGACTCCGCCGACGACGGCGATGGGGAACAACTGTTGTCATTGCGCTTTCGCCTCGTGATCAATCGGGACACCGGAGCCCCAGCGCTGGAAGAGTTCGTCTGGCAGTTCCGGGTACCAGATGAGCAGGATGACGTCACCCTGACCGGGACGCTCACGCTCAATGAATGGAATCAACCGGTTGAGTTGCCCGCTCCTGAACCGCTCGTTGATTCTTGGTGGGTCAACGCCGTGTACCAATGGGCGCAGCTTGCCATGGACCGCGGAGAAGAATCTTTCGGTATCTGGCGGACCGGTGAGGGAGGAGCGTACTATTTTGTTAGCAGTTGGGCGGCGGCGGCGGATGAACTGAGGGTGGATTACAGCGCCACACTGGTGATTGACGGTGAACGACGAGTCGTGTTTACGAGCGCTCGAAGCTCGCACTCGCAAGGCGCTTATGAATCCTGGTCGCACTTCGAGGACGGCTCGATATCGCGTCAGCTCTGGACCGAGGACGGGTTCTGGGTCAGCAGTGATGAGCAGGCCGGCAGCCCGGACTGGGTCATGTCTGCACCCGGGCTTCACGGATTGGGAACTTCCCTGGAGCAGTTTCTCTCCAGCGGGTCGCGGATCAATCTGGACAAGTTCAATCCGCGGTGTCCGCTCGACTGCAGGGTCCATACTATGCCTGCGCCCACTAGGTTCGGACCGAACACCTCGATGCTGAGCCTGTCCAGCGGACCACTGGAGACAGATGAATACACGTTAGAGCGGATGAGCGAATCGGTTCGCGAACTGATTTCAGGCCTGCTCGGCGTCGAGAGGCAGATTGACGAAATCCTGGATTTCAGGACGACGATTTACTACCGCGAATTCACGGGAGAGCCGCTGAGCCTGCTCACCGAAGTGGACTTCGTCACGGACGGCCTGCCTGCCAGCTTGATGATCACCGCGACGTACGAAGCCGACAGCGGCATCAAGTTTTCCGATCCGAGCCATGCGCGTTAGCCCACTGCCGAGCCGCCAACGTGTCGCGGTGCAACCAAACGAGCAGTCGGTAAGCAGCGCCTCCGAACAATTGCAAGTACTGCCATCCCTGTTGTGCCTATCGTCGATTCAAGGTGATCGGTTTTCACAACTTGCATGCAGCCAATCGATACGGACCGCGCAGGCTGCACAAGGCACCTCGGTTCTGAACAATAGGGCCTCTATAACGGTCATGCGCGATGCACAGGGAAACCAGTATTGATCGTCACTTCCAGTTGCGAGACCACCGAGACCATTGGGCGTTCGCCACTTGGACTGAGAGTCCAATGGTTGGACGATTGAGAATCAACCCGATTACCACGGTATCCGCGCAGCTCTGTCCGTCTCGCTCGACGGTCGGCAGAATCGTCCACGCCGACAGGCCCCAGATTCGTGCGTGTAGCGCGTGCATCCCGCCGCCCGGTTCCCACTGGACGGCGCTGCGGGCGCAGGTCCGATTGGGGAGTGTTCGGGCTTGCGCTCGGCGTACCGCTCTGCTGCGGCTGGCCAGGACCTAGTCAGGTCAGAAGACTGGTCTCAACGAGGCATGAAGGAACTACTCGCCCTGGACATCCGAAGAATGGACGACCGCGAACCAACCGATGAGCACCGGTTCGGCGCAGATCTGGCCGCTTCGCTCGACGGTCTCCAGCACCGTCCAGGCGGACTGACCGTTGATACGCACGGCGATAGCGCCGCCCTCGTCGGGCATCGGCAAGCAGACCTCAACCGGTTCCACCAGCTTGTTGTCCCGGCGCGAATTCCAGGGACCTCCGAGGCGCTCGATAGAGTTCGAGCCTCGTCCGTTGTGGTGGTAGACGTGCCAGAGCTTGACATGCAACAGCGCCGTGCCGCCCACCAACTCGTAGCGCTCTCCTGACGCGGTTGTCATGTACGTCCCGCCAGCCGGGCTGTGTCGAACCAGACTGGACTGTTCGTCAAGGCCAAAGACCTGCGTAGTCAGATAGGTGCCCCGCGAGTGCTGGCGCAGTTCTTGGCGCACGGAAGCGGCGATTTCGCTCACGTCGAGTGAGCCGGACGCGCCCGATGGCTTGTTGCCGCTGATTTCCGAGATCGAAGTAGGCAGCGCATGCGGCCCAACCTCGTCGTTGCTCAAAAGCGGACCGCGAGCCAGATTGGCCGGATCGGCCGACAGAGCGGTTGACCTGAGCCGCTGCAGAGATTGGTGTTGTAGCTTGGGCGCCACCTGACGACTGAAGCTGGGAAGCGCGTTGTCCGCCTGGTCACGGATTGGGTTCGTTGTGCCCTTTGTGTAGCGCAGCTTGACCACCTGGTTCTGCTTGACCGTCTGGGCGAGCGTGAACGTAATCTTGCCCATGCTGGGGTACCAACCAATGGCTTTCGCAGCCGGGTCGATCTTGACGCCGTCCACCGAGTAGCTCCAGTCAGTCGCGGCCACGCCACCCTTCAAGTTCGCCTCGCTGAGCTGAACTGTCATCATCTTGCCGCTGTCCTCGACGTCGGTGGTCTGGACAGTTGGCGGGGTAGTGTCCGGTTTCGCATAGCCGTTGATCGCGATCTTGAGGGCATTAGTTTGAGTGACAATCCCCCACTGAGTCGCGCCATAGAGCCGCGCGCGGCGTTTGTTCGCAATGCTCCAGGTCGCCAGCCCTATGGAATCCTCCGAGTCAGAAGACGTTGCCGCAATTGTGACGGCCGACTCAATATTGGGAATGTCGATTACCACCCAATAGGTGCTGCGATGGGCGAGATCGATCCCACCGGATGCCGTGAACTGCACGAGTCTTGCGGTACTGGGCAGGAACGTCGGGTTGGTGAGCGTGGCGAGCCGTCTGCCCGGCGCCCCGGTCGAGTCTTCGTGGATGGAAACCGAATAGTTGGGCGGACTGTTGGAGTTATCACTCATTCGCATGTCGACCCGGGTCAGCTTGTAACCGTAAGCATGGCTGCCGGTGCTAAACTCCTGCGCATAATCAGCGCCGAGCTGCACAGGAGAAGCCGTGCCTTGCGCCTGGCGGATGTTACTTACCAGCCTTGACGCACCCGTATCGTTGGTCACGATCCGACGGTGGATGGCGACTGCTTCCGTGTTGTCGTCGTCCTTGAGCGGATTGCGGGCCGGCTTGGCGTACCACAGGGTGACCGCCTGGCCCCTCTTCACGGTCGGCACCTTGAGCTTGACCTGCGTTCCGCTAATCGAGAGCTTGAGTGCGTGTTGACGCGCTGTGCTGCCATCGACCTTGATCCAGAACTTTCTAGGCGCCGTGCCTGAAGCCGTGTCCAAAGCCTTGTCATAGTCAAGTACCAGCGTGCCGCCGTTGATCGCCGCTCTCTTGAGGACTGGTCGCGTCTTCGCATACCCATTGATGATGATCTTCCACTTGTTGTTCAGCGAAGTCCATGCGCCACTGCTGCCGGGATTTCGAGACAGGGATTTGTTGGCAATGCCCCAGCCCGCTGCGCGGTTCGGATTCTCGCCGTCATCTTTCGTTGCCTTGAGGACCACCGTGTTGTGACTCGCGGACAGGTCCATGAGGATGTAGTACGTCGTATTGGGCTTTAGATCGAGACCACCGCCGGAGGCCGAGAAACTGTTGCTGATCCCCGCAGTCAGATTGGTGGGATTGTTCAAATCGCCCACCTTCGTGCTGCCCGGTCCGGACGTTCCCTCCGACATGACCTTCACGTTGTAGCTCGTGACAGATGTCGCCCCAATCTGGACGCCGATCTGGACGCTCGTCAGTTTGTAGCCGGCGCTGTTGCTGCCGGTCGTGAATGCTTGAGCGCGGTCCTTGTTGAAGCCAAAGACCCCGTTCACGTCCGCCTTGAGGTTGTTTCCTACCAGGGCGACGCTTGTCTGTGCCGTGGCGCTCCGGGAGAAGTCGGCCGCTAGCAGAGTAGTCAGGACCAGCAATGCGATCAGAGCACTGACGGCCAACAACCGTCGCCGATAGCTCGGAGCCGCGGTCAGGAGACCGCCGATCAGCTCGCAGACCGGTGAGCGAAGTGTGGGGCCAGGATACGTCATAGTGAAACTCCGTTTGTGGGCGGCCTGCCTGCCAAGCTCCGCACCGGTGCGCGCAACCATTTCACGTTTGATGTGTGGCTCGGGTGTGCGCGACTGATTATTTCCGTGCAAGAACAGTGAGTAACACTAAATTTGCAATCGGTATTGAGATATCGATATAGAGAGCAGATTATGACTGAACCGTAAGTAGCATCGGACCCCCAATCTCAGCCCATTCGGTGTGCGCATCAGTAAACGGTCCGACATGAAAGATGTCGTGGGAGATCGCCAGCAAACGCAAAACCAATTGGATCTGGTTCTGATTGCGGAGGGTGCACTCCCGACTCCAACCGGTCGCCACCTATCGGCCAAGTCCAAGCGATAGTCCAGACAGAGAGATGGGTGTTTCGCCAGGATGTGGGGATGGAACGTGCTCATGGGCAGCATCGTGAGCGCGGTTAGCGAAAGATGATGAGCTCTTGGGCGGGCAATATCGCGAAGTCAGGGAGTGCAGGCACTCCTGCTGAACGGCTCGCGCCATCCGCTCCAGTACGTCCGCCTTGGCCCAGCAGTTGAGCCGCATGTAAATCGCGTGCCAGTCGCCGAACTCGCTCGGCAATCCGGGCCAGGTGCAGGCCGGTGCAGGCCGGTGCAGGCCAGGTGCAGGCCAGGTGCAACCCTGGTAGTAGGAGTAGGGCCAGGCGTCGAGCACCTGACGATGGGCAATCTTGGCGTGGTTGACACGCGCCGGCAGCAACGGCTCGATCCGCGCGTACTACTCGTCGCTGAGCTTCGCCTAATGGCGCATCTGGTCGCCTGGACCGCTACCGCTCCTGCTCAGCCACTACTACGCCTCAATCTGAACAGGCTCTAGTCCCGACCTGACTTTCTGGTTCGCCACAATCGCGTGTGCCTCCGTACCGATCATGGACCAGTTGAATGGCAGCGAACAGTCTCGACAACAGGTCCTCAACCTGAGCGTTGGCGCCGTTGATGCGGCGAGCGAGGGGTTGGGCCACAACTCGACTGTCACGATCCATTAGCCACTCGCGTACCGGGACGCAGCTCAATCCCGCGCTACCGCTGCGTCAAGACGCACATACGCTGGGCGGATTGTCACCTTGCTGCGATGCGAAGCAAGGCCGCGTCGGCCATCAGCGCACTCCTTGTTCCTTCTCACCGTATGCCCCTAGGCCCGCTGTCACTCCCGATACCCACGGCCAACACCGACAGAACAGTCGTCCGCATACAATCAATCGCGCCCAATCGACAACCCGCACCCGAGAGCGAACGACATGACCAAGCACCAACCCGCCGCACAGATCCGCCCCCCAATCCTCCACATTCGTCCACGCTCGCGCAAGACCGCCCAGGATCGCCCACAATCGACCAAAATCGTACAGAATCGAACATCGAAACCTGAAAAAACCTGAAAAAGCTGAAGCCCTTCAGCCACACGATCCACAGCAATACGCTGGAGATCGTCGGCACCATTCGCTTTTTCCAGCCAGGAGAACAAGTTGGCCAACCACCCACCAGCCCGTAGCACCCCACGCCGCCGACCAGACCCTTCGTTCTGCACCGGGGCCGGATGGTCGAGCATGGCCCGCATCGGCGGCCGCCCTGATCCATTCAATAATGACCACTGCCGTTATCTCACGCGCTCGAGCGTCGTCGGCCAGTTAGGGCCCGGATGCCAGCAGGCGCGTATAGTGAAAATAATTCTGCGGGGCGTCCGATGACATTGACAACTGAACCTGAATCCTCCGTAACGGTCCAATCCCTGAGTCTGCCGGAAGAGTTGCTGTTGGCGCTGCTCAACGAAGAGAGCGGCTACTTCCACCAGGTGCCGGGTTGGAACCTCAATTGCGCCATGGCCGGCGCCGCATTGGCTGAACTGTCGTTGATCGGCCGCATCGACACCGACCTGGAGTCATTGATCCTCCTCGATGCGACCGAAACCGGTCACCCGCTGTTGGATCCAATCCTGCGAGAGATTGCCGCCGAAACAGATTCCCACTCTGCCCGTTACTGGGTCGAGCGGCTTGCTCAGCAATCCGAAGAGGTGATCTCGCAGGCGCTGACCTCGCTGGTTCGGCGAGAGATTCTCGACCTCCACCCGGGCGAGTTCTATACATTCACCAAGCACTACCGACGGGGCGAATCGACGCAGGAATACTCAGCGGGAGAATTCGTTCAGGCACGCTTGACCAGGATCATCTTCGCCGACGAAATTCCAGATCCGCGTGACGCGGTCATTGTCGCCCTGGTCAACGCCTGCGACGTGTTCCATCTGATGTATCAGATCGATGACGAGCTTGAACAGCGCATCGAGCTGGTCTGCAAGATGGACCTGATCGGACGCGCAATTGGCGATGCCGTGAGCGAGAGTATCGCCGCACCGATACTCCAGCGCACCCCGCTGACCAAGCCAATCCCCCGCGTTCCGTTGCGTAAGATGTTGCTCAATCGTCACCTCCGCGCAGGTCGGTTGCCGGCCTTCTTCGCCTCTCTCGCCGAGGAGTACGGTCCGGTCTACAAAGTACCGCGCCCCTTCCAGGACCCACTCATCGTCCTCGCCGGGATGCAGATGAATAGGTGGGTGCATCGCCAGGGAAGGCTGTACCTCAGGTCCTCCGATTACTTCCAGGGCGTCAACGAGGTCTACGGCTCGGCGCGATCGATCCACTCGATGGATGGCGCCGATCACTTTCGCTACCGCAAGGCGATCCAACCCGCCTACGCACGCTCGACACTGGTCAACCGTCTCGATGAGACCTACGCCAATGCCCGAACACACATGTCGAACTGGCGAATCGGGGACGCGATCCCGGCCCAACGGATGTTGCGACCGCTGATGAATGCGCAGGTGTCGCCCCTGTTGACCAGCACCCACACCCAGGACTTGATTGACGATGTGCTGAAACACAAGATGCGTGTGTTGAACGTTGCCCTGGCCAACATGCTGCCGAACTTCATGCTCCGCACACCTAAGGCCAAGCGCCGCGCCAAGGTCACGGACCGCCTCGTGGACCGCATCCTGCAAGCGCATACTCCGGGTCAGCGGCTGGGCAAGCCGCGCGACGTGGTCGACAACTACCTGAGCCTGCACGCATCCGATCCTCAGTTCCTTCCGCAGACTGACCTGGGCGTTCCGATGGGCACGATGCTGATGGCCAGCATGTATATGGGCGATCAACTTGGCTTTGCCCTCTATTGGTTGGTCTCGAACCCGGATCTGTACGAACGGGTAACCGCCGAAGCGGATGCCTTGTTCGCCGATGGCGATCCGACCGATGATGACCTCAACCTGGACAGCATCGACGTGACGCACCGCGTGCTGATGGAGGCACTGCGCATGAGCCCCATCGTCCCGATGGCAATGCGCACTGTCATGAATTCGGTCGTCGTCGAAGGCTACCAATTGCCGGTTGGTGCATCAGTCTACATTGCCAACACGGCCCCGCATTACATGGAAGAGGTCTTCCCCGATCCCTGGACCTTCGACATCGACCGCTACGCAGCTCCGCGAAATGAACACGTGGGCGAGGGCTACTCGCCCTACGGCCTGGGCACGCACTCCTGTCTCGGCTTCCGCTGGTCCGAGCTACATCTGGCGCTAAACATGCTGATGCTGGTTCACTATTTCAAGATCGATTTCGCTCGACCGTACAAAGAGCTGCCAATGGATCCGTACCCTTCGCAGTCGCCCAGCAACAAGCTGAAGTTCCGCCTTGCCGAGCAACGGCACGAACTCCCCGTCTGAAGTCGGCACCGGCACCGGCACGTCTACGTCTCCGCCTACGCTGAGCCTTGTCTCACTGATAGGAACGATTCGAGAGTCCTTCGAGGCAACCCCACCCGGTCCAGGGGATACGAGGGCGAGACGCGTGTCGATCGCATCGGGCAGGTTGTAGATGTAGAGCTTCTTGTCTTGCTCATCAACGACGTAGACGACCTCGCCGTCCGACCAGATCCCACAAGGATCGCGGTTGCGCTCGTGCAGCTCGGTGAGGAAGAGGAGGAAGTCGTGAGAGGAGTGGCGCGAGCGCGCTTCTTCGTGGTCGGCGACCGGTCCGGCGACTCCAGCCGGACCTTCAACTACGCCGGCAGCAGCGGCACCGACATGTGGCAGCTTGCGAACCAAGTCCGCAAGGCTGACGCCGCCTACGACGGCATCAGCATCAAACGCGCCAGCACCGATGGAGTCTGGGACCATGTCCAGACGCTCAATGGTGGAAGCGTCGACAGCGACTTCGATGAGTTTCCGGCCGATCCGTCACAGACCGTCTATGGCGGTGTCCTGGCGGCCGGGTTGAACGTTACCTCCGAGCCTGACAACGACGACTGATACGAAACGGATGAGACGTTCACGTTTGAGATCGTGTTCGATGACCTAGCAGGCTGCTGAAAAATGAATGTGTGAGATCATGAAGGAGGTACGGAGCCGATAGATGAGGGAGCTTGGCGATGCGTGGCGAGAGTGAGCGGCAGGCGGCGATGATGTTGGGCTTGACGCCGGACGGC
>MKWU01000225.1_pt1 | contig 106535 bp, 100 predicted proteins | sample 809101 | NCBI WGS metagenome assembly MKWU01 (sample SAMN05860141, study PRJNA318959) | sponge metagenome | host: Aplysina aerophoba | place: Slovenia: Piran, Adriatic Sea, Gulf of Piran | collected 2013-05-07
GGAAGACCTCCAGCCACTCGTCCTGTTCGACCCAGTTGTCCTTCCGGATATCGAATGTGAACTCCATGTCGTTGCTGCCGCTGGTGAACTTCATGTGGCGGGCGTACAGCCCTTCGGCAGCCCAGTCGATGTCCCAGTTGGCGGTTCTGCCATTCGGAGCGTAGTCTTGGAGGCAGGTGTAGTTCGACCCGTGACCAGAGGCTTGTCCTCTGTGACAGTCGGGATTCGGAAGATGCCATATGATATTTCCGCTTGTGCTCGGTGCCGGCGCGATATCGAGCTTGACAGTAAGACGTTTTATGCCTAGCTCGTGGACATTATGGATAACAGGCTTTTGGCCTTGGAAATTAAGCGTGTCGCCCTCGCTCACCCGCATCTCGGTGTGCAGGAACCGAATCGTGGGCGTAGTATCGGCGGCGGTCACCGTCACAGTCACAGAGGGTACCGAGATCCCGTTGTAGTTCGTGTCGCTTGATGTAACACTATGCGTGATCGTGATGGCGCCACTCGTGACAGCTTTCCCTTTGAGGCAGAAATTCAGACCGTTTTCCCACTTACCTAGGCCCGGTTCTGTCACCGCTTCTATTTCCAAAAAATCAAAATAGTCGGAGGGGGTGGGGTTGGAAACTGAAGGAGTTGCAGTTGCAGGAATGGTGAGATTGGCAGTTGGTCTAGTGGAAGGCGCAACCAGATAGCACGCCCTTGAGCCGACGGGAATGGTCAAAGAACGCGGTGAGACTGTTAATGCCGCATTCTGTGCCGCGACGGGCTCATCGTGAACGAGGACGAACGTGAGCAGGCAGGCAACCAGAGACACCGCGGCCAAGGGTAGCCGCAGAGAGTTGAGCGGGGGAAACGCGCGCGGCAAGGTTATAGCACCCCTCTTGCAGTTTCCCAATTTTTCGGGGGGGATATTCTAACACTTACACACCCTCGATTTCAAGTTAATTCCTCTGATAACTGAATAGGTAGTATAAACCAACGGACGTAAGTTTGCAGACTGCAAAAAAATCCGAAAGGATGGGCTGTTGGCGTGCTTTGCTTTGCTCTGGATACCCGCGTGCGGGGGTATGACGGGCTGTTCGTCATTCCGGCGAAAGCCGGAATCCAGAGGGGCGCGGCGGGGAGGGGCACACTAGGCAACAACCCCCTCCCACAACAACCCATCCTTCCTATCCTTCCCCATCCTTCGCATCCTAGTTCAAAGAGCGGGTGGTTGTGCACAACACCCGAAGTGGAGGGGTTTTTGTTCTAAGTGCTGAGTATGCCGGTGATTTCGCCTGTTTCGTCGTTGAGGTCGATGTCCCACGCGTTCGGGTTTGAAGGTAGGCCCGGCAAGGTGATGATGTTGCCAGCCAAGGTTACGATCTGTTTCGCGCCGGCCAGGACTCGCAACTCGCGGATCGGGATCGTGTGGCCGCGGGGCACGTTAAGCAGTCTTGGATTTGCCGAAACGGAAAGGTGCGTCTTAGCCATGCAGATCGGGAAGTCCCAGCCGTTCGACTCGAAACGGCGTGCGGTTGTCTTGGTTAGCGGTCCCCATTCGACACCGTCCGCATTGAACAGTTTCTCGGAGATCCTCTCAACTTTATCGATGGTTGACAAATTGTCCTCGTAGAGCAGATTGACGTCCGCAACACCGGAGTGAGCTGCGTCCCAGACCGCTTCGGCTAGGTCAGTCATGCCAGCACCGCCTTCGGCGAACCCACGTGCCTCCGCCACACCTACTGCGCCGGCCTCGATCGCAGCGTTCTTGGCGGCCGCGATCTCCTCGGCGGTATCTGACGGAAATTGATTGATTGCTACTACCGCAGGCAGACCGTACATCTTGACGATACGGATCGCGTTCGCCAGGTTCTGAGCGCCGACTTTCACGGCGTCTACATTCGACGATTCGAGCGCGTCTCGTTTCACGCCACCGTGCCATTTGAGTCCGCGAATCGTTGCGACGACGACCGCGGCGGAAGGCTCTGGACCGCCTTGCCGGACTTTGATATCCATGAATTTTTGGAAACCGAGATCGGCACCGAATCCAGCCTCGGTAATCGTGATATCAGCGGTATTGACGGCGAGAATATCCGCAAGGATTGAACTGCAACCGTGCGCGATGTTGCCGAACGGTCCCATATGAACGATCGCCGGTTGTCCTTCCAGTGTCTGGGCGAGGTTCGGCTTAACGGCGTCTCGCAACAGGGCCATCATCGAGCCGATGCCGCCGATTTCGCGAGCGGTCACCGGTTTTCGGTCCGTCGTCCATCCAACGACGATGTTACCGATACGTTCACGAAGGTCAGCGTAGCCGTTCGTCAATGCCAGTATCGCCATGATCTCGGACGCGGCGTTGATATCGAAACCTGCCTCGCGCATTGGGGCATTTAGTCGACCACCGACGCCGGTAACTACCTGGCGTAGCGCGCGGTCTTCAGCATCCGTAACCCGACGCCACGCGACGCCGTCGGGTTGAAGTCCGGGTATCGCGCCTCGGTACACCGCGTTGTCGGTCATCGCGGCGAGAAGGTTGTGAGCAGACTCCATGGCGTGGAAATCGCCGGTGAAATGCAGGTTGATTTCGTTCGCTGGTTGAACGGTCGATTTGCCGCCGCCCGTGCCACCACCTTTGTGGCCAAAGACCGGGCCCAATGATGGTTGCCGGATCGTCAGTGCGACGTTCTTGCCGATTTTTGATAGCCCTTGCGTCAAGCCAACCGCGGTTGTGGATTTGCCTTCACCGGCGGGTGTAGGTGTGATGGCGGTGACGACTACCAACTTGCCCGGTGTTTCGCGGTTCGGAAACGATTGAAGCGGGATTTTGGCTTTGTCGTTTCCGTAGGTTTCGATATCTGCCGGGGAGAAACCGAGGTCTTGGGCGACATCGGAGATTGGGCGCAGGGGCATGTGGTTCGGATCCTGTCTATTCAAGTACTTGGGGCGACCGCGGAAGATTCGCCGCCTTGCCGGTCGCCGCCGTATCTGGGGTAGATAGCGTGAGTTGTGAGTGGTTGCAGATTCTGGCTCTATTCGTTCACTAATACATCGATCGTGGTACCGAGGGCACTGGCGATTCGGGTCAAGGCCGAAGTGGAGCCTGGTTTTCGTCGACGTTCTATCTCGGAGAGATAGCCAACTGCGATTCCGGTTCTCTCCGACAGTTCACGTAAAGTGATGCCTCGGTGGTCCCGAAACGCTAGTACTGGACTTTTCCCACTAATAATGTCAAGAGCGACTTCGTGGGGAATGCGAACGCCGTCGTCTGCGTCTAAAGCCGCCAGCATGTCTTCGAGTTCACTATTGCGCTCGATTAGGGCGTCGTACTCCTTGCGGGGCAGAGTTATCGTCTCTTCGCTAGTCATAAGCTTCCCTTCTGTGTCGAATCCTTAGGACTATCATGATTGGGGATTCGTTATGTTCAGTATTGAAGATGACACGATAGTTGCCAACCCTTAACCGCTTGTAATCGCTCCCCGTAAGTGCACTCACCTGTCTGGCAAGCGAGGCCGGGTCTTCGGCATACTGCTCGATCTTGGCAACGATCCGCTCTCTATCCCGTGGGGTGAGGCGACGCATATCCTTGATAGCCTTGGCTCCCCATTCGATTTGCATTCCTTCATATACCCTCTATTTTCTCAATTAGCGAACGAAGCGTCAAGGGTAAAAGCCTGAAGATGCAATCAGCGCAAAACATCACTCCGTCACGCATCATGCTCTGCTTCACTGCTTGATTAGTTTAACCAAACAGTGTTTATCACCATTGATCGCAGCCTTCGGCAACGCCCAATCTGCCGGTGTCGGTGTCGGGTTTGTTGTCGCCTGCAACTTCCTGAGAATCGATGTCGACGTAGAAGACCAGTTTTTCGGGTCCGATGATCCGATCCTCGTTGCGCTGATAGGTTATTTTGATGCGCCCGTCGGGTTGCATGTCGCTCATCGAAGTTTCCCACAGGTAGTCGTCCTCGATCCACGTTTCGCAAGTAGCTCCGAAGAAGCCCCACGGCTTGTCGGACATGTATGCGAAGACCAACCGGTGAGCCAAAAGGGCAATGTCAGCGGATACTTTTGCGATGGGTGTAACAGTGGATTCAGCGCCGTCGTCTGTTCTATTCGAGGGTTCGGTTTGGCAAGCAAACGCGGTCATAGAGACTAGAATTGCGAACGCTACGGCGGGGAGTAGTCTCAGCGGGACCATGGTTTGATGTCGGCTACTGGGTCGGGATGGTCAAGGTCTTTAGGAAGGCAATCAATGCGTCTTTTTCTTCTTGGGGGAGGCCGATGAAGCGATTCCGAGCGCCGTTCGCTGATCCACCGTGGGCCACGATAGCGTCGGAGATCAGCGTCGCGCGTCCGTGATGCAGGAACGGCGGTTCGGAGGCGAAACCCCACAACCTTCGAGTCATCCATTGCTCCGTTGGTACGCCCCCTTGGATAATCTCCTCGTTGTCCAGAACTCCATCTTCACCCATGTCGTGACGACGGAGATCAGAGAAAACCGGTATCAAATAATGTCCGTTCTCATCTTTTCGGAGTTCGCTCGCTAAGTCGCTGAGATCGATCTCCAAAACAGCATCGGTCGCTTCAGGTCGCAGGTCTTTGCCGATGTTGAATTCATTTGGTTCCGTGAAGACCAGAGATTCGAGCGGGAGCTCCGGTATGTGGCATAAGGCGCATCCGATATCAGTGAATTTCTGTCGGCCTAACTCGACGATTGCTCGTTGATCGGGGTCTTCAGGCGTTTCAGGGACCGGAGCCGGAAGGGAAACCAAGAATGCCACGAGCGCGGTAGCATCCCCCGGCGTCATCTCGTTGACCACTCCATCGCCGTCTCGGTCGATGAAAGAGCCGACGCGCTCGTAATTCTCGATACCGTGGTGGTGCAACATGGCATCGTTGTTGAACTCGCGCAAACTCCTAAACACACCTTTTTGGCTGAACGGTCTGACGATGAGATCGCCGTCTACGCCTTCGACTTCGCTCGTGTATACGAAGCCGTTAGGGTGGGCGGTGATAGCACCGAAGTCGATGCCCTTTGCGCTGATTTCACGGCGCACGGGCCAGCCAGACTTCTTGGCTTCGGCGATTGTCGCTTCTTCCTGAGCGAGCAACTCACGCGTGATCTCGCGCGCAAGAAGCTCGACGAAACCGGAGCCGAACATTCCGACGGTATTGCGCTCGTTGCCTACGTTTTGCAGAGTCAGGGGGTCCTCATCCTCCTGTTCGTACTGCAGTCGATCCTCCAGATCGTCGCGGAAATCAAACTCCATCTGATCGTTGAAATCGACGAACTCGAACCGTTGTCCAAGGACGAACACGTTTGCAACGTTGTCGCCGCCGCCGCCGATGACCGGCAAGTTGTGACAACCGCTGCAGGCGTTGGAGTCCGGTCCTGAAATGCGGTTGAAGCTCTCGAAGCCTTCTCGCCGGTCTCGGAATCTCGAGTCGCCGGTTCGTGTGGGTCGTCCAGCACCGTCAAGCGCATTGAAGGACGCGGTGAACAGCGTCTCCCCATGTTCGATCAGTTCTTCGAGCGTATATTTGCCGGCTTCAATACCGGATTGGCTGAAATGCACTTGTACGGCGGGTGCATCACCGATCCACTCCTTGCCAACATATTCGCACTCGAAGCGAACATTTTCTAAGGCTTCGTATCCCTCGACATGTTGTTCCATGTGTTCGTAGGTGTCGAGGTAGTTGAGCACTTGCAAGGTCGGATAGTCATAGTATCCGCCCGCGAGAATCTCCTTCAGCGCCAAGATGAAGCGTTCCGTAGCATCGACCAACTCGCCACGCACAGAATCGAGTTCAGATTCAAGCAATTCGATGTGCGCTTCGATATCTTCGACCGAAAGCTCCTCGCGCAGCATCCCGTCACTGATGTCGTCGACGCGATCGCAAACCTTCACCGAGTAGTCGGTGTCGTCTTCCAGCGCGTGCGAAGCGCAAGCGACTCCCCACGTCAACGCAAAGAGGATCAGGAATGCAACTGCAATCTTTGCAAATTGATGGTGCGGGGTTTGTTCAGATCCCCGCCTCGCGGTCGATCTCGGATTGATATTCGGCAACGGAACCGTCCATAATGTCGACGAGCGAAACCGGTTGTCCGGAGTTGCCAGATTCTAGTATTCCATAGGAAACTGCTAAGGCTTTCATCCCAACCTCGGCATCGACTTCGACTTTTCTACAGTTCGATTCTATTGCCGATGCCAACTCCTTCATTTCGATCGCCACCAAAATGCGGTCAATGGCCTCAAAACCAACCTCATAAGAACCCATTCTCCTAGATCCACCGAAGAACGTCGCCGTTACTTCATCGAGTTCCCAATCGGGCACCAATTCAAGCATCTGCTGTTGGCTGAGCGGCTCTTGCGCAGATTCTAGGTAGATGCTTGGGGGTACGCCGGTACGGGTCGGCGGCATCTGCATAGTGCCCGCGCTACCGTGAATGGTGTTGATGCCCGCTCCGTAACCGATCGAGGCATTGGTGATCGTAAGTTGACCAATCGCGCCTGAAGCGAACCTCAGGATCCCGATCGCAGTGTCTTCTTGGTCGATCTCAACCGTCTCCTGATTGGCGAAAGCGTCTTCGACGCGATGCGAGTAGAACTGTGCGATTTGACCTGTCATCCCCTCCCGTGTTCGGACAGGAGCGAATAGCCCGGTATCCGCCGACAACGACTCGATATCTCCTAGGAAGTAGATGAGTAGATCAGCCTCGTGTACGCCCTGCTCGATGATGACGCTTCCGGCGCGCGACTTCAGCGCCCGCCACCCGGTATCGTGCATGAGACCAGAACCGCCACCTAGCGACACCTTCATTGCGAAGCCTGGCTCGCCGATCGCGCCTGCGTCGAGCAGCGCCTTGGCGAGTCGATTCATGGGATCGCGACGATACTGCTCGCCGATCGAGAGCACCAAACCCTTTTCCTCAGCGGCGTCTCGCATGAGTCGGCACGCCTTCATCGTTAGGGCCATCGGTTTCTCGGTCAGGATGTGAACTCCGGCGTCGAATGCCTGCAATGCGAAGGTGTGATGCATTCGCGTGTCCGTCACGATATCGACCGCATGGACGCCAGACGCGAGCATGGCTTCATAATCCGTAAATACTTGCGGGCGATGTCCGGTCGCATCCTCGACCGCCGATGCGACACCGTTAGCCGCCGCTTCGTGCCGATCGCACACCGCGGACAACGTGAAGGAATCGAAATGCTTCCGCATCTCGATATAACCGTGCGCATGACGCATGCCCATACCACCGCATCCAACCAATCCCAAGTTCAGACTCAATCTATGTTTCCTTTCAACGACAATTCCAACGTCAATCGGGGACCGGCTATCTCAACGCTACCGAGCCGTCATCCCGCAACGCGCCCCCGATTGGTCCGAAAGTGTACGGGTGCTTGGCGATACCGTCTTCATCGAGTTCGACGCCGATGCCCGGGACCTCGGGGATTTGAAGCCAGCCCGAATCCAGTTTGATGATCTCTTTGACGACATCCGAGTACGGTGAGTTTTCTTCGTAAACATGCTCCTGCACCTCGTAGTTCGGAACGCATGCACCAAGCTGCACGTGTGCCGCCGTTGCCACTGGGCCGGATGGAACCGCGTGAGGAATGATGCCTTGATGGTGCGACTCTGCGATCGCGCAGATCTTCTTGCAGTGCGTGAAGCCCCCGGCGACACCTATGTCTGGCCGGACATGATGCACACCCGCCGCCTCGATGTATTCCCGAAACTCCCAGATGGTGAGGTTGCGTTCCCCGGCGGCCATCGGGATGCGAGTCTTCTCGGACACTTCGCCGAATGAGAGTATGGAATCGGGTGCGACCGGGTCCTCGAAGAAATACGGCCTGAATTTCTCGATCTCTTGCGCCAACACGATGGCCTCGCCCGGAATCATGTTGCGGTGAATCTCAATGCCCACGTCCATGTCCCATCCGACTGCATCTCGTACGGCTGCCGTGCGGTCGACGAGGTCTTGAATACGTTCACTGTGGCGCATCGGCGCGTGTTCGTGCTGATACAAGAGGCACTTGACCGCGGTGAAGCCGTCGGCCTTGGCGGCGGCGGCGGCGTTGGCCACCTCTTCCAGTGTTCCAGTGGGTAGCACCAGCATTGCTCGAACTGCGTCGCGTGCCTTGCCACCAAGCAACTGCCACACGGGTGCTTCGAAATACTTGCCTTTGATGTCCCACAAGGCCTGATCGATGGCGCTGATACCACCTCCGATCGCACCTCCGCGCATCGACTTGGCACGATACATGTAGTTCCAGTGGTGTTCGGCTCTCAGCGGGTCTTGACCGATGAGGTACGGCTCGAACGATAGGGCGACGTTTTCGGCGGCGCCCGGCCAACCAAAAAACGTGGATTCTCCGATGCCTTGGATACCGTTGTCGGTCGTGATGCGAACCATCATCCAGTTGACTGCGACGAAGGTCTCTAGTTTTTCGATCTTGATATTCGCCACTGGATATCCGTTTCTGATTGTCCGTTGCGGGTTAGGGTTGCTGCGGCAATTATATGCACCTGATATACGCTATTCGGTTGTGAATGTTCAGGGTATCTCCGTCCGGAAAAGCCGCGGCGAATTGATCTTTCTCATCATTGCTTCATTGAGCGCGCTTCTGGCTGTCACGGTCATCTCCGCCGCCCCCCTTTATTTCGAATCCATCGAACAACTCGGGTTGCGCAGAACTCTCGATCGTTTCAATCCGTCGCAGATGGGCGCGTGGGTGCATGTCCGCGAGTTGACGTTCAACTCTGCGGCGATCAGATCGACCGAGGAGACGGCCGATCAGATCGGTACACAACTCGGCACGGCAGTTCGCGACACCTCGACGTTCGTGCGCTCCGGGTCGCTGAATCTCAGCCAGATCAACGATCGTTTTGGACCGCCGGGATCGGTTCTTGTCTACCAATCATTCCATGGTCGAACAGTTCCGGTTTCGCTGGTATCGGGGGCATTCCCATCGGAGACCAACTCCAACGGCGAACTCGAGATTGCCGTCCTCGAAAAAGTCGCCAACCAATTTGGCATCAATGTTGGCGACGTGTTGCGGCTTACGGTTCCACCCACAAATATCGTGCACAGCACCCCTCGTGTAACCGGCATATACCGCATTGACGATCCGGACCATGAGGTTTGGCAAGGACTATCGTCCACGTTGTTCGATCCAGAACAAGGGCCGACGGGCGGAAGGCCCGCGATCATCGCGTATACGTCGAACGGGATGATGGAGCGTGTCGCGAATCGAGGCATCGCGGACATTGGGCAACTCTGGAAGATGTTTTACGTCGACCCGGATGAGTTAGAGCGAATCGGCGCAAGCGACTATCTTGATGCTATCGACCGTTTCCGGACCGACGCAGCTAAACTGCTTCCCTCGTCGTCATCATTCTCGGGTCTCGAATCGGCCTTGCGCACCCTTCAACGACAGTTGACGTTTACGAACACTACTACCATGATCAGCGGCGCGTTGTTCGCGGCCTTTGCGATCTTCATATTGGCGCTCAACACGAGCATTATCTCGCGTCGATGGATATCAGAGGACTTGATGCTCAAGGTTCGCGGTGCCGACCGGAACCAACTCTTAACCGCGATCGCTTTTTACGCGCTCGTGCTGCTTCTTATCCCGGCGATCGTTGGGCCATTGCTCGCGTCGATTATCGTGCCCGTGCTCGGTCGATTGGGGTCTTTTCAAGACCTGACAGGAGGTCAGCTATTCCCGTATCGGTTCCTTCCCGAACAATTGCTGTGGTCCGCAGTCATAGTTTGTACGTTGCTTTTGATTTATGTCGGTCCGGCGGTGTTCGCGCGCCCCGGCAACATCGTGCGGAACCTGACGCGGCGCGGCGACTCGCAGTCGCCTTGGTTCTGGCGCGCGAATCTTGACTTCGGGATAGTCATCGCCGCGTCCGCGGTGATATTCGAACTGAACGGGCGAGGATCGCTGTTCGTCCAACGCGCCGATGGTCTGACCGATCTCAATGTGCTCGCAACTTCGCTACCTATCGTCGCAGCCATTGCCGCCGCATTGATCGCATTGCGTCTGTTCCGTTTCACGGGCGTCGTCTTCGAACGGCTCGCCCGCCTGAACATTCACTCCATGTTGACGCTCGCTCTCAAAGTCTTCTCACGTTCCGCCATGCGCCATGCGATTCTTATGCTGCTCGCCGCCGGAACGATGATTGTCGTCATTAACGCAAATGGACTTTCCACAACACTCGGCAAGAATGCGCGGGAACGCATCGAGTTCGTTACCGCTTCCGACGTGCGAATCTCGGGCGTCGACGGCTTCAAGGGTTCAGACAACGTCGTCGTCTCCGAGATTGCCAACTTGGATTGGGTAGTAGCGCATACGTGGGCGACCCGTGGGGAGACTCGAACCGGGGCCGGCGAGTCGGCTTCAAGCTTTACGATGCTGTCCTTGAGACCAGACGAGTTTGCTGAGATCGCCGATTTTCGATCCGACTTCGCTGAGCAACCGATAAACGAGTTGATGACTGGAATATCCGAATTCACGCCGACCGAATCCTTACCGGTACCTGACGACGTCGTCACCTTCCGTGGGTCGGTCCGATTGCAGCGGACGAGCAAAGGCAGGGTTGATATCTGGGCTCGTTTGATGGATGGGGAAGGTACTACCCACACAGTCCGCTTGGCTCCAACCGACGGCACCCAGACCGAAGATTCCTGGCAAATGGTTGAAGGCGTAATCCGGCCTGGCCTAGTCCGTCCATTGCGAATTTTGGCGGTGGAGATCTACGAACCTCCAACCTCCCCGATCGGCAGTGCCGCAACATTGACCATCGACTCCCTATACGCGGTCGACGATGCAGGTCAGACCGAACCGATTGCCGAATTCTCCGAGGTCAACCATTGGCACCCGATCGCAACATCGGTCGACGACGATATCGAAATCAGTGTTGTGACCGACGGCACAGCTGAAAGCCGAGATGGTCGGTCGCTACGGCTCATGATGGGACGCGGGACGGACGACGGCGTTCGTGGCGTCTATTATTCCGAATCAGGGCCAATCACGGTCCCGATTCTTGTCAATCCAGTTCTTTTGAACGACACAGGCCTGTCTGTTGGCGACCGGTTCACTGGAAAAGCCTATGGACGATTTGTGCCTTTCGAAATCCGTGGGGTATTCGATCTATTCCCGACGATGAATGATCAAGATCAGCCCTTCGCCGTTGCGAACGTTGATGCGCTTCTCTCATACTTGACCCCGGTCAGCGAACCGTTCCTCTCAAATTCTGCCGAACTTTTCCTGAGGGTCGACGGCGAACCGATGCATAGCGATCGAATTTCGAGGATCAAAAGTATCGAGCCATCTTTGCGCGTTTCGGACCGCGATGCGCTGGAGGCAGAATCGGTTACGCGACTCGGTGATGCCGCCGGTTGGCGGATCGTAGGTGGCCTGATCTCTGGTTCCGCCATCATAATCGCCCTCGTAACATCGTTGGCAGTCACGCTCCACAACCGGGATTTGACGCGATTGGACAACGCTCTAGTCGAATCGCTTGGCGGCAGTCGGGTTGGCGTAGTTATGGAGACCGCGATGCGTACACTCATCTCTTTGGGCCTTGGCTACGCACTTGGCGCGATAGGTGGGGTCTACGGTGTCACGTTCATCGCCGACCGAATGACTCGGACTTCGACGGGTGAAGCCGCTTTGCCGCCGATGTTGCTGCAAATTGATTGGCTGCCGGTGATCGCGGTAGCGATCCTATTGGCATGCGTGGCACTTGCACCGGCGGTGTGGACTGGTATGAAACCTAATGACACCGTCGCTGTCAGAATTCGGACGTCACAAGTGTCGTGAACCAGCAGCTCGGTTCATCACGTCGCGCGGCGATCGCCGCGTTACCTAGATTAGTGCTGAGGCGCGCCTTTTCGGAAAAATCCTTCATCGGTCTGCGGCTGGTGGGATTAACCATCGCCATCGCCGTATCAGCCGGGGTATTCATTTACCTTGACGCGCTGGGGCAATCCGCGCTGTCACAAAACCTCGACGGACACCGCCAAGACGACTTGAATGTCTCGATCCGTGCCCGGCTCGATTCGATCTCGCAAGCCGCGCACCAAGAGTTGACGGAAAACGTCGCTAACACCCGCACGCGTGAGTTGGGCACAATCCTTGGTCGGCCGATTATGGCCGCTAAATCTGTGACGCTCACTTTTGACGAGGCGTTGATCCCTTGGAAGAACGCCCGCACCTTCTTGGCGCATGTCGATGGGATCGAGAACGTTGCGTCGTTAATTGAAGGACGATGGCCTTCAACAGCGAGCGCAGCCGCGCCTGTCGAGGTCGCGATCTCAACGGCAGACGCGGCATATCTCGGAGTGGATGTCGAGCAAATCATCCAACTCAGTTCTCCAACCTCAACGGAGATCGATTTCGAGGCACGCGTTGTCGGCATATACGAACGCTCCGTCGCCAACGAGTTGCAATGGTTGGCCATGGACGCCGGCCTCGGTGCGGCAAGCAACGCCTTCGTATTCGCGCCGTTGGTGGTAGCTGAATCGACGCTCATCAACGCGGTCGAAAACCAGATGCCTGATACCGAGTTGCGTTACTACTGGGTCTTCAAGACCGATGTCGATAAGATTCACTCCCGCGACGCCGAACGTATTTTGGACGACCTTGAAGGTCAACAGAACACTCTCAAGCAGGAATTAAAGGGATATCAACGCATCACGACCCTAGACGATGCGCTTACGTCATTCATAGCGAGTTCACAGATCTCGCGCGGACTGATGTTGTCAGTAGGTGCTGTGATCGCTTTGTCGGCCCTCGCGTTCTCGGCGATCGTTGCTGGACAAGCCCGCGACATCCGTTTCAGCGAAAGCGGAATGGTGCGGGCGCGCGGTGCCACTACGATGCAAGAGATCGCGCTTATGACTGGCGAGACTTTGTTAATTGCCATCATCTCGCTGTTCGCTGGCATTGTCATCGCATTGGTCGGGGTTACCTTGGCCGGGCGTCTGCCCGTCCTGACTGAACTCACGGGTGGCGACCTCTTGCCGGCGAGTCTTTCAGTTCAGTCGGTCGTAGCGGCAGTCACGGCAACAGTGATTGGTGTGATGGCCCTACTTCTTCCATCCATCCGGCGCAACACATCCACTGCCGAAGAGCTGAGTAGCCGTCTAGCTCGCCCACCAACCCGCAATCTCGCCCAACGCTACTATTTGGACGTCGTTCTGCTGTGCATCGGCGTCGCAGCGTTGTGGCAACTTTCGCAAGAAGACCTGTACGTTTCGAGTACTGCGCTCGGAGAAGGATTCAGCAACCGCCTTGCATTGGCGATGCCCGCGGCTACAGCGGCCGGCGGCGCCATAGTTCTGCTCCGTTTCTTGCCATTCATGCTGGGTGGGATTGCCGAATTGTTGGCGCGATTGCCTTCCGCGTTTCGTCTCTCGCCAGCGATACCGCTGGCGCTGTGGTCGTTGGCTCGCAACCCTCGCTCCAGCATGGGGCTGATGCTGTTGATCATGCTCGCGGCCAGTATCGGAGTCTTACTCGCAATCCTTTCGCCATCGATCAATCAGTACGCGGTCGACGACGCGAGGTATCGGGTCGGTGCCGACATACGGCTCTCGGGCATGATCGTCAGCAACCGTAGCAATCTTCATCGCGTCATCGATCGATTGTCCGAAACCTTCGATCACGCCGCCATGTCTCCCGTCGCACGCGCGGCTGGTACCGTCGCTGCTCCCAGTGGCAACGAACCCGTAACCGCTCTCGGCATTGATACGAGTGAGTTTCCGAACGCGGTGTGGTGGCGATCTGATTTGGCATCCGAATCACCTGCCGAACTCGCGGCTCTCGTCAAGTCGGTCGATACCGACGGTTTCGCGATACCCAAAGACGCCGAATGGCTCACCGCCCTCGTTAAACCTGATACTCAACGGTCCGACACGGGTCTCGTCGCTCGGATTCGCGACGAAACAGGTCTTTACCACTCCGTAGGCATCGGCATCCTCGAACCCCGTTCAGTGACTGTGGGTAACCCTTTCACTTGTGCCGAACCCGTGGCGCTGGAGGATGACGAAGGTTTCGAACCGCCCGAATGGTGCAGGATCGGTATTCCCTTGGCACCGTTACGAAGAGATACAGGCGACAACGGGGATCTCTGGTTGGAGTTTATTGGCATATCTCGGCGCCCAATCGAAGAAGCTCCGCAACCAACGACCGGGTCTGTCCGGATCAAAGACATCTCCACGGCCTCGGGAGCAGGTACATTGACTTTGTTGACCGATTTCCGTGACGTAATCAGTAGCCGAACGGCGGGAGCAGGTTTCGGCGACTTGGGAGCTCGGATCGACCCGTATTCGGAGATTCCTAGCGACGGCGCAGTTCTTACATGGTCGTTACCGCGCTTTGGTCAGTTAAAAGGGGTACGCATCGGGACAACTGAAAACGCCTTAAGGGTCGTAGGCAGCACTTGGTTCGAAGATGCGCTAGGCCTGGAGATCGGCGATACCACCCGGCTCTTCTTAGGCAACCGCAGTACCACTGTCGAGTTCGTCGCCTTCACCGACTTCTTTCCCACGTTTCCTTCTGTATCATCGCCCTACTTGTTAGCTGACCTCCGTGAAATCCAGCGGATCCTATCGATCGACCAAACGCGCGGCGCAGACGCTACAAATGAACTCTGGATTTCCGCGCCTGGTACGAGTTCCGACGAACTAAGAGAAATCGATGGTCTCTTGGATCTCAACAATCTGTCAGCGCGTCTGATGCAACATGCAGGTTCGGAGGTCACGCGCTCAAGGAGCGACGCGCTGACGGCCGCCGGATGGAACGGATATCTGGCGTTTGGATTCATCGCCGTTACAACCGTGTCGGTGCTCGCATTTCTCGTCACGGGTTGGACCACATATCGACTTCGCCGCCTTGAAATCGCCGTGTTGAAATCGATGGGACTATCAAATCGGCAAATGCTGATAATGATCGGCCTCGAGCAGATTGTCATCGCTTCAATCTCGCTCGTTATCGGTGCCGGGATTGGATTGATCCTCAGCGCAGTTTTGCTTCCCTACCTAGCTGGGAAAGATGCGTCCACATTGGCACCGCCGATGGCGGTCAAGATCGGAACCACAATGCTCAGCGTACTATTCGGGATCATTTCAGCTGCCTTGATCGCGTCGGTCACTTGGATATTCCTATGGGTTCGGACCCAACACTCATCAACGGTAATCCGCGCTGGTCAAGCTGGAGTTTGACGGGATCAGACCGTCGCGTGCTATTCCGGTCTACGAGCGTGGATAAAGTACATCGGCGTGAAGATTCCGAGCGTTCCGCCTCCCAACTCGATAACGGCCTTCAATTCGAGATGTCGAGGGTTTTGGTTGTCGAACCGATCAGTTACCAATTATTCGCAAACACCGAAGTAAGCGCCCGGTTTCAACAGACGAAACGCCGCGCCATAGATGCTGATTTATCCGGCGCAAAGCAAATCGCCTCGATGGCGATTGATCGCCGGAACGTTCTAGACCCTGCCTATTGCCACAGGTCGGGATCGGGCCGTTTCATCAGTCCGAAACCCAGATATCCATACCAGATAACCAGGAGCACGTAGCAACCACGGGCCAAGCTGATAAAGGTGTCGCGGGCACCGTTGTCGAGTACGGCCATCATGAAAAAGATCATTACGGCCAGGCTGACAATGGCAGCCAACAGGGAGATTATCCGGTTGAAGTCGTCTCTTGTGGAGAGACCCAATGCGAATATGAAGCCGCCAAACCCAAGCGCGATCCCACCGGCGTAGAGCAAGGCGGCGCCGACGTAGTAGACGGGGACACTTCCACTGATCTGTTCGGTGGTTTCGGCGTCGGCGAGAATGAAATCCACACCGCCGGTCAGTATCCAACCGGTCAGCCCGACGAAGATCATGAAGAATCCCATCTGAACCAACGCCTTGCCGTTGCCTTGCAAGGTTACGTTACGCATCAACGCATAGAGGCCTGAAAGGATTAGGGCCAAGCCGAGGATTGTCGCGATGTTGGTTACATTGGTCAGCGCGGCATTGGCGCTTTTGGCCGTTATGGTGCCGACAGCGTCCGACACTTCGGCGCTGTCGATCAGCAACCCGCCCGGCTCTATGAGAAAGAAGACGAAGGCGATTACCGGTCCGAATATGAGAGACAGGCCTGCTAGCCGGTTCACAGAGATTGTGCCCATGTTTGATTCTCCTTTATGTGATGTTAGGGGAATAATCCATATGGGTTGAACTGATCTCAGCATACACCCAAACGTCAAATTTGTGGCATCGCTCTAGGTAGGTGATCTGCCCTCAAATGTTCCACACCTCGTTGTGCTGGTCTCTTGGGGCGTCCGTGCCCAAAATCCTGTGCGTAACGCGTCCCGGCGAGTCATGAGTAGAGTGGCCAAGGAGCGTGGTAACCGAACCGATGATTTCTCCGATGACCTACGAGATGGATCGCCCAAACATGCATGGCAAATGTTTTGGACCCCGTCGGCGGACAGGTTTGAATCCGGGAACTTCAAAAGAGATCATCCCGAATGTTCCGAGTTAACTATGTCACATTCGAAGGCGAAATATCGTCAACTTACCCCAGTCGATTGCAAAACTGGTGACGCGCCGGGGACTCGAACCCCGAACCTAGTGATTAAGAGTCACTTGCTCTGCCAATTGAGCTAGCGCGCCACCTGTGATTCTAATCGCGTTCGTCACCGGTTAATCGAGTCCAGCGCAGGCTATAATCGGCGATGAATCGTCCCCGTGGTACTCCAACTTTGGTATCGATTCCTGCGAGGCATCTGCTCGCCTAGACTCCCAGACCGAATGCCGAATCCCATGTCAATGTCTCCACCCACCCAAAACGACCTCCTCCGTTGGCTCCTCAGCGATTTGAACAACTGGGGACGCTGGGGCGAAGACGACCAACGCGGGACACTCAACCATTTGAGTCACCAGACGACGATTGACGCGCTATCACTGGTCCAAGAAGGTTCGACGGTATCCTGTGCCAGGGCTGTAGAGTTCGAAGCCGCGGTCGACGTGCCACGTCCGCCGCAGCACTACATGATTGGATCGGGCGATGTCTACAGACCCGGCGAGGGGCCGGACCGGCAGGTGGCGATCGACTATTTCGGCCTCGTTTTCCATGGTCATACGGTTACACACATCGACTCGTTGGCGCACTTCTTCTGGGACGGCAAGGCTTACAACGGGCGCCCGTCATCAGTGGTAACGGTCGCTGATGGTGCAACGGAGCTTGACGTGACGGCCGCGGTTGGTGGGATAATCACTCGCGGTGTGCTCGTGGATGCGCCGATGCTGCGCGGAAAACGTTACACCCAGCGCGGAGACGGCGTTGGAATGGACGATATCGCGGCGGCTGAACAACGGTGCAACTTCAACGTTAGGCCGGGCGATGTCCTATTGCTACGCACTGGTCAACTCGGGATGCGGGAGGAACTCGGACCGGTCGATGCCTACGTGGGAGGGTCATCTGGACCGAAGCCAGAAATCTTACCGTTCATGCACGAGCGAGGTGTCGCGGTTATGGGTTCCGACACCGGTAACGATGTTCAACCATCGCCGTACGAACGATTTAGCAATCCGGTACACCAAGTCGGAATCGTGGGCATGGGGTTGTGGATTCTCGACAATGCTTGGCTAGACGATCTTGCCGTGGTATGTCAGGACATGGGACGGTGGGAGTTCCTCATCAACATCCTCCCGCTTCGGTTGCCAACCGTGACCGGTTCGCCGGTGAATCCTATCGCCGTTTTCTGAGCGTCGAAACCGCCAGTCAATAGTGTGCGTTGCGAACGATTTCGAAATCTAGTGATCGACCGTCCGGGGATCTCATGACGCCTACGAAGTCGATTCGCCAATCGACGATTTTAGAGCCAACTTCGGATGCTAGATAAGCGAGGGCGACGTTCTCGATGCGGTGGAGTTTGGCGGGGGTTAGAGCTTCAATAGGCCGACCGAACTTTGTCGAGCTTCGTCCCTTGACCTCTACGAATACCCACTCTGCTCCGATCTTGGCAATGATGTCGACCTCGCCGTGTCGGGTTTTGTAGTTGCGATCGATAATCCGGTAGCCGAGTTGACGGAGGTGATTGGCGGCCGCCTCTTCCGCGTTTAGACCTAGGCCTTTCGGGAGATTCATTTCGCCTCGACTCGCAATGTTTGAGGCGGATGTTGCAGATAGGACTGCCCAAGACTTGTCAGCGATTAGTTGTGCTATAGGTTTGAAGGCGCGACGGTGCACCGGACTTGGGCCGAATTTCTGGAGGGCTTCCATATGTGCGACAGTGCCGTAGCCCTTGTGTTGTGCAAAACCGTAGCCGGGGTGTTGCGCTTCTAGATCGTCCGACATGATCCGGTCGCGGGTGACTTTGGCAATGATTGACGCTGCCGCGATTGATAGGGACTTGGAATCGCCGCGGATGATTGATTTTGAAGGCGTGGCGATGCCGATGTTGGTGACGGCGTCGATCAGTAAGAAGTCGATCCTCCATCTGATTGATCCGATCGCGTCGCGCATGGCGAGTTTTGTCGATGGAACGATGCCAAGTTCGTCGATGCGGTCGGCAGGCACGACGCCCACGCCGTGCGCACTCGCGTAGTTGCGAATTACGTCGAACGCGCGCTCACGTTGGCCGGCAGTCAGTTTCTTCGAATCGTCGATGAGCTCAATGTGTTCTTGTGACATGTCGGCTGGCAGCACGACGGCAGCGGCGACGACCGGCCCGGCGAGTGCGCCGCGGCCGGCTTCGTCAATCCCGGCGATTACCCGATATCCGGATCGTCGGCAATCCATCTCGAACGCGAACGTAGGGCCTGTTTCCCTTTTTTGCGCCGTTTGCATGACGCGTTCAGGATACGCTAACCGTGCGATTGGTTCGAGTTCGATTGGCGAACGATTAAGCCGCGATGGCTAGATCAGTCTCAGTTGAGGCTTCGGAAAGCGGAGATTCGAGTTCAATGAAGCCGCCGCCTAAGACGCGATCGCCTTGGTAGAAGACGATGGCTTGGCCAGGAGTACAAGCTCGCATCGGCTTCGAGAATTTGACTTTCCCAATTTCAGGGGTGATCATCTCCACCGTTGCCGCTTCTTCGGGACTGCGATATCGGATCTTGACCGTTACATTTCTGTCGACCGGTGGCGCACCGTCGATCCAGTTGACCGCCGAAGCGTACACCTCGTCGCGCAGCAGTCCGTCGACGGAACCGACGGTCACTTTGCCAGATTTCGAATTGATCGACGTTACGTAGATCGGCCGCTTGGAACCGCCCATCATCGGCAAACCCTTCCGCTGGCCGATCGTGAATTGATGGATTCCATCGTGCTCAGCCAATACGTTGTCGTCAGCGTCCACGACTACACCCGGCTTGGGATCATCCAACCGTTCCAGCACGAATTCGCGATACGTTCCGGTCGGAATAAAGCAGATGTCCTGTGAATCCGGCTTGTCCGCAACCGGTAAACCCTCGGTACGGGCGATCTCGCGAATCTCGTCTTTGGTGTAACCGCCGATCGGGAATGCCAATCGCTGCAGCTGATCTTGGCGCAGGTTGTAGAGCACATACGCCTGATCTTTCATCACATCCGCGCCGCGCAAAAGCGACCTAGTGCCGTCGGCTTCGGAGCGAATACGGGCGTAATGCCCGGTGGCGACGACATCGGCTTCCATCAACTCGGCGCGTTCCATCAAGAAGCTGAACTTCAGACGGTCGTTGCAAGCCAAGCAAGGGTGGGGAGTCCGGCCTTGACGGTACTCGCCAACGAAGTAATCGATGACGTGCTCTTGGAACTCCTTTTCGAAGTTCATGTAGTAATGCTTGGCACCGATGATTCGACATGTATCGCGGGCGTCTTCAACGTCTTCGAGCGAACAGCACGATTTCGAGAGTTTCGCTGCTCCCTCAAATGGCGCGTTGAAGAGACGCATCGTGACACCGATAACGTCGTAACCTTCCTTCGCCAACAATGCCGCAGCTACGGATGAGTCGACTCCTCCACTCATGGCCACGAGCGCGCGCTTCTTTGTTTTCATCATCAGAAATGCCTGAGAACCGCCAACCAAACCGCGGTCGGCAGGACCGTTCATCGTTTTAGAACGGGCTTCACCTCCTATTCAGGATAAAACCAAGGCCCTCGCTGCCGTCGTTGATCAAAGTACTGGTGTATGCTCGATCACCTACCGGATATAATCGCAATCAACATGACGACATCCACGACCGAAACGAACGTCAAACTTCCAATCGAAGAAATCGCACGTGCGGCTCTCGAAGAAGCCTCGGCCAATCTCGGCGCTGACGTCGTTCTGCTCGACACTCGAAATGTTAGCGATTTCACCGATTTCTTCGTGATTGCGAGCGGTGAGACCGAGCGCCACATCGACATGATGGCCGGACGCATCGAACGCCGCGTACGTGAACTCGGCATGCGCCGAAATCATCGCGAAGGTTCTGGATCCGGCGGCTGGTTACTAATCGACTTCCCCGGTTTTATCGTGCACCTCTTCAACCGTGAAACTCGTGCGTTCTACGACCTTGAAGAGCTTTGGTCGCAAGCGAACGAAGTGGTCCGCATCCAGTAGTCGGGTGGATCAGCCTTCGTCCGAGGCGATCCAGACATCGTTCGATCTTGGATAGTCGATCAACTCTTCGTCGCTGAAGAAGAGACCGACTTCTCGGGCGGCATCGCCCTCATTCGCCGACCCGTGCACCAAGTTTCGACTGATCTCGACCCCGAAATCTCCGCGAATCGTACCGGGAGGCGCATCGCTCGGGTTCGTCGCGCCCATAAGCTTACGCGTGATCGCGATCGCGTCTGGTCCTTCCAAGCACAAGGCGACAACTGGTGCAGAGGTAATGTAGTCAACCAAACCCGCATAAAACGGTTTGCCTTCGTGTTCTGCGTAGTGTCGCTGGGCCAACGTGTCACTGACATGCATGAGCTTCATCCCTACGATCTTCATCCCTGTGGCTTCAAACTTGCCAATAATCGTGCCAACCAGTCCGCGTTGCACGCCGTCCGGCTTGACCAAGACCAGTGTTCGCTCTAAATCCATATTGCTCGCGCCCTCAACGCATTACTAGTGGCGGGTAATTCGATACGCCAAACAACAATTGTGCACAACCATCGGTTGGACGATGCGGCTTACGCCCGTTTGGGAGCCGTAATCGTAGGAGGACGGGAGTAGATCGGTTCGACCAGTCCATCAGACGCTGATCCTAGCTCGATCCGTTCCAAAGCGATGCTGAGCAAGTTTTCGGGCGGACGAACGACTTCAGTGTCGGCTTTCGGACTTGCTTCCGTTGTCGGAATAGCACCCTCGCCACAAATCAACGTTTGTGAATCTTCTAAACGTTCCTTAACTTCATCAGATCCACAAATGCCGGTTTCGAACTGATCGCCCAACGCCGAGAACGGCGCTTCGAAGACACCATACGAAATCTGATTGCGACCGATCGGTATCAACGACACGATCCGCATTCCTTCCAATCTTCGATGCGGATAGGCTTGTATCAGATGCGTCGGGATGCCGAGTAGACGGGTTTGACGCGGCGCGACTAGTCCGTTCGCGGTTGCAATCCCGACTCTGACCGCGCTGAAACCTCCTGGTCCCAAGCTCACCGCCACAGCATCGATTTCATCCGCCTCGACCGCGCCCGCTTGCAACAACCGCGTTACCACCGGCATCACTTCACGACCGTGATTGTGCCGTGACTGCCAAGTTTCGTTCGTCACAACACCGTTGACGCTTAACCCCACGCCAGCGAAGCTAGTCGACGTATCGATACCGAGTATGATCATTGCTCCACCATCATCGCGATTGAATTCGCGAAACGGTCCAACAACGCACACGAATTAGGGCCAGACCCATCCATCGAAATCACCCGGTTGTCCGTCTTCGAATCTGGATTAATTCGGACTTCAAGCGCGTCATCTGGCAGAACGCCCTCGGCGTTCTCTGGCCATTCGACGACCAACGCTCCCCGGTCCAATGTCTCATCCAACGCCAAATCATAAACATCTGCTGCGCCTGTGATGCGATATAGGTCGCAATGGAAGATTCGCACCTGACCCGGATACTCGGCGAGGATAATGAACGTCGGACTCCGCGCCGAAACCTCGCATTCTGCACCCAACGCAATCCCGCGAGTCATACATGTCTTTCCCGCCCCCATCTCGCCATGGAGCAGCACGACGTCACCGGCGCGAATCTCACTCCCGAGCGCACGGCCTATCGCGACCGTACGATCCTCGGTTTCACTTACGATTCGAAGCTCACTCATCTCGCGAAGTGGTCCCATCCCTTCGAACCGAATTCAATACGACGCCCGGTCTGATCCAAAACCGTCACCTCACTTTGAGCGTTCTTTTTCCCAACAATTTCGCCGATGACACCGTAATCACCTGATCTGAAATCCGGTTGGGCCGCGTTGACTTGCGCGATCGCGTCGGCGTCGCCGATGTAGAGGATCTCGTAGTCTTCACCGCCGGTCAAAGCCAACTCTCGAGCTCGATGTGGAACGACGTTAAGCAACTCTGCGGCAACTGGCACACGGTCCGCGTTGATCACTGCGTCTACTTCGCTAGCGACGCAGATTCGCTCGAGATCGATCAACAATCCGTCGCTCACGTCCATCGCGCATTCGATCCCGGAACCAACCAATGCCGGTACTAGGTCAACCCGCGGACTGGGACGGAAATGAGCGTCTAGAAGATGCTGTTCATCATCGGACACTGTCGATTGCCCACCGGAAGTGAGACGTTGATTTAAGACTGCCAAGCCGCCTGCCGACGCTCCCATCGCGCCGGTAACCGCGATCAACTGACTGGGTCGCGCGGCAGTTCGCGTCAGCACTTGACCGACTTCGGAAAGTCGCCCGGTTAAAGATACGCTGAGCATGATGACGTCTGAGGAAACCGTATCGCCTCCCACTAGACGCCCTCCATAGCGGTCCAACGCATCGATGACACCGGACATAACTTCGTCCAAGTCACCAACCCGTGTCGTTGCCGGAATAGCCAATGTTAGAACCGCATGTTGAGGAATTGCACCCATCGCGGCGATGTCGCTCTGATTCGACACGATACATTTCCATCCGATGTCGTACCAAGACATCGACGACGAAAGAAAATGGACGCCGTCCACCATCGCGTCGGCCGTCAATACAATGTGCTTGGCATCGAAACGCAATACGGCTGCGTCATCGCCAACCCCGACTTCGTCTCCCTCCACCGCCGCTCCATCGAGGACCCGCTGCTTGATCATATCGACTAGATCCGATTCGCTAATCGGCGCTTGGGCAGATCGCTCTTCAGATGGCATATGACCGATTATATTTGGGGTAATCCCACGGCTCGAACGGCATTTTGAACTCGAATATGTCCCGCGTCCTCCTGCTCTCCGACATTCATGCCAATCTGCCAGCTCTCGAGGCAGTCATTGACGACGCCGACAAACGATGCCAGTTCGACGAGGTCTGGGTTCTTGGCGACAGCGTGGGTTATGGCGCGCAACCCAACGAGGTCGTTGAACGCTTGCGAACTTTGCCCGGTCTCGCGATCGTCAAGGGCAACCACGAAGCCGCCGCGCTCGGCGAGATCTCGATCGATAGCTTCAACCCTTCAGCCGCGGCGGCCGCGGCGTGGACAGTAGACGCGCTCTCGTCAGATGTACGAGATTTCCTGTCCAAATTGCCGTTGGTGACCTCGAGTTCGGGGGTCACACTCTGCCACGGCACACCGCGTAACCCAATCTGGGAATACTTATTCACGTCGCAGACCGCCGATCTAAACCTCGACCATTTCGACACTGCCGGTTGCGTTCATGGCCACACGCACATTCCATCGGTCTTCGGTCGAGACGCCGCTGGGAATTGGCACATCAATCAAGCGCGCGATGCCGACGCCTTCCAACTCGAGTTCACGCGTTGGTTCGTCAATCCGGGTAGCGTCGGGCAACCGCGCGACGGCGACGCTAGAGCTTCATACGCATTCCTCTCCATTCCCGAAGACTGGAACACGCCGAGAATCCAATTCCGCCGCGTCGAATACGATGTTGCGGCAGCCCAAGACCTCATCCTCGCCTCCGATTTGCCATCCACGTTGGCTTACAGGCTTTCAATAGGACGTTGAGTACGGGCCAATCGAAACTTGCCCGTTATAATTCAGCGACGAATCCAACCACTCAGGAGATCGACGAAAACATGCCCGTAGTCCACATTCACATGTTCGAAGGCCGCACCGATGAACAGAAATCGGCGATCGTAAAAGGCGTGACTAAAACCATTTCTGAGGTCGCTGGTATCCCTGACTCTGCGACCACCGTCGTAATCCACGACACCAAGCGATCCGATTGGGCGCAAGGCGGCGTGTTGGCCTCAGAGGCCTAGTCCAACCAGCACCGTGGAACCCCGTCCAGCCGCCTCCAAGATCGTCGGCGGAATATACGTGATCGTGGACCCTGACCACTGCGCTAGTCAAGACATATTCGACGTCGCTGAAGCGACGGCCTCCGCAGGCGCTTCGGTCATCCAACTACGGCACAAGCACGCACCAGAAGAAATCGTTGCACACGAAGCCCGAACCATCGCTCAGATTTGCCGCGCTAACGACACGTTGTTCATCGTCAATGACGCTCCCGAAATCGCAGCCGAAGTCGGTGCAGACGGTGTGCACGTCGGACAGGGTGACCTGTCCATCGCCGAATGCCGAACCATCCTCCTGCCCCATCAGATCGTTGGGAAATCCAATGCCCTCCTCGATGAAGCCATCACATCGTTCGAGGAAGGCGCCGACTACATCGCGGTCGGCTCAATCTACACCACCACGACGAAATCCGATACCAGCCCGGCAGGGCTTTCTACGCTCCGCGCCGTCGCTGATCGGGTAACCGCCCCAATCGTCGCCATCGGCGGCATAAAAGCGTCCAACATCGAAGCCGTCGCAAAAGCCGGAGCCGACAGCGCCTGCGTCGCCACCGCCGTCACGCTCGCAGATGATCCCGCCGCAGCCACGCAAGAACTGGTAGAACGTTTTGCTGATGCGCGGATATCGAGCTGACCGAATCCGACACAATTTCCCAACCATTCTTCGACCGCTCCGGCAGCTGACGGGCCGACCCTGAACTCAGTACCTACCACCAATCGATTCGCTTAGAATCGTAACTTGGGCGTCTCGGCATTGGCTGTTGACGGATCGCCGAGCGTCCAGTATCGAATTCCGTCGTGCGGCGTTAGTAAGGACGCGTGATTAAATGACCGAGTTATATATAGCCATCGGCGCTGGGGTGCTCGCACTCTTGGTCGCAGCATTCCTCTTCAGGGTTGTCTCCAACCAACCGTCTGGCGGTCATGCTGTGCAGGAGATCGGTGCACTCATCCAAGAAGGCGCAATGGCGTTCCTCCGCCGCGAGTACACCATTCTCGCCGTATTTGTAGTCCTGATCTTCATCGTCCTTGCAGTTTTCATCGACTTCAATGTCACCAGCAACTCGACCATCGAGAACCTGATCTCAGACGGAAACCTGTCGGTGACTGGACCGTGGACGGCGATCGCTTATCTCGCCGGTGCTATCGGCTCCGCACTCGCTGGCTATATCGGCATGAACATTGCGGTGCGCGGCAACACTCGTACCGCCACCGCCGCCGAAACCGGACTAAATCCAGCGTTGCGCATCGCCTTCAATAGCGGCGCCGTCATGGGACTAACAGTCGTCGGAATTGGCATCATCGGTGTTACCGCTCTCTGGCTCATCTTCGGCAACCCCAACGTGATTGCTGGATTCGGTTTCGGAGCGTCATCGATAGCATTGTTCGCTCGCGTCGGTGGCGGGATATACACCAAAGCCGCTGATGTCGGTGCCGACCTCGTTGGCAAGGTCGAAGCGGGACTGCCGGAAGACGACCCTCGCAACCCCGCCGTCATCGCTGACAACGTTGGCGACAACGTTGGTGATGTTGCTGGAATGGGCGCCGACCTCTTCGAGTCTTATGCTGGCTCCATAATTGCCACCATTGCGCTTGCTTGGACCGCTGCAACCGCCGTCCAAGATATCGACGCACCCATGATCGTGCTGCCCATGATGCTCGCAGGCATCGGCATATTCGCTTCCATCATCGGCACTTCAATCGTCCGCACCAAAGACGATGCCACGATGGGCAATCTCCTGTGGAGCCTCCGATTCGGCATCTTCGGAGCCGGAATACTCGCCCTCATCGGAACCGGCATCTACATCCTGATGAACGACTCGCTCAGCTTCGATTTGTTCTGGGTGATACTCACCGGGCTGGTCGTCGGTCAGGTCATCGGCACGGCGACCGAATACTTCACGTCATACGAATTCGCGCCTGTGAAGTGGATCGCCCAGCAATCACAGACCGGTCATCCGTCGACGATCATCGCTGGTATCGCAATCGGTCTCTACAGCACCGTAATCCCGACACTCGCGATCGCTGCGGGCATATGGATCGCGTACGACCTTGCCGGCCTTTACGGTATCGGCCTAGCCGCGGTCGGCATGCTCTCAACCCTCGGTATCACCTTGGCAACCGACGCCTACGGCCCGGTCGCTGACAATGCGGGCGGCATCGCAGAACAAGCGGGCCTCGATCCTGAGGTTCGTGAGCGCACCGACTCCTTGGACGCCCTCGGAAACACGACGGCCGCAACCGGTAAAGGTTTCGCCATCGGCTCCGCGGTTCTTACTGCGATGGCGCTGATGGCCGCATACGGTCAGGTGATCAAAGAAGACGATGCCCAAGTGATCTTTAACCTTCTCGAACCTACCGTATTGATAGGCGCTCTGATCGGAGCCCTATTGCCGTTCCTCTTCGCCGGACTGACCATGCAAGCGGTAGGCATTGCCGCCGGTCATATGATCGACGAGGTTCGACGCCAGTTCCGCGAAATCCCCGGCCTTCGTGAAGGCGCGCCAGGAGTTCGCCCGGACGCCGCGCGCGCGGTCGACATCAGCACCAGAGGCTCGCTCAAAGCCATGATCCTGCCCGGCGTAATCGCCATCGCGGCGCCGATCGTGGTCGGTTTCTTCATCGGTGCTCACGCCCTCGGCGGGCTGTTGGCCGGTTCTATCATCGCCGGTTTCCTCCTTGCCATTTTCATGGCCAACGCAGGCGGCGCATGGGACAACGCAAAGAAATACATCGAACTCGGCAACTTCGGCGGCAAGGGATCAGACCCTCATGCCGCAGCCGTTACCGGTGACACCGTTGGCGACCCGTTCAAAGACACATCGGGCCCGGCGATCAACATTCTGCTCAAGCTGATGGCGATCGTTTCGCTAATCTTCGGCCCGCTGTTCATCTGATCCGCAAACGGCGGTAACTCACCACAACACCTCGGAATCATTGTTATCGCAATGATTCGAACAACAAAGAAAGGGCGGCGGGATTCTTCCCGCCGCCCTCGGATTCGGAAATTCGGACCGACTAGTCTTCCAACAATTCAGTGGTCGTGATCGGCTTAGCCCCACTCGACAACATCGAGTCGAGAGCCCTTTGATCGTCGTCCGGGTTGGCATTAACTGCCGATACCGCGTCGGTGATGACGAAGGCGCTGTATCCCTTCTGCAATGCGTCGTACACGGTGTGTTGCACGGCATATTCGGTAGATAGCCCACCGACGAAGAGCCGCTTAACCTCAAGGCGTTCCAAGTGGGTTTCTAGCGTCGTGCCATCGAAACCAGAGTACGCGTCGGTTTGAGCCTCCTGCCCCTTACGGATGATGCTGGCACCGACCGGCAACTTCAATTCGTTGTGAAACGCGGCCCCTTCGGTGCCGCGAACGCAGTGTGCCGGCCAGATGCCGCCGTTTTCGGCGAAACTCTTGTGCGTCGTCGGATGCCAGTCTTGCGTGGCAAATACTCTTCCGTCGCGGGACCGAAAATTCAAAGCTACGTCAGACATCTTCCGCGCTACTGCGTCGCCGTCTTCAACTGCCGCATTGCCGCCTGGGCAAAAATCGTTCTGCACGTCCACAACCAAGAGGGCGTCATTTGGACCAATATTCAATCTCGTCTCCGTATCGTGTTGTTGATTTGTTGCCGCACCACCGACTTATGCAACATGCAGCTGACGCTGAATTCGGTGATGCGAGACGTTCACGTCTAAACCATCTTAATCTACAACGGTTGGTCACGAATGGTGGAGTCGACGGTCGCGTGATGCTGGGAGTGGATGCGCGGTTCTAATCGGCCGAGGTACGCATGAAATTGGATTGCGTTGATAGCATCAAAATCGCCAAATGGCCTCGTCAACGTCATGGGCGGCGTTAACATGTCCGCAGTAACGAATTCCGCATCGGTAACAAATGAGTTCGCAACAACCACCTCATTTCACATCAGCAACGCAGTCAAGTTCCAAACCCAACTTACAGACACTCGTCGTGTGGGTTTTGGGGTTAGTCGCTGCAGCGTTAGCTCTAAGCGGAGCATATTTCTGGGGAGTCAGTAATGCCAGCGTAACCGAAGTCGAGATTCTCATCCCCACACCGGCCCCAGTCGTCGTGCAAGTGGTAGGCGAAATCCACGCGCCTGGCGTATACGAACTAACGGCCGATGACCGCGTCTTGTCGGCGATTGAAGCAGCTGGAGGGGCGACTGAACATGCCGACCTCGAAAGCATGAATCTCGCCGCCATCATCAAGGACGGGGAACGCGTTTTCGTCCCGCCCTATCCGTCAGTCCAGTCACTGTCGACGACGGACCAGACTACGAATCCAAGTCCCGACGAATCCGTCGGCGCAGCGCATGAAGTAAACCAAGCCCCAATCGACACCCATGCCGCGGGTCCGATCAACCTGAACACCGCCACTTTGGACCAATTGAAGACTCTCCCTGGTATCGGCGATACGAGGGTCAACCAAATCATCGCGCACCGAAGTACATTAGGCCGGTTTTCGACACTTGAACAGCTTCTTGAGATTAGCGGGATTGGTGAAAAGACGCTCGAAGCAGTGCGACCTCTCGTCGAAATCCGATGAGAATCGTCTGGGCTGCCGCCGCGTTTATGGTAGGCGTTGGATCTGCAATCATTTTCGGTACCGCGCCAGGTCACGGTATCCCTGCTAACGCATTTGCTGGTTTTCTAGTCGCCACCATTTTGGCATCGTTAGCACTGATCGCAAGTCGGCGTCGAGCCGCGGTCGCTCTCCTCTGTGTAGTCTTCTTGATCGGTGCCTGGCGGGGCGCCGACGCGATCGAGACACTCGCTGATTCTGGTCAGGATCAAATCGTCAGGCCGCAATCCACATTCCTGTTTGCCGACACCCTCAACGACGTCAGGAACCGAATCGGAATTGATCTCAACTATTCATTGGGTCGGCCCCATTCCGGTTTGCCGACTGCTCTATTGACCGGCGATCGGTCAGAGGTCAGCGACAAGGTTACCCGGGATTTTCGGTCGGCAGGCTTAGCTCACTTGCTCGCTATCAGCGGATTGCATGTATCGCTGATCGGCGGGATCGCGATGACAGTCGCAGTCATGATTTTTGGTCGACGGCGCGCTCTGTATCTCCTTTTGCCGCTCGCCGCGGTCGTCCTCTACGCCGCTCTCGCGGGTTTCGCTCCACCTGTAACACGCGCGGCGATCATGTTCTCGGTATTCATCCTTGGTCGATCCACGGGGCGCGGCTCCCACACACTCGCAGCACTAGCCCTCGCCGCCATATGCATGGTTGCAATCGAACCTTCAATCCTCGCGTCGCTGTCGTTCCAACTCAGCTTCGCGGCGATGGTCGGCATCGCGTTTGTGGCTCCCGTCCTTGACGGGTTCACGGAGGTTGCCCCGACGTCCGGCACACAAAACGAGCGTTCTGTCTTGACCGATCGAATTCGCCGATTCGTCGTCGGGTCGCTCGCCGTCTCGTTCGCATCGACCATCGGCACGTTGCCACTGGTGGCATTGCATTTCGACGCAGTACCTATCTGGGGCGGATTGGCGACGCTTTTGGCGGTTCCGGCCATGCCGATTCTCATCATCTCATCGGCAATGCTCGTCGCCTTAGGCATGTTCCCGTTCCCTCTGGTGACGGAAATCGCGGCGATACCGGTTTACGCATCGACGACATATATCACCCAGATCGCCGAACTCTTTGCCTACCTGCCACCCAAGCCGATTGAAGCTGGTTCGTGGTCCGTTTGGTTAACCGTCGCGTACTACTCGATATTCGCGGCGCTGTTGCCGTTTTTGCCGCAATTGAACAACTTCGCATCTCGCATCGGACATTCTGTGAGCAGCATTTCAAGAATTGCGAGCGACACGACATCCAGACACCTAGTAGCGTCGGCTGCATTTACGGCGATATTTCTCATCATTGGGATTGTCTTTTGGAGTGCAATTCTGACTCAGAATCACCCAAAGCAGTACCTTAGTGTTCGTTTTCTCGAAACGTCTCACGGCGAATCTACACTAATCGAAACCCCTAACGGCAATCGAGTGCTGGTCGATGGCGGCGGCGACCGCACTCAAGTCGCAGACATCTTGTCCGGTTTACTGCCACTCACGGATCGCGAGATCGATGTTGTGGTGCTTACGCACACTGACGCTGACCACGTTGGCGGATTGCCAGCGGTTCTGCAGCGTTTCCCCGTCGGCACCGCTATCCATTCTGGCCTGACCGCATCGAGCGACGCCTTCTCATCCTGGGAGAACGCGATTGAAAATCACGACGACGTCAGGATCGCCGCGCCTGGGTTGATGATCGGCCTAGACGAACACGTCTTCTTGGAGGTGATTTCTGCGGGTTGCCTGAACACCTCAGATTCCTGCTCGGAGATCAATGACGCGTCGATCGTCGCGCGACTCAGCTACGGTGACGTTGACTTCCTGCTCACGGGAGATATCGAACGTCCGGCGGAGTCTTTCTTGGTGTCCACGATTCCGGATTTGCGTATGACCGTGCTCAAAGCTCCGCATCACGGAAGCAACACGTCTTCGACCCAGATGTTGCTGGACGCGGTTAACCCGGCTGCCGTAGTCGTCGCTGCGGGCACCGGCAATCGATACGGCCATCCTCATCCAGAAGTGATTAGTCGACTAAATGCGAAAGTCGGAGAAGAACGCGTCTTCAGAACCGACGTGTTAGGGACGATTGAGCTACGCACCGACGGCGAACGCCTGTGGATGGTCCGGTAGGCTAACGGCGGTTATCGTCCGAGTACTGGGCGATCACTCGGTCGGTATCTTGCGGAGGTACCGCTTCGTAGTGATCGATCTCCACGCTGAAGGTTCCGCGCGCCTGCGTCAGCGAGCGCAAGTCCGCAGCGTACCTTTGCATCGTCGATATCGGTGCCTCGGCATTCACGATCGTGAATCCATTACCCAACGGCTCCATGCCGCTGATCCGGGCGCGTTTGCGGTTGAGGTCTCCCATCACATCGCCCGCGGTTTCGTCAGGAACCATGACATCGACCTTTAGGACCGGCTCCAACAATTGCGGGCGTGCATCGCGCATCGCCTGTTTGAAGCCCATGCTCCCGGCAATCTCGAACGCGACACCCGATGAGTCAACCGAGTGTGAACTTCCGTCGTACAACTCGACGTCAATGCCGACTACTGGGAAGCCCGCCAACACGCCTTGCGCTGCCGCGTTGCGAACACCTTTTTCCACTGAAGGAATGTATTCACGAGGCACATTGCCACCCACCACTTTGCTGGAGAACGTGATGCCAGCATCCGAGCCCGCTGGTGCGACACGCATCAAGACATGGCCATACTGGCCACTGCCACCCGACTGCTTCTTGTGTTTGTAATCAACGTCTGCGTTGGACATGATCGTCTCTCGATATGCGATCTTGGGCAACGAGGTGGTTAGCGAGACCTCGAACTTGCGCGCGATTCGCTGAATCGCCATCTCAACGTGGATATCACCGAGACCATGCAACACCAATTCGCCGGTTTCGGCGTTGCGCTCCAGATGCAACGTCGGATCTTCCTCGGTGATGCGAGTCAGCGAAGATGCCATCTTGTCCAAATCCGATTGCGATTCGGGGCTAACAGCAAGGGCAAATATAGGTGCCGGCAATTCGACGCCTTCCAACTCCACCATGTTGTCACGCGAACAGAGGGTGTCGTACGTCGCCGCCTCTTGCAGCTTGGTCACCGCTGCGATGTCGCCGCGGACCGCGGTGTCGACCACATTCAACTCTTTGCCCACCGGGGCGTAAACCTGAGCGACGCGTTCGGCGTCGCCTTTGGCACCCGTTACAAGTTGGGAGTTCGGGTTCAATGCTTCTCCGTATACCCGGAGGTAAGAAACCTTGCCAACGAATGGGTCCGCCGAGGTCTTGAAGATCAGATTTGCCGGTGTGGTCTCGGTCACACCCTCCGGGAAATCTTCATCCGGCGCAGGGAATAGGTCGATCGCGGCGTCCATCAATTGTTCGACGCCGACCTCTTGGTCAGCTGCAGCAGCGAAGATCGGGACGATCCCGCCGGATCTGATCGCGGCCTTAAGTCCGTTTTGCAGATCTCCGACGCTCAACTCCTCGCCCTCGAGGTACATCATCATGAGATCGTCGTCCGACTCAGCTATCGCCTCGACCAACTCCTCCGGCATGTCTTCAACGTTGCCTTCCAACAGATCTGTGATCCCGGTCAACCCTTCACCACTTCCCTCTGGCGCTTGCACGGGAACACACATCCGTCCCCAAGCAGCCTGGATCGTGGCCACGACCTCGTCGAAATCCGTCTCCGGCCGGTCCAGTTTATTGACTACGATTGCCCTGGGCAGCTTTGCATCCTCGGCAGCTTGCCAGGCTTGAATCGAGCCAACCTCGATGCCTGACGGAGCTGATATGAGGAGAATTGCAGCATCGGCAACGCGCATAGCCGACACCATGTCGCCTCTGAAATCGGGGTAGCCCGGCGTGTCCAGCACGTTGATCTTGTGTCCCCGCCACTCGCACGGCAGGATCGCAAGTTGGACGCTGGAGCCACGCTCCTGTTCTTCGGGCTCGTAGTCGGACAAGCTAGTTTGGTCGTCGACACGGCCCCTACGGTTGACCGCGCCTGTCTTGTAGTACATGGCGTCGGACAGCGTCGTCTTGCCGGCTCCGCTGTGTGCCGCTAGAACGATATTCCTAATCTGAGACGATGCCAATGCCGCCATATACTCGCTTCTCCTTTCCGTGCCAGCCAAACTCGCAATCGCCTTGGGAAACAGTGTTGCGTGGGTGCCATGGAAGCTCCATGCACGCAACCGCCCGAGACACTTAGATTTTGCTGACGCGTTAACCCACGTTTGCAATTAATCCGCAATCATAAACCAGATAGCAAATCACTTGCCTAACAACAGAAACGCGACACCGGCAACCATTGCAATTCACCTGTCAACCGTCATTGGTTTCAACTCGGTGAACCGCCCTTGAACTTCTGCAACGTTAACACCATCGCGGAGCTTGCGGGCATCGGTATACCAGCCTCACGCCCTAATCGGACCGCTGCACCCAAGATGTCGTCCAACTCCAGTTTGCCGCCGCGATTGAAATCCGATTGCAACGATGACTGAAATTCGTCGGCCTCTGAAACAGCATCCTCCAACTTGGTATCCACTACCCCATTCGGGAATTTGATCCCGTTGGCCTTCCCGCTCGCTACAATCTCCTCCATAACGGTTCGAATGGTGTTCATTCCTTCTTCCATCGCCAGCACTTCCGACAACGACGCCCGCGCTGCCGTAACAACTGTGCCGAGCGCACCGATCGCGACCAATTTCGACCACAACGATGCTCGAATATCGGAACTGACTTCCACTTGGATACCCGGGACTGAAAGGACATCTCTCAATTTCTCAACGCGTTCGGAAATTGAACCTTCGCGCTCGCCGAACTCAATCCGTGCGGCGCTACCGGTTTGAACCACCCGACCGGGACCCCGGATCGAAGTCTCGATATACGTCGCACCCTCCAACACTCGTTCCCATCCAAACTGCTGCGCCAGCGCCTCCCCGCCCGTGATGCCATTTTGAACCGTCAGAATAACCGTTCCATCGCCGACCAATGGATGCATCTCCGGTATCGCGTCCGAGTTTGAATACAGTTTGACGCAATGAAGCACAACGTCTGCGACTCCCGCTTCATCCGGCGTGAGTGCCACTGCCGGATGCACCACATAGTCACCCCAGTACGATTCCACTCGCAAACCCCTCTCGCGCATCGCCTCAGCGTGCTCGCCCCGCGCAATCAACACGACATCCGCTCCTTGTCTAGCTAATGCGCCGCCATAGTAAGCACCCACAGCACCAGCGCCCATTACGGCGATCTTCATCGTGAATAGTCCTTTAACTCCGCGTCCTTCGTGTCGAAACCCGATGCCACGATTATGCACAAACTCCGCCGAAGCACGATGCAAATAGAATCACGGCATGTCATCCGAAATCAATCGATTTGATGGTCGCGCCATCAACGAATGCCGCCCAATTACGATCGAACCCGGTTTCATGCCGAACGCCGAGGGCTCAGCTCTCGTCAGGCTCGGCGATACGCACGTAATCTGCACCGCCACTGTTGAATTAGACGTCCCCCGTTGGATGCGTGGGCGCGGCACGGGTTGGGTCACCGCCGAATATGGTATGTTGCCGCGTTCGACCGACCAACGCATTGATCGGCGGCGAGCATCAACCAGCGGCCGCAGTCGCGAGATCGAACGCCTGATCGGTCGATCGCTCCGAGCCATCACCGACATGGCGGCATTAGGCGAATGCTCCATCACCATCGACTGCGATGTACTCCGCGCCGACGGTGGTACGAGGACTGCGTCTATCACCGGCGGGTACGTCGCGCTCGAGCAAGCGATCAAATCGTTACAACACAAACGCGGCGAAGACAACCGCGTCCTCACCGACACCGTCGCAGCCATCTCTGTCGGCATCGTAGACGGCCGATGCGTCCTAGATCTCCCCTACGAAGAGGACTCGCGCGCCGAAGTCGATATGAACGTCGTGATGACCGGCTCAGGCGATTACGTCGAAATTCAAGGAACTGCCGAAGCGGAGCCATTCACTGCGATCCAACTCCAAGAGATGCTCGATCTTGCTCGGATTGGTTGTGACTCAATGAAAAACGAACAGCTCGACGCCCTTGTCAGGGGCGCTGAATCGATCACATGACCGGCGAAAATGCCGGATCTCATTTCATTAGACTGTTTGACAACTCCATGCCTTCAACTTCCCAACACCCCATCTACATCTCCGTAATCGGCGGTGACCGGGATCACACGACTCCAGAAGGTCTCGAAATAGCCGAAGAAATCGGACGTCTCGTCGCCATGAACGACTGCATCCTCGTCAACGGCGGGATGGGAGGTACTATGGAGCGCGCCGCAAAAGGCGCCAAATCCGCTGGAGGGACCACCATTGGCATCCTCTCCACAACTGACCGAAATCAAGCCAATGCCTACATCGATTACGCCATACCAACTCCTTTAGGATTCGTCCGAAACGTCCTCGTAGCCAATGCCAGCGATGCGGTAATTGCATTGCCCGGCAAATGGGGAACATCCAATGAACTCAGCTTCGCAATGATGGCCGGAGTACCGGTTGTTGCATTGCAAGGTTGGGAAGTCAATCTCCGAAACGACAACGGTCAAGCACAGTACTCGGAAGTTACGTACGCCCGCGACGCCGCGGAAGCCGTGGATTTGGCCATCAAACTCGCCTTGCAATGGCGACAGTAATTCGATACCCGTCATTTCGGACGCGGGCAGCGACGCGTTAACAGATTCGCACGTTTTTATTGCAAACTTGTTCAGCATGAGCAATATCAAATTCGTCAAAGGTAAAGAGATACTCGACTCGCGTGGCAACCCTACGGTTTACGCCGAAGTTTTGCTCGAAGACGGTACTCGCAACGGTGCGTCAGTCCCGTCTGGTGCTAGTACCGGCGAGAACGAGGCTTGGGAACTGCGCGACGGCGATCCGAAACGCTTCAACGGAAAAGGCGTTCTCCAAGCTATCGCCAACATTAACGGTCCGTTGAACGACGTAGTCATCGGTTTGGACGCCAACGACCAACGCGCTGTCGACGATGCGATGATCAACGCCGACGGTACCAGCAACAAGTCTCGATACGGCGCCAACGCCCTCCTTGCCATCTCGATGGCGATCCTGCGAGCAGCGAGCCGCAGCCAAGGCGAATGGCTCTACGACCTCGTTGCAGACCATATCGGAAATCGCGAACGGTACATCCTACCGGTGCCGATGTTGAACATTTTCAATGGCGGGGCGCACGCCGCAGGGTCAACCGAGTTTCAAGAATTCATGGTCATGCCAGCCGGCGTCGAATCGTTGTCGGAAGCACTGCGGGCAGGTTCGGAAATCTACCAATCACTCGGAAGGCTCCTCCAAGACGAGGGACTGTCAACATCAGTCGGCTTCGAGGGCGGCTACGCCCCGGTCGGGCTGACCAACCGCCAGGCACTCGGTTACGTCACGCACGCAATCGAATCCGCTGGATATTTACCCGGCGAGGAGATTTTCATCGCTCTGGACCCGGCGGCGAGTGAATTCTACGTGCCAGAAGTTCAGCGCTACAGCATGAAACGTGAAGGTCTGCGCCTCACCGCAGAAATGATGGCTGAAGAATACGATGCGTTCTGCGCTGAGTACCCGATCTGCAGCATCGAGGACGGCCTCGCCGAAAACGACTGGAAGGGTTGGCAAATCATCACCGATAAAATCGGTGAACGTGTGCAACTCGTCGGCGATGACCTCTTCGTGACCCAAACAGCCTTTCTCGAACGCGGCATCAAAGAGAAGGCCGGAAACGCAATTCTCATCAAGCCAAACCAGGTCGGAACCGTCACCGAAACGCTCGACACGATCCGGCGCGCCCGGAAATCGAACTTCGGCGTCGTCGTCAGCCATCGCTCGGGTGAGACCGAAGACACCACGATTGCCGACATCGCCGTTGGTTCCGGATGCGGCCAAATCAAATCTGGAGCGCCCGCACGCAGCGAGCGAGTCGCCAAGTACAACCGCCTTCTCCGGATTGAAGATTGGGCCGGTGACCGAGGCCGTTACGCCGGAATGAGCGTAATCAAATAGCGAAACACCTATGCGCCGATAAGCGCTGCGGTGTAATCTGCAACTAAATCATTCGCTGATCCACACAAAGAAGAGGCTCAATCCTCACTAGGAGATCCATAAGACACAACATGAGCAGAACCAAGATCGGCATCAACGGCTTCGGCAGAATCGGCCGGCAAGTCTTCCGTACCATCAACCAGCGACAAGCTGACAAGCTGCAAGTAGTCGCGGTAAACGACCTTGCCAGCCCAGCACAACAAGCCCACCTCCTCAAGTACGACTCCACCTATGGGCGTTACGACGGCGATGTTGAGATAGGCGATGGTTCGCTCACCATCAACGGAGATAAAATCACCGTCTTCTCCGAACGCGACCCAGCGAACATTCCGTGGGATGACGCAGGTGTCGAGATCGTCATCGAATCCACTGGCTTCTTCACCGAGGCTGCCCAGGCCTCTGCACATCTCTCCGACAGCGTAAAGAAAGTTATCATTTCGGCCCCTGCATCCAACGAGGACATCACGATCGTTCTCGGCGTAAACGACGGCGATTACGATCCGTCCCAGCATAACGTCATCTCCAACGCCTCGTGCACGACTAACTGCGTGGCGCCGATGGCGAAGGTTCTCAACGACGCATTCGGAATTGAACGCGCCTTGATGTCGACGATCCACGCTTACACCAACGATCAAAATATTTTGGATCAGGTCCACAGCGACCTCCGTCGCGCCCGCGCCGCTGCGAATAGCATTATTCCCACCACGACTGGCGCCGCCAAAGCCGTAACCCTTGCGATTCCCGAACTTGCCGGAAAGATCGACGGTATGGCATACCGCGTACCGGTCATCACCGGATCCGTCACTGACCTGACCGCTCGGCTGTCAAAACCCGCTTCCGCGGAGGAAGTGAACGAAGCGTTCCGGGAAAGCCAGGCAGGAGCGTTGAATGGCGTAATCCAAGTCTCCGACGAGCCATTGGTCTCCGCCGACTACATCGGCGATCCACACTCCTGCACCATCGACGCGCTCTCGACCGCTGTAATCTCCGACGAGGACGACGGTTCTGGCACGTTCATCAAGGTTGTGGGATGGTACGATAATGAATGGGGATACTCCAGCCGAACCGCCGATGTTGCCGCTCTCATCGCTTCCGCCCTATGAACACGGTTTCACGGCACCTTGACTCCGATCAACTCATTGCACGCTGGTTAGATTTTCCCAGCAACGCGCCCGACTACACGGCGAACGAGAGCCGTTGACAATCGTCTTGGCGCACATACGCGTATCATGATGCAAAACAGCGTTAATCAACTAGCTCTCGAAAATAACCCTGACGGGATTCTGAACACAACCTCACAACCCAACCAACAACACGTAGTCGACGATATCGGCGCGTTTCTAAACGTCTTGCCGCCAAACGTTCGCGAAGGTCTCGACGGAACCATTGATGGCGATCGTGAAGTTTCCGGCCTACTCGAAGTGATCATCGACCTCGGACGTGTCCCCGAAGCACGATTCGTCGATGGCTCCGTAGCCCTTAACGACAAGGAAGTCACGCGCTGGGACATCGACACGGTCATCGCCGGACTGGGCCGTTTCGGCGACGATAACCGCGCCGGGATCGAACGCACCCTTCATCGCTTCTCCGCGATCCGCGACCGCGAAGGTAATCCCGTCGGATTGACCTGTCGAGTCGGTCGCGCAGTCTTCGGAAGCGTTCGGCTAATTCAAGACCTCATACAGACCGGTCGCAGCGTGTTGATCCTCGGTCGACCCGGCATCGGGAAAACCACAATCCTTCGAGAGGTTGCCCGTGTGCTCGCCGACGATGCGTCTCGACGAGTGGTGATCGTTGACACTTCCAACGAGATCGGTGGCGACGGTGCAGTTGCCCACCCGGCTATCGGGCGGGCGCGCCGGATGCAAGTCCCCAACACCGAACTCCAGCACCGCACCATGATCGAAGCGGTCGAAAATCACATGCCCGAAGTCGTCGTCATTGACGAGATCGGAACCGAGCTCGAGGCCCTCGCCGCTCGAACCATCGCCGAACGCGGCGTGCAACTCGTCGCCACCGCTCACGGCAACACTCTCGGCAACGTCATCACTAACCCAACCCTCTCCGACCTCGTCGGCGGGACACAAGCTGTAACACTCGGCGACATCGAGGCGCGCCGCAGGCGGACCCAGAAGACTGTCTTGGAACGCAAACACATGCCGACCTTCGACGTTGTCGTCGAGATGCGCGAACGAAACTACGTCGGCGTTCACAACGATGTCGGAAGAGCGGTCGATCGCATGCTTCGGGGCCTGCAACTCCCTCTCGAGATGCGAAGGCTCAACGAGGACGGCAGTGTCGACACTCAAGTCGAAGACGCCATGGATTCCGAAGATGGGTTCGAAACCGCTGCATTCGATCTGAATTCCATCCGCTCACCGCGGCGTTCATATGACACTGACACCGAAAATCCGAACGCAAATGGCAGGCCGAGTGAACCCGCCGAGACCATCACGAGAGACGAAGGCATGCCGGAACCACCTCCGATACGTGTCCATCCTTTCGGAGTTCCCCGTGACGCTCTCAGATCCGGCATTCGAGCCATGGGTGTCCCGGTGATGCTCTCCGAGTCCGCGGCTGAGGCCGACGTTCTTGTTACTACCAAACTCCATTACGGCCGACGTCCTCCGGCGGTCAAACGTGCCGAACGTGATGGCGTACCAGTCTACGTCCTGCGACGCGGAACCCGCGAGCAGATCGAACAATTCCTGAACCGCTTTGAAGTCGGTCGCGCGAGCACAGCCAACGGAAACGGATCGCACTCCGACGACGAACTCTTGGTCGATGAGGCTCTCGAAGAGGCCGAACGCGCCGTCGAACGAGTTCTCAGCGGAGACCGTAAAATCAATCTTTCTGCGCAGTCGTCCCACATTCGTCGACTCCAGCACGCCCTCGCCGCCCGCTACAACGTCGGGTCTGCAAGCACCGGACACGAACCGAACCGTCATGTCATCATCCGACGCCGGCGCCGATGACTTGCCAAGCAACGTCGTAATCGCAGTATCTCCACAATGCCACGCAGGTCGGTCCATAAAGCGCCGTTCATTTCGTTTGAGGGTGGCGAAGGCGCCGGCAAGACTACTCAGGTGAAATTGCTTCGCCGCCGTCTCGAGAGATTGAATCTGCCCGTCCTAGTCGTTCGGGAACCCGGCACAACCCGCCTCGGCGAGCAAGTCCGGGAGATCATTAAATCCCAGAGCAATAACGTTCCCGCCGCCGACGCCTTGCTCTTCATGGCCGCCCGCGCCCAGTTAATGGCCGACGTCATCGTCCCCGAACTCAAAAAAGGCACGACCGTCATCGGCGACCGCTTTTCCGACTCCACCATCGCTTACCAAGGCTACGGCGGGAACCTAAACCTCGACCGCCTCCGCCACGCCAACGAACTAGCCACCAACGAGGTCGCTCCCGACCTCACCATCCTGCTCGACGTCACGCCCGAAACCGGACTCGGCCGGCGCGACGCTGAGGACGACTCCACCGGCGAAACCCAACGCCGCTTCGAAGAATTACCCATCCGCTTCCACCGCAGCGTCCGCCGTGGTTACCGCGAACTCGCCAGCAACGAACCAAACCGTTGGATCGAGATCGACGCCGCACGCAACCCAAACGAGGTCGCCGAAGATGTCTGGCGTCATGTCTCCGAATTCTTTAGGTAGATGCCTTCCGCTCAATATCTAGATCAAAAATTCAAAATACACAAACTCTATGAAAACAAAAGAAGTTAAACGGGTGGCACGTCGAGAAGGCAGAGAACGTTATCCGAACAGAATAGAGTGAAAAGTCCTGGTGCAAATCACTACCGCAAGAAACCCACTTCTCACGACCGGCGTGAACTTCGCAGATACTCAGGTCTCGATCAGTCAGTCTGCATAACCCTCAAGACACGTTCCACAAAGTCATGGACCAATGGGCGATCAGAATCCCGTTCCCAATCTTCCATCGAGTCGTGGTAGAAATGGCGGTGGAATTTCTCGGCAGCTAAGAAGTTGGATCGAATCAGCGGGTCATCATACTCTTCCGCAAGCCGGATTACCGCGTTCTTCAACGATCGGTGACTTTCGTGGGACCACTTGCGTTCCTGTGCAACCGCCATCACGGCGTGGGCGGCGGCGCCCCACAGCTTTTCCGCGCCTTGCAGGATGTCGCCGCGTGCAAACTCATCATCGGATGCCGACAAGAAACCGCGCGAGACTTGCGCGTGTTCAGTCGGGGTCATCGTGGATGTGGCGGTCATAGCAATACTCTTCCAGCAATGTTCATTCTAACCCAAACCAAACATCTGCTCTATGAAACTTTGCGCCGCTTGCGCTCAATTGATGTGATTTTGCAACGGGTTGATATTGCGATAATCTGATACGGAACAGGAATCAGGTTTACGGAGTCTCCCCATGCGAAACAACACCATGAAGCGAAAGATGCTTGACGGCGGAACCACGCTCGGCCCATTTGTTGGCTGGCCCGCTCCAGCATTGGTCGAACTCATGGGCTGGGCCGGATTCGACTTCGTAGTCATCGACTGCGAACACGGGATCATGGACTACGAGACATCCGAAAATATGATCCGCGCCGCCGAACTCTCCGGCACGACGCCCATCGTCCGCATCGGCATGAACGATCAGCAACACATCCAGCGTTATCTCGAAGGCGGCGCCCAAGGTGTCATGATCCCTCTCATCAACAACGGCGAACAAGGGCGAGCCGTCGTCGACGCCGTAAAATACCCGCCGGTCGGCAAACGTGGCGGATTCTCCGGTCGCAGCGCAATGTTCGGCATCCAAGACCAAGCCGAATACGTCAAACAAGCCAACGAAGAAACCTTCGTCTGCCTCCAGATCGAAACCCCTGAAAGCATCGTTAACGCCGACGAGATCATCAACACCGAAGGCGCCGACTGCATATTCATGGGACCCGGTGACCTCTCCCTAAACATGGGCTACCCCGGTCAGATCGCCCACCCCGAAGTCGTCGAAGCCATCGAAACCCTCGTCAAGAAGACCCACGACGCCGGCAAAATCTCCGGCACTCTAGGGGTAACCGTCGAGCAAGCCCAGTTCTGGCACGAGCGCGGCGTCCAATGGATCGTCAGCGGCGCATCCCGCTTCCTACTCGCTGAAGCCCGCGCCTACCTCGATCAAACTCGCGGTTCGGGAGTCGGTTAAACCGAAAATTCGGCCGGCTCGGACAGAGCGCACGCCCAGGGTCCAGCTTGAATAGTTAGTGGACAACCCAAACGCTTAACGAATTAACACTAACAAAATCGTCGGTATTTTATTCTTTCGATCAGCACAATGAAGCAATTCAAACGGAGTTTGTCAGATGCCGAATAGCCTAAAATCCCTTATTCGTATCTTGGTTGATGAAACCAAAGCGGGAAAACTGCAATGGACTGTTCTTGATCAGCACAATAACGGATGGGAAATTGATGTTTCTCAATGTGAAATCGCGGTATACGAAGATTCTGATAGTTTGTGGTTCGGCGGTAATGCCCCGGCGGGGCAACCACGATATCGAAGACTTGGAATAGGTGATGAAATCAAGCCGTTGTCGAATCTTTTGCGGAAGAAACTCCCGTTGTGTGATCACAATCTTGATGACTCTTCGTTGGGAGACGCAATCCGTTGCATCAGGGGGCAATGAATCTCGAATGTCTCAAGCCAATTGAACTGCAACCGAAATTTCACAGATTAACTGATGACAATCATGATCTTGCATCCGTGATTATTCCCTCATCCCCAACCCCTCGCGCCAATCCCGCACGATCCGATCGTCATGCTCGAACGCCAGTTCCGGCATTTCATCCGCCGCGAACACACGAGCATCGGACGTCTCATCCCCAGCCATCAACTCGCCATCAACTACTTCCGCGTGATAGACCACCAACACAACCGCCTGCCCCTCTTCGCTGTAAACCCCGACTAACCACTCGACGCTAACCACCAACCCGCACTCTTCCTTAACCTCCCTCTCCAGCGCCCGTTCCAACTTCTCCCCGCGATCTACGTAACCAGACGGAAAGCTCCACATCCCGATCTGCGGCTCGATCGCCCGTTTCAGCAACACGATCCCATCACCCATCGGGATGATTGCCGCAACCGCAACCTTCGGATCCGAATAGATGACCCGATCACACTCCACACATCGATGATGCCCTCCGCCAATTGGCGCCAGCGCCGGAAATTCCGGATGATGCGGTTGCCCACCGCTGGATTGTGATGACATCTCAAATGCGAATCATACAAACCTCCATCACCCCAACGCATACAATCCCACCATGACCGCTTTCCGCCGAACCATGATGGTCCTCGCCATCATCAACGTCCCTTTCGCCTTGTTAGCCGCCGCGGTCGGTTCATTCGCCGACGGCGGAGACATCTGGTCACGCCTAGTCATCTCGGTCCTCCATCCAATATCCGCGATCGCCATAATTTTCTTGGTCTTCGTCCCCCGATCCAACACCGCTCTAGTATTTGGCATCACCGCGATCCTCGCCATCAACATCATCTCCGCCGTAATCCTCGCCGCACTGATCGCCGCCGAGGTCATGAAAGGCGATTGGCCACTACCCCTAGTCATCGCACCCATCCCAATGATCGCCATCATCTACGCCGTCCTGACAGTCCGCACACAACCTTCATCCGACAACGCGTATCAACCGACCGAAACGTAACTGAGAATCGCCTGTTACACCGGATGGGCCGGCACCGTCCCGCCGGATTCCACGTCATCTGAAACGCGAATTTGATACATCGTAACGTCTGGAATCGAGCCCATCCAGATTTTTAAAATCTCAGCCATGCACGCATTCCGCATAGCCATGTTCGTCTTCGCCTTCGCTAATCTGTTCTTCGCGTTGGCGAGGACCCAAGTCGACATGATCGCTGAAGTCGGAGACTACCGGTCCCGCCTAATCCTTGCATTGATCCATCCCTTAGCAGCTTTATCCTCGATCGTTTTAGCGTTCGTCTCGAAACCACGTCCGTTACTGACATTTGTCACTGACATTTATCGTCGCAGCGATCGTCTCGACATCCTGTTTGGCGGCACTCATTATGCTGCTGGTCATGATGGGTGTTGCTGTGATTGCGGTTCAGGACCGTCATTCCTGCGTACGCAGGAATCCATAGAAACATAGGGCACGCCATTGTTCGTGGGGCTGTGGGTGGCGTGGTTTGCTGAACTAGGATTTGAAGGATGCCCGTCCGCCTTTGAACTATGATGCGAATGATGGGGAAAGATGGGAATGATCCCAGCCCCCCCCCGTCATTCCGGCGAAAGCCGGAATCCAGGGAACATAAAGCACGCCGTTTCCCGCACCCTGCGCGACCGACATCAACGCAACAACCCCCTCCCACAACAACCCATCCTTCCCAATCCTTCAAATCCTAGTTCAAAAAACCCGTCATCCCCGTCGCCCCTCTGGATTCCTGCGTACGCAGGAATGACGGTGGGGGTGCGGGTGTGACGGTCAGTTGTATGGGGTTATGTTTCCGTGAAATGGCTCTGGCGCGTTGCCACATATCGAAGCGGACAACCGCTGCTCCGCGGAAGGAATTAGCAACGCGAACAATCGCGCGGTTTCAAGCCTCCATCTCCGCAAACACCGGCTTCAACTTCGCCCGTGCTGCCGCCGATTTCTCGCCGTCATCCGCCTCGAAAATCGGCAACTCCTCTTCGATATCCGCGTTCAGATCGTACAGCTCGCCCGTCTCATACAACTTCCAGTCATGATCCCGAACCATTCGGATGCAACCTAGATCAGTCCGATTGGCCGTCATCGGATCGTAGTGGAAGAAGATCCAATCCTTAGGATTACCCTTCTCACCCTTCAACTGCGGATAGAACGACCTGCCGTCGATCACGTAACCCTCCGGAGGCTCAGCCCCGGCGACATCCAACATCGTCGGGAGAAAATCGGTAACGTCTACCAGATCGTTGTTCACCACACCAGCCGGTACCGTCCCTGGCATCTGAGCGATCAACGGAACGTGCGTCCCATGGTCGTTCGTCGTGCTCTTGCCACCGCAGATTTCGTTGTGCCGGTGCACAATCGAGCAGACCTCCTGTGGCGAACCGTTGTCGCCCGTGTAGATCACAAGCGTCTCCTCGCTCAGCCCTTGTTCAGCAAGATAGTCCAACAACCGCCCGATCACCTTGTCGTGATACTCCACCATGTCCTTGTAAAACCGAGGGTGCGCACCATCTCCGTCGTCGCTTAGTTCGCCCCAAGTACGACCACCGAAATTCTTGTTCGACTGCGGCTCGAAACCCTCCCACTCTGGGCTGTCCGGCGTCGGCTCGAACGGACCGTGCGTCAACGCCATCGGCCAGTAAACGAAAAACGGATTATCATCGTCCTTCTTCCGCTCGATATAGTCGATGATGTAGTCGCAGAACACGTCGTCGCCATACTCACCCGCGGTGTCGTCCCTATACTCGCCATTCTGATAGATCACCGGGTCCTTGTATCGAGACCCTTTGTGTTCGGTGTGATGAGCGTGCCAAACGCAGAACTCATCGAAGCCCGCATCCTCGATCTTCTGGCCCTTGTTCCGCATCTCCGGCATGATATCCGGCGGGTTATAGGAATAAAGCTGCCACTTCCCAGAAATCAGCGTGTTGTAACCGGCACCCGTGAAGAGATGCCCGAATCCCACCTCGTCAGGAGGCAACAACCCGAACCCGATATAGTTCCTGAAGTTGTGCTTCCCCGTCATCAACGCCACCCGCGTCGGAGTGCACAACGGCAGCACATGCCCCTCATCGAACCGCATCCCATTCGCCGCCATCTCGTCCAACCGCGGCGTCGCGTACGACGTGCTCCCGTTAACCCCGATGCACTCATAACCGAGGTCATCGGACATAATCATGATGATGTTAGGTCGCTTTTCGGACATAGTATTCTCTCCCGCGTCAAACCATACCACTCACGGCCAATCCACCAATCGTTCCCATCACCTACCTAACTGATTCCACGCCTTGGCAACCAATCCTCACACCGCAGAATCCGGCCCCGTACGCGAGAACGCACGCATCACCAGCCTCGACCTGATACGCGGCGTTGCGGTCCTCGGCATTCTCCTCATGAACGCCGTCTCCTTCAAGTTTGGGCAGGCCCCCTACTTCAACCTAAGCGCGGGTGGATCTGAAAACTGGCTCGACTGGACCGTAGGCATATTCGGAGAAATCTTCGTCGACCAGAAGTTCATGGGGCTGTTTTCGCTGCTGTTCGGCGCCGGAATGATCCTCTTCATCGACCGCGCCAGCGCCCGAGGAAGACGCGCGGTGCTGTTGAATCTCTGGCGAAACGGCCTCCTTCTTCTAATCGGCCTCCTCCACTTCATGTTTTGGGACGGCGATGTCCTGGTGGCCTACGCACTGTCGTCAGTTTTTCTGATCGCTTTGCGGAAGTTGCCGAACTGGTGGATGGTTTTCGTTGGCGTCTTGGTTTTCGTGCTGTCAGTCGGGATTGCGCTGCTGATGCAATACATCGCAAACGAGACAGTCATTTCGTTGTCGCGCAGTTGGGAACCCGGAGTGGTAACGGTTGATGAACAGGAGTATTTTGATGCTCTATTGGCATTGGGTTTTCTTCTGCGCGCACTAGGGATGATCCTCATTGGTGCTGGTCTGTACCGCATGGGTTTCATGAACGGCGGAAAGTTGGCGAAAACTTACCAACACACCGCATGGGTTGGCCTCGCAATCGGCTTGCCACTCGCCGCCGTCGGCGTGATATTCACCGCGGTGAACGACTACTCCCGCGAGATCGCTTTTGTCGGTCAAATTCCCAACATCCTCGGAACGATCCCCGCGTCACTGGGGTACATGAGCCTGATCATCCTTTGGAACAATCGCGCCGACAACTGGCTCAAACACCGCCTCCGCGCGGTCGGACGCATGGCATTGACCAACTACCTAACTCAGACGATTCTAGGCGTCCTAGTCCTAACAACCTTGCTCGCAGATACCGACTTCGTCAATCGAAGCCTAGTCCTATTGTTCGTCTTCGCCGTCTGGGCGTTGCAAATATGGTGGTCGCAAGCGTGGTTGAACCGCTTCCTATTCGGACCGGCAGAATGGCTCTGGCGCGTTGCTACCTACCGAAGCGGTCAACCATTCGTCCGACGGCGAGACTGACAGCGCGGGCCATCGCCTTTAATTCAAGCCAGCATCTCCGCAAACACCGGCTTTAACTTCGCCCGTGCCGCCGCGGCCTCGGGACCGTCCTGCGACTCGAATATCGGCAACTCCTCATCCAAGTCCGCATTCAGGTCATAAAGCTCGCCAGTCTCATACAACTTCCAATCCCGATTCCGCACCATTCGGATGCACCTCGCCTGGTTCCGAGCACTCATCGGTTCGAAGTGGAAGAATATCGAGTCTTTTGGATTGCCCTTTTCGCCCTTCAGCTGCGGATAGAACGATTCCCCGTCGATCACGTAACCTTCAGGCGCATCAATTCCCGCCGCATCTAACATCGTCGGGAGGAAATCGGTAACGTCGATCAAGTCGTCGTTTACGGAACCCGCCGGAACCGTCCCCGGCTGTTGGACGATCAACGGAACGTGCGTCCCGCGGTCGTTCGTCTTGCCCTTGCCGCCGCAGATCTCGTTGTGCCGATGCACCATCGAGCAGACATCATGCGGCGACCCATTGTCACCCGTGTAGATGACAAGCGTATCTTCACTCAACCCCTGCTCTTCAAGGTAGTCCAACAACCGCCCGATGATCTTGTCGTGATACTCCACCATGTCCTTGTAAAACCGAGGGTCATCCGCGAAGGCACCGTCCTCCAGCTCCGCCCACGTCCGACCACCACGGGTCCGATTGGTCGGCGGGTCGAAATCGGCAAATTCAGGACTATCCGGTGAAGGCTCATGCGGTTTGTGCGTCAACGCCATCGGCCAATACACAAAGAACGGATTGTCGTCATCCTTCTTCCGGCCGATGAAGTCGATGATGTATTTGCAAAACTCCTCATCCCCGTACTTGCCCATCGTGTCGTCACGATACTTCCCGTTCTGGTAGATGATGGGATCCTTGTATCTCGAACCCTTCTCCTCCGTCTGATGCGCATGCCACACGCAGAACTCGTCGAAACCCGCATCCTCGATCGTCTGACCCTTGTTCCGCATCTCCGGCATCTCGTCCGGCGGGTTGTACGAATACAGCTGCCACTTGCCCGATATGCAGGTGTTGTATCCCGCATCCGAGAACAGATGCCCGTACGTGACCTCGTCTGGCGGTATCAATCCGAATCCGATGTAGTTCCTGAAGTTGTGCTTACCCGTCATCAACGCCACCCGCGTCGGCGTGCACAACGGCAAAACATGCCCCTCGTCGAACCGCATCCCGTTAGCCGCCATCTCGTCCAACCGAGGCGTTGCGTACGAAGTTCCGCCATTGACTCCGATGCACTCGTATCCGAGGTCGTCGGACATAATCATGATGATGTTTGGTCGTTTATCTGACATTACTGTTCTCCCGCAAAAAACCATATCACCGTCGCATCACAATCCGTCGCGGAATCTCAGAAAACTATCGTCTCGTCAGCCATCATTACAATCACACCATCTTCAAACCAAATCATTCATGCCGAGTAGCAAACCATGACCAACGCAACGCCCGTAATCGACGTCCAAGTCCATGCCTACGAACGCGACCACCCCGCACGCCCCTGGCATGGCCACCTTGAAGGCCCTGAAGAAGTCACCGGCGACGACATGGTCAACGCCATGGACGCGGTCGGCGTCGACGGCGCAATCCTCGTATCCCCTTTCTCCATGTACCAGTACGACGCATCTTACGCCCTAGAGGTTCACGCCAATCATCCGCACAAATTTGGACTCGTCAGACCCTTCGACCCCGATTCCGACCACATCGAACAACAGATGGAAGAGTGGACATCCAGCCCGGGCGTAGTCGGTGCCCGAATCATGCTCGCACGCATCGAGATCGAAGCCGACAACCCCGGCGTAAACCAAATTCTCGCCGCCGGAGCCAGAGCAAACATCCCCATCAATGTCATGTGCTCCGGAAAACTCCCGATCTTCCGAGAAATGGCCGGCAAACATTCCAACACCCAACTAATCATCGACCACCTGGGCCTCGCACAACCCTACGAACCGCCAGCACCTCCAGACGTTTGGGACGACCTACCAGCCGTCCTCGAACTATCCGAGTTCGACAACGTCGCCATCAAAATCTCCGGCGCCGGAACCCTCGCCCAAGAACCTTTCCCCTACCCCGACATCTGGGAACCCCTAACCCAAATCTTCAACGCCTACACCCTAGACCGTTGCATGTGGGGCACCGACTGGACCCGCGCCGTAAACCTCCTAACCTACGAACAAGGCGTCGAAGCATTCCGCGTCACAGACCAACTAACCGACTCCGAACGCGCAACTCTCATGGGAGGGAGTCTGATGAAGATATACAACTGGTCGCCGAGCGACAGCGCTTAAACCCGTTGAACGCCTGCAACCTCGGGCTGAAAACGCGGGATTAGCTTAGCCTAATTGCCAGGAGGAGGCGAGTAGCTGACGCCTCGCTTAATCGCCTCATCGATCACCGTCGGATCCAACAACACCGTCGTCTTGACCGCGACCGCGCCAACTGCCGAAATTCTCAGCGATAACGCCGTTGCCGCCGCATCGTCCGGAAGCTCTGCAATCGCTATTAGATCATCTTCCCCGAACGCGTAATAAAACGCCTCCAGACTTCCACCGACACTACTGACCGACTCTTGAACCGCTTTCGCTCGAGACGAACCACCAACCTCCAGAAGTCCGTTAACACCCTCACGCGAATACGACGCTTGGAACAAATACTTTGGCATTGACTCAACCTTCCTAGCTGCAAGTCATTTCAACCGATAACGCGGTCTGTGAGCGATCTCATATACAAAGAACACCCCATAACCAACAATCGATTCTATTCCGCATTCATCGATTCACCGGAAAACCCCAATCCCATCCTTCTCTTCCTTAAGGATCACTCCTCATATCCCGCGCGCGTGGTAACCAAGTTCATAAACCTACGGAACATCCCGCTCGCGCCGCCACTTGATCACTCGCCATCCGAAAAACACCACGACGACCACGACAAGAATTACCAACGTGCCGTTCTGATACGGCTCCATGAAATCCTTGATCTCTTCCCAGTTCTCGCCCAGCAATCGACCTGTGTACGTCAAAACCAGGCTCCACAACGCCGTGCCCAACGTCGTGAACAATAAGAACCTTCCGAAATGCATCCGCGTATATCCCGCAGGCACCGAAACTATGCTTCGGATCAACGGGACCAATCGACCAAAAAAGATCACCGCCTCTCCATATCGCTCGAACCAAGCCGCTCCGCGATCCACGTCCTTCTCAGAAATGAAAACGTACTTGCCGTAACTCTCAATCAACCGACGAACCCCCGCCTCCCGCGCAAAATATCCGATCCCGTAAAGCACAACTGCACCCAGCAACGAACCTGCCGTCCCTGCCGCAACTACGCCCCAGAAATCTAACTCGCCCTTCGCCGACAGCGAACCCGCAAACGGCAAAACCGCCTCCGACGGAATCGGCGGAAAGATGTTCTCGATCGCCATCACCAGCACGATCCCCGGATAGCCGATAGCGGCGATCAACTCCTCGATCCACCCGCCAACCTGCTCAATCAGCTGCGTCATTCAGCATCCTCATGCATGCTCCATCGCCACTGCAACCAACGTCTCACTCGTGCCGAATCCCCACACCGATCCCCATCAATTCCAACGAATCGCCGCGAACCTCGCGGCTACGGCTACTCATACCAGCCCGATCCGAATATCAGACCGTCGTGAAGTACCGCCCAAGTGTGTTTCTGTCGGTCAGTACCCGTTTCAGGGTTCGTTAGCACGTAGTCGACCCAGCGGCCCGCCTCGGTTGCCGAAAGTAGATCGTCGCCGTAGAAGTAGCCCGTGGCATCCACCCGTAAACTGGGATCCCTACCTATGAATATCGGATTGCTGTGGGATATCGTGACTCCGTCTTCTGCACCGACGATGAACACGTACCACTGACCGTCTATGCTCTCTGTTGAGTTGTAGTACTCCACTGTACGGTCTCGGCCAACGGCATCGTAAAGGTCAATGGCTCTGGCTACAAATCTTCTTGTATATTCTGCGGCGTCCGACTTCTGGGTGCCGCGCTCGTACCAACCCGATCCAAAAGTCAGACCATCGTATTCGACTACCCAAGAATGCTTCGTTTCAACTATGCCGGACGATGGGTTGGGGAAGCTGTAGCTGAACCATGCACCATCCTCATCGGCGACCGATACGAGAGCTTCTCCAGCCGGATAGTTGCTGGGCCCTACGGCGGCCGATGCCGGCCGACTAACGAGCGCAGGGTTGGCGGCGTGCGCGAGCATTACGTCGTCCTGATCCAAGATGAACACGTACCACTGACCGTCCATGCTCTCCTCGGTGTTGTAGTGGGCGACGGTAGCATCCAGACCCTCTGAGTCATATCTGCGAATAGCCGACTTTACGAGGAATCTGGTGTACTCGTCGGATTCCCACTTGGGTGGAACGGGGTCCGTCACTTCCGATGGCTGATCCGAAGCCAGCCGCGCCTCTGCGGACTGCATCGCAATCTGTTCGGTGAAAGCCGCGATCATCGCGTCGTCGATAGCCATCGCCTCTCCGGCGGGGCCAGGCGGGCCAGCAGGTCCGGATTCTCCCGCGGGGCCGACAGGGCCTACAGGTCCCGCCGCGCCAGCCGGTCCTTGCGGACCCGCAGGACCTTGTTGTCCAGCTGTCCCAGCTTCGCCTTGGCAAGCGACGATCGACAGAATCAAAACGGCGGCAAGAATTGCCACCATTGGCGTGCGCATCGTCATTCTCCCTGTTTGATTTATCAGTAATGTGGAATCAACCGCGTTTGACAGCAAGCGCAATTGAACAATGTCTCGTGCTTATTTTAGGCGTTTCCCTGTGCATTCGAAACCTTGGCGAAACCACAGCCATTAACGCGGACGTGCCCGGTAACCTGACACGGGGAGAGAACTTCAGCGGACCGAACGTCCGCCCTCAGGAGATGCAAGAGAAAGTGGTGGGCCCGGACGGATTCGAACCATCGACCTCTACTTTATCAGAGTAGCGCTCTAACCAGCTGAGCTACGGGCCCGGAATGCGACACGCTGAGAGTGGCGCGCATCGCAATATCCCAATTCTAATCCATCGCTTCCATCCTGCCCATCAATCACAATCCTTCACATCCTAGTTCAGACGTATAACCTTATCCCTCATGGTCTCCGCCTCCGCCTCCAAACCCCGCGCCCTCCTATCCACCGGCTCGTGGGCCCTTTACGACTTCTCCGACACCATCTTCTCCGCCTCGATCCTAACCTTCTACTTCCCCCTCTGGGTAACCGACGACAAAGGCGGGACCGACACCCACATCGGCCTGGCTCTATCCGCCTCCATGCTCATCGTCGCCCTCACCGGACCCTTTCTCGGTACCCTCTCCGACCGCCTGAATCGCCGCGTCCCTCTCCTCGCCCTCAGCGTAGTCTCATGCGCCGTCTTCACCGCTCTCATCGGAGCCGTCGGCGGACTAACCACCGGACTACTATTCTTCATCGCCGCAAACTTCATGTATCAGACCGGGCTCATCTTCTACAACTCACTCATCATCAACGTCAGCGACGAGAGCAAACGCGGCATCGTCTCCGGAATCGGCGTCGGAGCCGGATACATCGGCCTCATCGCCGCATTCCTCATCATGCGACCAATCGTCGACGCGCAAGGAAACCAAGCCGCATTCCTACCTACCGCCGGCCTCTTTATCCTCTTCGCCCTCCCCCTCATCCTGATCATCAAAGAACCCGGCGCCCGCGGCCACGTCGACAAAACGCTCTTCCAAACGTCCTATAAACAGCTCTACGAAACCTTCAAGCGAGCCCGACAACACAGCAACCTCTTCCGATTCCTCATCGGACGCTTCATGTACATGGAAGCCATAAACACCGTCACATCCTTCTACGTCCTCTACCTCATAAACGTCGGCGGCTTCGAAGACACCGAAGCACAATCCATGATCATCGGCGTCGTCGTCATCGCAATCTTCGCATCATGGGCCACCGGATTCCTTGTCTCGAAATTCGGACCGAAACGCGTCCTCATAATCGCCCTCTCCGGATGGACCGTACTCGCGATCGCCGCAGTCCTCGCCGACACCCGATGGGCATTCTGGGCCGTCGCCGTAACCATGGGATTCTTCTGGGCCGCACCGCAAATCTCCGACCGCGTGCTCCTCACCTACCTCTCACCAAACGGACAGATCGGCGAATTCTTCGGACTCTTCCAAATGTCCGGACGCCTCTCCGCCGTCATCGGCCCCGCCCTCTGGGGCCTAACAATCTGGGCCCTATCCGAAACCGGCGACCTAGCCTACCGCATAGCCCTTGCAACCCTAGCCATATTCCTAGTAGCCGGACTTCTAATCCTAAGATCCGTCAAAGTAACCCGCGAAACCTCCGACCTCGAAGCGATTGAACAGTCCTGACCTCCCCTTCGCGTAGCGAGGGGCACGCGGACGACCGAAGCGAGAACGCCGGGGGGTGCCCGGCAGGCGGGACCCGGTTTCCCCCGCTCGCGGGGGAAATGTCCGAAGGACAAAGGGGGTAACGCTACCCTCAATAAATCCCCGGAAACAACCGGTACTTAACCCGCGCTTTATACTCCGCCCACTTCTCCGCACCGTACTTCTCCTCACAAACAGCATCATCCTGAAACTGCCGCCAGGTGAATAGCGACACGATGAAGATCATGTACGTCCAAGCCCAAAGGTTTGCGGGTTGCATGAAAACCAACGCAACGGACAAAGCGAGAAACCCTTCGCCCATGTAGTTGAAATGACGAGCCGCGCCCCAAAAACCGCTATACAGAATCTTCCGGTCGCCAGCCTCGATGTATCTCTGCTCAATTAACCCCAGGAACTTCCGATCGGGCCACCGCTTGAACCAATACTTCTGCAAGTTACCGCCGCGCGAGATACTCCAACCGAACAGGAACAACACCACCATCACAGCCAACCAGATATTGGTGAACGTAGACGAGAATCCAGGATAAGGATGCACCGCCATTCCCCACATCGGCAGGATGTAGAGCCACCCGTAGATTAGCAGTCCTCCCCAAATCAACTTGAACCCAAGATTCTCGTGGATCAAGTCATAGGTATAAAGCTGCACCCGTTCGAAAACGAAATAGTCAAAGATGTAGAACGTGAAGAAGCCCGCGTACACGTAGATACCCGGGTTGGGTTCCAAGCCAAGATCCTGGACGTAATGGTGATGAAAATACGCACCCGAAAGCGCATTCAACGTCAGCATCGTACCACCCACCACGTACAGGTACATCTTCAAGTCGACGCGATCGCCGAACAACCAGTGCTCCATCGCCCGACCGTGCCACCAAGCGACGAACCAGTTAGTCTCATGCCCCTTTTCGGACCTTGCAGACTGACTCAGAAACGCCCAGGTCGCGATCACCCCGCTGAAGAAAGTCCCGCCAATCACCGCCGGGATTGTCGACCTGTAGAACCAGTCACGCTCGAACCCAAACGGGGCGACAGCCCACAGCGCCAACATCAAAGCAAACACCAATATCCCATTGAGCCGATAACTCCGAGGCTCACCAGTCGCCGCATCGTTCACATACCCCGGAACACGCCGCGCCGGCAACACAAACTGCGCCACATAAAACGCGACGAACACCGCCAACGGAGTGAAGAACCCCACAATCCACTCCGTCCCCGATAGCTCAATAAGGTGGCTGATCCCAAGCCATTCAAACACGATTGAACACCCCTTCCTTGAGCGATTACGGCGTCGAGATTAGACGTGGTATCAGATTACGCGAATCACCCGGTCGGTGCCGAAGTCCCTCGACCATTTCCTCAATAAATCCCCGGAATTATCCGATACTTCACCTTCTCCTGGTACTCCGCCCACTTCTCTTCGCCATATTTCTCCGCACACAACCGATCATCATCCCGCTGTCGCCAACTGAACAGAACGAGGACGTATATGAAATAGATCCAAGCCCAAGGATTCAAGAGATACCCAAACGCCAGCGCTCCCGCCAACGAATAAAATCCTTCGCCAAGGTAGTTGAGGTGACGCGCCAACCCCCACATCCCGCTGTAAAGAATCTTCCGATCACTCGCCTGAATGTACTTCGGCTCGATGATCCCCAAGAATTTCCGCTCCGGCCATCGCTTGAACACATACTTCTGCATATTCGCCCCACGCGATATCACCCAACCCGTCACGTACATCACCGCCGTCCCGACGATCAGGACGTTCGACCACAACGGCGAAAACCCCGGATTCGGATGTGCTGCCATCCCCCAAAGCGGCAGAATAAACAGCCAACCAAACACCATCATCCCGCCCCAGAACATCTTGAACCCCAAGTTCTCGTGGATCACGTCATAGGTATAAAGCTGCACCCGCTCGAAGATGTAGTAGTCAACCACATAAATCGTCATGAATATCGCAAACATCCAAACACCCGGATTGAAATCGCTGCCAAACTCTTCGTAGTTGTACCAAGCACCCGATAGCGCATTCAGCGACAGCATCGTCCCCCCCACGACGTAAAACCACATCTTCAGATCGACACGCTCCTTGAACAGCGAAATCTCCCGCACCCGGCCATCCCAAAGCGCCATGAACCAGTTCCTACCCTCGACCTCCGGATACCTGAACACCGCAATCAACGAAAAGATCAACGTAAAGACGGTTCCTCCGACAAACGCATAGATCGACGACTCATAAAACCACTCCCGAGGCATCCCCGTCAACTCGAACCACCAAACCGCCAGCGCAATCACATAAACCAGAATCCCATTCAACCGATAATTCCGAGGCTCCCCCGTCTCTGGATCAATCACATAACCCGGAACCCGAATCGCCGGCAAAACCGCATGAGCCACAAAGAAAACCACAAACACCCCCAACGGCGTCAAGAACCCCGCAACAACCTCCATCCCCGAAAGCTCGAAAAGATGACCAATCCCAAGCCAATCAATCATCGTTCATTTCCCCCTTTCCTCTAACAACATGGTCATCACAAACATGAGCACAGACTATCCCAACAACACTGAACCCGGCAACATTACCCCTCTATACGGTGGATGATCAGGGGGAATATTCCTCCCCTTCACCCCGCGAAGGGGACGCGGACGAGCGAAGCGAGACCGCAGGGGATGCTCGGGGCGGACGGGCGACGCGGGCACTCACCACCACTGTCCCAGCAATCCAATCATGCCAACCTCGACCCTCAGCATCAAACCCCATCCAAACATGGTTGGCGATCGCCAGAACCGCTGAAACGATCAATCCCCATAAAAGCCAATACGTCGCTACGATACCAATCAAATGGGCATTGAATGACGCCGCAACGAGGTATAGAACAATCACCGGAAATACATACGCAAACAGCAACGGGCTCCCCAAAATATGCCTCCCTAGAGCGTGGCCCCAACCAATAAACCATCCGTCTCTACCCACGATTCGCAACCCAAACAGTCGATGCCCCAGCGTGTCTCCCTTCGACGAAACTCTGGACACCACCAGCACATGCCTCAATACCACGACCGCACATGCAACCCAAAACCCAACCCACTACCAACAACCAATCAACCAATCCCGCAACCAACCGACGCCAAACCCACCCAAACCCGTAGTACCGACGTCCTTCAAACGAATTGGCGATTTCATCTGCTTGCGTGCTCAACATTGTTCAGCCCCCTACCCTCAACGTACACCACGACCTCACCTAGCGCGGTATGCCCGGGAAGCGGAACCCCAACGGCGCAATCAGTGTAATTTGCGGTTCAGTCAACACCCCGATCCCTAGCCACCACCGCTCCCACCAACCGATCATGCCACCCCCTACCCTTTGCGTCCAAAAACATCAGCACATGATTGACCGCGATCAAAACTAAGCAAACCACGAAGCCCCAAACCAACCAGTTACGAGCCACAAGTTGCACCGGTTCCGATATCCATGTCAACGGCATGTATTGGTTCGCTCTCTGGGCAATGTAAAACCAAGCGGTCAACAACATACAAATTGGCAGCAAATACCCGAAAATCATTGGACTCCCCATGAACTGTCTCCCCAAAGAACGCCAACTACCGATCCGCGTCCCGTCAGCTCTCAATATCCGCAAACCCAGCGACCGTTGACCCAGCGTTCGACCTGTCGAGGAAACAAGGAGCCCGAAAGCCAAGTGGGTCGCCAGCAAAACTAGCAAAACCCCCGGGATCGCCCAAACCGTCACTCCACTGACGAAATTCTCCGCAAACGGCCGAGATCCGGATAATGCATACTCCACCTGCACCAACACACCACCAACCATCCCCGCAACAATCGCAACAACCCAATCCACCAATCCCGCAACCAACCGACGCCAAACCCACCCAAACCCGTAGTACCGACGCCCTTCAAACGAATCGGCGATTTCATCTGCTTGCGTGCTGAAAATTGTTCTGCCCCTACCCTCAACGTACACTACCTCCTCCTCCCCTAGCGCGGTATGCCGGGGAAGCGGAATCCCTTCGGCGCAATCAGCGTAATTTGCGGTTCAGTCAACACCCCGATCCTTCACCACCACTGTCCCAGCAAACCAATCATGCCAACCTCGACCCTCAGCATCAAACCCCATCCAAACATGGTTGGCGATCGCTAGAACTGACGAGACACCCAGTCCCCAAATCATCCAATTCTTTACCAATGCGTCTCCCAATCCACCGATCAGATATCCACCGACCAGATCAATAAATATTGCGACGGGAATCCACAGAATCAGCGGGATCATAGACAAGAAATACACAAACAGCAACGGGCTACCCAAAAACTGCCTGACCAATGCACGGCGGCGACCGATCCTGTTCCCGCTTATGGCCTCTATCCGCATCCCGAACAGTCGGTGCCCGAACGTGTCCCCCTTTGACGAAATCCTAGACGCTAGTGACACCTCTTTCCAAATCACTACCACGCACGCCATCGGAAAACCCAAGAAGATGGATCCCAGCACGAAATTCAATCCAAAGGAAGACACATTCAGCAGTCCGAATAATATCGCGGCCAACGTCCCTAAACCTGCACCCCAAGCCAACACCACCAACCAATCAACCAAACCAGCCATCAACCGCCTCCAAACCGAAACAACCTCAACCCTCGGACGCGCTCCCAACGAATTAACGGTTCCATCTGCCATCGAGTCAATCATTGTCCTACCCCTACCCTCAAATTACACCACCCACGAAGAACACCACCACGCATCCGACGTTAGGTGCGGCATTCAAACCCAAACCACACCCTACTGATCCTTCACCACCACCGTCCCCATCAACCGATCATGCCACCCCCTCCGATTACGATCAAACCCCATCGCAACATGGTTCACCGCTGACAAGACCACGGAAACTACCAAACCCAAATAAATCCAGATGAAAACAAGACCGCCAGAAATCGCGCCGATGCTGTCCAACGGATGCGTTAAGTCCCACAACGGAAGCAGGACATACGCGACGGGAATCAAGACGAACAAGGGCGTCACGTACCCGAGCAACAATGGGCTACCGAGATACTGCCTCACCAACGCACGCCGCCGCTTGATCCTCCCTCCATCGGTTTGCAATATCCGCATACCTAACAGCCGGTGACCAATCGTTTCGTCTTTGGACGCAACCCATAACGCCGTCAAGCTGAACCAAGCTATCACGCCGATGAACGCTGTCGGCAACCCAAAATAGATCAAATACGCTCCGAAGTTTGTCCCAAATGAATTTTCCCCGGATACTGCCAGCGCGAACAAGATCGCAGCCCCAATACTCACCGCCACGCCTACAACCATCGCCAAGAACCAATCAACAACACCCGCCATCAACCGCCTCCAAACCGAAGCAGCCTCAACCTCGTAATCTCGAGAATCCACCAAAAATCCCCGTTCAGACACCCCTCACCGACAATCCTGCCGCCCAGCCTCTTCCAAATCCACAACAATCTCCACCGGCGCATTCCGCGCCACGATCAACACCAGATCCTCACCTTCCGAAGTATTGACCGGCTGATGATTCGAATCCGGCGGAACATAGATGAAATCCCCCGGTCCGATAACCTCCTCAACCTCCAACTCCTCGCCTTGGAGAAACAACCCCTCGCCGCTAACCACGTATATCGCCGACTCGCAATTCACGTGATAGTGCGCCGTCGAACACCGACCCGGCGGCACCGTCGCGATCGCCAGATGAATACCAGTCGATCCCGACAAAGCCTCCGACACCCCCGCCAGCCTAGTCATCGCCCCACTCGCGATCTCAATCTCGAGATTGTCGCCCTTCGTGATAACGCAAGGCTTGTAACCGTTCTTTGACATCACAGAAACCAGATCGTCATTCTCGCGAAGGGGGGAATCCGGAGGGGCCGCGCGGTCGGGGTTCCCTCGCTCGCGGGGGAAATGTCCGAAGGGCAAAGGGGGCCATCATCCTTCGCATCCTAGTTCAATACAACCACGGATCGCAACACCTCACCCCGTTCCATCTTGTGGAACGCCTCCTCAACATCACCAATCCCGATCGACTCGCTCACGAACCCATCCAGATCCAATCGACCCTGCATGTAAAGATCGATATACATCGGAAAATCTCGCGTCGGCAGACAGTCGCCGTACCACGACGACTTCAACACTCCACCGCGACCGAAAACCTCGATCATCGGCAACTCGATCTTCATCTCCGGACTCGGCACACCCACCAGCACGACCGTCCCCGCCAAATCCCGCGCAAAGAACGCCTGCTCATACGTCTGCGGCAAACCAATGGCCTCGACACAAACGTCCGCACCATTACCGCCCGTGATGTTCTGGATCGCCTCCACCGGATCCACTTCGCGAGAGTTCACCGTGTGCGTCGCACCGAAACCCTTCGCCCACTCCAACTTGCGGTCATCGATATCCACCGCAATTATCGTGTGCGCGCCCGCCAGCTTCGACCCGGCAATCGCCGCGTCACCAACGCCACCACAACCAAACACCGCGACCGAATCGCCACGCGAAACGCCGCCAGTATTGATCGCCGCACCCAATCCAGCCATAATTCCACAACCAATCAACCCCGCCGCCTTTGGATCAGCAGCCGGGTTCACCTTCACCGCCTGGCCAGCCGCAACGAGCGTCAACTCCGCAAAAGCACCGATCCCCAACGCCGGCGACAAAGGCGTCCCATCCTCCAACGTCATCTGCTGCGTCGCGTTCCGACTATCGAAGCAATACCAAGGCCGACCCCGCAAACAAGACCGACACGTGTTGCAAGGCGCTCGCCAAGCAATAATAACGAAATCACCCGCCGCCACATTGTCAACATCATCTCCAACCTTCTCCACGACACCAGCCGCCTCATGACCCAAGAAATACGGAAATTCATCCCCGATGGCACCCTCCCGGTAATGCAGGTCCGTATGGCAAACCCCGCAAGCCTGTACCCGAATCAACGCTTCACCCGGACCCGGATCCGGCACCAAAATCGTCTCCAACGAAACCGGCGCACCTTTAGATGCCGAAATTACCGCCTGTACCTTGTTCATGTTGCCCCCGTGATTGATGCCTAAACGCTTCAACGGGATTATATGGCATCGTCAAAACTAAAATCGGACTAGCTATTCACCCGCTCCACCATGACATCCGAATTCCAAAAAAAACTCCAACGAGCCCTCGACGCCAAAACCAAACCCATCGGCTCGCTCGGCCGACTGGAACAACTCGCCGCACAGATCGCAACGCTCCAAGGCACTTTCCAACCGAGCATGTCGACCTGCCAACTGATCATCTTCGGCGCAGACCACGGCATTGCAGACCAAGGCGTCTCCGCCTATCCGTCCGAAGTCACCCGCCAAATGGTCGAAAATCTCCTCGCTGGCGGAGCCGCCGCAAACGTCATCGCCGACTCCCTCGACGTCCCCGTCAAAATCATCGACGCCGGCATCAAAGGTGATCCCATCAACCATCCCGATCTCATCAATCGACGCATCGCACCTGGCACTGCAGATTTCAGCACCGGCCCGGCCATGAACTCAGACCAATACCACCTCGCGACTAAACACGGCGCGAACCTTTTCCCCTCCCCCTCCCAGGGGGAGACTAAGAGGGGGTCCACCGACGCCGTCTGCTTCGGCGAAATCGGTATCGCAAACACCGCATCCGCCAGCATGATCGCCCACAAAATCCACGACATCCCTCTCCAAGACCTCGTTGGTCCCGGCACCGGACTCAACCCCGAAGGCGTCCAACACAAAATGGATGTCTTAACTAAATCCTCCCAACGAACCGCCCCTCGACTCGACGCTGCGGCCGCACTCACGGAATACGGAGGCTTCGAAATCGTCATGATGGCCGCCGCAATCCGACATGCAGCAACGGCCAAACGCCTAGTCATCATCGACGGCTTCATCGCCACCGCGGCAGCCATCGCCGCCATCAAATCCGAACCCGACATCACCGACGCCCTACTCTTCGCCCACCGCTCCGGCGAACGCGGCCACGACGCCATGCTCCAAGCCCTAAACGTCAAACCCCTCCTAGACCTCGACATGCGACTAGGCGAAGGAACCGGCGCCCTCCTAGCATGGCCACTAGTAAAAGCCGCCGCCGCAATCCTAAACAACATGGCAACCTTCCAATCGGCGCAAGTCAGCACCAAACTTTGACAGCCATTCGCCCCTTCGCGCGGCGAGCGGGGGATGCACGGGGCGGCCGGGTTGCCCCCGCTGTGCGGGGGAAATGTCCGAAGGACAAAGGGGGACCATCCATCAATGCCACACCCACCTATCATCTAACTCATGCTCCCCGCCATCCAAAACGAACTCAAAACCCTCCTCCTTTCCCTCCACTTCCTCACGCGCATCCCAACACCCTTCGAAATCGATTACACACCCGAACGCCTCAGCTCCGCGAGCCGCTACTACCCGATCGTAGGCGCCATCATCGGCTCCGTCGCCGCACTTGCGTTCTTCCTCGCCAGCCTCGCACTTCCGACCATCGTCGCCGTCCTCATCGCCACCGCCGCAACCGCACTCATCACCGGAGCATTCCACGAAGACGGACTCGCCGACACCTTCGACGGCATCAGCGGCGCTTACGACCGCGCCCGTTCCCTAGAAATCATGACCGACTCCCGCATTGGGACCTTCGGCGCCCTCGCGCTCATCATCGTCATCTCCACCAAAGTCGCCGCCCTCTCATCACTCGCCGACACCACCACCATCATCACTGCCCTAATCGCCGCTCACATCCTCTCCCGCACCTCAACCGTAATCGTCATGGCAACCAGCCGATACGCGAAGCCAGAGGGCATCGCCGGCCCACAAGACCAAACCCTCAGTCCGATCAACACCATCATCGCCACCTTTACCGCCCTAGTAGCCATCGCAGTAATAGCCCTAGTCCTTACCCCAACAACCGCCCTCCTAGCCACCGCGGGAGCCATCACCGGACACATCCTAATCCGCCTCTACTTCCAACCCAAACTAAAAGGCCACACCGGCGACACCCTAGGCGCCACCCAACAAATCACCGAACTAGCCATCTACATCGCCCTAGCAACGCTGTAGGGGCAGGTTTCAAACCTGCCTCTACTTCCCCTTCGTGTGCTGTGCATAATCACCGTCATTCCGGCGAACGCCGGAATCCAGAGGGGCCGGGCAACGGGGAGGCGCACGTGATCTGACCGTGAATCCGTCGTAAGTGAGGTTGTGCACAGCACCCCTTCGCGCAACGCATACCCATCGCCAGTCATCTCCCACATCGATCACAATCAAAGGAAGGAGGAACTAGCCCCAATGTCCGAACTAAAAGACAGACTCGACTTCGCCATCCGAGCCGCCACCGCAGCCGGAAAGCTGACCTTGCGCTACTTCCGTTCATCGGACCTGACGATAGAAGCCAAACCCGATCAGACTCCCGTAACCCGTGCCGACAAAGAATCCGAAGAAACCCTGCGCAGCCATCTCGCCAAAGAGTTCCCACACGACACCATCGTAGGCGAAGAGTTCGGCAACCAATCCGGATCAACCGACTATACCTGGTACCTCGACCCCATCGACGGAACCAAATCGTTCATCCGCGGCATCCCTCTCTACGGAACCATGATGGGACTCCAATACAAAGACGAAGCCGTAGCCGGCGTCATCGTCTTCCCCGCACTGAACGAACTCGTCTACGCAGCCAAAAACCTCGGCGCATGGTGGTCCGACCAACTAGACCCAGTCTGCCCAAAACGCGCCCGCGTATCGAACATATCCCGACTCTCAGACGCCTATCTGTCCACCACCTCCGCTCGCAGCATTCAACGAACCGATAAAGCGCAGGCCTATCGAAAACTCTCTTTCACCGCCGACGTCAACCGCTGCTACCCTGACTGCTACGGCCACTACCTAGTCGCAACCGGACGCGTCGAAATCATGATCGACCCCTTCATGAACGTCTGGGACAACGCACCCCTCCAGAGCATCATCCAAGAAGCAGGCGGCACCTTCACCGACCTCCAAGGCAACCCAACAATCCACGGCAGCAGCGCCATATCCACCAACGGCCGACTCCACAACCAAGTCATAGAATTCCTCAACACCTAAAAACAAATCCGTCATCACACACCGCACCAATGTCATTCCCGCGTAGGCGGGCATCCACAGGGCCGGAAGCCCGGCAAGTTTCCCCCGCCCAATACGAACGAAATCCAAGGGGAAATGTCCGGGGCCTGCCCCGTACCCCGATACGGGGGACAAAGGTGCCCACACCCTCACCCCTTAACAACCACCGGCAACCCCGCAACCATAAACAAGACCCGATCGCAAACCGCCGCAACAGCCTGGTTCATCCGACCATGCAGATCACGAAACTCTCGACCCAGCTCCGTATCTGGCACCAACCCCAAACCAATCTCATTCGACACCAAAATCACGTCCCCGTTCACGCCCTCCAAACACGCCACTAACCGCTCCAAATCAGCCTCGACATCCCGCCCATCCAACATCAAGTTATTCAACCAAAGCGTCAAACAGTCCAACACAATCACCCGACCAACCCGATCCTCCGCGCCAATCACATCCCAAACCTCAACCATCTCCTCCACCGTCCGCCACGACACATCCCGATCCGACCGATGCCTCGCGATCCGCTCCCGCATCCCCTCATCAAACCCCTGTGCCGTAGCAACAAAAACACGATCCTCCGAACACGACTCCCCCAACTCCAACGCGTATCGGCTCTTGCCAGAGCGCGCACCGCCAAGAATGAAGGTCTTAGACACCAGCAACCACCTCGTGGAACACGCACAACAGATCTGTCTCCACGTTTTTCCAATCTTGGTTCAGATTCAAAGTTTTCACGAACACAGGAAATCCATCGATCCTGGTACGCAGTTGCCCTGGTCCGCTACTTGGCTCACCGTAGAGGAGAATCCCGGTTGGCCGCATGGGGCGTTCTTTGTCATCGCTCTTAGAGAGATACGCGTAAAGTTGATAGAGGTGACCCGAATTCACCGTTGGTTTTCCAGATCGTCCTTTGAAGGGTTCCTTATAAAACTTGGTGTCGAAAATCAGTACCTGTTTGTTTTCGCGATGCGTGACCGAAATGTCGGTTTCCATCCCCGGTACGATCAATTCTCCAACTGTCACGGCTTCGTCAATCTGCCAAGATAGCCGTCTGTGGTGGTTCACACTCCAGACGGAAAGGTCCAAATTCAACTTAAAGAAATTCGCTACGAAGGTCTCGAATATGTCGTGCCGCTGTTTCTCATTCCAATCTCTGAATGCATCCGCGTCACTCTCATCGGAATCCAATGGCATCCTCGGACGATAAAGCATCTCGCACACTTTCAACAACAGCTTGTACTCGCGCTCATTCCGACCCAATTGACGTATCTCGTTAGCCATCACGGATCGATCCAATCGAATCTGATCGATCTCGTCCAAAGTCCGCACCAATCTCACCACGTCTGACTTCAATTCTTCGATATCGCTATCCTTCGCTCCTGCGAAATCCCTCCGATACTGACGCTGCAACGTCGTAGCAATGATCTGATTGCGGGGAACATTGACCGAATACTCCTGATATTCGCAATGCAATCGACCTTTATAGAGCAGTAAGTCACCAAGCGTCCGATTGAAATCTATTCGTCCTCGTACGGTCCTGAGCGCCTCCGAACGATCCACATAGTCACCGCGTAGCCAGCGTCTGACTTGCCGATTCATGCGATCGACGAGAATCCGTGTCAACAACTCATGCAGATCAGGAGCGTCTTCCCACTTCGATTGGAACATACCTTCCAGATCCACCAAACCCCACGCGTACAGAAGCATGTGCCACCAGTTGCGTACCGGAATCTCCGAGCCGCTGTCACTCGATACTTCCGGAAGTTCATCGGATTCCGGATCCATTAGCTGGACCGCTTCGGACGTCGCTACCATCGAAGGCTACTCCATCCTTTTCAGTTTGTCCGCTTCGCCGTTCGCTCGTTCTGGGTCATCGAACCAATATTCCCTTAGCAGCGGCCTAATCTCGTAATCGACAACCGTCTCGTACCAGGCATCCCAATCGTCAACCGGTTCGTTTTGCGGTGGACAGAAAAACGAATGACCGACTGCATAGTTGAAATCTAGCGAATCATCTTTCGAAATCGTAGTATTCAACTTACTCATATATGAATTGATGCGATCTTGCATTTCTTGCGGCATCTCAGTTTTGCTTAGCCAGTCCTTGAACACCGGTTCGCCAAACTGCGGTTCCAGATCATAGAACCCGAACCGACGCCGCATCGCAACATTCATCCCTGTTAATGACTTGTCGGCCAGATTCATCGTACCGATGATGTAAGCGTTCTTCGGCACGAAAAACGAATGGTAACGTTCTGGCTGGTGTTGCAACGTCACACCGTGCTCCTCCTTCCGCTTGTCCGCCTCGATCAGCATCAACAACTCCCCAAACACACGACTCAGATTCCCTCGGTTGATCTCATCAATCAGCATCACATAGTCATCGTCAGGATTCGCTTGCGCCTCCGCACACATCTCCAAAAACGGCCCGTCCTGAGGCTTGAAAACCATCCGTTCATCCTTAACATCAGGCCGAAATCCCCCGACGAAATCCTCATAAGAATACGACTGATGGAACTGCACACCCGTAATCCGCTTCTCTGCCTCCTCACCCTTTTCGCCCATCAACACATAAGCCAATTTCCGAGCAATAAACGTCTTTCCAACCCCCGGCGGCCCCTGCAAAATCAGATTCTTCTTAGACCGCAAAATCCGCATCATCCGCTCAATTTGAGATTCCTTCAAGAAGACACCTTCATTAAGCATCGCGCCAACGTCATAAGCGTTGTCACCAGATCCGATGGTCGGATCTAACTCAAGCATCTCTCGCGTCGTCGACTCGCGATTGATGTCCAACAAACTCTTGCGCTTCGACTCCGCGAAACTACGGGTGGCGCGCAGTGCTTGTAGGTACTGCTGGCCGCCGTTGATGTTTTCTGGGAGACCAAGTTCTGCGGTCAGGCCCAATTCTTGACGATGAATGCGACGCGTCAGAAGATACTTCCTCGGATCGATCCAATACAACCAATAAGACAATGTGATGTCCCATTGCCCCACGAAACCATTGACCTCAATCACCCGATCATATTTTTCAACGAATTCAGCGGCTCCTTCGTCTTCGGTAGGCTCAAATCTTGTGACGAATCTAAAGAAATCCCACAGGGCATCAATATCATCATCGCCCGGTGGATTTGTAAATCGGTAATGCGTCCCCAACCCTCTTACTCGATGTTCTGCATCAGGAACGTTAGCGCCAACGTCCAACAGTTCTTGGACCTTTCGATACCCTGGTAGGCGCTTCGTCCCGTCCGTGCGCATGTTGAACGACAAGTAGAACGAATAAGGGTCCGGCGTCCACTGGATATGCTCATAATCGTCGCCCACCTCGTCCGGATCAGACCAACGCACTTTTTCGATCATGTCATCCAAAGCTTCACGTTTTTCTGGCAGCCACCACTTACCTTCCACCAACTTCTCTGCAATCGCTAGATGAAACGGCACCCAACTATCTTCCGGCATCCTATAGATCCTGTGCACGGGTGCAGGAACCACAACCACAGCATCATCTTTGATCATCCCGAGAAATCGGTCTCGCATATCGCCTCGCACTCGATTCACCGTCGCACCGTAAGCCCTGCCCCTCCAACCGAGTTCTTCTCGCGTCAACTGTCGTGAATCATTCCATGCAATCTGACGCCGATTCCTGTGAGTACCTTCAAGTCCGAAATACGGATCTGATGCAATTACCCCATGATGAATGAAATCTCTATCGCGATCAGGCATCAACACGTAATCCCCGATCTTCACGCTCATCAAGAATTCCGACATCTGGCGGGTCGCGTTGTCTGTTCGGTTAGGCCGATGTGCTCTGATACGCAGTTCTGCTTCAGCTACAGAGGAAACCTCAGACAGGTTCAAATCGTCGAAACCAAAATTAAACGCTACATAGTCGCCAGAGCGAAATTCCGGTGAAAGTCTATTACTTTCACCCGCCCGAACAACCCAAACATTTCTTTCATGTGGGGCGATTCGTTGTTGAGTCCATACACCGATGTTGATCTCCGGAAAAGATAACTCAATCAACTCTCTAGTTCGGTTTAAGCACTGGATATATGTCGTAGCATTCTTGGCAACTATACTTAAATCCTTACCACCAATCGCGTCAACTGTATCGCTGTGCAGAAAGTATTCTGGTTTACACCAATATAACCCCGCAGTTAGCTTAGAGATTCTTATATTATTTCTATCCATACACACATCGAATTGATCGATGAAATCATGCACATCGGAGTTTGGTCCAAGTACGTCATTTTTGACCACTGACGAAACTATGTCCCAAATCGGTTCCGGATTCTTAGCCGAACTAATTACATATCGATTCGACTTCGGTACAAACGGATCTTCTTTTGGTACATCCTCTGAAATATCGAAACGATCGCTAATAAACTCTATAATTATCCGATTATCCTCCCAATTCAAATTCCGATTGAACATTGCCATAAAGGTGATAGGATCAATCGTCTCATCCAACTTCTGCACCAGCGACGGCATCCGCAAACTATCAGAGTCCATCTCCTTCAACACCCCCACCAACTCCCCCTGCTTGAGCCGCCAATCATCATTGACCAGCTTCTCAGCCAACTCCCGATAAAACGGTATCCAGCTATGCTCCGGACGATTGACATTCACTTCTCTCGACACCATGCAGAACACTCCCGTTCACTCGGCAGTCCAAAACTTCAACGAACATCAAGTCTAACCACAACCAAACCCGCCAAGCACCCCCACAGAGTCAAATCTCGCCCTAACCATCACCGCAGTACCCGAACAACACAACATCCCCATCCTTCATATCCTTCCAAATCCTTAGCATCCTAGTTCAAACTCCTCCATGAAGGGTCAGGATGGTTGTTGAGCGCTCAACGCGCTCCCGACGCCCTATGCGATAATCCCATCCATCATGATCAACAAATTCGGAGTTCTATACGCAGGATGCGTCGACATGGACGACATCGGTTACGCCGGAACCCCAGCCAACGACCGCTGGCTCCCCGACGACCAACTCGCAACCGTCTTCGACAAGTCCACATCCTTCGCCAAAACCATGGACGAACTCGGTTTCGACACCCTTTGGGGAGCCGAACACCACTTCCAACGTGAAGGCTACGAATGCATCCCCAACCTATTGATGCTCTTCGTCCACCTCGCCCATCTCACCAAAAACCTCCGCTTCGGATGCGGCTTCAACATCAACCCGATGTGGCACCCGCTCCGCCTCGCCGAAGATTACGCCACCGCCGATATCCTTACCAACGGGCGAGTCCGCTTCGGCATCGGCCGAGGCTACCACTCCCGAGAAGTCGAAACCTTCGGCAATCCCATCATCGACCAAGATGCCAACCGCGAGCTCTTCGAAGAGCAGGTCGAGGTCATGTACAAGGCCTTCAACGAGCGGTCCTTCTCCCACCACGGCAAACACTTTGACATCCCTCCCGCCGTCCCCTACCGCGGATACGAACTCGAAGAGATCACCTTAGTCCCCCGCCCCAAATATCCCGTCGAGTGGTGGCAACCCGTAGTGTCAGCCTCCGAACGCGGCCTCAACTTCATGGCCAAATACGGCATCAAAGGCATGATCGGGGGCGGAGCTGCACCCGGCGGAGCCGCCGACCAAGTCGTCCAAAAGTGGCAAGAAGTCCAAGCCCAACACGGGCGCGACCTCGAACTCGGCGGCGACCTCGTTATCTCCTACACCGTCTACATCGCCGACACCACCGAACAAGCCATCGCAGAGTCCAAACTCTGGGCCGAAGAACGCGTCAAGATGTTCGGGCCCCTCGGCTTCGTACGCGGACTCACCGACCAACAAGTAGTCGCCATCAACTCCAACGACCCCGCCCAGCTCCTCACCGCGGATCTCCCCACCATCGAATCCGACGTCGCAAGCGGAGGATTCTTCGCCGGTCCCGCCGACCTCGTAACTGAAAAACTCCTCGAAGTTCAAGACCACTACCCCGGCCTCCAAGAAGTCAACATCGGCATCACCGGAATGGGAATGCCCGAATCCGCAACCCTAGAGCAAATGCACCGCTTCGCCGAAGGCGTCATGCCTCACTTCAACAAACGTTGAGGCACTTCATCTGATATCATCGCAATCAACGATAGCATCGATATCAAATTGTCTTGGAGACGAAGACATGGCGAGCATAACGGTCCGAAATCTCGACGACGAGGTGAAGCGCAAGCTCCGCGTACGGGCTGCTGAACACGGCTGTTCAATGGAAGCAGAAGTACGCGAAATTCTCTCTGAAGCCGTTGCTGTCGGGCCCAAACCACGTAAAGGTCTGGGAACTCGAATTCATAAGCGTTTCAAGGCGATCGGTGGTGTCGACCTAGAGTTACCTGAACGCGAGCCGATGCCCGAACCGCCTCAATACAAGAGCGATCTTGTGCGACGCATCCGCGCCATCGTCGATCCCGTCGGTGGAATTGACCTTGAACTGCCAAAACGATCGTCAGGCAACCGAGAACTCCCTAAATTTGAGTAGCCCTAATTGCCGGTAATCCTTGACACTAACGTCGTTTCAGAGATGATCCGTCCAAGGATAGATCCCAATGTCGACAGATGGCTATCTGAACAGGATGAATCCGAACTATTCTTGACCACAATCACCGAGGCAGAGTTGCTTTTCGGTCCACCGGGGATGCCTCAGGGACCTATACGTGACGCTTACATTGCCGCGATGGATAGGATTCTCTTCGTCGATTTCGCAGATCGCATCCTGCCATTTGACCGCTCCGCAGCTAATTCGTATCCGCGGATACGCGCCGCCCGCGAAGCTATAGGTAGACGAATTGACGACGCGGATTGCTTTATCGCAGCGATCGCAGAATCCGTCGGGGCCTCTGTCGCAACACGCAACGTACGCGACTTCGTGGGATGCGGTGTCGAAGTCATCAATCCGTGGGAATACTCTCCATGAAGATCACTGACATCCGAACCCGCAACATCTGCATCCCCCTCTCAACCCTGGGGAAGCACGAACCCGTAACCATGTGGTACGGCTCTCGCTTCGCAGCCATCAAGACCATCATCTTTATCGACACCGACGAAGGCATCACCGGCCTCGGCGAAACCAGCATCGGCGCCGGCGGCGACCAACGACTCTTCGAGCAGATCAAATCGAGACTGGTCGGTCGAGACCCGCACGACATCAACTCCATCGAACGGGGCATGAACCTCACCGGACAGGTCACTACCAAAATCGGCCACCTGCTCGACACGAGCGCATCGTCCGCACTCAACATCACTGGATCCATCGACCAGGCACTCTGGGACATCGTCGGCAAAGCAGCTAACCAACCCATCTACAACCTGATCGGCGGCAGATATCGGAATCGCGTAGAAGCGCGCTACTGGATGGGCGCCAAACCGCCCGAAAAAGTCGCAGATGAGGTCAAACGTGCCGTCGCCCTCGGCTTCAAGTCCTTCAAAATCAAGATCGGACTCAATCCCGAATTCGACGTCGAATGTGTAGCCGCCGCGCGCGAAGCAGCCGGACCGCGCATCGAACTCGGATACGACTGCAACGGTTCATACTCTCAACTCGAAGCGATCCGAATGCTCCGCAAGATGGAGCCGTACGACCCATCACACGTCGAAGAACCAGTCGACTCATCAAGCGTCCGCGCCCTCGCGGAAGTCAGTCGTCACACCGATATTCCCATCCTCTGCGACGGTCCAGCTCGCACCACTAAAGAGCAGATTCTCGAGCTCGTTATGCATCGGGCCTGCGACGCGATCCACCTCGACGTCGTCATCAACGGCGGATTCCTCGAGACCCAAAGGTGCGCCGCCATCGCCGAAGCCGGCGGCCTGAAAGTATCATGCCACTCCTCGCCCGGCGAAACCGGTATTGCCACCGCCGCGCAACTCCACCTAGTGACCGCCACACCAAATTTCATCTGGCCCGTCGACTCCGCCTACACCAAACTCCTCCCGCCCTCCGAAGACATCATCACCGAACCTTTCACCTACGAAGACGGCACCCTCACCCCACCATCCGGCCCCGGCCTAGGCGTCGCAATCGACGAAGACGCCATCTCCCGCGCCGAAGAGCGCTACGCCAACGAACTCCCCAAATGGCGCCATCGCTTCGCCCCCGACCCCACAGTCCCATCCCGTCAGCAATACTACTTCTTCAACTACCCCAGCAAACACCACCACGACGACGCGGAATGGTGGCGGATGTTTGATTAAATTGAGACGCGGTTTATCTCCAGGAGGAATCCATGGCATATCAGACACCCATCACGATCAAAAAACTGCTGGATAATATGGACGAACGCCGTTATGTTCTACCCTACATTCCAATAGAACCGATTTGGGAAATAGACAACATTATACGTTTTGTCGACGGTTTGATGCACGGATATCCAATCAATCCATTCCTTTGTTGGCAAATAGACAATGAATTCGTGAACAATTACAAGTTCTTCGAGTTCATCTTGCATTACGAAAAACAGGTCAATCCATCGATTAAACCTAAGCGGCAGCACAACTACAAAAATGATTTAACCATCATATTGGATGGTCAACAAATATTGACCGCGTTAAACATCGGATTTGGAGGGTCGTACACATCTGTCATTCCTTCGTCCAGACAATCCCTTGTTCCCTCTAAAAGTTTATATTTGAATTTACGCCATATTAATACTGAAATAGACGATGAACGTTTTTGGTTTCAATTTTTGACGGAACATGAAGCCAGTTACAGATCAATGCACCATTATTGGTATAGAGTTGGTGATATTTTGTCAATTACCAACGAAGGCGAATTGACTAACGCAGTCCGGGCAATCGGTTCACACCATCAATTAGGACCGCAAAAGGTACTTAGACATTTATTTAATTTGGTCCACTCTAAGCCGTTGATTTCATTCTACGAAGTTCAATATCAGAATCTTCATGGAGTTTGGAAAGATTTCATCCAAATCAATCGCCGGGAGTCGTACCTATTGGATGCCGATATTTTCTTAAACATAGCGGCGGCACAATGGGATGAAAGAGACGCGAGAGGAACGATTTATGATCTAACTGACGATCTCAACAGCTTTGGCAATCGATTCCGATTTGGAAGTAGTTTCGTAATGAAGTCGGCCTTAATGTTGGCAGATATCGAAGACGTGAGATTTAGAATCGCCAATGTGAACTACAACAATATGAAAAAAATCGAAGATCAGTGGGCTGATATATCCAACTCGATCTTCGTGGCGGTAGACTTGGCTTCGGATTTTGGATTATCAGGCGACAATTTGGGCGACGAAAATTCTTTAATACCAATCGCCTACTATGCTCATGTCAATACATGCCGCAGAAATGTACGATATAGAGATATCCTCGAAAGCGATTCGTACGTAAACGATCGTCATGTTATGCGAACTTGGCTGTTTAAATCATTACTCAAGCGAGACATGTGGCGTCTCGAAGTTGATGAATTACTAATAGAGTTACGTTCAGTGATCAATAAGAGTGCTTCCGGCGATTTCCCAGTACGAGACCTCGAGGCAGAGATGCGGTGTCTCGGCAAAGAGTTATTATTCGACGAAGAAGAACTGGAGGACTTAGTTGACAGCCGATTTGACTCGCATCGGAGCTCTTTGTTGCTGATGCTACTGTTTCCGTTTGTGGAGGTGAAGAAAAAGAAATTCCATGTTGATCATGTGTTTCCAAGAAACCAGATGACTCTTGCCACCTTAGCGAAAGACGGCCTTGATGCCTCGGAACAATTGATGTGCTTGGATGCGTTGGAACGACTGCCCAACTTGCAAATCCTGGAGGGTGATCCAAACGAAGAGAAGTCGTCAAAGATGCCATTAGAATGGTTGAATGATTCCTTCCTAGACGAAAAAGAACGGACGAATTACATCGCAAAGCACGAGCTCGGTGATATTCCGAAGGAACTTTCCGGATTCAACGATTGGTATAAAGCTCGTCGCGAACGGATGTTGGGAAGGTTGCGGGGTATACTCGGCGTTCCTTCTACAGGCTAGCAAGCGAACAATGCACGGGATGGATGCTCATGCCCTACTGGATTCCCGCCTGCAGGAAATGACAGTATTGAGGCGGAGGGGTGTTAGTTTTCGTCTATGGCGGCTAGGCGGTCTAGGAGTTCTTGGACTTGTTGGGCGAAGGTTCGGATTTCGATTTCCTCCAGCCAGTGTTCGTAGAAGTTGATGTGTAGGAGGTTTGCGCCACCGAATAGTTCGACTAGCTGGTGGTCTCCTGTCTCATCCACGAGGTTTCGAACGATGGCGTAGAAATGGGCGTGTGAGCCGTGGTTCCATCCGCGTTCTTGGGCGATCGCCTTGAGCGCTTGTGCGGTGGCACCCCAAAACTTCTCGGAAGCCTGTATCAGGTCACCCGCGTCTAGTTCGGCATGTGCTTGATCGAACAAGGTGGTGGATACTTCTTGGTATCGTTCGACAGTGGTCATAACTAAGATTGTAGCGGTTGATCGCCGGACCACTGCTTCCACAACTCGGCAAAACCTCCCTGAGCGGGTTCACCTCGCAGAACCACTCGGCATCGAGTTCGAAGGTGTGGGGGTCTTCGGCGAGTGGTGGCTCGTATGGCGGCACTCTCTTCGGGAGTTGGCGTGATATCGTCAGGTTTGAGCTTCGGGATAGTCTATCGTTGGCTTTCCGGAAGCTGATGAGACTAATTCTATCCCTCGTGTTGTGAACGCCATGCAGTGGAGGCGGTTTCTGCGGCTGTTGCTCGGCGCTGAACGTCTGGCTTTAGACGGTAAGGCGTTTTATTGACTCTGATGGTGCGTTTTCACTACCTTGATAGAGATGATCCTATGCCGGCCCCGTTCTTGCGGATAATTGTTACCACATACAACAGTGCTTCTCGATACCACGAGGACAAATCGAGTTACGTCCGAAACGCCCATCGTTTCGGATCGAGGGCCTGTATCTGGCGAGGACAAGAACGTGAAGTTAGAGTCAGATTTTTTGAAGCTGGGGCTCTTCAGCTTGCGTCGCCAGGGCGTACAGTTGAATCTGGGGCTTATTGCCGGCACGTTTCTCGCGCTGCTCTACACTGTTCTGGTGTTCCTCGCCTTCCGAGACGTGGACGCGGGGGCTGGCTTGTCGACGTGGCGGAACGTTCTGCTCGCGGTCGGGATTCTCGCAACTGCTGTGGGTGTGCTGACGATAATCAGAGCGCTCACCACTGGTGTCCTGGCGGTCGCGATGGAGGTGTGGATTCGGCGCATGGGACAAGGCGACCTCGACTACCGAGTGGAGCTTAAAGGCAACAACGAAATTGCAGCCATTGCCGAATCTCTCGAAGAGCTCAGGCAACGCTCAATCAGGGTTATCCGCCTGAATCTAGTGGAGGAACTCGCTCGCGACTTGGAATCGAAAAACGCCGAACTCGAAGATGTTCTGGATCAACTGCGTGGCGCTCAGGATCAAATAGTCACTCGGCGAAAGCTGGCCGAACTGGGTGAATTGGCGGCGGGGGTTGCACACGAAATCAAGAATCCTTTGAATTTTATGCGAAACTTCGCTGAGGCGACCGATGATTTGCTCGTCGAACTCAAAGAATCGATCGATGGTCTCGACCCCAGTGATAGAGAAGAGGTTTCTGAGATTGTCGAAGAGATATCGCAGAACTTGATTCGCATCGAAGCGCATGAAATGCGCGCGGATCGTATCGTGAACGACATGCTCAGCCTTGGTGGGGGCGGAGGCAATTTCGAGTCGACCGACATCAACGAAATCGTCAGCTTCTTCGCCTCTCTCGCTTACAAAGGCTCAAAGACGACGCACCCCGAACTGCAGTTGGTCATCCAAGAGGATTTGGATCCCAACGCGGGCGAGATAACGGTGATCGCTGAGGATATCGGGCGTGTCGTGTTGAACATGACTAACAATTCTTGCTACGCCACGGACGAGAAGCGTCTTGCGCTCGGCGACGGCCACGATGATTACCTTCCGACGGTTTGGTTGGAGACGGAAAGGAAACAAGATTGTCTCGAGATTCGCGTGAGGGATAACGGAACTGGGATCGATCCTGAAATCATCGACAAAATCTTCAATCCCTTTTTCACAACCAAGCCGACAGACAAGGGCACTGGCCTCGGACTCAGCCTCGCGAACGACATCGTGAGGGAGCACGGAGGAACGATCGAGCCGAAGACTCAGCTCGGCGAGTATACGGAAATGGTGGTTTCCATTCCGATCAAGTGACGGAGACCGTTTGGATTAGCACGGATCGCCGGCGGGTAGGCCGTCGGCGCGTTGTAGGTCGCGGACGTGGCAGATGATGGCATCAATCTCTTCGGGTGCGACGTTGGGGATGGGTGGCATGTCGCCGAAGTTCCAATGATGAGCGGTGACACCGTTGTTGACGGCGTTGCGGAAAGAGAAGTTGGGGTGGTGGCCGATCTCGTATAGGCGGTTGACTAGAGGAGGTCCGGTGACGGTGCCAGTAGCGAATTCGCCGTGGCAGACTGCGCAGCGGTTTTGGAACGATTCTTCGCCGTCATAGACGACTAGTTTCGGTTCGGTTTGCGTGGTTTTTGTTGGCGTGACGGATCCGTCGTCCGAAGTGCAACCGGCGAACAAGATCGTGCCCGCCGTCAAGAAAACAACCGCGAGCACGATGAAATGAGAGAATGGGATGCGGCGGTTCATCACGTTGCTAATGGTACCAACTGGGATTGTCTGATCACGCGGTCACGGGTTACTAGCGGAACCCCGTACACGATGCTGGTTGCGGCGATTAGTTCGTCGGCGGGGTCGCTGTGGAAATCTAATGTCGCTGATGTTCGAGCGACATTGAAGCTGATCGGCAATATCGACAAATCGTTTAAGAACCTTTGGAACGTACGTCCGTACAACGGGAAATCGAGCCGATGATTTTCCACGAGGTATGTCAACTCACGCAACACCATTGGGCAGATCGCCCAGTCTTGCTCCAGCATTGCGGCTTGCTCTAGGGTGCTCAATTCTTCGTTGAACGCGAAGACTACGATGTGCGTGTCAAGATTCACCATTGTCGACCCTTTACCCATCGATCGCCGACATTGATGATGTCGCCATGGACTTTGATCTCGTCCTTCATGCTGCCGATGTACTTGGCGAATCTGTTCGGATACTTCGTCAATCGTGCTACGGGTTCACCGTCTCTCGTTATAACGAAACCCTCATCGTCGAGCTGGTCGATCAATTGGAGGAATTGTTCCTTTGCTTCTTCGGTTGGTATGCGTTTCATGAGTTTTGCTCCCTATAGTGGTCATTGTAGACGGGTTGAAACAACGAAAAAGCGTGAACCTGACGGCTCACGCATTGGTGATCTTGACAGCTGAAGAGCGGATCGAACAAACGTCGTGGTTCTTGAGTAGGTCCAAGATTGTTTATTTGAAGGCCTAATCTGGAACGGCCTTTAGGAGCGCGCAACCTTTTCAAGGCATCCGAAGCGTATCTGATGAGCCCCTTGCCACGCCCCCGTCTCGTTTGTTCAGGATCGGACCTAGGTCGGACGCTGATGATTCGGGATTGGGAATCTCGCTCTAATCGGATCGTTATTCGTTTGCGGGTTGTGCGGTTAATTTGGGTAGTACTTTTTATCACTTGCCAGTCGTGAGGCTTGTGATTAGCACTCCTTAGAAAGGAGGTGATCCAGCCGCACCTTCCGGTACAGCTACCTTGTTACGACTTAGTCCCAGTCATTGGCTCCACCCTCGGCACCTGCCTCCCCGAAGGGTTGGCCCAGCGACTTCAAGTGTCTCCAACTTCCATGACTTGACGGGCAGTGTGTACAATCCCCGGGAACGTATTCACCGCAGTGTGCTGACCTGCGGTTACTAGCAACTCCACGTTCATGAAGGCGAGTTTCAGCCTTCAATCCCAACTGAGACCAGCTTTGTCGGATTGGCTCAACCTCGCGGTTTCGCAACCGTCTGTACTGGCCATTGTAGCGTGTGTGTAGCCCTAGGCGTAAGGGTCATGATGACCTGACGTCGTCCCCACCTTCCTTCCGTTTAAGGACTGTCTCGTCAGAGAGAGTAACAGACGATAGGGGTTGCGCTCGTTGCGGGACTTAACCCAACACCTCACGGCACGAGCTGACGACGGCCATGCAACACCTGTGTAAGGCTCCCCGAAGGGTCCCTCCCCTTTCGGTTCGGTACCACCAAACATGTCAAGCCTAGGTAAGGTTCTTCGCTTACCATCGAATTAAACCACACGCTCCGCTGCTTGTGCGGGGACCCGTCAATTCCTTTGAGTTTTAGCCTTGCGGCCGTAGTCCCCAGGCGAAATGCTTAATGGGTTACCTTCGGCCCACAGGGAATTAACACCCCGAAGACCTAGCATTCATCGTTTAGGGCGTGGACTACCCGGGTATCTAATCCGGTTCGCTCCCCACGCTTTAGTCCCTTAGCGTCAGAACTGCCCCAGCAGGCCGCTTTCGCCACTGGTGTTCCTCCCGATATCTACGTATTTCACCACTACACCGGGAATTCCACCTGCCTCTGACAGTCTCTAGTTCAGCAGTTTCTCCCGACCACTCCAAGTTGAGCCTGGAGCTTTCACAGAAGACTTACCAAACCGCCTACGGACCCTTTACGCCCAGTAATTCCGGAAAACGCTTGCCACCTACGTATTACCGCGGCTGCTGGCACGTAGTTAGCCGTGACTTATTCCTCAGGTTAAGTCCTCTCTCGTCCCTGAGAAAAGAGGTTTACAACTCGAGAGCCGTCATCCCTCACGCGGCGTCGCGGCATCAGGCTTTCGCCCATTGTGCACGATTCCTTGCTGCTGCCTCCCGGAGGAGTGGGGGCCGTGTCTCAGTCCCCCTCTGTCTGGTCATGCTCTCACACCAGATACCCGTTTTCGGCTTGGTGCGCCGTTACCGCACCAACTACCTGATAGGACGCGGGCCCATCCCCGAGCGATAAATCATTTCTTCCCGCACATTGATACACGGGAATGTATACGGCATTAGCTGCAGTTTCCCGCAGTTATTCCGTTCTCGGGGGCAGGTCGCCCACGCGTTACTCAGCCGTCTGCCACTAGGTTTAGCCCCCGAAGGAGCGACCTCGTTCGACTTGCATGCATTAGGCACGCCGCCAGCGTTCATCCTGAGCCAGGATCAAACTCTTATTTGAACTGACGTTTGTTCTTTCCGCTCTTCAATTGTCAAGATGCTTACCGAAAAACACGGTCTCGAAGACCAGATTCCGTTTCTCGGTAACCGCTTATTGTAAGGCATGGGCGACCTTCTTGCAAGATTTTCGGAGAGACGAATTTATCGTCGTGCATTCTTTCGCATGTCGTGAACCTTCAACCCGGTCACACAAGTGTCCGAGGGGGACCGCCGTCATGCCTCGGCCTCGCGATCTGGAGGGTGGACTAGGTCATAGGTCGGAGACTTCGAACGCAGTTTACGATCACTTATCGCCGTCATGAGACATTGTCGTACGAATTTCGTAGATCTCGCGTGTGTACGCGTTGTTTTCGGTATAACCTATGCGCAAGACTTGGCGTTTTCCGTGTCGCATGCAACGATGCTTGGACAGGATCGCTCGGTCGTAGTACGGCTGACCGCGTTTGCTACGGCGAATGTGTCGGTCGCCCGCGTGTGGATTATTCGTGCGTCCTGGGAAGGTCGCGCATGAAAATCCCGGCAATGGAGGTAAATCAATGAGGATCGATATTCGATACCTGAAAAACCGGGCGCTGATTGCGCTTGTGGCCGCGGTTGTCGCGGTTTCCACGGTTTTCGTGATCGCTTGTGGCGGCACTGAAACGGTGATTCAAACCGTAGTGGTGGAGAAACAGGTGCAGGTTCCGGGTGAACCTGTGGTGCAAACGGTAGTAGTCGAGAAATCTGTGCCTGGCGAGACGGTGATTCAAACCGTCGTAGTCGAAAAAGAGGTGCAGGTCGCCGGTGAAACCGTCGTGCAGACCGTCGTTGTGGAGAAAGAGGTCCAAGTGGCCGGCGAAACCGTCGTCCAGACCGTCGTGATTGAGAAAGAGGTCGAAAAGACCGTGGTTGAGAAGGTGGTCGAGACGGTGGTAGTGGAGAAAGAAGTTGAAAAGGAGGTCGTCAAGGAAGTCGAGAGGGTTGTGGTGGTGACACCGACGCCGATAGCTATGGCGATGATGGAGGCACCAGATCCGCAAAGCGCAGCCAATACGGCTGAAATGGCGGTTCAGAACCGTGTGGGTTTGACTTTGACCGGATTGAACAGCACGGGCGCACCTGACGGTCCTTGGAGTATTGCCGAAGGATTCTTCCAACCGGGCGGCCCGGTGGGGTCGAACATTGTCGATCCTGTCCTAGCCGAGACGTGGGATGTTGCAGAAGACCTCAGCAAGATCACCGTAAGGGTCAAAAAAGGTGTGCAGTTCCACCGCGGTTGGGGTGAGTTAACGGCAGACGACTTGGTGTGGAGCTTCAACGACTTGATCGCTCCAGAGAGCACCCACAACCAGTCTGGCGACTATGCGGCGGTGTTCGAGCCGATGGTGAAGATTGACGACTACACAGTCGAAGTTCCGATCAAGCAGTTCACAGTTGTTTGGAACCAGGCATACTTCAACACGTTCGCCGGTACCAACGGGACATTCAGTAAGACGGCATTCGATGAGAACGGACGCGAGTGGGCGAACGAGAACATCATCGGTACGGGCCCGTACATGTTGAAGGAGTTCATTCCGCAGAACATCGTGCGGTTGGAGTCGAACCCCGAACATCACATACATCCGGCGCACATGCCATTCTTGAATGTGAACGAGGTACCCGAGGAATCGACGCGCATCGCGATGCTTCGCAACGGCCAGACGGACATTGCGGATGTATCGCTGAAGGCGATCCGCGGTTTGCTGGAGGAAGGCTTCAAGATGTCTGACAGCGGCAAGGCCGCTCAGGAAGGCGTCTTCTTCGCAGGCAACTACTGGGAGCAGTACGACTACAACTGCTCGCAAGGCGCCAGCTCAGTCTCGTGTCCGGACATAACAGTCGGCGAACCGCAACAAGTCGAAGTCGAACGCACGGGCTATCAGCCAACGGAGCAGTTCCCGTGGATCGGCGAGTACGGCAATGACGAGAGCATGGAACGTGCGCGGATGGTGCGGACGGCGATGTCGATTGCGATCGACAAAGAGACGATCAACGATGTGATCGTGGATGGTCTTGGTTGGTTAGTGCACGTGAACGCGTTCTCGATCCGGTCACCGGAATGGGACGATAAGTGGAACATCGAGTATGACCCAGAGGCAGCAGCGGCGATGCTTGACGAGGCTGGCTACCCGGTAGCGTCGCGCGGCATTCGTTTCCAGGTTGACATGTACGTCACCCCGCACGTGGGCGGTGCGACGGGCACAGCCGGAGAGATTCAAGCAGCGATTGGGGCGATGTGGGACAGCTTGGGTATCCGCACCAGCTTGGTGAGACACGGCTATCCGGTCTGGCGGCCCACGGTAGTGGATCGTTCGCAGAATCAGCCGTTCCTGAGCGCGTGTGGGGGCACTGACGCTCGTGACTCAGTGCCTTGGGACTTCCCGAAGGGTGTCGTGTTCACCACGTTGTCACGCGGTGGTTTCAGCTGTGCGATGGAGATCCCATTCGTGCTTGAGAACTACCTGAAGACTGCGGGTGAGTTGGACAAAGCTCAGCGGATCGCGAATAACACCGAGTTGCTCGAGTATTACCGTTACTGGCGGTTGAACTCAGGTATCGCGGCGATTCCCGAGCCCATGGTCTGGAACCCGAACTCGATTGAGTCTTGGGAGATGAGGGCGAACGCCGCCGGCACGCACATCGTGTCGCTGGACTTGATCAAGCCCGCCCAGTAGGCTTACTGAACAGACTGTCGTTCCGGTCTGCTCCCACGATTCCCGAATGGTGAGTTGTGGGAGTAGGCCGTTACGCGTCCAATCGTTGATTTGTAGGAAACCGATCGCCCGATGAGAAGGTATCTGATACGCCGTCTTCTGGCCTCAGTGGTGACGGTAATCGGCGCAACATTCGTGGTTTTTGCGTTATCTCGGGTAGCAGGCGATCCATTGCTGCTGTACGCCCAACCGGAAGGATATGGACGAACTCCAGAACAGATTCGGGCACTCGAGAAGCATCTGGGACTGGACAAACCCTTCATCATCCAGTATCTGGTCTGGGTGAAGAATACGTTGCAAGGCGATTTGGGTCAGTCTCTGGCGGGTGAGCGTCGGGTGACCAAGGTGATCCTGGAAAAGGTGGGTGCGACGACGCAGCTGGCGCTGGCGGGTTGGGCGCTAGCGACGTTCGTCGGAGTTCCGATTGGGATAATCTCGGCGGTCTACCGGGGCACCATCTGGGATTATTTGGGGAGATTTGTGGCGCTATTCGGGCAGGCGATACCGAATTTCTGGTTGGGCATCGTGATGGTTCTGTTGTTCTCGGTGTGGCAGGAGTGGTTGCCGAGTGGATTGCGAGGTGCAACGTTCGACATCCGGTTTTTCATCATGCCAGCGATTGTTGTGGGGACGAGTTCGATGGCGGGATATTTGAGGATCACGCGGTCTTCGATGCTGGAGATATTGGATTCGGAGTTCATTCGCTTGGCTCGTGGCAAGGGAGCGAGCCCAACGGCCGTGATTTGGAAGCATGCGTTGCGGAACTCGTTGATTCAACCGATCACGTTGTCGACGCTGTTGTTAGCCGGGCTATTGAATGGGACGTTGGTTGCTGAGGCGGTTTTCGCTTGGCCGGGTCTAGGCAGGACGATGTTGGAGGCGGTAAACAACAACGATTTTCCGGTGTTGACTGGCGGGGTATTGGTGTTCGTCATCATCTACGTAGTTTTCAGTTTGGCTGCCGATTTGCTCTATATCGTTATCGACCCGCGAATTCGGTACACGTAGGTTCTCGCAATGTCTGAACTCTCGACAACTTATCGTGCCTCTCCTGCCGACGACCGATTCAGGACCCGCAGTCGGATCGGGCTCGTCTACTTGTTCATTCGCCGATGGCCGATATTGCCTGGAATCGTGTTGGCAGCGTTGGTTTTTTCGGCTATCTTCGCGCCTTGGATCGCACCGCAGGCTCCAAACGTACAGGCTTTGCGGGATCGGAACGCACCACCTGTCTGGCTTGCTGACGAAGAAGGGACATGGACGCAAAGTTATTTGCTGGGAGCGGATCAGGTTGGGCGCGATGTATTGAGTAGGATCATTCACGGAGCGCGGATATCGTTAGCGGTTGCCGGTGTTGCTTTGTTGAGCGGGTTGCTCGTGGGAGTTACGCTGGGATTGGTTGCGGCTTGGTACGGCGGTGTGATCGATGAGGTGATTGCGCGCGCAGTCGATATTTGGCACGCTTTGCCGTTTCTGTTAGTGGCGATTGTGGTTGTGACGCTATTCGGAGGGAGTTTGACTGTGTTGATGGGGGTGTTGGCGATGGTTTCGTGGGCGGGTTTCGTGAGAAACGTCCGGGCCGACGTCTTGACGTTGAGGGAACGCGAGTATGTGCTCATGGCGAGGGTTTGTGGTGCTTCAGCGCCGCGGGTTATTGTCAGGCATATTCTGCCAGGAGTGATTCCGACGATCATGGTGATTGCGACTTTGGCGGTTGGCGGGTTGATATTAACCGAAGCAACCCTGAGTTTCTTGGGTGCGGGGATCCCGGCGCCAACGCCATCTTGGGGGCTGATGGTTTCTGAGGGACGGGAGTATTTGACTACTGCTTGGTGGTCTTCATTCTTCCCGGGTTTGGCGATTTTCTTGGTTGTGATGTCGCTCAACTTCATGGGTGATTGGATTCGGGACTTCACCGATCCGCGGCTCAGGCAGCAGGCAGATTGATGGTTCGCAAATTCATGCGTGAGACGATTGGCGGGGTTACACTTTGTGGTTAAGTTTGGCTGGCGTAGTGAACGATAGGAGATTCTTGGATCATGACGCTGACTAGGTCTCGGCAAGATGTAGCTTTGATCGCTCACCTATTGCGACGCGCGGGTTTTGGTGCGACGCCGTATGAGTTGGATGAAGCGGTTGAAGTTGGCTACGATGCGACGCTAGAACGATTGCTGAATCCGGTCGATGATTATGAGTTGCCGACGGATTTGATTCGGCGGTATTTTGTGGACCAATCGGACCTACGAAACCAGCAAGCTTGTGCGGCGTTGTGGATGTATCAACTGGTCCATACTCGGGCACCTTTGCGAGAGAAAATGTGCCTGTTTTGGCACCGGGTTTTTGCTACCGGGGCGTCGAAGTTGATCCAGGGGCGAGTTGTCGTTAACCAGATCGACATGTTCCGCAAGTACGGGATGGGTAGATTCGATGAGTTGTTGCTGCAACTTTCGAAGGACCCGGCGATGATGATGTGGCTGGACAATCAGGACAATCACGCTCACTCGATCAACGAAAACTACGGTCGTGAGATCCTCGAATTGTTCGCGATGGGTGTCGGGAACTATACAGAAGACGACATCAAGGAGTGTGCACGGGCGTTCACCGGTTGGCGCGTCGTCAACCCCGATTACATGTCGATCAAGATGCGGAACAATACTGCACGACCGTATGGGTACATCTCGTGGCAGTTCGAATATGACGACGATGACCACGATCACGACGACAAGATGTTGCTGGGCGAATCGGGTGACCTGAACGGCGAAGACGCGGTGGACATCATCTGTCGTCAGGAAGCGACGCCGCGATTCATCGCACGGCACCTGTACCACTTCTTCGTTGCAGACGAGCCCGGCGTCCCCCGGTGGCCGCATGTCGGACCGCAAGATCCGGATGCGATCCAAGCGATGGTGGATACGTATTTCGAATCGGGCTACAGCATCACCGAGATGCTGAGGACGCTATTCACGTCGGAATTCTTCAAGGATGAATCGGCAAGGTTCGCCCGGATCAAGAGCCCGGCGGAGATGGTTGTGGGCTCGTTGCGATTGGCCGGCGGGTTAGAGGTACCGTCGCAAGAAGCCTATGCGGCGGCGGCGACGTGTGCGAATATGGGCCAGGCGCTACTGAACCCGCCGAGCGTTGAAGGATGGCAAGGTGGCGAAGAGTGGATCAATACCGGGGCGTATGTGCAACGGGTGAACTTCGCGAGCGCGACATTGGATGACCCAAACAAACCAGGGGTCCGGTCCATTATCGACCGCGTCGAATCATCCCTCGGTACGGGCGAAGTGACGCCTGAAGGGCTGGTCGACCACCTATTGGAGATATTGGGTCCGATCGACACATTGGACTCGACTCGACAGGGACTGATCAATTACGCGTTGAGATTCGGCGACATCAGCTTTACCGACGATGCAGCCGCCGAAAAGGCCGAAAAGGCGATCGTCTCGGTGATCCAGCTGATCGTCGTCACACAGGAATATCAGACGATCTAGGTGTTGAACATGGTAACCGCAACCGAATTCAAGATAAGATACCTCGACACGATCGGCTTCAACGCCGACCAAGGTGGCCGAGGCTTCCATCTTCCGACGGATATGGTGATACGAGAGGACGGCATAATCTTTGTCGTCAGCCGCAGCAATACCGTTGCTCTGAATATCGTTGGCATCCAAATGGTGAAACTCGACCACGAATATATTGGACAGATCGGCGGTTACGGGCGCGACATGGGCGACATGATCGGCCCCACCGCCCTGGCGCTTGACTCCGACGGTAATCTCTACCTTGCCGACGAAGTCCTCCAGCGCATCACCGTTTACAGTCCCGCTGGCGACCCACGATCGATGTGGGGTAATGTCGGTGACAGGGACGGCGAATTCGACGGTCCTGCAGACATGGTTTTCGACGCGGACGACAACATGTTGCTGGTCGACCACAAGAACCACCGGATACAAAAGCTCACGAAGGAAGGCGATTTCATCGACAAATGGGGTTCTTTCGGCGACGGCGAGGGACAGTTTAATCTCCCTTGGGGGATTGCGTTGGACCCCGATGGCAACGTCTGCGTTGCCGATTGGCGCAACGATAGGATACAGCGTTTCACGCCTGAGGGAGAGTTTTTGGCGGCCTATGGAAGCAGCGGAGATGGCGACGGTGAGTTGAATCGTCCGAGCCGAGTAGGGATCGATTCTGATGGGAACATGTACGTCGCGGACTGGGGCAACGAGCGCGTCCAGATCTTCGATGCAGACGGCAATTTCCTAGTCAAACTTCGAGGTGAAGCGACGTTGTCAAAATGGTCGGTCGAATATCTCGATGCACAGCAAGATGAGCTGCGCGCGCGGTCGACGTTTGAACCATATTTCGAAGTCGACACCGATGACAAGAATGAGATCGCTGCCCGCATCGAGCCCTATTTCTGGGATCCCGTGACCGTTGCGATCGATAAGGAAGACAGGTCTTACGTGCTGGAGACGAGCCGGCACCGGTTCCAAGTTTATGAGAGGGTCGGTTAGGCCCGTCGATACGCAGGCGCGTCGCGCCTCTAGGAGAAGCCCAAATGAGTGGCCAAAACGCTAAGCAGCGCAAACTTGTAGTGGTTCAGATGTCGGGTGGCAACGACTATCTGAACTGCGTAGTTCCGTACGATGATCCGCGGTACGTCGACAATCGACCGAACGTGCGGATCACTGAGGACCGGGTGTTGCAGTTGGACGGGAAGTACGGTTTGAACCCAGGGATGCAGCCGATCAAGGATCTGTATGACAACGGGAAGGTTGCGGTGATACACGGCGTCGGTTATCCGGAACCGAACCGTTCGCACTTCCGGTCGATGGATATCTGGCACACCGCAGAGCCGCGGCACGTTACTGACGAGGGTTGGTTGGGTAACGCCATCCGGCAGATGCATCCTGAAGGCGACAATGTGGTGGCGGCCGTGAACTTTGGCGGGGGTCTGCCTCGCGCACTGGTTGCGAAGGGCGCGCCCGTCGCGTCGGTGACCGACCTCGAGACATATGGATTGATGGGTCATCTTGGTGCGGACGCTGAGCGATCCGAAGTCCTTGGATTGTTTAAGTACATCTACTCGATGGGCCTGGGAAACGGCCCCACGATGGACTTAATGAGCCAGACGGGGCTGGATGCGCTGAGGGGTTCCGACATGCTCAGTCAGTGCACGCTGACCTATGACTCAGACATCGAGTACGACCCGAACTTCTTTGCCAAGAGCATGAAGAGCGCAGCTCAGGTTTTGCAGGCCGATATCGGAACTCGCATCTGTTACACCCAACACGGCAGTTTCGACGCACATACTAACGGAATCGCACTTCAAGAGAAGTTGCTCCGTGACGTCTCAGGGGGCATCCACGACTTTTACTCGGACATGAAGGAGCACAACGGGAGCGAGGACATCCTGATCTTGGCATTCTCAGAGTTCGGGCGGAGGGTGAAAGACAACGGTAACGGGACGGACCACGGCTCAGGTGGCGTGGCGTTCCTGATTGGCGACGGCGTTACTGGCGGGCAGTACGGCGAGTACCCGTCGATGGACGAGAAGGATCTCGTTGAAGGCGACCTCGCTTTCAATCTGGACTTCCGGTCTCTCTACACGGAGATCATGGACGACTGGCTCGAGGTCGATGCTCGTGAGGTCATGGATCGCGACTACGAGAAGGTCGGGTTTTTGGCGCCGGCGTAGGTCCCAATCCCATAGCCGCATGATGAAAATTGCGCAATGGGCAGCACTATCTTTACCGAGCGCAACACTGTCATTCCGAGCGAAGCACTCTCTTTCCGAGCGCAGCACTGTCATTCCGAGCGCAGCGAGGAATCTAATCGTCTTGCACAGGAACTGGTGTATTAGATTCTTCACTCCGCTGCGCTCCGTTCAGAATGACATGCCTCGGGGATGCGGTCAGAATGACATGCCTTGGGGATACGTTCAAAATGACGTGACTTCGGGATACGCTCAGATTGAGGATAAGTTCAGAAAGACATGACCTAGGGATACATGTTGGCTTGTATATTCGGCTCCAATGTCGACACAACCTAATTTGCACCATGCATCATATGGATGGAGAACAAGAGGTACGCGATGGATGACAATCTCAGAGGACTGGTATTAGGTTCGGGTTTCGCCGGACAAGGACACGCAGAGGCGATGCGATCTTGCGGGATTGAGGTCGTCGGCATGGTGAGTCGCACCGCCGATGTAGTGGAACGGGTTGCGACCGACATGCGGATACCGTATGCGTCGACGGATTGGGTCGCCGCACTCGACGCGCTCAAACCAGATATCGTTGCGATTGGCACTCCGGGCGGCGCTCATTTCGAGCAGATCATGGAGGCGCTGGAGCGCGGTTGCCACGTTTTTTGCGACAAGCCGTTGACGACGTCCGCTGAGACTTCAAAGCAGCTCTATGAGAAATCTGCTGAACAGGGTGTGAAGACCGCATACGCCGCATCATTCCGCTACCAACCTCACGCCCTACTGGCGAAGAAGCTGATCGCTGATGGTGCTATCGGAGAGCCGTTCGAGACGGAGTGCATCTCGCACTACGAGTTGAATCCGTTGATCCCTTGGGGATGGTCGCACCGGATCGACCTCGGTGGCGGACGATTGAGCAACAACTTCACGCACAAGCTTTCGATCGTGCTTCACGCTTTGGATGCGAAGTTGATCGACATCAATGGCGAAGCTCGGAACGATATGCACACCGCGCCGGTTGTCGAGGGCGTGCACGACTTTCGGGAGCGTGGGGATTTTGCCCCGAGTGCAGACGAGTTGGATGGACTCGAGTGGCGAGATGTAGATTCGGAATGGGCCTACTCGGTGATGGCTCACGTAGATCCGGCAATGGAGACGAGGCAACCGGTGTCGTCGATCTTCCGGCACGGTGGAATGCAACCTCGTTTCGAAGAAGACTACGTCGCGTTCTATGGGGATGAAGGGTCGATCCATATCGGAGGTGCATACGCGCAGGGGCCGTTGCACGTCAAGAAGCGCGGCTCAGATTGGGAACGCGTCGAAATGCCGTCGAGTATTACGGACGGTCTGCCGGACATCGAGGATGACACTCAGAGGAATTGGACCGTTTTGATGGGTGAGTTGGTGGCCGATATTCGTGGCGACGGGTATTGCGGCTATCAGACCTTTAAGGATGGTTGGCTTTTTCAGGAGTCTGTGGATGCTGTGCGCAGGGGTGATGGGTGGTTTGCGATGCCGTTGGAGTTCTGACAGGAGTAGATTTGCGCATGTGGCATATGGTTTGTGTGATTGGTTAAAGTTGGGTCAAGGGTCGAATGTGGGTTTATTCGGCTGTTTCAAGGAGGTATGCACATGACGGATTGGAGCACTTGTCCGGCGGTAGAGAGCGTGTCCGATCGGTTGAGCGGTGCTTGGGTGTTCACGGGGACGAGGGTTCCAGTGTCTGCACTTTTCGGCAACTTGGCAGAGGGGGCAACGGTGGAAGAGTTTCTAGACTGGTTTCCTGGGGTTGAGGAATGGCAGGTGAAGGCGGTGCTTGAGCACGAGGAGAAGAACCTCGAAGTTCATGTAAACCGCTGAACATGAAGATCCTGTTGGACCACAGTACGCCCAGGGTGCTTCGACGGTACCTTTCAGATCATGTGGTTGACACAGCCGCGGAACAAGGTTGGTCTGAGTTGAGCAATGGTGATCTGCTCAAACATGCTGTCAAGGAAGGTTATGAGGTTCTAATCACGACGGACCAGAACATGAGGTACCAGCAGAATCTTGACACTTGGCCGATAGGTGTCGTCGTTATTCTGTCGAACCGGTGGCCTTTGATCCAGCCGAGAGTCGGTGATGTTCGAGCAGCCGTCGCAGCGTCGAAACCGGGAGAGTTGATCGAAGTTGCTATCTGAAGGGTGCGCGACCTCGGGAAGGGTGACGGGTGGTTTGCGGTGCCGTCGGGCATCTAGGCTACTTATCCACTCTTTAGATCCGCGATGGAAGATCATCAAATATAATTGGACTCAGTTTTCCCGGTTTTGAGCAAACTCCATTTCATTTAAGGAGTGATAATGAATTCCAAAAATATGGTCTACGAAATCGAGATGGATAATCTGAATTACGACTATGGCTTTCGCGCCATGCGCGACATGTTGGCTCGAATGAATCAAGATGATTTCGAACGCCAGTACCAGATCACAGAAGCCGAAAAGGTAGCAGGTCGTACGCAAGGCGAACGCAACGAATTCGCAGTTGACCACTTGATTGAACTCTACGAGTATTCAGACTATCAAGATGCTGCCCATAGTATGGTTGCGGTAGGAATGATTGCTCCTTTCGTTGAATCGTTGTTCAGAGAGGCGTTCAGAGAATTCGACATAGAATTGCCAATGGGACATTTGGTTCGAAATATCATCAAGTCAATCTCAGAATTGGACTGGTGCGAATATATGCCAGAGGATCTTGAAGTCACGTTAACTGCTTTGTTTGCATACAGAAATAAGATGTTTCATCATGGTTTCGAATGGCCGTCAGATATACGAAATAATTTCGCTCAACGGCTTGAAAAATCAGGATGGCCCTCAAAATGGTTTTCAAGGGCATCGACCAAAGGTGACCCGTGGATGTTTTATGTGACCGATACATTCATCAATCATTGCATAGAGACTATTGAAAAGATCGAAATCGGCATCGAAAAGTTGAAGTTTGAACGAATGCGTGATCAGTTGTAGGTGTTTTTACAGACTATGAAATATCGAATAGACTAACGTTACATCGTCAGACGGCTGAAGTGGTCGGAACTTATCTCCGCGTTGCTTCGGTGGGTGACGTAGTTGTAGAGAATGGATAGACGATGTACCAACCTGAACCAGACCAAGACAAGGCGCAGAGGCATGCGAATCTTCTCTTGTTGTTCATTATCGGCGTTTTAAGCCTGGTGGCGATCTTTGCGATCAGCCAATGCTCAGCGACCGATCAGTCCTCACGAACCGTCTACGCCACTACCACGCGTGAAGTGACACGAGTGGTCGAAGTGCCCGTAGAAGTGGTGCACGAAATTGTGGTGACACGAGAAGTGGCGGTGCCTGTTGAAGTGACGCGCGAAGTCGAAGTCTTCAGAAATGTTGAAGTGCCGGTTGAGGTGTTACGGGAGACCGAAATCATCAAGAATGTCGAAGTGCCCGTGGAAGTGGTGCACGAAATTGTGGTGACACGAGAAGTGGCGGTGCCTGTTGAAGTGACGCGCGAAGTCGAAGTCACGCGTGTCGTTGTAGCCACACCCACGGCAACTCCGATACCGTCTCCTACTCATTCGCCTACGTCAACACCGACTGCTACACCATCGCCAACACCTGGACCACCATCAACCCCTGCAGAATTAGTAGAGCGGGTTCGAGACAGCGTAGTGCGAGTCGAAGCGGGAACCGGGGGATTTTTATCCTTCACATCAAGCGGTTCAGGGTTCATCTTCGAGGTTGAGGGAACCACTGCATTTGTCGCCACTAATCACCACTTAATCGACGGTAAAGGTTCGGTAGAAGTTCAACTTGGGGATTCGAGTACGTATGATGCACTAGTCCTTGGTTGGGACGCCGAGAGGGATGTGGCGGTTCTATCCATCTGTTGCTCGTCAGAGTTCGTCGCCCTCCCGTGGGGCGATGCCACTCCTTCTGAGGGAGAAACTGTGGTTGCCGTAGGATATCCCATTGGCGATACGGATAACCTCATAACAACGATTGGCGAGGTCCTGGCTCCTGATGACCTCAGCATTGAACACGATTTCATTCCGCATTCCGCTCCTCTTAACCCGGGCAACAGTGGCGGCCCGCTCTTCTCTATGCCGAGTGCCGAAGTAGTTGGGATTAACACCGCGCGGGGCACTGAAATCTTGGCATTTTACGCTGTGCCCTATCATGCAGTTGCCCAACAGGCTGCCGATTGGCGCTCGCAGTTGATCATCGAACCGACTGCAACGCCAATCTTCACGTCCGGTGATGCCGTATCCGAGTTCCCTACCTCATTCGAACCAGGAACGCACATTGTAGGCAAAGATATCGCACCGGGTGAATATAGAGCCAAATCTAAATACAGCAAGGGGGCCTGCGAATGGAAACGACTCAATTCCCTAGGGGGAGAATCCGGATCTACGAATGCTTTTTGGTGGTCAGGAACCTCTAATGAAGGGTACACCTATACGACTATTTTACCGACAGATTTCGCCTTTTCATCCGAAGGATGCACACAGTGGGAAAGCACGGATGCCATTCACGAGAATCCTATGCCACGGCCTATCGACAGTTTCGATGGAGGTACACATATCGTCGGCATACATATAGAGCCGGGATTATACAAATCAGGGGTGGCTACTAGAAGATGCAGATGGGTACGCCTGAGTTCTACGGATGGAGGACATTCATCGGAGATAGGATATGAATCTGTAGCAGAAGGAACTGTCTACGTAACTATCGAGCCGACTGACTATGCGTTTCATTCTGATGGATGCACTACATGGGTCAAGCAATGATCCGGTATCAATCATGGTTCTGACTACTGCGGCCCACGCTCGATCTCTAGCTCGTCAACCCTCGCTTGGCTCTCTGGCGTGCGCGCTGGGTGCCCCCCTTGCGCTATGCGCAGCGTGGAGATGTCCGTCCCCTTCGCTTCAGCGCAAGGGGGATGGTGCATCCTCGCAATCATTCCCACCCTAGTTCAAAACCCTCAAGGATGCCTCTGATTCAGAACGTTCGGTTAGAAACCGGATATAGCGAACCTAGGATTGTCATTGCGGACCTGACCTCGGACTGACGAACGCATGATCCGGTAGCGATCATTGTTGCTGACTACTAACAGCACCGTTATCCGACCTGGATCCCGTCCCGCCATCCGTTTGCCCGTCCCCATTCCAAGCTTCCCAAAGTTCAGGGAGAACATCTTTAAGAGGCTTGGCCTCGCGGAACCACTCCGCGTCGGCAAGAAACGTATCCGGGTCTTCGGCGACGGCCGCACGGATGGCGACACTCTCTTCGGGTGTCGGTGATATGTGATTAGGTTTGAGCTTCGGCATAATAACGTTCCTCTCGGTCATCGGCTTTTCGAAAGCTGATGATTCGTATTCTATCGCCACGCATTACGAACGCTAGAGAATGAAGACGATCATCCAAGTACCCATAAGCAACATAACGCTTTTCACCACGCCTGTCGCTGGGACGCACCACGGCGGTATCCCACTCAAACCGAGTAACCGCTACGAAATCGATGCCATGTTTATCGATGTTGGATTCCGACTTATTGGGGTCCCATTCGTAAATTAGGTTACGCGATTCGGACGATTCGCCACTTGGGCGCTCTGTACCATCTCGGAAAAACGGCATTATAGTTCCCTTGTACACTTTATTGTATAAACGAGCGTAGCATGACCGCCAAAACGACTAACGCACACCGCACAATCCTGCGCAAAGGGACGGCACCACGAACCGCGCCGACGACGACGACTGGGAACCGAAAACCTCCCGGGAAGCAACCCATCATCCCCCGTAAGAAATAGCGCCCAGCCCTCACAAAAACCGAAGTGCCAAGTGCGTGACGCTTCTAAAGCATCACCTACCTGGCACTATATTTAGTCTAAATCCTGTCTAAATCCTGATCACCTTCCCGTGGCAACACATCACCTTTGGATTCCGGCATCCGCCGGAACAACGGATTCGTGCTTTGAATGACATTGCGTGACTGTCGTGCTGAGCGCGGCATGAAATAGTCGGTTCAGATCTAAATCTGCGGCCCCCGCTCAACCTCTAGTTCGTCGACCCTCGCTTGGCTCTCTGGCGTCCGGGCTGGGTGCGGGCCCCACTCGTCGACGAGGCTTTTTCGAGGTTCGTCGCTTACGCGGATTGTGGCGTCGGAGCGTTCACGGACACTGGCTTTCAATCTCGTTCCGATGCCCGGGCGTTGGGGCGCGTGCAGGTAGCCGTCTCGGATGTCGAGGTTGGGGTCGACGATGTCGTTGTACCAACCTTTGAAGAAGGCTGGGACGTGCTCTTGCATCATCGCGTTGGGTGAGCTCATGCAGATTTGGGAGCAGGCGAAGATGTTGACGGGACCAGTCGCGTCGTGCGGCGCGAAGGGGACTTGGTGCGCTGAGGCGAGGATGGCGACTTTGTGGGTCTCGGAGACGCCACCAGTCCAGATCAAGTCAGGCATGACGATGCGCGCCGAACCGTTTTCGATGAATTGGCGGAGTTGCCATCTCGATAGGAGGCGTTCGGAGATGCAGACGGGTGTCTTGGTCGCGGCTTGGAGACGTGCGAGCGCGTCTGGATTGAGGAGCGGCATGAGGTCTTCCTGCCACATCATCTCGTATGGTTCCATCGCTTGGGCGATGCGGATGGCGACCGGTAGGGTCCATTTGCCGTGACCGTCGTTGGCTATCTGCATATCCATTCCGACTGCGTCGCGGATGTCGCGGATGGGTTTGAGCGCCATGTCAAGTTCTTTGGGCGATAGGAACTGACCGTCGGAGGCTTGGGCCAGTCCGATGGTGGGTCCGCCCTTCATTGCGGTGATGCCTTCGTCGAGGAGTCCTTTGGCCTGTTCGCCAGCACCGTGGAACTGCAATGATGTGGCGTAGACGCGGATCTTGGTACGCACTGCCCCGCCGAGGAGTTCGTAAACGGGGACGCCGAGTGCCTGTCCTTTGATGTCCCAGAGCGCGATGTCTAATGCGGAGATCGCGCGCATCTCTGCCCCGCCGTAACCGGCGTGATCAGAGAGTCGGAACATCGCCTCCCAGTGTCGCTCGATGGGGAACGGGTCGCGACCGATGAGCAGCGGGCCGAAGTGGTCATGTACAGCCGCTTCGACGACTGGTGCGGCGTAAAAGGTTTCGCCGAGACCGACAATTCCCTCGTCGGTGTGGATTTGGACCCAGAGGTTGTGCGGCTGCTCGGCAATGCGGATGGTTTCGATTTGGGTGATTAGCATGGCGTGGGCTTAAACTTCTTTGTGGAACGCAGTTGAAGCGTTGGTGTTGCGGTCAGTGTGAATAGGTTACTCGGACGGAGCGTTTTGTTTCGTGAGACTCAGCATCATCATCCCGGCATTCAATGAAGAGAGCTACCTGCCCGCTACGCTCGATGCGATTGAGGTGGCCACCGCGCATCTGCTCAACCGAGACGACGTTGATGTAGAGATCATCGTCGTGGACAACAATAGTGTGGATCGGACGGCGGATGTCGCTCGCGGCAAGGGGGCGAAGGTGGTTGACGAGGAAGTTCAGAGGATTTCAAGGGCTCGCAATACCGGGGCGCATCATGCCAAGGGAGATGTCTTGGTGTTTGTCGACGCGGATGTGTTGATGCCCCAATGTCTGTTGACGAAGATCAATTCGGTGATGAGCGATTCGGACTGTGTTGGCGGTGGCGTCGATGTGGAATACCATCCTAAACGTCGAACGATGCGAATCTACTTAGGCATTTGGCGCGTGTTGGTTCGCTTGACAGACATGGTGTAGGGATCGACGCAGTTTTGCCGTAAAGAGGTGTTCGATGAAGTTGGCGGGTACGACGAAAATGCATGGATCGGAGAGGATGTCGATTTCTATTGGGCTCTGAAGAAGCACGCCAAGCGCAACGGAGGGACTGCTCACGTAATTCGGGAACCAAGGGTGCGGCCGTCGAGTCGTCGTTTCGACAAGTGGCCGTTATGGAGAACGTTGATTTGGACCAATCCGCTATTCATCGCGTTGTTCCGAAGGCGAAAATCGTTTTGGGAAGGTTGGTACACGGACGCAGTGAGGTGAAACCGAAGATTTGGGGCTAAACCAACTCATGTCGTCTTTCTAACCGAATCAGGCGTGTTTATTGTTTCGCTGTTAACGTGTTGGTTAAGAGAATCACTGAGGCGACGGTGCCTATCGAATCGTCGTCCTGTTTACCAAATCTGTATGCCCGTTGCCGGGGAACGCAATCAAGGAGGCTGACGATGATCAAAACCATGGCGATCATGTCGATTTTGGTACTGACAGGCGTGCTGTTGGCTTGCAGTGGCGGTGGCGGTGGCGGCGAAAGTGAATCTGATTCGGAGGCTGTTCCTACCAAAGCTCCTTCTACCGGCTCAACGCGCGCTACGACCGAGCCTGGGACTGGGGCGGACGATGCTCTAACCGTGGTGGGCGAATGCACCGATGGGTTGATAATGCAGCCGGGCGAGGGCTGTCAGTTCAATGGCGATGAAGGCCGGCCAGCCGATGTGGTCATCTCGGTCGGAGCACAAGGCGAGATCTGTCGAGAAAAGGGATCGGTGATGATGTCGGGTTTCAACGTTAACGTGATTCAAGCTTGCGGCGATCGGTTCGAAATAGTCGATGTGTTCGAAGCGGAAATCGACTTCGTCGACAATGGCGACGGGAGTTGGACGGTTACTACACCGTGATGAGCGGCACTTATTCGGCTTCGGCTTTCTCGCCCTCGTACCCTTCAGTGCGCATTACCTCGGCGGCGCGATCGTGTTGTTGGATTTTGGAATCGACGGCTTCTTTGGCGCGTGTCCACGTTTCCCGACTCTCATTCACCCAACGATAGGAATCTCGGTAATCGTCTAGAAGGCCGTTTACTTCTGGCACGACGTAGCGGGCGACCAAATCCCAGCTCCTAAGAGTGTTTTCGCGGTTTGCCCAGTCGTGGTAGAAACCGATGACGCAACCGAATCCACCAGTTACTTCCTTCATGTCTCGGATCTTGGCGACCAAGTCGTCCGGCGTTCCGATGACGGCGGTGCTTTCGTCTGAGAACGCGACACCGTCGACGGCGTCATCGGGCGTTTCGTAAATGGGTCCGTCACCGGCGGCGAGAGTACCGACGGTGTAGAGGTTGTTGTGAACGAGGAGGCCTTCCTTAGCTTGCTCGCGGGCTTCTTTGCGGGTTTCAGCGATGTGCCAACTCATGACGATCCGCCAATTTTTGCGGTCGACGGTATTTCCGTGTTTAGCCGCGGATTCCTCGGCGAAACTCCACTGGGTAGGTAGGGAACGCATACCGGCACGCGTCATTGAGCCGATAGATAGGACTCCAGCTCGGTGTTTTCCAGCTAGGGTCATTCCGGATGGGCTCACCATTGAGGCGACAGCGAACTCCATGTCTTCTTGGAGCGGTCGGAGTTGTAGTTTGGCATCACGAAGTGTGAACCATTCGGATTCGTAGGTCACACGCTCATTTCCTTCGAAGAGTTTTCGGATCACTCCCATCGCTTCGTCTTGTCGGTCGCGCAGGAGCATCGGGTCGAAGCCGAGAGTGTGGGCGTCAGAAGGCAGTGCGCCAGGACCTGAACCGAATATCGCTCGACCGCGTGATTGGTAGTCGAGTTGGACCATTCGCTGGGCGACCATGAAAGGGTGATGGTACGGGAGGGAAACCACGCCGGTGCCGAGCATGATTCGGTGCGTTCGTTCGGCGACAGCAGCAAGGAACATCTCGGGCGAGGCGATCATCTCCCAACCTGTGGAGTGATGTTCACCGCACCAGAACTCGTCGTATCCGAGGTGGTCAAGAAGCTGGACGAACTCTAGGTTGCTCTGAAACTGAAGGAGCGGGTTTTCGCCGATGGGATGGTGGGGCGCTAGAAAGGCACCGAAGCGAAGATTTGACATGGTCTCCCTCTAGTGTCAGTCGAGCACTGGATACGAAGGCAATGGTAACCGCTTCGGAGGTTTGATTGCATCGGTCGTCAAACGGGCTGTCCGGACGCGCATCGAAGTTCCTGCCAATTGATGACTTAGGACGCCTCTGGCGGGTCGTGTAAAGCATATTCGACACAAACACTTCGAGTTTTCACGAATCGCGCAAACAGGTCGCGCACGCTTGGCGATTCGGTGTATGGTACGTTCACGCCCTATTTCTGGGAGGTCGTTCCCGTGCGCGGGAATCGGTCTCGATGAAATGATGAGGGCCCGGCAACGTATCGGAAAACAAGAATACCGGAGTGTCGAAAATGAAATCGATTCCTGAATTATCAAAGCGCAGATCGGTGGCAGCAATGTTGCTGGCCATCGGCGCCGCCGTTGCGATATTCGCTGGCGCGTGTGGGGAGACTGAAGTAGAAGTCACGCGCGTCGTGAAAGAAACCGTGATCGTCGAGGTCGAGAAAGTCGTCGAGGTCGAGAAGCAAGTAGAGGTTGAGGTTGAAAAGGTCGTTGAGAAGGAAGTCGAAGTCGTTGTAACGGCGACGGCGGCGATGTCCGACGACGCGATGATGATGCCTTCGGAACAGTCCGGCACATTGGTCGCCGCTCTGCAAACCGTCGGTTTGCCAGTCGGCACACCGGAGCTGTGCGTGCCTACTTGTTCGAACGAACAGTACTACTACAGTGTCTGGGATACCCCGGTTCAATGGTCCGCGGATGGCAGGGTTATCCCAGCCGTTGCCGAAAGATGGGAGCTTGCTTCGGACTACAAGAGCTTCACGTGGCACGTCCGACCGGGGATCCAGTTCCACAAAGGGTGGGGCGAAGTTGACGCTGAAGATTTCGCGTGGAGCACTAACACAGTGAATCCAAACGTGAACCCCGAGACGTTGCACGACGTCGGGGGAGACTTGACCTGCTGCTACGGCGAGACGGTTGCGGTCGACAAGTACACCGCAGTAATGGAGATCATCAAGTACGACAGCCGGCTTCCTGGTTGGCTGTTCTCGAACCTCCGAGACGCTTACAGCATCAGCAGTAAGAAGATCTACGACGAGCTCGGCCCGGAAGGCATGCGAGACGTCTTCGTCGGCACCGGCCCGTTTGAGATCCGAGAGTGGTTGGACAACGACAAGATCATCCTCGATGCTCTCCCCGAGCACTACAACCAGGCCGCACACATCGCGTCGGCGCGGATAATCGAGGTCCCTGAAGAGGCTTCTAGGATCGCGATGTTTGAGAGCGGTGAAGCGATGATTACCCACGTTTCGCTCCCGAACACTCCTCGACTGGAAGATGCTGGCGGCGTAAGGCGGTTGCTCCAGACGGTGATCCTGCACGCCGGAATGAACCCGAACTTCTTGGAGCGGACGAACCCGAAGACTGGCGAGACGCTCGAAAATCCGGGTTACGATGAGGCGAAGAAAAACCCGGAGGATTTCCCTTGGGTCAGTTTCTACGACCTCCCCGGTTCGGATTGTGACTGGGATGTTCTTCTAGAAGAGGTTCCTTCAGACCCGTCCAGCATCTGTCCAGAGATGGAGAATGCGCGTAAAGTCCGTTGGGCGATGGCGAAGGCTATCGACAAACAGGCATTGGCAGACGGCATCTACGACGGCCTCGCCTGGCCAGGTTGCAACTGGGCGATCTCAGCCAACGACACTCTCCACGACGATGCGTGGTGTGTCGACTACGATCCTGATGGCGCGCAAGCGTTGATGTCGGAAGCCGGCGTTGACGGCTTCACGATCGGATGGTGGGCTGGCAACGAACCAAGCGAAGCACATCAGGCGATCGCTTCGATGTGGAAAGACACGTTGAACATCGACGTCGAATTCCACCTCGGCCCGTTCACGACCTGGCACCCGACGTTCGTCGACCGGTCGTTCATCCACTTGGTGCACGACGGAGAACAGGGTGGAATGCCTGCCCACTTCGCCAAAGGTCGTGAAGCGCAGGCGTGGTTCGCCGGTGGCATTATGTGGAGCGGTGGTATTCCGTTCTACCAGCGGATCTACGGCGACATGCTAGGCGAAGAGGACATCCAGAGGCGCAACGAGATGGCGGTCCAATTCGGAAACCACGAAGCGTTCTGGCACTGGGACCCGGCAACCGTCGAATTCCCTGTCTACACGATCTACAACGGTGACGCCATCAGTTGGACTCCCAAGAAGGCCGCGATGCACACCGCGCCGGTCAACATGATCTACCCGCTTGAGGACATAATCATCAAGTAGGGTGCAAAGCCCGAATAACGGAAGAGCCTAGCTTGTTGCCAAGCGGGTTAGGCTCTTTCGTTGTGAACGTCGATATAGCTAACGGCGGACGACTCACCGAACCATGGGACAATTCATCGCCAGACGTGTGCTCCTAGGGATCATTGCCCTAATGCTCGCGATGTTGATCGTGTTTTCACTTTCGCGGGTGAAGGGCGATCCGAGGTATTTCTTCATCGGTGAAGACTCTTTGGGTATAGACCCCGCGGTCTGGGAAGAGTGGGGTCGGAGGTTGAATCTCGACAAGCCGGTGCCGATACAGTTCGCGCTCTGGATGCGCGACATCTTGACCGGCGATTTCGGCGACAGCGTGACGACGCAACGCAGGGTGTTGGACATCATCAGAGAGAAAGCTCCGAACACGATTCAACTGGGTGTCGTCGCGTGGTTGTTGGGCACTTTCGTCGGCGTACCACTTGGCGTGTTTTCCGCGACTAATAGGGGAAATACGCTCGACTACATATTCCGTGGTTTCGCCCTGTTCGGGCAGTCAGTGCCGATATTCTGGTTGGCGTTGGTGTTGATCTTCGTGTTCGCGGTCAACCTTGGATGGTTACCGAGCGGAACCAAAGGTGAGGGAGTCGCGATCAGGAACTTTGTGCTGCCCGCGGTGACGCTCGCATGGTTCCCGGCGGCTTCGTATCTTCGGATCACTCGTACCGCGATGTTGGAGATATTGGATTCCGAGTTCATCAAATTCGCTCGTGCGAAGGGTGTCGCGCAGGCGCCGGTACGCTGGAAACATGCTTTCCGGAACGCGATCATTCCGCCGCTAACATTGTCGGTCTTCGTGTTGTTCGGATTGCTCAACGGCACGATCATCATAGAGTCGGTGTTCGCGTGGCCGGGGCTCGGGCGGCTCGCGATCGATGCGTTGTGGGCGACGGATTACCCGCTGCTTGCGGGACTGACGATCATCTACGGTATGGCGTTCGTGGTCATGATTCTCTCGCTGGACATTATCTACGCTGTGTTGGACCCACGCATCAAATACAACTAGGAGAACCGGTATCAATACTGCGGTAACAGATAGAGGGACCGATAGTCAGGTTCTTGGCGCAATAACTGCCCAATCGCGACGTCCGTCGGTGATTGAAGTCCTGCGTCGTTATCCGGTTATACCGGCATTAATCATCGCGCTCCTCCTCTTCACAGCAGTCGCGGAGCAGTGGATTTTACCGCACAATCCGGAACGAGCGGATCTTAGAGTTCGACATACCCCTCCGTTTTGGATGGATCATGAAGATGCTTCTATCTCTTATTTCCTCGGTACCGATGCTTTGGGGCGCGACATCCTGAGCAAGATCATCGCAGGGGCGCGCGTCACTGTTCTAGTGGTAGTCGCGGCAGTGGGAACAGGCATCATCGTAGGAACAACGGTCGGTCTGGTGTCGGGTTTCTTCGGCGGAATCGTAGATGACGTCGTGATGCGGATCGTTGACGCGTGGAACATCCTTCCGGGTCTACTGATCATCTTGGTTGTCGTCTTGGTTTTAGGACAGGGGCTTTGGACTCTGATCGGTGTTTTAGCGATGATTTCGTGGCCGGGCGCGGTCCGGTTAGTGAGAGCTGAAACGCTGTCGCTCAAAAGCCGAGAATATGTGTCACTTGCGCGCGTCGCCGGTGCTTCGAACACCCGGATTATGATCCGACACATACTCCCTGGTGTCGTCAACATCGTGATCGTGACTGCCACGCTAGGAACGGGCAATATCATCCTTACTGAGGCCGCGCTTAGCTTCCTGGGTGCCGGTATCCCGCCGCCCGAGCCATCTTGGGGACGGATGATCAGCGAGGAGCGTCAATACATCGACGCCGCTTGGTGGACTTCGTTGTTCCCGGGTTTGGTGATCGCGATGGTCGTAATGTCAGGCAACTTCCTCGGCGACTGGTTCCGCGATCGGGTCGATCCGACGTTGCGGCAGCTGTAATTTCGACACGAAACGAAACTTTCGGTTTTGACGAATCGCGCAATTATGATGCGCACTCGTGACGATTCGGGTGTATGGTTGTCGCAAACCGTGTCGCCGGTAGGTGGTGATTCGTTCGCGAAACTTGCCCGCCCTACCCGCTTAGCATCAGGCGACAAAGATGAAATTGAGCACACTGGAGTGTAGCCAATGCAGATTCCGAAATTAGTACCGAAACGTAAGGCAGTTTCTGCCGCTTTGCTTTCGATCATAGCGGCGTTCGCGGTCTTCGCGATTTCGTGCGGTGGGACCGAAACCGTTGTCCAAACCGTCGTCGTCGTTGAGCAAGTACCTGGAGAAACGGTGATTCAGACCGTGGTTGTGGAGAAGGAGGTTCAGGTAGCGGGCGAGACCGTTGTTCAGACGGTGGTCGTCGAGAAGGAGGTGCAGGTCGCGGGTGAAACTGTGATTCAGACGGTGGTCGTTGAGAAGGAGGTTCAGGTCGCAGGTCAGACAGTCGTCCAGACGGTGGTCGTCGAGAAGGAAGTGCCGGTTGAGGTCGTAGTGGTTGAGGAAGTTGAGGTGGAGAAGGAGGTCATCAAGGAAGTGGTGGAAGAAGTGCAAGTGGTTGTGACGGCAACCCCCGAGGCGATGATGGAGGAGACGGTTGACCTGATCGACTTGCCGCAATCCAAGAGTCAGCCGGGCCATGTGATCTTCGCAGACGTTGGTTCTGCGTTGGGTAGCATCAGCGGCAACGGCGGAAGCCTTCCGGATGCCCCGCTTCAAGCTGACCGCTGGGGAGCCGGCGAACACCTGTTCACCCCTGGTGCAGCCGACTGGGACGTTGAGATGTTGGCAGACACGTGGGATTTGGCAGACGACTTGAGTTCCGTAACGATCACCATCAAGCAAGGCGTGCAACTGCACGATGGTTGGGGTGAGTTGAAGGCGGAAGACATGGCGTGGGTGATAAACCGCACAAACCCGGCCATCAACCCTGAGTCGATCGCCGCAAGTGCTGCAAACTTTACCGCTCTGTTCGGCGACACGCCGATTGAAGCGATTGATGACTACACGATCGTAGGTCAATTCAACAACTTCGATGTTCGTTGGGCAAGCAACTTCTTGAACCAAGAGGCATCGGGTGGATTGACCAGCATGGCGACGTCCAAGCGTGCCTTTGACGAAAACGGCAGAGAGTGGCTGAAAGACAACTTCGTCGGGACCGGACCGTTCCGCGTGGCCGACTTTAAATCTGGCACGAGCGTCACGCTCGAGAAGATTGACGGTGACCACTGGCGGAAGAATGCCGGCATCGACTCGTTTAAGGTTTTGGCGGTTCCGGAAGAGTTCACTCGCGTGGCTCTGCTGCAGAACGGTGAGTCTGACGTTTCGTTCATCGACCCGAAGGATCTGGCTCGGATGAAGCAGTCTGGATTCTTGGAAGTCGGCGCTGGCGCTGGTATCCAAGAGGGCGTGATGTTCCCGGGCAACTTGTGGGAGACCACGAATGCGCTTACGGGTGAGGCGATTGACTTCCCATCTCACGGCGTCTTCGTGCGGCCGATCCAATGGGTCGGTAACCCGCACCAACCTGATGATGGGGACAACCCTGCGGGAATTGATGACATGGAGCAAGCTCGGTTGGTCCGGCAGGCTCTGGCTCGCTCGGTTGATCGCGAGGCGATCGTCGAGCACGTACTGGGCGGGGTTGGCAATCCTGTGCACGTGACTTACTTCAGCACATTCAACCCGAACTGGGATTCTCAGTATGAGTATCCTTACGATGTCGATACAGCGAACAGCATGCTCGACCAGGCTGGTTATCCAGCGAACGATAACGGTGTCCGGTTTGAGATGCCGCTGTTCGTAGGTCCGGAGCTTGGCGGTGGTGAAGGCCCTGCAGGTGAGATCGGCGATGCGATCGCTGGTTTCTGGACAGACGTTGGGATCAATGTCAAGGTGCTCAAGTACGCGTATGGCGTGTTCCGGCCTGGACTGGTTAGCAGGTCGACCGTGGTGCCGATGCTGACGTCTTGTGACGACGGACAAGAGGCTTACCCATTCGACTGGCCTAAGGGTCTTGTGCAGACGACTTTGACGCGCGGAGGATTCAGTTGCGGTTTCGAATCGCCTGACATCTTGGCGTGGTACGAGGCAGCGGCTTCGGAACCGGACCGCAGTGAACGCATTCGGATCAACAAGGAGTATCTTGCGTACATGCACAACTGGGCTTTGTTCCCGGGTTACGTGACGGTACCGCAGGCTTACTATGCGAATCCGAACTACATTGCGGAGTGGCCGATGCACATCGGTGGCGGCTACAACTCGCCTGAAAACATCGTCCTGAAATAAGGAACCGCTGTTACCTCCCGCAGGTCGGAATATCTGGCCTGCGGGAGGTTTCAGATTCTTGTTACATGGTCGTCTAGTTGAGGCGATAATGGGTTCAACATGCGTCGCTATCTGATCAGGAAACTCATCTTCGCGATTATTACTTTGCTCGCGGCGACGATGTTCGTGTTCGGTCTTTCGCGGATGGCGGGTGATCCGTTGCTCCTTTTTGCGAAGCCAGGCGGGTATGGTATGAGCCCGGAGCGGGTTGAGCAACTGAGTCAGAAACTGGGACTCGACAAGCCACTGGTGGTTCAATATCTCGTTTGGTTGGGGAGGGTGTTGACCGGTGATTTTGGAGATACGATCGTATCGGAGACGTCGGTTCGGAAATTGATTTGGGAACGCGCGGCGCCGACGATGCAGCTGGCAGTTGCTTCGTTCATTCTGGCGATCTTGATGGGAGTACCGTTGGGCGTGATTTCGGCGGTCAAACGAGGATCGCTGTCGGATTATGTAAGTCGTACGATCGCATTGGTGGGTCAGGCGGCGCCGATATTCTGGGTTTGCATCATGGCGATCCTGTTGTTTGCGGTGACTTTGGATTGGTTGCCGGTGGGAACTGCTGGTCCGGATGACGTGCCGTTTTGGACTTGGGCGAAGTTCAAGTATTTGGTTATGCCGGCTTTTGCGCTTGGTTGGGGACCTGCGGCAGCGTTGTTGAGGTTGACGCGGTCGGCGATGCTTGAGGTATTGGATTCGGAGTACGTAACGCTGGCTCGAGCGAAGGGCACGAACTACAACATTGTTATCTGGAAACACGCGTTTCGTAACGCCATCCTCCAACCGTTGACGACATCGGCGATCGTTTTGGCCAGTTTCGTAACTGGAGCGGTGGTTGTTGAGCGGATCTTCGCTTGGCCAGGCGTGGGGCAATTGATGACTGATGCGGTGTGGAACAACGATTTCCCGACGTTGACGAGCACGGTTTTGGTGTTCACAGCGATTTTCGTTGCGACGAATTTCTTGGCCGATATGTTGTACGGAGTTTTGAACCCGGTGATCAGGTACGACTAGATGAACGCAGAGCAAACGGCTGGTGTGGCGGTACAGTCCGCGCCGACGCAAAGACAACGGTTGACGTTGTGGTACATTCTGCGCCGGTGGCCGATTCTGCCGGTGATTTTGATTGCCATTTTGGTGACGTTGGGTCTGGGTGCGGACTGGATTGCGCCGAACGACCCGATCGATCAATCGTTGCCCGATCGCAACGCCCGCCCGTTGTACCAAGACGACAGCCCGTATCTTTTTGGCGGCGACCATGTTGGTCGAGACGTGCTCAGTCGGGTCATACACGGAGCAAGAGTTTCGCTTTCCGTCATGGCCGTGGCGCTTTCCGCGGGCATGTTGATAGGAACGGGGCTTGGTCTGTGGGCTGGGTACGCTGGTGGTTTCGTGGACGAGATCATCATGCGCATCGTGGATATTTGGATGGGTTTCCCCTTCTTGTTGCTTGCGTTGGTCGCGGCGATAATTTTCGGCGCGAGTTTCAACACCATCATGGTTTTGATGATCTTGGTAGCTTGGGTCTCGTTCCCGCGCAACGTGAGGGCTGACGTACTGGTGCTCAAGGAGAGTAATTTTGTGGCTTTTGCGAGGATTTCGGGTGCGTCGACCACACGGATCTTGTTTCGCCATATTTTTCCCGGTACGATCGGCACTATCACCGTAATCTCTTCGTTGAGCGTCGGAAATCTTATCTTGTACGAAGCTACGTTGAGTTTCTTGGGGGCGGGCATTCCGGCGCCGACGCCGTCGTGGGGAAATATGGTTGCGGAGGGACGTGACTATCTGCAGACGGCTTGGTGGACTTCGGTGATACCGGGGACGGCGCTGTTTTTGACGGTGATGGCGTTGAACTTTTTTGGTGATTGGCTGAGGGATCGGTTGGATCCGCGGTTGCGGCAGTTGGGGTAGGGCTGCAATTGTCTGAACCGGGATGGGCGCATTCGCATTGGGTTTTGGCGGGAGTAACCACGTCGGTTATGGCAAAGGGCGACCACAAGGGTCGCCCCTACGGTGGTTTTGCGCGGTGTGCGGAGGAGGATTGGGTGTGTTTAAGTGACGGAGGTGATTTCCGTTGGTTTGGTTGTTATGGCTGCCCGGGTTTAGTGGTTGGGGGCAGTGGTTTTGTTTTTGCCGTTGAAGGGGATTGACACCTTTCGCGTGAGGTGCCAATCCATCAGGCGTTGCCGTTTTGTGCGAGATATTGGACTGCTAGCTTCCCTCGTCCGGTCACTGCCCACGTTGCCAGACCGTGGGCCCGGGTTGCGGCCTTGAGTTTGAGCTCGGCCGCTTCCCATCGGGTAGTTTTGCACATCCTCGTGCCGTAGCCGCGACCCGTTGGCGACAAGGGTCCGACGTCTGCCGAATTCACGACCGCTTACCCGGCCCTTGGCTTGACATTCGTGGCCTCCCCCTAGCCCCCTCCTGAAGGAGGGGGGATAGGTACTTCCCGGCCTGAAGCAGGTGGGATTGGGAGGCGTTCCCTTGTCGTCCATGGAATGGACGACGTTGGGGAGGGATGTCTTGCTGGCTCGTGTTGCCGAGGGTGCATTAGCCCTCGGCGACCGGGACTTGTTACATCGATCGCTTCGAACGGAACCGCTGAACGTTGCAACCGGCTCTAACTCGGTTGAGGGGCGTCGCCAGAGA